>UMGV01066484.1_pt1 | contig 65524 bp, 47 predicted proteins | sample 1965361 | NCBI WGS metagenome assembly UMGV01 (sample SAMEA4836081, study PRJEB28245) | human gut metagenome | biome: gut microbiome; material: fecal sample | place: Denmark | collected 2008
GCGTTCGGGTGACGGTGACTTTTCGTGATGTTTTACCCACAATAAAGCATTGTACGCATGCATACCTATTATCATTTAATAGGCTTTACTCGTGATATATCGCAAGATTTGTGCTATTTGTGCCGCTATGAGCCACAAAGAGAGCATAATAAGTCGAATTTATTTGCTTTTTCGAAATTAATGCTGTAAATTTGCACATTAATACGTAGTGTGTGCAAGCGTTTCGTGCCTGCGAGCAGAGCATGCTACAAGGCGTGTGCGCTCAGGTGCGCAGCGCATATATAATAGGTATAACAAACAGGAAAGGGGTAATCATTCAATATGTCAATATCCAAGACACGCCAGAAACTCATTGATATCGCGCGCCAGCTCTTCGCCAAGCGCGGCGTGGCTAACACCACGATGAACGATATCGCCGTGGCGTCGGGCAAGGGTCGCCGCACGCTGTACACCTACTTCAACAGCAAGGAGGAAGTGTATTCGGCTGTGATAGAGTCGGAGCTTGAACGCCTGAGCGACAAGCTCGACGAGGTGGCAGCCATGAAGATGCGCCCGCTTGACAAGGTGATAGAGCTTATCTACACCCATCTGAGCATGATCAGAGAGACCGTGGTGCGCAACGGCAACCTGCGCGCCGAGTTCTTCCGCAACATCTGGATGGTGGAGAAAGTGCGCAAGAAGTTCGACGACTACGAGATAGACCTCTTCTGCAAGGTGTATCAAGACGGCAAGGCAGACGGCGAGTTCGACATCGACGACGTGAACCTTGTAGCCGACATCACCCACTACTGCATAAAAGGTCTCGAAGTGCCGTTCATCTACGGACGCATCGGACACGGGCTCACCGAAGAAGCCAGCAAGCCGCTCGTGGCGAAGGTGGTGTACGGAGCGCTCGGCAAGAAACTCAACAATTAGAATTTTTTATTTATTAAATAATTAAAGAAATGGGATTATTAACAGGTAAGACTGCCCTCGTCACGGGGGCAGCCCGCGGCATCGGAAAGGCTGTCGCAATGAAGTTCGCCTCTGAAGGCGCAAACATCGCATTCACCGACCTCGTGCTCAACGACGACATGGCTGCCGGACTTGAGGCTACACGTAAGGAGATTGAGGCTCTGGGCGTTACTTGTCGTGCATACGCAGGCAATGCTGCCGATTTCGAGGAGACAGACAAGGTTGTAAAGCAGATACATGCAGATTTCGGTTCTATCGACGTGCTGGTGAACAACGCCGGCATCACAAAGGACGGCTTGATGCTCCGCATGTCAGAGGCACAGTGGGACGCAGTGCTCAACGTGAACCTCAAGTCGGCATTCAACTTCATCCACGCTTGTGCACCTATCATGCTCCGTCAGCGCAGCGGTTCAATCATCAATATGTCGTCTGTAGTAGGCGTTCACGGCAACGCAGGCCAGTGCAACTACTCGGCTTCTAAGGCTGGTATGATCGGTCTGGCTAAGTCAATCGCTCAGGAGCTCGGCCCCAAGGGCGTACGCGCTAACGCCATCGCTCCGGGTTTCATTGAGACACCTATGACAGCACAGCTGCCTGAGGACGTACGCAAGGACTGGATGAAGAAGATTCCATTGCGTCGCGGCGGTCAGACAGAAGACATCGCAAACGTATGCTTGTTCCTCGCTTCTGACATGTCATCGTACGTTAGCGGCCAGGTTATCCAGGTAGACGGCGGCATGAACATGTAATTCTGTCTGCAAACAGATTTTTTACGATAATCAGGGTGTTTCAAAACTGAACTTATCGGGAGCCCCAACTTCCTTTAACTTCTATTTTGATGCACCCTTTTTGTGTTTTTCAATAACAAGCAAACAATGAAAGTAGTCTACGAAGACAACCATATTATCATAGTCAACAAGTGCAGCGGCGAGATAGTGCAGGGCGACAAGACCGGCGACAAACCGCTATCCGACATCGTGAAGGAGTATATCAAAGAGAAGTATAACAAGCCCGGAAACGTGTTCCTCGGCGTGGTGCATCGACTTGACAGACCCGTGAGCGGACTCGTTGTCTTCGCAAAGACATCAAAGGCACTCTCCCGACTGAACGACATGTTCCGCACGGGCGATGTGCACAAGACCTACTGGGCGATAACGAAGCGCCGCGACATTGCGCCCGAAGGAACGCTCACCGACTGGCTCACGCGCAACGAGCGACAGAACAAGAGCTACGCCCACGACAGAGAGGTGGCGGGCGCAAAGAAGGCTATACTGAAGTACAAGGTGCGCTCCGTGTCGGACAACTATATGCTGCTCGAAGTGACGCTGCTCACCGGCAGACATCATCAGATACGCTGTCAGCTGGCGCACATGGGATGCCCGATTAAGGGCGACCTGAAGTACGGCGCGCCGCGCAGCAACCCCGACGGAAGCATCTCGCTCCACTCGCGCCGCGTAGAGTTCGTCCACCCCGTGTCGAAAGAACAGATATGCGTTGAGGCGGAAGTGCCGGCAGACCGTCTGTGGCAGGAGATAGCAAGGTAAAAGAGCCCCTCCCAACCCTCCCCGTCGGGGAGGGCTTAGTTGCTCATATAACTCAATTAATGCGGGCTGCGCTCGGCTTTGCCGCTTGCCAGAGCAAGAAAGCCCAACAAGCGCATAGCCCAGGGCAAACTAAGCGACACCCTGGGTATAAATACAAACAGCATATCCATTAATGCTTTTGCCCTTACAGGGCGTAGGGGCCGTGTGGGTTCCTTTTACCCAGGGCGCTGCCCTGGGCTATGTGCTTCTGCCCCTTCGGGGCGTGCCACTCGTGAGTGTTGACACACCCTCCCCCTGAAGACAACTGCACCCCCTGAAGACAACTGCACCCCCTGAAACTGCAATATAAAAAATATACGAATATGAAGCCCAAATACAAACGATATTTAAAGATTGCGGCAGCCATACTTGCCACGCCGATAGCGCTCCTGGCGCTGTTGGCTGTGCTGCTTTACATACCGCCCGTGCAGAACTGGGCAGTAAGGCAAGCGGCAGGATACGCCTCCGAGTCAACCGGCATGAACGTGTCGGTAGAACGCGTGCGTCTCAGCTTTCCGCTCGACCTAAGCGTGCAAGGGCTTCTCGCAACGCAGCCCAACGACTCGCTGCACAACCATATCGACACCATAGCCGCTGCCGACGAACTCATCGTGGGCGTGCGACTCCTGCCGCTCTTCGCCGGCAACGTAGACGTAACCGACCTCGACTTCCGCAACGTGAACATCAACACCGCGCAACTCGTGCCCTCAGCACGTGTGAAAGGCGGCGTAGGACGACTGAAGGTGGAGCCGAGCCGCGTGGCGCTTAAGAAGGAGAAGGTGGTGCTCGGACCGGTGCTCCTCGCAGACGCCAACCTCGACATAGCGCTCAGCGACACCGTGCCCGAGGACACGACAAAAACAGAAAACAAATGGCAGATAGCTTTCAGCCGACTGGCTGTGAAGCGTTCGGCTGTAAAGATACACATGCCCGGCGACACACTCGCCATAGGCGTCGGACTCACCGATGCATCGGCTACCGACGGCGACATCAATCTCGGTACGGGCATATACAAGGTGGGCACGTTCGACTGGCGTGACGGCTTCGTCAGCTACGACAACAACTTCGCCATGCGACAGAAAGGGCTCGACGTTAATCACATTGCGCTGAAAGGCGTTTCGCTGCGCGTCGACTCGCTCTGCTTCGAGCAGAAAGCCACCAAGCTGCAACTCGCTCTCAACCGCTGCGCCTTCCGCGAGCAGAGCGGACTGAGCGTGACCGACGCAAAGGGACACGTGCGGCTCGACACCGCGCACATAGCGCTGCCCGACTTCCGTCTCACTACGCCCGTGTCGTGGCTCAAAGCGAGTGCCGACATGGACTTCTCTACCTTCGCCGACACTAACCCAGGCGTGATGCGTCTGAAGATGGACGCATCCGTAGGCAAGTCGGACATGCTGCTGGCGCTCGGAATGATGCCCCTGCAGTTTGTGCTGCGACTGCCCGAACAGCCACTCGCCCTTCATGCCGACATCAACGGCAACATGAAGAGCCTTAAGATTCGCGATATCTCGGCTAAACTCCCCACCGCATTCAACATAAAGGCGGACGGAAAGGCGGGCAACCTCACCGACATCGACCGCCTCACAGCCGACATCAACCTCGACGCACGCGCCGACAACATCAGTTTCCTGCAGCCAGCATTGGGTCTGGACAAGAACACGGCGGTGCGCATACCTAACGGCATAACGCTGAAAGGCAACTGCAAGGTGAACGGACCGCAGTATGCTACGGAGTTTGTGGCTACGCAGGGTGGCGGTTCGGTGCGAGGCAGAGGCGCGTTCAACATGCGTTCTATGGCATACCGTGCCAATCTGACGGCGTACGCTCTGCCCCTGCAGAACTTCATGCCGGGCAGCGGTCTGCATTCGTTCAGCGGCGAACTGACAGCCGACGGCGCAGGCTTCGACTTTCTCTCGCCACGCACCCGAATGGATGCACGTGTAAGGGTTGGCAACTTCCATTATTCGGGCTACGACCTCTCGAACGTGAGTCTGCAAGCCGAGGTGAAAAACGGTTTCGGCAGAGCGTTGCTCGACAGTCGCACACCGTTGCTCAACGGCATCATCGACCTGCGCACCGTGCTCGACAACCGACGCATTGACGCAAACCTGCTCTGCAACCTGCTTTATGCCGACTTCTACAAACTCGGTATCACCGAGGTGCCGCTCATGACGTCGATGACCGCTCATGTAGACGTGCAGTCGGACCTTGCGTCGACACACAGCGTGAAGGGCGTGATAGGAAACATCGTAGTGCGCGACTCGGCAGCGGCTTACCGACCGGAGAACGTGGTGATGGACATCTTCACACGTCGCGACTCAACACACGCCAACGTGACGTGCGGCGACTTTGCGCTGCGACTCGACGGCAGCGGTTCGGTAGAACATATCCTCAACCGTCTTTCGTCGATAGGCGTTGAGGCTAAGAAGCAGCGCAACGAGCGATATATCGACCATTTGCGACTGCGCGAACGCCTGCCAGAACTCTCCGTTTATCTCGATGCGGGCAAGGAGAACATCATCTCGCGCACGGCACGTCACTACGGTTACGAGTTCCAGGACGCATATATAAACATGAACACGTCGCCCGTGAAGGGCATCAACGGTACGGTGCGCATCGACTCGCTCGTGGCTTCGGGCATGCAGCTCGACACGATACGCGTAGCCGTGCGGTCGGACTCGGTGAAGACCGACTTCGAAGGACAGATACGCAACAACCGATATAACAAGCAGTACGTTTTCAACGCTCTCTTCCGTGGCGCGTTCTACAAGCAGTCGCTCTTCTTCGGCACACGCGTGTTCGACGACCGCAACCGTCTCGGCGTGGCGCTCGGACTGAAGGCCGATATGGAGCAGCACGGTGTGCGCGTGTCGCTCGGCGGCATCGACCCGGTGTTCGGCTACAAGCAGTTCAAGGTGAACAAGGGCAACTATGTGTTCTTCGCCGACAACAAGCGCATATCGGCTGACATGAAGTTGCTGGCAGACGACGGCATGGGTGTGAAGGTGTTCAGCAACGACAGCACCGAAGCACAGCAGGACATCACAATCGGCTTGACGAAGTTCGACCTTGCCAAGGTGCTCTCCGTCATTCCGTATGCTCCGAAGTTGTCGGGCGTGATGAACGGCGACTTCCACTATATCGCCGACAACGGCGTAATGTCGGTGTCTTCGTTCGTGAGTGTGGACAAGATGGCGTACGAGGGCTGCAAGATAGGCGACGTGGCGAGCGAGTTCGTATACATGCCGCGCGAAAACGGCAACGAGCACTGCGTCGACGGCACATTCTCTGTAGACGACTACGAGGTATGCACGCTCAGCGGTACGTACGTGACAAGCGGATTCGGCCATCTCTCAGCAGATGTGCAGCTGCAGCGCACTCCGCTGCTGCTGCTCAATGGTTTCATGCCCGACAGACTGCTCAACTTCAAGGGCTATGCCGACGGACACGTGAAGCTGGACGGACAGCTCAACCGCTTGGACGTAGACGGCGAACTGATGTTCGACTCGGCTTACGTGGCGAGTGAGCCTTACGGCGTGGAGATGCGACTCTGCGACGACCCGGTGACGATAACAGACAGCAAGATGCAGTTCGAGAACTTCCAGCTCTTCGCACGAAACGGCAATCCGCTCACGCTTTACGGCAATGTAGACTTCGCCGATATGTCGAACATGACGATGTATATGCGTATGCGTGCAACCAACTATCTGCTTATCGACTCGAAGCAGAAGGCTCGCTCTGAGGCGTTCGGCAAGGCTTACGTCAACTTCCTCGGACTTGCCGACGGACCGCTCGACGCTTTGCGCTTCCGCGGTCGTCTCGACGTGCTCGGTTCGTCGGACATCACGTACATTCTGCGCGACTCGCCGCTCTCTACCGACAACCAGCTCGACGGACTCGTGAAGTTCGTGAACTTTAAGGACCCGGGAGCTACGCAGGTGGTGCGTCCGCCGCTTACGGGCCTTACGATGGACCTCACGGTGAACATCGACGAGGGCGCTCATGTGCTCTGCGCGCTGAATGCAGACAAGTCGAACTACGTGGATATCGTAGGAGGCGGCCAACTGCGAATGAAATATACCGAAGCCGACGGACTTGGTCTTTACGGCAGATACACGATAGGGCAGGGCGAGATGAAATACTCGCTGCCGGTTATCCCGCTAAAGACGTTCACCATCAAGGACGGAAGCTACGTGGAGTTCTTCGGCGACGCGATGAATCCGCGTCTGAACATCACGGCGACTGAGGAGAACAAGACTACCGTGACGAACGATGCGGGCGTAGGACGCAGCGTGACGTTCGAGTGCGGTGTGGAGCTTACGAAGACGCTCAACGACATGGGTCTGCAGTTCACCATCGACGCGCCGGACGACCAGGAGATTCACAACGAGCTGATGACACAGTCGCTTGAGAACCGCGGCAAGCTCGCCGTTACGATGCTCACCACGGGCATGTATCTCTCAGACACCAGTGCCGGCGCATTCAACATGAACAGTGCGCTCAGTTCGTTCCTCAGTTCGCAGATTACAGCCATATCGGGCAACGCTCTGCGCACGCTCGACCTCTCGTTCGGCATGGACAACACGCAGCTGGGCTCGGGCGCCGTACACACCGACTACTCGTTCAAGTTCTCGAAGCGCTTTCTCAACAACCGACTGCGCATCGTGATAGGCGGTAAGGTGTCGAGCGGTGCCGAAATAGAGAATCAGAACGACACGTTCTTCGATAATATCGCGATGGAGTATCGCCTCTCGCCCAACTCGAACAAGTATCTGAAGTTCTTCTACGACCGCGCTACGTACGATTGGCTCGAAGGCTACGTCGGACAATTCGGCGGCGGTTTCGTATGGCGCCGCAAGCTGCAGAGTCTGAAAGACATCTTCCGCTTCAAGCGCAAGACAGATGACATATACACGATGCCGATGAACGGTGCGCTGGTTCAGAAGAAGAACTACACGATTGTGAATAACAACGATACGACGGCAGCGCAGAAGAAGGACTCGACGGCAGTTAAGAAAACGAAAACGGCGCTTTCGGGCGATAAAAAGTAAAGGTTTATGAAGAATACGCTATATATAATAATATGTGTAATGGTGCTTGTCGGCTGTTCGTCGACAAGTTCTGTGCCCGAGGACGACAAGCTGTTCACGGGCTTGCGCAAGACCGGGTACGAGAACTACGAGCCTTGCGACCATTTCTACTCTACGCAGGAGGAAGTGGAGGCGGCGCTCGCCACAACGCCCAACGGCGCCCTCTTCGGCAGTCCGTACTACCGCATGCCGTCCTACCGTCTGTGGATATACAACGCCTTCGAGCATTCGCGCGGCGGCATAGGCAAGTGGATGCGCACAACGTTCGGCAAGGCGCCGGTGCTGCTCAGCTCGGTCAATCCGCAGCTGCATGCGCAGGTGGTGCGCGAGTTGCTGCGTTCGCGCGGCTACTTCGGCGGCTATGTCAACTACGATGTACTGACATCCGACAGTTCGCGCACGGCGAAGGTGAAGTATAACGTCAACTTCGGCGACTTGTACACCGTAGACACGCTGACATATCACAACTTCCCAGAAGAAGCCAACGAACTTATCGAGAAGAAGGCGTCGGAGTCGCTCGTGAAAGCCGGCGATCCGTTCGACGTCTCGGTGCTTGAGGCAGAGCGAACACGCATTTCGACGCTCCTGCGCAACAACGGCTTCTTCTACTATCAGCCGAGTTACGCCACATATCTCGCCGATACCATCGCCGAGCCGGGCGAGGTGCAGGTGCGTCTGCACTACGCCGACAGTCTGCCTGCCGCGGTAGGTCGCAAGTGGTACGTCGGTCGCATCAATCTCGAGATGCGCAAGCAGTCGGCTCTGGAGCAGCTAAAGGATACCATACGCCGCCGCAACTATACCATCGTCTACAACGGCAAGCGCGAGCCGATGCGCCGCAGCGTAATCACTCGCGATATGAAGATAAAACCCAGCAAGCTATACAGCTATCAGGACTATCAGCAGACCATCAACACGCTCACGGCGAAGGGACTCTTTTCGCGTGTAGACCTTGCGTTCGCTCCGCGCGACACTTCGGCAACGTGCGACACGCTCGACCTCACGCTCAACTGCGTGTTCGACAAGCCATACGACGTTTATCTTGAGGGCAACCTGGTAGGAAAGACGACGGGGCGTGTGGGTCCGGGACTTAATCTGGGCTTAGTGAAGCGCAACGCCTTCCGAGGCGGCGAGAAGCTCACCGTGAATCTGAAAGGCTCGTACGAATGGCAGACGGGACATCAGGCAGACGGCAGCAGCTCGAAGTTCAACTCGTACGAATACGGTGCCGATGTGTCGGTAGAGATGCCGCGCCTGCTGTTTGTGAACAATATCTTGCGCCGCTTGCGCCATATACGTCGCAGAAAAGGCAAGCCGATACGCCAGCGCTATGCTACGCCGACAACGCTCATCAAGGGATCGTTCGACGTGCTCAATCGCTCGGGCTTCTTCCAGCGCCACATCGTGTCGGGCGAGCTGACATACAAGACGCAGCCGAGAGCCATCGTGCAGCACCAGTTCTCGCCGCTCATACTGCAGTACGAGTACATGAAGCACATGACGCCGGCGTTCACCGATCTCGTCAACAAGAGTCCGTACCTGCTTGTGGCGATGAGCGACCAGTTTGTGCCTAAGATGCGCTACACATTCACATACCAGTCGCCGGCGCGCCTTCATAATCCTATCTTCTGGCAGGTGTCGGTGAGCGAGGCTGCCAATCTGCTTTCGCTCGGATACATGGCGTTCGGCGAGAAGTGGAACGACAAGGAGAAGACGATGTTCAAGAATCCGTACGCTCAGTTCCTGAAAGTGGAGACCGACTACAGTAAGACGTGGCAGGTGACGGAGCACAGTACGCTCGTCGGACACGTGAACATGGGTGTTGTATGGGCGTATGGCAATGCGATAAGCGCACCGTACAGCGAGCAGTTCTATGTAGGCGGTGCCAACAGCATACGTGCGTTCAACGTGCGCAGTATCGGTCCGGGTCGCTATCATGCCCAGACTTCTTACCTCTCGTATCTCGACCAGACCGGCGACTTGAAGTTGCAGATGAACCTCGAGTATCGTCCGCGTATGTTCGGCAACCTCTACGGCGCATTGTTCCTCGACGCAGGCAACGTGTGGACGCTGCGCAGCGACAGCGACCGTCCTGGTGCGGTGTTCAAACCGAAGAACATGTTTAAGGAGATGGCGGTCGGCACGGGCATCGGCATACGCTACGACCTCGACTTCTTCGTGCTTCGCCTCGATTGGGGTGTAGGTCTGCACTTGCCGTACAAGAACGGCTTCTACAACTTCGACAAATTTAAGGATAGCCAGAGCATACACTTCGCAATCGGTTATCCGTTCTAAAATCAATAAAGGGCAGACTCTATTGTGGAGTCTGCCCTTTATTGATTTTAGAGTTGAGAATTGAGAGTTGAAAGTTGAGAGTTATGATATGTCCTATTGTTTGAGCTATTGTTTGAGTTATTTATTGAGTTATTTATTGAGTTATTTATTGAGTTATTTATAAAATTCTCAAGGTAACCATAACTCTCAACTCTCAACTTTCAACTCTCAATTGTACTATTCCGCCGAGAAGTCGGCTACCATTTTTCTGTACATGCTATACGCTCTTGAGCGCGAGATATATCCCGTGAGATGTCCTGAGACATTCACCACGGGCATATAACGTGTGCCCTTAAGATCGAACTTGCGCATCACTTCCTCCATCGAATCGCTCTCGCCAACCTGCGCTGCAATGGGCAGCATAAGTTGCTGAACGGTGAGCTTGTTATAGAGTTCGGCGCGGAACATGATGTGTCGAATCTTCGTGATGTCGATCTCGCCAAGCAGCGAACCGGCGTTGTCGAGCACCGGTATGAACGACGTGTGACTCTTCGAGATAGCGTTCACCAGCTTGCCCAACGGCATGTCGGGCGTAACGGCGGTGAAGTCGCGCTCTATCACGCTGTCTATCTTCATCAGCGTCAGCACAGAGCGGTCGGTGTGGTGAGTAAGGAGCTTGCCCTCGCGAGCAAGACGCATGGCGTAGATGCTGTGCGGCTCGAAGATGCTGATAGTCATCACCGAGGCAATGCTCACAATCATCAGCGGCATGAACATATCGTAGCCGTTCGTAATCTCGGCGATGAGGAAGATGCCCGTAAGCGGCGCATGCATAACGCCTGCCATAACGCCAGCCATGCCGAGCAGCGTATAGTTCTTCTCAGGAATATAGATGCCCACCTGATACATGTTCCAGAGTCGCGAGAAGAGGAATCCGGTGAAGGCTCCGACGAAGAGCGACGGCGCGAACGTACCGCCGCAACCGCCACCACCGTTTGTGGCAGCCGTGGCGAATGTCTTGGTCAGAATGACGAGCGCAATGAACACGATGAGCCATCTGCCGTCGCCCGAGAACATAGAGTTCTTCAGCACTTCGTTCCAGTCTGCCTCGCTCGTACCGTTAAGCAGCACATTGATGGCAGAATAGCCTTCGCCGTAGAGCACGGGGAACACGAAGATGAGCGAACTGAGCATCACTCCGCCCAGCGCGAGCTTAGCCCAGCGATGCTGCTTCAGCTTGCCGAACATGCCCTCGCATACCGACATGGAGCGTATGAAGTAGAGACTCACAAGTCCGCATGCGATGCCGAGAATGATGCACGCCGGCACACGCTCCACGCTCCACATGCTGTCGAGGTGGAAGCTGAACAGCGACGAGCTGCCCATGAAGATATACGTGAAGCACGTAGCCGTGACCGCTGCCGTGAGGATAGGTAGCAGCGACGCCATGCTCAAGTCGACCATCAGCACCTCGAGCGTGAACACCAATCCGGCTATAGGCGCCTTGAAGATGCCGGCGATGGCGGCGGCAGCACCGCAGCCAACAAGCAGAATCAGCTTCTTCTTGTCCATGCCGAACAGTCGTCCGAGGTTGGAACCGATAGCCGAACCCGTGAGCACGATAGGCGCCTCGGCACCTACCGATCCGCCGAAGCCGATGGTGATAGCCGACGCCACAACCGATGTCCAGCAGTTGTGCCCTTTCAGTCGCGACTGCTTCGAGGATATAGCGTAGAGGATGCGTGTGATACCGTGCGAGATGTTGTCCTTCACCACGTAGCGCACGAAGAGCGACGTTAAGAAGATGCCCACAACCGGGAACATCAGGTAGAGCCAGTTGAACGTGTCGGCATGAAACCTCGACGTCAGCATGTGCTGTATGATGTGAATTATCGAGTGGAGCACGTAGGCAGCCACCGACGCGAAGAATCCGATGCAGAGGGCGAGGATGATAGTCGCCTGACGGTCGGAAAAATGCTTCGTGCGCCAAGCGTACAGCCTTTCTTCCAGCGTTGCGTCTTTCTTGTCAATCGCAGTCTGTTCCATTTACTTGCGTATGATGGTTACCTGTCCGTCCTTAGTGAGCTTGATAATGCTGCTCGGAGTGTGCGGCTTGTGTTCCTGGCGACGAGTCCAGCACACATAGTCGACAGCCTCCAGTATCTCTGGCGCAATGTCGCGATAGTTCTGTGCCGTCGGTTCGCCGCTGATATTGGCGCTTGTGCTCACGATAGCCTTCTGGAAACGGTAGCAAAGTTCCTTCGAGAACGGCTCGTTGGTGACGCGCAGAGCGATGCTGCCGTCTTGGGCGATGAGGTTCGGGGCGAGGTTCACGGCGCCGTCGAGCACCACTGTTGTCGGCTTCTCAGCAAGTTCCATAAGGTCCCAAGCCACCGGCGGCACGTCGCGCACGTAGCGCTGCACGCGGTCTACCGAGTCAGTGAGGCAGATAAGCGCCTTCGAGTCGTCGCGCTGCTTTATCTTGTACACCTTTGCCACTGCCTCAGCGTTCGTTGCGTCGCAGCCTATTCCCCACACCGTGTCGGTAGGGTAGAGTATCACGCCACCCTTACGCATCACGTTCACGGCATTCTGAATGTCTTCTTTCTGTGTCATTGTTATTTCCTATTTTGTTTTTTACCTTTTACTCTTTTACTTTTTTACCTTTTTGCTTTTACAAAGTTAATGCTTTTTCTTGTTATGCCGTAAGTTTAAAGACAATTTTCTCGCTCTTTATTACAAGCATGGATGATATTCGCCGAAAAAAACGTAACTTTGTAAAAGTAAAAAGGTAAAAGAGTAAAAAAAGTAAAAAGCCCCCTTCCAACCCTCCTCCGATGAGGATAATTTAGAAAGGCTTAAGAAGGCTTAGTTCGGCTTAAAGAAATAAAAACAAAAAGCAATGGAAAAGAAAGATCTCCGCATAGTGTTCATGGGAACACCTGAGTTTGCCGTTGGATCGCTTCAGCGACTTGTTGAGAACGGCTATAACGTAGTGGCTGTGGTGACGCAGCCCGATAAACCCGTAGGTCGCCACGCATCGGTGCTGCGCCCTTCGCCCGTCAAGGAGTACGCTCTGGCGCACAATCTGCCCGTGCTGCAGCCCGTGAAGATGAAAGACGAGCGGTTTCTTGAGGAGCTGCGCAGCTATAACGCCGACCTGCAGGTGGTTGTTGCGTTCAGAATGCTGCCCGAGGTGGTGTGGGCTATGCCGCGCTTCGGCACGTTCAACCTTCACGCCGCCCTGCTGCCCGACTATCGTGGCGCAGCGCCAATCAACTGGGCTGTAATCAACGGCGAGACCCTCACCGGCGTCACCACATTCTTCCTCGACCACGACATCGACACCGGTCGTATCATCGCACAACGCGAGTTTCCCATCCCCGACGACGCTGATGTGGAGTATGTATACGACGGACTTATGCAGCTCGGCGCAGCGCTCTGCACCGACACAGTCGACCTTGTGCTCTCTACCGATGGTGACGTGCCTTCGCAGCCGCAGCAGGAAAGCGAGGCTCACCACGGCGCTCCGAAGATATTCAAGGAGACCTGCGCCATCGACTTCTCGCTCTCAGCAAAGCGCATCTACGACTTTGTGCGCGGTCTGTCGCCAGTGCCCGGCGCATGGTGTATGCTCACTCCGCGCGACGCTCAGGCTAAGGCTCAGGTGCTTAAGGTGTACAAAGCCGCAAAGACCGGCGAGTCTTCTAACGGCGTGGAGGTTGGAACGCTCAAGGCAGAGAACCGCCGTCTTCTCGTTGCCACCGTCGACGAGTGGCTTGAGCTTGTAGAGCTGCAGCCTGCCGGCAAGAAGCGCATGGCAGCCCGCGACTACCTCAACGGATTCCAGCACCCCGAGGACTTCCTGCTGAAGTAATTGCTTATCTTAGGGAAAAGACCATTACCCAACATGGCATAGTCTGTTGATGTCTTCGTCGAACGTGTCGCGGTTCACAGCCCGTGCGCGCATCGCCGACTTGTAGTTGTATATTGTCTGTGTCGAGTAGAACAGAAGTGTGGCTATCTCCTGACTCTCAGTCACACCCAAGCGCATTAGCGCGTAGATGCGCGCTTCTGTAGTTAGGGTGTTAGGAGATGGCTGCGCAATCCTTCCTTCTGGAAGCAACAGACTGTTCAGTTCGTCAACGAAACCAGGATACAGCTCCGTGAAGGCGCGGTCGAAACGAGTGTAGAACGTCGTCGCCTCTTCCTCCGCGAGCTTATAGCTGTTTATAGTCTTAAGAAGGTCAGCCGTTTGGTTGGCCTTTATTTTTCTGCTCACCAGTTTGCGGTACTCCATCAGCTTGCGGATGTACACCGCACTGATGTCCATGAACAAACGCATGTAGGTCTCGCGGCGATGGTTGGTCGCTATGAGTCGTTCGTTCAGCTCCTTCAACTGCCGGTTCTGCGTCTTTACCTCTCTGCGGCTACCTGCCAGCCATTTGTTCTGCTTGTAGCCGAAGATAGCCATTGCCAGCAACATCAGCAACAGAAAACTAACCACCGCAAGCACGCCTCTCACGATACGTTCCTTATGCGCTAATGCCTCCTGATTGGCTGTGGCAATGATAGGCAGAATGCTCGAAATCTCGAGCATACGCAGTCGGTTGTTGTAGAATCGGGCATCCTCCATAGAGCAATAGATGTAACGTGCCGCATGGTCGGCATACTTCTGGTCCTTCTCATACAGATATGTAGAGAACTCCTGCAGCGCAAGATTCTCCTTCAAAGGGCATGTTATGTCCGAGATAGCCGCTTCAATAATGTACTTTTCATATCGTTGCGTGTCTCCCAACTCGCGATAATAACGTGCTATGCAGTAGGCTGCCGAGGCATGCACACGACTGTCTACCCGGCTGTTCATCAGAGCCTTTGTGTAGAATTGCAGCACAGCCTTGCTCATGGGGTTGGTGAGGAAAGCCAGTTCGCCGCTAAGGTAGGCATGCAGAGCCACATCCTTGCTGCTTGTGACTTCCACCGTGAGCTTCAGATTCTCGAACTTCTTCTTATGGTAATAGTCCATGAACTCCGACTTGTTGCTGAACGCCTCCCAATAGTTGTACAGCCACGTGCGTGTATAATAATAGTATTGCTTTAGCTGCTTAGGCACACCCTTCTTCTTTATATCCTCAAGCAGCTCCTCCGACTGACTGTAGAAACCACCCGTAGACAACACCGCTGCACGATTTATCTTGTTGAGCGTTGTGTAGTAGGCGTTGTTCTCGCTTTCTGATAGAGAGAGGCCGCGGTTCACGTATACCATTGCCGAATCGTAATGGTATGTATAGTATTCGCGATAGATACTATTTAGAAGTGCGAGTCGCTGCGGAATGTCTTCCGCCGTTCGCAACTTCAGCTTTAGTTGGTCAATCTTCTTTTCTTTCTGCTTGGAGTATGCGTCGCGCTTGTCGACATAGCTGTCGAGAAGGTCAAGCAGGTCTTGCTCGCCAGAGATACCGGCTGTAGCCAACTTGGTTTGGGCTGTAGCTTGCAGCGTCAAAAAGATGAACAATAGGTATAAAAAGATGCGCATAATAGTGGTTTTTTTGCTTTAATGCTGCAAATTTAGCTAATATTATTAAGATAAAACCATTTACTTTGATAAAAAAGACTAAAGCCTTAAATATTCTGATATATAATAAGTTATAAGTTTCTATACCTTAATTTATGTCTACTTTCATTTTACGCATACATACAATCAGCCGATATAGCTTGTAACTTTGCAACCGAAAACATAAACACAACGGATATGAACCTAAAACTTAAAACATTTTCATTTGCCCTCTTGGCTTCTGCCTCTACGGGCATGTATGCACAGACGCATACAGAAAACAATTCAACAAACGATTCGGAACCGCAGAAGAAGGAAGAGCGCAACGTGATGCTCAACGCTTCTGACGCCAACAAACCGCGCGAGATTCAGATTGGATTGCCGAGCGAAGACGTAACGGTATACGAGAACGGATTGCCTGCTGTTTATTCGTCGTCCGTGCACAAGCTCTCTGCCCACTGGCGCAGCGACGCTTCGCTGAAAGGCACCGACCTTATGACACCGTCGGAGAGTGCCATCAAGACCGGCAACATCGCTTATGCTGTCTCTGCGTTCAGCGAGTTGGGCGAGAAGAAATTCAGTGGCAAGCTTAATTATAAGGCTAACCACTTCGGTATGCAGAACTTTGACCTTAACCTCTCTGGCGGCATCGGCGACAACTGGCTCTACACAGCCGGCATGTATCAGAACTTCGACCCGGGAAGCTTCAAGCTGCGCTTCACCGACTATGCCGACCGCACGCAGATCTACCATTTGGGTCTTACACGCATACTGAACGGCGGCAAGGGACACATATCTTTATTATATAAGTATTCGAACAGCAAGAACCCCGGCAACTTCGCTAATGCTGCTCCGTTCATCTACGCCGGCGACGGTAGCATAAAGAAGCTTGCAGGTTTCGACCCGGGTATGGATTCATACGTGCAGCGTAATGGTTCGTTCAGCTATCTGAACACTAAGACAGGCAAGATGGAGACCTGGAACATGACCGACGGCAACGACAACCGTGCCAACGAGGTGGCTTTGGTGAGCAAGTATCAGTTTGACAACGGCTGGCTGTGGAAGTTGAACGCCAAGTATATGAACGCTCCGCGTGCCAACTACGTAGACTACGGCGGCAGCACCATCTCTGAGGTTGCTGAGGCTGATGGCTATCAGCTTTCAGACGGTTCGGCATACAGCGGACTCATCGAAGGCCGCCGCACTTGGCTGCATATCGGCAAGGTGAGCAACGCCCTTCTCACAACCGAGATGAGCAAGCAGCTGAACAACCACAAGCTGATGATTGGCTTGAACGAGTGGTACTACCACCTCAACTACTATTCGTCTTCGTTTCAGTGGGCAGGCACTGTTGAGGCTTATCCTCGTACGCTGAACCAGATGTACGTCAATCCGCTCGATCCTACGCAGACCGCACACCGCTCAGAGACCTTCGGCTACAATGAGCTGAGTCCTGAATATACAAAGGGTTCGGAGAACAAGCTCGCTCTCTATTTCACCGACGAATGGCGCATCACTCCCAAGTTCAAGCTGTTCTACGGCGGTCGTCTCGAATACTATCGTATGTCGGCAGACCAGATTTCTGCGTCACGCTTCCGTGGCTTCCATCTCGGCAACTTCAATACATATTCTACAGCCGCAGACGGATCAATCGTTGCCACAGAGCATAGCATTGCTCCTGCCAACGTTACGAAGAACAAACTCAACTATGCTGCCACTTTGCAGATGACTTACAACGTAACAAACCAGTTCGGTCTTACTGCCGACGCCACTATCGCCACACGCTTCCCACGCATCAGCGAGTATGCCGGCACCGGTCCTACCGAGGAGCAGTACAAGCGCGTGACCATTCCGTTGGTTCGCGGCGGTATCTTCTACAAGAACTCTTGGCTCGACCTCTCGTCGATGGTGACATACATCTCTAAGTCGAACAATATCGACCAGCAGAACCTCACCAAGCCTGGCACTTCTGAAGGCAAGACCGTGTTGCTCATCTACAACATCCAGACATTGGGTTGGACAACATCTGCCGAAATCAACCCGTTCAAGAACTTCCACATGCACGCTCTCTTCACCTATCAGAAGCCGGTGTACAAGAACTACAACGCGAGCGTTACGTTCAGCGACGGTCAGACTATGAGCGTTAATGCCAACAACAAGATTGTGAAGGAGATTCCGCAGGTGCTCATCGAACTTGACCCGAGATACGACATCACGAAGAACCTCAGCGCTTGGCTCAGCTTCCGCTACTTCGGCAAGACATACGCCAACCTTCAGGAGGCGCTCTACTTCAACGGCCACTGGGAGACATTCGGTGGTGTCAACTGGAATGTGAACAAGAACCTGAGTCTCGGTGTTAGCGTCATTAACATCTTCAACGAGAAGGGTGCGAAGGGCACAATCAGCGGTTCGGAGCTTATCACAAAGGATGAGGCTGGCAAGTATGCCGGCAAGTACATGAGCGGTAACTATCTCCGCCCGTTCACAGTAGAGTTCAACGCAAGCATCAAGTTCTAACAAGCCAATGCAAGAATATCGATATATAAACAACCTGTAAAAAACCATACGAAAATGAAGAAAACTATTATGCTAATCGCAGCAATGTGCATGACATCTGCCATCACATTCGCTCAAGAAATCATCCGTGTGTCTACTGAAAAGACTGACCTCGTGATGAAAGTGTCGCCAAAGGGCCGTCTTTATCAGGTCTATCTCGGCGATAAGTTGCAGAATCCTGCCGACTACGAGAACCTTAAGTGGGATGTATATGCCGCTTCTGACGGCGCTGTGTGCCAGCGCGGCCATGAGGTGTATGCCACTTCGGGTGCTGAAGACTTCTTCGAGCCGGCTGTTGCCGTAACGCACGCCGACGGCAACATGACTACATATCTCTATTATAAGTCGTCGGAGCAGAAGGCTGTGAAGGGCGGCACTGAGACAGTCATCACACTTCAGGACAAGGTGTATCCGCTGACAGTGAAGCTCCACTATGTGGCTTATCCGAAGGAGAATGTGATAAAGGCATGGAGCGAGATCTCTCACAAGGAGAAGTCTGCCATCACACTCTGGCGCTACAGCTCTACGATGCTCTACTTCAAATCTTCAAAGTATTATCTCACTAACTATCACAGCGACTGGGCTAAGGAAGGTCAGCCAGAGACAACCCAGTTGAGCACGGGCAAAAAGATTATCGACACAAAGCTCGGCACACGCGCCGCTATGCAGGCTGAGCCTTTCTTCGAATTGGGCTTCGACGAGCCTGCCAAGGAGAACGAGGGCAAGGTGATGCTCGGCACGATTGGCTGGCCCGGCAACTTCCGCTTCACCTTTGAGGTGGACAACGTCGGCGCGCTTCGCGTCATTCCTGCCATCAATCCTTACGCTTCCGACTATAAGCTGAAGGCAGGCGAGGTATTCACCACTCCTGAGTTCATCTTCGCGATGAGCGATAATGGTATGGGCGAGGCTTCGCGCAACCTGCACAACTGGGCTCGTCAGTATCAGGTGAACATGGGTATGGGCGACCGCCTCACTCTCCTGAACAACTGGGAGAATACGGGCTTCGATTTCAACCAGCAGAGTCTTGCCGAACTGATGAAGGATGCCAAGGACCTTGGTGTGGATATGTTCCTGCTCGACGACGGATGGTTCGCCAATAAGTATCCGCGCAAGGACGACCACGCCGGACTGGGCGACTGGGAGGCTACAAAGAGCAAGTTGCCGGAGGGTATTCCTGGTCTTGTAAGAGATGCAAAGAAGGCTGGCGTGAAGTTCGGTATATGGATTGAGCCGGAGATGGTTAACCCGAAGAGCGAATTGTTTGAGAAGCATCCTGATTGGGTTATCTTGCAGCCGCAGCGCGACACATATTATTATCGCAACCAGCTCGTGCTCGACATCTCCAACCCTAAGGTGCAGGATTATGTGTACGGCATCGTCGACCGCATCATGACTGAGAACCCCGACGTGGCTTACTTCAAGTGGGACTGCAACAGCGTTATAACCAATATCTATTCGCCGTATCACAAGCAGAACCAGGGCAACTTCTATATCGACCACGTTCGTGGCATCTACAATGTGCTCACACGCATCCATAACAAGTATCCTAATCTGCCGATGATGCTCTGCTCTGGTGGTGGCGGACGTATGGACTACGAGATGCTCAAGTACTTCACCGAGTTCTGGTGTTCTGACGACACCGACCCGTACGAGCGCATCTACATCCAGTGGAGCCTCTCGAAGTTCTTCCCTGCAAAGACAATGGGATCGCACGTCACTAACTGGAACAAGAACACATCCGTAAAGTTCCGCACCGACGTATGTAGCTCATGCAAGTTGGGCTTCGACATCGACCTCAAGTCGCTCTCTGCAGACGACTACAAGTTCGTGCAGCAGGCCGTTAAGAACTACGATAGCATGAAGCCGATGATTCTCGAAGGCGACCAGTATCGTCTTGTTTCACCTTACGAAGGCAGCCACTGCGCTATCAACTACGTTAGCAAAGACAAGCAGCGTGCAGTGCTCTTCGCCTACGACCTGCATCCGCGCTATAAGGAGCCGCAGCAGAACGTGAAGCTGCAGGGTCTTGATGCCGCAAAGATGTACACCGTGAAGGAGACAAACCTCATGCCTGGCAAGCAGTCAGACTTGGAGTGCAACGGTAAACTGTATAGTGGCGACTATCTGATGAAGATTGGTCTGAACGTCTTCACAGCGCAGGATGGCACAAGCCATGTATTGGTGCTGGAGTAATAAGATAATGTAGTAGTAATAATATGTTGTAACAAAGGTTTAAACGAAAAAGACCATGTCGGTATTCCGGCATGGTCTTTTTTCGTTTTTATAAGTCTGTATGCTTTCTAATAGATACAGATAATTTTCAATGTTCTTAGAGCATAGTAGACAACTTAAAAGATGCCCCATTTCTTCTTGCGCTTCGGGGCCTCCGTCTTTTCAAAGCTGCTGTTGCGCTGTTCCAATACTTCCTCCCACGTGCTGCGGTCTCTCACCATCTGGTAGATAGTACCCCAGTCGGGCAGACCGCCAATGTTGCGGTCGTCGATAAAGAGGTCTGCCTTTAGTTTGCGTGAGAAGGAGTCGTGCTCACGGCTCTCCTCCGGGTAGTCGCGGTTCACGGCGTAGAACTCCACGCCGCGTTCCCTGCACCACTCAACAGCCTCGTCGAGTAGCCGTCCCTCGCGCACGCTCCACAATATCAGCTTGTGGCGGTCGCGTATCAGCATACGCAATGTCTCTGTAGCGAAGGGCAGCTCCCTGCCGATGGCAGGGTATTTGTGCTCAACGATAGTTCCGTCGAAATCAACTGCTATAACCATTGTTACTTACGCTTGATTGAATCGTCCTTCTTGTTGCCGTAGTTGCTGTCAGCATAGTTGCCGTAAGCGCCGTACGAAGTGTAGTTCAGACCGTTGTTGCCGCCATAGTTGCCACCGTACTTGCTGCCGTAGCTGCCGCTCTTGCCGTAGCGTCCGTACTTGCCGTACTTGCCGTAGCCGTAGTAGTAGCCGTACTTCTTCTTCGACATATCGATGCCGTTGATAACGATGCTTACCTGCGGCAACTTCTTCTGAGCGCTGAGCGAGTTGATGAACTCGAAGCTTGACTTCGGAGTGTAGTCTGCACGACACATATAAACGGTGAGGTCAGCCACACGAGCAATCATCAGCGTATCTGTAACAAGACCCACAGGAGCGGTGTCCACGATGATGTAGTCGTACTCCTTGCGCAGAGTGGCGAAGATGTTGTCGAGCGACTCGCGCGACACAAGCTCTGCAGGGTTTGGTGGGATAGGACCGGCTGGCATGATGTCCAGGTTGCGGTTCACGCCAGAGTTCAGAATATTGGCGCAGATATCCTCACGAGTCGGGTTGTCGTGTACGAGTAGGTTGGTGATACCGATGTTCTTGTCCTTCAGTTCGAAGAGGTTGGCAAGATGCGGCTTGCGGATGTCAAGAACCATTACCAGCACCTTCTTGCCCAGCAGCGCGAAGCTCACAGCCAGGTTAGCCGCTGTAAAGGTCTTACCCTCACCCGATGTGGTAGAGGTGAACATGATGACCTTCTGGTCCTCCTTCAGCATGAACTGGATGTTAGAACGTATAGAACGGAACACCTCCTCCATGACGTTGTTCTGGTTCTCGTGTACCACGATGTCTGCCTTCGTCTTCGCTGTCTCGCTTGCAATAGCCACGTCGCCGATGATAGGCAGAGTGGTGAGGCGAGCCACATCCTCGTGTCCTTCAATCTTGTAGCGGAAGAAGTTGATGAGGAACAGCACGATGGACGGTATAGCCAAGCCGATAACCAGCGCGATGAGCAGGATGATCGATTTCTTCGGGCTTATCTGTCCGAACGATACGGGGTCGTCGATGAGCTTACCCTTGTCGGCTGTAGCGGCGAGCGAGATAGAGTTCTCCTCACGCTTCTGCAAGAGCATCAGGTAAAGACCCGACTTCACCTCCTGCTGTCTGCCGATCTGGTTGAGCACACGCTCCTGCTCAGGCGAAGAGTAGATCATGCTCGAGTAGCGGTTGTACTCCTGCAGTATAGAGTTGCGCTGAATCTGTGCGTTGCGCTGCACCTGAGTCATAGCGCGGCGGATACTTGACGAGAGGTCGTCGAGCTGTGCCGTGAGCGGAGTGATGGTAGGGCTGTTCTCGTTGGCGCTGCGCAGCAAGCGGTTGCGCTCCATAACAATCTTGTTGTAGTCGTTGATGAGCGTAGAAGCGGCAGCGTCGTTCAGACCTACATTCGACGGCAGCGTCTGATACTTGTTGCTCGGCTCGTTCATGTACTGCTGCAAGCTGCGGAGCAACTCTATCTGCATGTCCATGTCAGCCAGCTTCTGTGTGAACTGGTCGGTGTTGGTGAAACCAAGCGCACCGGTAGCCTCCGGATTCACAATCTTGTACTGGCGCTTTGTTGCCTCCAGACTGCCCTCGGTAGCACCCAGCTCGGTGTTGATCTTCTCAAGACGCGAGTTGATGAACTGCTCTGTGCGCATCGCTATCTCGTTCTTGTCCTCGTTAGCCTGCATGTTGTAGCTGAACACGAGCTGCTTCAGATAGTCGTTAGCACGCTGCGGCATCTCGTCGGTCAGTGTCAAGTTGGCGATAGAAGTGCTCTTCGAAAGCTGGTTGACGGTGAGCGCACCGCTATACTTGCCTGCAATCATCTTCGGCGGATAGATTGTCACGAGCTCATTGCGATCGTCGGGCATCGGCGAGAGCGTGTTGGCAGTGAATGTGATGATACCAACGCTTGTGATGATGCGAGCCGGCAGAACGTCGAATGTGCGGTTGATGGCGTAGGTCTTCGACGGTTTGTCAGGGTCTTCAGGCACGTAAGTATATGTGCCCGTCACATGCAGTTTGCCGTTCTCGTCCTTGTCGATGACGAGGCTGATAGGTCTCTTCAGCGTCTCGATGTGGGCCGCATCGAGGTCTACGTTCACCGGCTGGTTCTTGTAGAGCAGGTGGTCCTTGATACGTCCTTCGAGAGTGTAGACCGTGTAGAGCTTCAGCTGCTTCACAGCCTCTGTAGCGAGCGCTGTCGACTTCAGAATCTCCATCTCGTTGTCGATACCCTCACTGTTTGTCATTATACCCAATGTAGACGAGTTGGCGATGTTGCTTCTGCCGCCTCTGCGTCCGCCGTTGTTGTCGTCCTTGATGAGCAACTTGGCGTACGACTGGTACATAGGTGTCGTGTAGCGCAGCTTGATGGCAGCTACGCTCAGACAGATGATTAATGAAAGTACGAACCACTGCCAGTTGAGGATCAGTGTCGTGTAGATGATCTTAAAGTCGAAGGAAGAACCCTCCTCGAGCTCTTGCTGTACGTTGTATAAACCTTGTTGGTTGTTGTTTCCTTCCATTTTTTTGTTTGCGTTGTATATTTAAAGCGTTTTATTATCCTTTATCTTCTTTTCGGCTATGTCTTATCTTGTGTCTTTTTGCGGCGTCTTCGCTTTGGTCGTCTATTGTTTGTCCTCGGCGAGGCGCATCAGATACTTGCCGTATTCGTTCTTTATCATCGGCTGTGCCACCTCTGTGAGCTTCTCCTTAGTTATCCATCCCTTCTTGTATGCTATCTCCTCCAGACAAGCCACCTTCTGTCCCTGGCGCTTCTCGATAACTTCGATGAATGTGCTTGCCTCAGAGAGCGAGTCGTGTGTGCCGGTGTCGAGCCATGCGAAACCGCGCTGCAGGGTCTGCACCTTCAGTTCGCCGCGCTTCAGATACTCCTGGTTCACGGTTGTTATCTCCAGTTCGCCTCGTGCGCTCGGTTTGATGTTCTTCGCAATCTCCACCACGCTGTTCGGGTAGAAGTAGAGGCCCACCACTGCATAGTTGCTCTTCGGGTGCTCGGGCTTCTCCTCGATGCTGAGACAGTTGCCATCGGCGTCGAACTCAGCCACGCCGTAGCGCTCGGGGTCGTTCACGTAGTAGCCGAAGACGGTCGACTTGCCGTCGCGCTCCACGTTCTGCACACTCTCGCGCAGCAGCTGTGTGAAGCCGGCTCCGTAGAAAATGTTGTCGCCCAATACGAGGCAAGCGCTGTCGTCGCCGATAAACTCTTCGCCGATGATGAACGCCTGAGCCAGACCGCCTGGATAAGGCTGCTCAGCGTATTCGAAGCGTACGCCGTAGTCGCTACCGTCGCCCAGAAGACGCTTGAAAGCCGGCAGGTCGTTAGGGGTGGATATGATGAGGATATCCTTTATGTCAGCGAGCATGAGCACTGATATAGGATAGTATATCATTGGCTTATCAAAAATTGGTATGAGTTGCTTGCTAATACCTTTGGTGATGGGGTAGAGGCGTGTGCCCGAGCCACCTGCTAAAACGATACCTTTCATGATTTTTTGATGTTTTTATTGTTAAACAATATCCTTATAATTATATAAAGTGTACAAAGTTAATAATAATAACTTAGAAAATACACTTTTGAACGCTTAATTTTGAAACGTTAATCGGTAAAATAAGAAAAACGTTACAACACTTGGCAGTTATCCATTTTATTTGTAATTTTGCATAATATAGTTTAAGTTGGCATAATAAATGTAAAACCCGTTTGCGTGCCGATTTAATATCATAAACAAATAAAACATATATGGGATTTTTTTCAAAACTATTCGGAAAGAAAACAGATAACGATAAGACAGGTGGTATGGAAGACTACATGCAGCTTGTGCGCGTGTATTTCCAGGCTTCGATAGCCGCAAACGTAGGCATTGCCAACCTCGGCATGCTGCCCGATTTGCGCGTGTTCAAGACCACACTCCACGTTCCGACAGTGAATAACAAGCTCGGTGTGGGTGAGAAGAGCGCTTGCCGCAAGATGCTGCGCGAGATATACGGCGTAGACGACAACTTCTTCAAGGAGGTGGATGCCAGCATCCGCAAGAACTGTCGCAAGTTGCAGGATGTGCAGGTTTATCTCATCCAGTTCCAGAACTTCACTCAGGACATCATGATGCTCATGGGCAACCTCATGAAGTTCAAGCTCCGTCTGCCGTCGTTCTTTAAGAACGCGCTCTACAAGATGACGGAGAAGACCGTAGCTGACCTCTTCACAAAGAACGACTACAGCGATCCGGCTGTGCTCAAGGCTGTAATGGCGATACGTCAGTACGACCAGCGTTTGGGCTTCTCTCAGAAGTGGATTACCGACTTTGTGTTCCAGGTGGTGATGCTTGCCAAGAAGGAACCGAAGGCAGGTGCCGACGCCGAGCAGAAGAAGTAATGTGGGGGTTGTGGCTGAAAATGCGTGAGACAGGTACAAAAACGTGTTCAGCCACAATAAAAACTTGCAATAGTTTTGTCACATTCGTAAAAATAATATAATTTTGTGGCGCAGAACCAATGCGCCGACAGTCATAAACGCTGTTATATGGAAGCTGAATCGAAAACTATAAACCAGTTTGCGACACGTGTCAGGCAAATGATTCTGCAGTACCAGAGTGTTACGAAGCAGAACGAGGACTTGTGTCGTCAGGTGGCGGAGCAGCAGCAACGCATCGAGAAGCTCGAAGCCCAGCTACAGCAGCAGCGCAACGACTACGAAAGTCTGAAATTGGCTCGAATGGTTGAAATCACCGACGGAGACATGCAGGCGGCGCAGAAGCGTCTTGCCAAGCTCATACGCGACGTCGACAAGTGCATAACGCTCATCAACGAGAAGCAGGTGTAGACCATTCGCAGCAAGCTTTAAAACATTCACACGATGGCTGAACAATCTACAGAGAAGCTGCGCATAAGGCTTCACGTCTACGACACCGACATGCCGGTGAACATACGCCCGGAGGACGAACCGCTCTACCGCGACGCCGCCAGTCTGATTACGAAGACGATGAACACCTACGCACAGCGATATAAAGGACCCAAGAACGACAAGGAGATCCTTTATATGGCACTCATCGAGATAGCCCTGCGTTACGAGATGGAGAAGTCGCGTAACAACACGGAGCCGTATCAGGACCTCCTCACAAAACTCACATCCGAGATAGAAGAGGTGTTGGGCGTCTGACGGTCTATGCTTAGATGACAAAGGATGTATGAAGAGCAACTGCTATATATCTATATATAATAAGGTGTACAGCACACAACGCTTTCTTACCTTCTCTGCCACTCTGCACATCACGGATTGTATCTTTACCCATCACAAACTGCGAACGAATAATTTAATTAAATAGTAACTAACAAACAAATAATTGAACAATGTATACACTCATTGCAGCCTTAGTGGCACTCATCGTAGGTGGCATCGTAGGCTATTCAATTTTCCGTTATGTAATTAGGGGAAAATATAATGAAATGGTAGAAGCCGCCAACAAGGAGGCTGAAGTAGAGAAGGAGAAGAAACTCCTCGAAGTGAAGGAAATGTTCCTCAACAAGAAGTCGGAGCTGGAGAAGGAGGTGCAGCAGCGCAACCAGAAGATTCAGCAGAGCGAGAACCGCCTGAAGCAGCGCGAGATTTCGCTCAACCAGCGTCAGGAGGAGCTCGGTCGCCGCAAGCAGGAGGTGGAGCAGTGCCAGCAGCGTATCGACAACGAGAAGAAACTCCTCGCCCTCAAGCAGGAGGAACTCGACAAGATGCAGACCAAGGAGCGCGAGAAGCTCGAAGAACTCTCAGGTCTGAGCGCTGAGGAGGCTAAGAACCGCCTTGTGGAGAGCCTTAAGGACGAGGCTCGCACCGACGCCGCTTCTTACATCAACGAGATCATGGACGAGGCGAAGCTCAACGCCAACACACAGGCTAAGAAAATCGTCATCCAGACCATACAGCGTGTGGCGACAGAGACAGCCATCGAGAACTCTGTTTCGGTGTTCCACATCGACAACGACGAGGTGAAGGGCCGCATCATCGGTCGCGAGGGTCGCAACATCCGCGCTCTTGAGGCTGCTACCGGCGTCGAGATCGTTGTAGACGACACGCCCGAGGCAATCGTAATCTCAGCGTTCGACCCCGTTCGCCGCGAGGTATGCCGCCTTGCTCTCCACCAGCTCGTAGCCGACGGACGTATCCATCCGGCACGCATCGAGGAGGTAGTGGCAAAGGTGAAGAAGCAGCTCGACAACGAGATCATCGAGACAGGTAAGCGCACAGCCATCGACCTCGGTATCCACGGCTTGCATCCAGAGCTTATCCGCATCGTCGGCAAGATGAAGTATCGTTCTTCTTACGGTCAGAACCTCTTGCAGCACGCTCGCGAGACAGCCAACCTCTGCGCCGTAATGGCAGCCGAGCTGGGTCTGAACCCGAAGAAGGCAAAGCGCGCTGGCTTGCTCCACGATATCGGCAAGGTGCCCGACGAGGAGAGCGAGTTGCCGCACGCACTCTACGGCGCTAAGATCGCCGAGAAGTATAAGGAGAAGCCCGATATCTGTAACGCCATCGGTGCTCACCATGACGAGATGGAGATGAACACGCTGCTCGCTCCGATCGTTCAGGTCTGCGACGCTATCTCTGGCGCACGCCCAGGCGCACGCCGCGAGATTGTAGAGGCTTACATCAAGCGTCTCAACGACCTTGAGGCTATCGCAATGTCTTACCCTGGCGTAACAAAGACTTACGCCATCCAGGCTGGTCGCGAGCTTCGCGTAATCGTTGGCGCCGACAAGATGGACGACAAGGAGACAGAGAAACTCTCTGGCGAGATAGCTAACAAGATTCAGACCGAGATGACATATCCGGGACAGGTGAAGATCACCGTCATCCGCGAGACTCGTTCTGTAGCTTATGCTAAGTAACAAGTGTAAAAACTTAAAATTATCAATAGACTAATGTGCAAAGCCATGGCCCAGAAGTAGGCAATACGCCCTTTTTGGGGTATGGCTTTGTTCTTAAAAAAACTACAAATTATGGGAGAAGTTAAAACAACGGCGCTGAAGCAACGCACCAAAAGTAACATGAAAGATCTCTTTTTCATCGTTCTCGGCATCCTGTCGTATTCCTTTGGATATACGGCGTTCATCCTGCCCGAGAAGGTAGTTATGGGCGGTGCGTCTGGTATTGCAGCACTTGTTTTCTATGCAACCGAGATTCCTACATGGATTTCGCTTGCCGTAATCAACTGTACGTTGTTGCTCATTGCCCTTAAGGAACTCAACCTGCAGTTCATCATACGCACCGTCACCGGTGTGGGCGTCCTGCTTTTCTTCGTCGGCATACTACAGCCGTTCTTCGAGGCATACCCGATCATCACGGCGGGCGAGGACAAGTTCATGCACGTGCTCATAGGTGGTGCGATGGGTGGTGCCGGCTTGGGTCTGGTCTTCTCGCATAATGGTTCTACCGGTGGCACCGATATCATCACCGTACTGCTCAACAAGTACTTCAACATGAGCTTCGGTCGCGCCATGCAGTTCGTCGACTGCACCATCATCTGCTCCTCTTACCTGCTCTTCCGCAGCGTGGAGACCATCGTCTACGGTATCGCCTTCACGCTCGTAGCCACCATCGTTTGCGACTATGTCATCAATGGTGCGCGCCAGACGGTGCAGTTCCTCATCATCTCGAAGAAGTATCAGGAGATTGCCGACGCCATCAACACCGACGTGCGCCGCGGCGTAACGCTCATCGAGGGCAAGGGCTGGTACAGCAAGAACAATGTAGATGTGCTCATCGTCCTCACGCGCAAGTACGAGTCGCAGGAGGTGTTCGCCGTAATCAAGGCAATCGACCCCGACGCCGTCGTTTCGCAGACGTTCTGCCAGGGCGTCTTCGGCGAGGGCTTCGATAAGATTAAGTAATGTTGAGGTGTTGAGGTGTTGAGGAGTTGAGATGTTGAGGTGGTGTGATGGTGAGGTGTTGAGGTGTTGTGGTGTTGACATTTGTGTAGTATACCTCTGTATGCGAAAAAATCCTCCATATCTGCCAGTTTCGCCGCATCACGTTCATTATCAGCATACTAAAGGCTGGAAGATAATTTTAAAAACGGGTTATCTTCCAGCCTTTCTTCCATTGTTTTATTCGCACTTATTGCTGTCCGGTAAAACAGATAGTGTGGTCAAAGACGGGCTGCGCTCGGCTTTGCCGCTTGCCAAAGCAAGAAAGCCCAAAAGCACATAGCCCAGGGCAGCGCCCTGGGTAAATATTATGTCCCCACATCTCCTTACGCCCTGCAAGGGCAAAAGCCTAATTATTAAGGTGTTGCCCTTGCAGGGCGCATTGCTCATTATATACACCATTATATCCCAAGAACTACCAGCCTCGCAGAAACTTTTTCGTAAAAACGCTTGACTTCGCTTGCGCAACATTGTACCTTTGCGTCGATTTAACCAACATACATAAACATAAAAACTCGGTACAATGGAAAACACAAACATCATCAACGCTGCCATCAAGGGCGGCAACATCCCACGCAACTGGCTCTACTGCTTCAATTCCGGCTGCCAACACCACGAGGAGTGTATCCGTTTTCGCTCCACCGTAGCCCTCAGCGGTTCGCGCACATGGGGCAACGCTGTCTATCCAGCCGCGCTGCACGCCGACGGGTCGTGCGAACACTTCAAGCAGCTCCGCATAGTGCGACAGGCATGGGGTTTCAATCTTCTCTTCAAGGACGTCAAGCTGCACGATGCGCCCACGCTGCGTTCGCTCATGAAGGAGTACCTCGGCGGCAACACCATGTACTACCGCTACCATCATGGCGAGCGTTTGCTCTCGCCCGAACAGCAGGCGTGGATAAAGCGTCTCTTCGCCCGCTACTGCTACAGCGACGTCGACTTCGACAACTCGTGCGAAGAGCTCGACTTCCTGTAGTTTTTTTTTACTCTTTAACCGTTATTCTCGCTATCCGGTAAAACTGTTACCGGATAGCAAAACTATCATTACCGCATAGATGTTATCGCATGCCCGCGCTGCGGTAACGCTATAGCCACAAACAAGAACACACATAAAACCATGAAAAACGCAACAACAACCATATGTTAGCCCCAATTCGGTTCTATGTTGAATTGGTATTTAGAAATAAAATATTGTAAAAGTCTTCCTCAATGCACAATATTTCACTAACTTTGCGTTAGTAAATTTTAGCGATTATTATTTGTATACTATTTACATTATACATGCAAAAGTTGCATAGTTTTTCGCTATTCATCATATTTTTTAGTCACTTATATTTTATCAAATTAACGTTAACTGTTTATGACGAACTACTATAAATTAGGATGCCATTGGGGTCGAGGAAATCCTGACTTTTTCGACATTCTTATTACACACTCCATAATTATATGTGCAGAATGGGAAATGGAGCCAGGTGATATTGTGGCTGTTACAAATGGCTTTGATGTAATAGCATTAGCATGTATTACGGAAAATCGAATTCCTGTTACTCAAAGACCTGAACTACAAGAAGTTTTTGTCAAAAAGCAAATTCCTTATGAAGATTGGATTTACATTGCAAGTGCTAAAATATGGAGTTTGGATGACAATTATCGTTTTGAGTATAAATCACAAAAAGGAATTCATCAAATACGACGCCCTGATATAATAGATAAAATAAATTCCTTACTCAACCAAAAACATGATACAGAAATGATAGATAAATTAAAGAATCTGCTCATTGCCAACCATAACCTTATACTTACCGGTGCGCCTGGCACTGGCAAGACCTTCTTGGCTAAAAAAATAGCAGAAGCATTAGGGGCAACAGGCACTTCTTGTAAACTTGTGCAATTTCACCCTTCTTTTGATTACACAGATTTTGTCGAAGGATTGCGTCCAGTTTGCAATAACGAGCAGTTAGGTTTTGAAAGAAAAGATGGTATCTTTAAAGATTTCTGTAAAAAGGCTTATGCGGCTGTGGTCAGACAACAGATTGGAGCAGAATATTTCAAGGTATATGAAGAAGTAAAAAAAGGAAAACTAACAGGAATACCTATTGCAAAAGGAAATAAAACAATCTTTTGCGGAGAAAACGAGAAATGGGGCTTGACAACCGGGCAAATGCGAAACACTGGAAAGCCTGGTGATATTGTATATCTGGACACCATTGAGAAAGTTATAAACAGTGGATTTGTCAACAGAACAGCCTTGGAAAACTACACTCAAGATTTGCGAAGCATTCCTGGCGTAGGCGGTAATACCTCGGATTTAAGGTATGCTATGTATTTCTTGTTTGATAGAATTGAAAACAAAAAGGACACCATCCCATCAGACTCACAGAAATATGTGTTCATCATCGACGAAATAAATCGCGGAGAAATATCAAAGATATTTGGTGAGCTGTTCTTCTCTATTGATGTTGGATACAGAGGTGTTAAGGGAAGAGTGAACACACAGTATCAGAATCTTGTAAAAGTGGATGATATCTTCCACGATGGTTTCTTTATTCCGGAAAACGTATATATCATTGGCACTATGAATGATATCGACAGGAGCGTAGAGGCTATGGATTTCGCTATGCGCCGAAGATTTGCCTGGAAGGAGATAACTGCAAAATCGCGCCAATCTATGCTTGATTCTGAGGATGCTTGGGGTGAGAATCAAAAACCTAACCAAGAGACAATTGAGGAGATTAAGGTAAGGATGGACAACCTTAATGCTTGCATCATTGATGAGTATGAATCAGAAAACTTGTCAACAAAAGACAAAATCGGACTAACTAAAGCATATCAAATAGGTGCATCTTACTTTTTGAAGTATGCTATGTATAACAACTTTGACGAATTGTGGGAAAACCACATTGAAGGGTTGCTATATGAGTATCTAAGAGGAACATCCAATATCGAGGTAAAGATAGAAAGATTAAAGAAAGCATATAACGATACTGTTGCGCATTGATTACCAGTGATTATAGAACAAAAGCCATAATTCCTGAAGAATTGCAGGATTTAAAGGCTATAGCTGATGTGGAAATCTCCAATATAACTTTGGAAGACAATCCAAATCTACTCGTATTCCCAGATTCCTTTGAAAGTTATGATAGGGATTTTGGGAAGAAGATGGTGTGCAATATTGTCAATGATGGAAATACACTATTAACTAACAGTATTGTAGGTTTTATTGGAAGAAATCAAACACAACTGTCTATTCATTCCAGATTCGCCAATGATGAGGATGAAGACTACTTTTTACACTATATGCTTCATAGAGTAGCTAAGATTAACTTGTTAAATCTGCAACACACGACGAATGAAGATAGTGTATTTGATTTTCTTCTGTACCTATTTCCTCTTTACTTAAAAAAGGCAATCAACCAAGGTATGTACAAGCAGTACATTACCCGTAAAAACAATGATGCGAATGTTAGGGGAGTTATTGATGTAAACAGACATATCAGATACAACAAACCGTTTAATGGTAAGATAGCATATAGTACAAGAGAATACAGCTATGATAATGATGTGACTCAGCTTATAAGGCACACCATCGAATTTATTTCTACCTATGATGGTGGCAACGACATCTTAAACGTAGACAGCGTTACACAAGAAGCGGTGTCTCAAATAGTAAGTGCAACAACATATATTCACAATGAGTTGCGAAGTGTTATAAACAAAAATCTTAAACCGATAGTTCACCCTTACTATAGTGAGTATGCACCACTTCAGAGGCTGTGTCTTCAAATTCTTCGCCACGAAGAATTGAAATATGGTCATGAAGATAATGAAATATATGGTGTACTAATTGATGCAGCGTGGTTATGGGAGGAATATTTAGCTGAGATTCTTAAAGGTAAATACAATCATTATTTGAAGGATAGTGGTAAACGCTTTTATTTGTTTGAAAACTTTCAGCAAATAATACCCGATTATTTGTCGCTTGATAAAAAGATTGTGGCAGATGCCAAGTATATACCGTTAAATACAGAAAAGAGCTATGGGGAAGAAAAAGCTACAGCCATTTATTATAAAACCATCACTTATATGTATAGGTTCTGTACCAACAAAGGGTACTTATTTTATCCACATCCAGACGAAGATGTCACGTCTGTTCCTTTAAAAATAAAGACGGAAGTAGCAGGTGTTAATGGAGGAACTATAACTAAACTTGGTTTACGGATACCTTCAGAATGTGATACTTTCTCTGAATTTTCTGTACAGATGAAAAAATACGAGGACGAATTTATTAGTCTGTTGTAGCGGTCGAATAGGATAATTGTATTGATAAATATTTGTTGGTACAAAAAAAACGTAGCGGAGAGTCTCCGCTACGTTTTTATTTATAGTAAATGTCAATAGTTTGCCATTGCAGATATAGCGATGTCGACATCATTTGTCACCACATCAACATCTCAACATGGCAACATGTTATTATCCTTCAAGCGCACCGATAATCTCACTTACTGAAGAGCAACCGTGGTTGTCGAGCCAGTTGTTGATGCCGTCGCGCACCTTGATGGTTACGGCGGGGTCGAGGAAGTTGGCGGTGCCAATCTCGATGGCTGTTGCGCCAGCCATGAGGAACTCGATGGCGTCCTCGGCGGTGCAGATGCCGCCAAGACCTACTACCGGAATCTTCACTGCCTTAGCTACCTGCCATACCATGCGCACGGCAACCGGCTTGACAGCCGGACCGCTCAGTCCGCCGGTGTTGATGCTGAGCATTGGGCGGCGGCGCTCGATGTCGATAGCCATGCCCATGAGAGTGTTGATGAGCGATACGCTGTCAGCACCCTCTGCCTCTACAGCCTTTGCAATCTCGGTTACGTCAGTTACGTTCGGCGAGAGTTTCACGATGATGGGCTTGTTGTAGCGTTCGCGTACGGCGCGCACTACGCTTGCTGCGCCTGTTGTGGTTACGCCGAAAGCCATGCCGCCCTGCTTCACGTTAGGGCAGGAGATGTTCAGCTCGATAGCCGGGATTTTATCCAGCTCGTTGATGCGTGCAGCGCACTCGGCGTAGTCGTCTGGCGACGAACCGCTCACGTTGACAATCATGTTTGTGTCGATGTCCTTGATCTGCGGGTAGATGTTGCGGCAGAAATAGTCGACGCCCTTGTTCTGGAGGCCCACGCAGTTGAGCATGCCCTGCGCTGTCTCAGCCATGCGCGGATAGTCGTTGCCCTCGCGTGGGTTGAGTGTGGTGCCTTTAACGATGATGCCACCAATCTCTTCGAGCGGCACGAAGTCGGCGAACTCCAGACCGTATCCGAATGTTCCCGATGCGGTCATCACGGGGTTTTTCAGTTTCAGACCGCCAATCTTTACACTTAAATCTGCCATGTCAGTTTCTTTATATTCATTACCGGACCTTCCTTACATACACACTTGTTGCCTTCCACTGTCTTCTCTACGCAGCAGAGACAAGCTCCGACGCCACACGCCATCTTGTTCTCGAGCGATACCTCGCACTCGATGTCGTTCTTGAAGGCGTAGCGAGCCACAGCCATCATCATCGGCTTCGGTCCGCAGGTAGAGATGCGGTCGAAGTGCTCCTGAGCCAGTACGGAGTGGTTGGTTACGAAGCCTTTCTCGCCTTCGGATCCGTCCTCGGTGGTGATGAGCACGCGTCCTACCTGCTCGAAGAGTTCGCGCTCCAGCACGTCCTTAGCCGAGCGTGCGCCGAGCAGGAACGTCGGTTCGCCGCCCATCGCCTTGATGCGCTTGCCGAAGTAGAGCAGCGGAGCCACGCCCACGCCGCCACCTACGAGCAGCACCTTCTGTGTGCTGTCTGTCGGCATTGTGAACGAATTGCCGAGTGGCAGCATGCAGTTGAGACGGTCGCCCTTCTGCAGCTTCTGTAGCTGGCGTGTGCCGTCGCCCACGGCAGCCACGAGGAGCCAGAGCTCGTTGCGGTCGTAATCTACATTATTAATTGAGATAGGACGGCGCAGGAATGTAGACGGCGAATTGTCTACGCGCACCTCCACAAACTGACCGGGAAGCATCTCGGGCAGCGGTTTGTCATCGGTGAGCTTGATGAGCACGTGCTTGTCGCTCAATGCTTCAACGCTGTTGACCGTAAGGTCGAGTATGAACTTTTTCATTTATTTTTGTTTGTCTTGTTGCTTTGTGACAGTATGTATATATTTAGAGGTGTAGCTTAACTTCTGCAAAGTTTGTGCAAACCGAGAGCAATGGAACTTGTTTCAATTGCCGAGGTGCCGCCAAACTTCTGCAAAGGTAATAAAAAAGTAAAAGAGTAAAAAAGTAAAAGAGTAAAAAAAGTAAAAGTATAAAAGTAAAAGAGTAAAAGAGTAAAAAAGTGGTGTGTGTGCCATTTCTGTCACTCCGTTTGTCACATTTGTCACGCTTCGTTGTGCTATATTAGCCCTTATAGGCTTTGGCACGCTTTTGGCTATATCCTTAACGAAGACGGACGGCAGAATAGTCGCCGCAGAAATCAACTATAAAAATAAAAAACTTAAAACATAAGAATTATGAACATTAAACCATTAGCAGACAGAGTTCTCGTACTCCCTGCACAGGCAGAAGAAAAAGTCGGTGGAATCATCATTCCTGATACAGCAAAAGAGAAGCCGCAGCATGGCACAGTCGTTGCAGCCGGTAACGGCACAAAGGACGAGGAGATGGTTCTGAAAGAAGGCGATGAAGTGCTCTACGGTAAGTATTCTGGCACTGAGCTTGAGGTTGAAGGCACAAAGTACCTCATCATGCGTCAGTCAGACGTTCTCGCAGTGGTTCAGAAATAATTAATAATTAATAACTAATAATTAATAATTAAAGAAATGGCTAAGGAAATTAAATACAATATGGATGCACGCGACCTGTTGAAGAACGGTGTCGACAAGTTGGCTAACGCAGTTAAGGTGACACTTGGTCCAAAAGGCCGCAACGTGGTTATCGAGAAGAAGTTCGGTGCTCCGCAGATTACAAAGGACGGTGTGACCGTAGCTAAGGAAGTGGAGCTTGAGGACAAGTTCGAGAACACCGGCGCACAGCTCGTTAAGAGCGTAGCAAGCAAGACCGGCGACGACGCAGGCGACGGTACAACAACTGCTACAATCCTCACCCAGGCTATCGTAACCGAGGGCTTGAAGAACGTAACAGCAGGTGCCAACCCGATGGACTTGAAGCGTGGTATCGACAAGGCTGTAGCTGCAGTCGTTGCACACATCAAGCAGAACGCAGAGATTGTTGGCGACAACTACGACAAGATTGAGCAGGTTGCTACAGTTTCTGCTAATAACGATCCAGAAATTGGCAAGCTCCTGGCAGACGCAATGCGCAAGGTGTCTAAGGACGGCGTAATCACCATCGAGGAGAGCAAGAGCCGCGACACTAATATCGGCGTAACAGAAGGTATGCAGTTCGACCGCGGCTATCTGAGCGCTTACTTCGTAACCGACTCTGAGAAGATGGAGTGCGTTATGGACAACCCGTACATCCTTATCTACGACAAGAAGATCAGTAGCGTTAAGGACCTGCTGCCTATCCTGCAGCCGGCTGCAGAGAGCGGACGCCCGATGCTCATCATCGCTGAGGACGTTGACTCTGAGGCACTCACCACATTGGTTGTGAACCGTCTGCGTGCAGGCTTGAAGATTTGCGCTGTGAAGGCTCCTGGCTTCGGCGACCGTCGTAAGGCTATGCTCGAGGATATCGCTACTCTGACCGGTGGCGTCGTAATCAGCGAGGAGAAGGGCTTGAGCCTCGACAAGGCTACACTCGACCTCTGCGGTTCTTGCGAGAAGGCTACCGTTTCTAAGGACAACACCACTATCGTAGGCGGCTGCGGTCAGAAGGAACTCATCGCCGACCGTGTTGCTCAGATCAAGAGCGAGATTGCAAACACTAAGAGCGCATACGACAAGGAGAAGTTGCAGGAGCGTCTTGCAAAGCTCGCCGGTGGTGTAGCCGTTCTCTACGTAGGTGCTAACAGCGAGGTTGAGATGAAGGAGAAGAAGGACCGCGTTGACGACGCTCTCTGCGCTACACGTGCAGCTATGGAGGAAGGCGTTGTCGTTGGTGGCGGCACAACATACATCCGTGCTCAGAAGGAACTTGCAGAGCTCAAGGGCGAGAACGCTGACGAGCAGACTGGTATCAACATCGTGCGCCGCGCTATCGAGGAGCCGCTTCGCCAGATCGTAAAGAACGCTGGTGGCGAGGGTGCTGTTGTCGTTCAGAAGGTTCGCGAGGGCGAAGGCGACTTCGGTTACAACGCTCGCAAGGACGCTTACGAAGACCTCCGCGTAGCAGGTGTCATCGACCCGGCTAAGGTAGAGCGCGTAGCTCTTGAGAACGCTGCTTCTATCGCAGGCATGTTCCTCACAACCGAGTGCATCATCTGCGACAAGCCTGAGGAGAAGGCTCCGGCTATGCCGATGGGCAACCCGGGCATGGGCGGCATGATGTAATCAGACCGAAATCACAGATTGAATAAAACATAAAAAGAGTCCCTCTTCCGCAGTGGAGTAGGGACTCTTTTTATGTTTCTTCTTCGTTTAATATGCCATTACTTTCTTGTTTAATCTATGTTAATTAGCCTGATAAACAATAACTTTGTTGTATATTTGTAGGAGATTCTGATAGTCAATAAATTTGTTCTAATATGAGCATCTAATGTAATAAACAAGTAATGATATGGTGAAGAAGAACTCTATAAAACTATTTGGAAACGATAAGATACGTGCCGTTTGGGACGACGAACAAGAGAAGTGGTATTTCTCTGTTGTTGATGTTGTGGCGGTTTTGACGGAAAGCAAGGATTTTCAGACAGCAAGAAAATACTGGAATAAGCTAAAACAGCGTTTGAGGGAAGAGGGCTTTGAACCGGTGACAAATTGTCACCAGTTGAAAATGCCTGCAGCAGATGGAAAGATGCGCTTGACAGACGTTGCTGATACAGAGCAACTTTTGCGTATCATTCAGTCTGTGCCTTCACCAAAGGCTGAGCCGTTTAAGATGTGGCTTGCTAAAGTTGGAACAGCCCGACTTGATCAGATGCAGGATCCAGAGCTGAGTATTCAGCAGGCTATGATAGACTATAAGCGATTGGGATATTCAGACAATTGGATCAACCAGCGATTGAAAAGCATTGAGATACGCAAGGACTTGACCGACCAATGGAAACTTCATAATGTAGAAGAAGGAGTGCAATATGCAACCTTGACTGACATTATCTACCAATCATGGGCAGGCAGAACATCAAAGGAATACAAGCAGTTGAAAGGCTTGAAGAAGGAAAATCTTCGTGATAACATGACCAACGAAGAATTGGTTCTGAATATGCTTGCAGAACTATCTGCAACAAGCATAACCAAAGCCAAGAATCCTCAAACGTTGGATGAAAACAAAACTTGTGCAAAAGAAGGTGGTGATGTGGCTCGTGTAGCAAGAGAAAAATTAGAATCGAAGACCGGTCGGTCGGTAGTTTCTCCACTTTCAGCCAAAAGATTCTTTGAGGCGCAACAGCCTAAAGGAGAATTAGACGACCAAAGTGTTTGTGGCGAGGAGCAAGATAAATAATGTATATAAAAACGACACTCTTCCTTGAAAGTATTGGTTTCTGAGGTAGAGTGTCGTTTTCGATATGGTCGGAGCCTTAATATATCGTTAAGGTTCCATTTTGTCTTCTTTTACTTGTTTTGATTATATTTCTTCAACAATCTCTGCGATAGCCTTGCGCTTCTTTTCTGCACGAGGACAATCGTCGGCGATATGTCCGACGGGGATGATTGCCACGGCTTCGAAGTCGGCAGAGGGGAAGAGGCGACTCATGATGTCGGTGTCGAAGTTGCAGACCCAGCAGGTGCCGAGATTACGCTCCGTTGCAGCGAGGCACAGATGCTCGGTAGCGATAGCCACGTCGATGTCGCCGTGCTGCTTGTCGTCGTAGCGGCGTGTCCAGCACTCGCTGTTGTTCTTCATGCACACGATGTAGAGCGGAGCAGTGCGGAACCAATCGCGGTCGTACGCCTGCCAAAGCTGTTCCTTAGCCTCCTTGCAGCGCACGACGACAAATTTCCACGGTTGGCGGTTGACAGCCGACGGAGCCAGTCGGACGCACTCGAGGATATATGCCAAGTCGTCGTCGCTTACCGCCTCGTCGGTATATTTGCGTGCCGAGAAGCGGGTCTGTGATAATTCGAGAATATTCATAGTTGCTTAATTGTTTTATAGCGCAAAGTTACGTATTTAAAATCAAATAGGCAGTGTTGTTTTTTTAAAAGTTCTAAAGATGGGATAAAACAATAAAATCAGATAATTCCGTATTGTGACGTGCATTTGTATGAATGCAGAATACGGAAATATCTGATTTTACTGATATCGTTGGTGCAAGTTTAGTAGCTTACACGTTGTCCTCGTTTGCCAAACGTATGGGTAAATCCGATGGAAATAAATCCATAGGACATGCTTTTTGATTTGGTTGAGTAATAAACTTGCTTTTCAAAATCGCCCCATTTTTGAGCTTTTATATTTGATGCAATGTTGTAGCCTACTTTTAGCTCAAGATATGAATTCTTGGTTGTACGGAGTGATGCACCGATTGCAGGAGCAACAAAAAATGAAGTATTCGGAGCTTTTAGGTATTCTCTCAACTTATATCCATATGGTTCAGGTTCATCCTCGTCGCCCTCCCATTTATATTTTCTCATGCCGAGATCTATTGTGCCTATTGGTGAGAGTCGCTTGTCGAGGAGTCGGTAGTTGCCACGTGCAAAGAAGGTGTACATTTGAGGCGAACCTTGATATGGGTATTGTGTTTCGCTCAACCTGCTGTCGTATGAGTATTGCTTAATGCGTTGTATGTCTTCTCCATTTTCGTTAAAAGGTGAGAATACGTGGTAGCCACCGCCAAGACCTGCACTGAAGTGTGGGTTTATCTTGTATGTAAGGACCAAGTTTCCGCCACCTCCCGTTCGTTCTCTGTTGTTGAGTTCTCCTTCTATGGTGAGTTGTAATCCCTTGTCGCGTGTGTCGACTTTCTCTCGTGGTGCTTTTACTTTTTTCGTATCACGTTTGTGGAAGTTGAAGGCTGTCTTTACGCTAAAGTATCCTCCGTTGCTACCTCCGCTTTTGGTTGCAAAGCCATGAGTGTAGCCTGCTGACAGGATGAAGTCGGTAGTCTTAGACAATGGAATTTGGATACCAGGCATGATTTCCATTACTATCATGTCGAACGATTCTGCGGTTGTGCGTACCGTTCCGCCCATTCCATCGTCTGCTTCTATTTCTTTGTTACCTTCAATATTAAGCAAATATCCCAGGCGTGCATTGATTATTGGTTTAAGTTTGCCTTCTGTTGCGCCCGGAAACATTACTTTGAAGTCGCTCATTATTGGTATTTGGGCAGTGGCTTTATCGGATATTGCGACCCATGCACCCGAGCGCATACCTACATACAGATTTGGATGGAACTGCTTGCCGAGACCAATCTCAAGAGGCAGAAAGGTTGATCCCTTCGAGTCTCCAACACCAGCGTTATATCCAGCACTGATGCTGAAGTCTAATCCGCGATGTTTGCCATCTATACTGTATTTATTCTCTTGTGCAGCTGCTGGATTTATAAACCCTACAAGCAATGCTATAAGTATATGAAAATGTCTCATAATTAAATCTACTTTTTAATGTCTTCTGTGCTATAAATGACTTTTGTTCCATATTTTGTTTGAATTGCAATTTCTATTTTTAGTAAATAGAAATAGTCTCCATAACTATTGTGATACCTCCAGCAATCACTATTTTCTAAAACATGCGTACCCTTTGTCAAATCCGTTTTACTTAGATAGTATGTGTCTCTAAATCCATATGGATAACCTTTAGTATCTTTATATGTATATAGATATACTCCATTTACCATATCATTAAATTCTTCGTCTGTTAATTCGTTATTTATGTTATATGTGATTTTATAACCACATTGATAATACGAAAAGCGTGAGCCATCAGGATTCTTACCCTCAGTGAGTTGTTTTGTAAATGCAGCATTACAATCAGTTATTTTAAGAGCATTCTCTAATCCTTCTTGTTTGAATTCGATTATTTGGTCGTTTCTGCCTGCAACATTGCTGCTTTCGCTTCCTGCAGTGTTTAGCTTGATTTCACCAGTACGCTCTCCAGCTCTCCATGCTCGTTCGACAGTAGCTTCAATGGTAGCGTCACCATTACCCTCGCTCTTGTCTACACTTAACCATTCCGGAACCTCAATATTCCACGCGCCATTGGTTTTTACATTGATTGAAAATGTACCACCATCCCAAGGCACTTTTTCTGAGTAGTTTTGCGAGATGTTACTTGTTACCTCTGTTTCCAGCAACTCCCACGGTTCATAGTCGTCGCTACATGCAGTTACTCCAAACGCTACCATTACTAAAGACAGCAATAGCAGCCATTTTTCTTTCAGATTTTTTTTCATGTTTGTTAAGTCTTTGCACCAAGGCTCCGTTGTATGCGTTTATTAATAAAGTAGTAGTTGATTTATATAAATAAAGAACGTGGAGCCAGTCCTGCTGCTCGTTCCACGATAGAAAGGCCTTCGCATTGCCCGACAAGTCGAAACGAGCAACGCTGAAAGCCCCACGTAGATGTGAATATATAGTAACCCCTCTTGCCTCACTATGAGAAAAGACACAATGAACCAATGAGGGTGTATAGTATATAATACACCCCATGAGGCGTTCCCGTTGCTTTGTTCTTGACTTGTCGATGAGTTTGCGAAGTTCTTCTACCGTCAAAACCAAAGCGTACAGTTACGCCTTTATGTATATAAATGTTATGCTTCTCATCAAGCATTTGGAGCTTTCAGTAGAAGTAAACTGCTGCAAAATTAATGTTTTATTTTTAGAAATGGCGGGTAATGTGAAGATATATTTTCACATTACACGCCATTTAATATTAATTAACCAATTTCTTGGTGGATACTAAGCTGCTTATTTTTTATGTAAAACATACAGCTTGGCTGTTTCGCCCTCTGGCTCATTGCCGAGCGAGTCGGTCATGATTACGCTGCTGTTGTCCTTAACCTTGTAGAATGTGTGCTCGCCGCTCGACGGACGAACAAGCATCAGTACGCTGTTGTCGAGAACCTCCAGCACGCCGCTTGCCTCGTCGTGGCCATCCTTGCGGTCGATGTAGTCCTGCTGCAGCTGGTATGTGCTGTCGGCATTGATAGTGAGCACGGTCTTGATGCCCGGGCAGTCGGCAGCTGGCAGTGTGCCCTCGTATGTGCCGGCAACGGCAGCGAGGTCGAGGTTTTCGCTGGCTGTTGTGTCAGCTACGCTTGTCGAATCGGTGTTCGCTTCGCTCTGTGCGGTGTTCTTGCCATTGCAAGACACCATTATTGCTGCAGCCAAGACTGCAACGTACATAAGATTTCTTTTCATACCTTTTATAGATTTGTTTGTTAATTGCTTTCTTTATCGTATCCATTCCAGTGCCAAGGGCAGGAATACAGTAGGTTATTAATGCTTCTTTACAGCTGCCGGGGTCCAATTCTTGAAGAATCGTAGCACCTTCTTCTCGCTGTAGCCCTTGTCCTCTTCGAGGAAACTTGAGTCCTGCGTGTGCAGTACCTTACCGTTGGCGTCGAGCACCACGAAGACGGGGAAGCCGAAGCGAGCCGGGTTGTCAAGACGCTCCATCAGCTTTGCGGCTTTCTGTGCAGCCTCTTCGCCGCCAGCCTTGCGCGGATTGTAGTTGACGTGGATGAGCACGAAGTTCTCGCCGATCATCTTGCTTACCGCCTCGTTAGTTTCGGCGAAGTCGGCGAAGCGCAGGCACCACGGACACCAGTTGCCGCCCACCTGGCACACCACAAACTTGCCTTCTGCCTTAGCCACGGCAAGCGCCTTGTCAATCTGTTCCATCGGGTCGAGGCTCTCGTCATACACTTTCTTCAATGCTGTCTGAGCATTTACAGTCATCAAGGTTACAACCATGAGGACAGCTGTGATAAATAGTCTTTTCATATATGTCTCTGTTTCAGTATCAGTTAATGTACGTGCCTGTCGATGCAGGCTACTTTAGCTTTGCTTCAACTCCATATCCTTTCGCGACTTCGACTTGATTACGAGCCATACGCCGCTGAAGACGAGCACTACAGCCACGGCTTGCTTCCACGTGAAGAGGCACATGCCGCAGGCGATGCTCACCGATACCGCCACTACGGGCTGCATATAGTTGTAGATGCTCACCACGGTGGGGCGCAGCGTGCGTTGCGCTGTCTGCATGCAAAGGTAGGCTATGTAGGTGCCGAAGAACACCACGAACCCCGTTTCGAGCCATGTCTTGAGGCTGACAGCCTGCCAGTCGGTAGACGCGGCGTGCGAGCCGAGGAACGGCGTGAGCAGGATTGTAGCCCACGTGAACATCCACTTGCTCATGGTTATCGGACTGTAACGTTTCAGTATGTCGCGGTAGAGCGAGAGGTAGAGCGCAAACGACATCTGCGCAGCCACACACAGCAAGTCGCCGCGTATGTCGCCGATGCGCGAGTCGTTGGCAACGGCAGTGCTGGCAATCAGTATGACGGCGCCCGAGCAACCAACGCCCACGCCCAGCGCCTTACGCCCCGTGATAGGTTCCTTCAGAATGAGCGCTGCGAATATCATTGCAAAGATAGGCAACGACGTGGTTACGATGGCGGCGTTAGACGGAGTGGTGATGCTCAGACCGATGGTGAAGCAACACTGGTTGCAGACGAGACCGAACACGCCGGCTCCGCAGAGCACGAAGATGTCCTTGAGCGGCACATGCTCGTGCTTGGTGAAGAGCGATGTTATCCAGAAGAACACCGCTCCTCCCAAGGCGCGCAGATATACCATATTCAGATTGTCCACCCCGTTCAGCATCGCGTCCTTGCCGATAGGAGCCATGAGGCCCCAAATGACGCAGGCGGAGAGAATAGCGAGGTGGGCAATCAGTACGCGTTTGTTCTGCATCGCGTCTATACGAGGTGAGCTATAAGTTCCTCACGATCGCCGGCGAGCATGTCGATAACTGGAATTTCAACCATTGTGTAGCAGCCCGGCTGCTGGCGCATTGTAGCGCGAGCCACGTTGACGAGCACCTGACCGGTGAGTGCAGGGTTGTTGATGCTCATGGTGAACTCCATGCGCTGGTTCTGAGTCTTGCCGCTCACGCCCTTGCGAGTGAGATGTACGCCGTGACCCATATCGCGCACGGCATCAACCGACGGTACGGCGAACACGTGAGTCTCGTCGTTAGAGAAGTAGGGGTCTGCCTTGATAGCTGCCGTAACGTCCTCGAGCTTTGCGCCCTCCTCGAGTTCTACGTAAACCATGCGGCGGTGCAGTCCTTCGCCCTTCGGTATAGTCATAGACAGCGCGTCCTTCACGCCCTCCTTAGAGCGCACGCATACGCTATGACCCATCGACATGCCCGGTCCGAAGTTGGTGTAGCTGAGTCCCTTCGGTGCGAGGCTCTGCATCAGAGTGCGCACGATAGAGTCTGAACCCGGGTCCCAACCGGCAGCGATTACGCTTACCGTGCCGTTCTTCTTGCACACCTCAGAGAGAGTGCGGCGGTAGTCGACGATAGAAGTGTGTATATCGAAGCTGTCTACGGTGTTGATGCCGAGTGCTGCAATCTGCTTTGCGTACTCCTCGCACGAGCGTGTCGGAGTAGCAAGGATAGCTACGTCCACGTCCTTCAGTTCGCGAATGTCCTTTACTACCTCGTACTGAGCCAGTTCGGCAGGCTTGTTCTCCGCACCGTGACGGCGCACTACACCAGCAATCTCAAAGTCGTCGGCAGCCTCAAGCGCCTGAATCGCATAATGTCCGATGTTGCCGTATCCCACTACGGCTGCTCTAATCTTTTTCATGTCTTTCATTTTAATATAAAAATTTATATGGAATGTCTCGCACGGATGAAGCCGCAGATAGCGAGACATCTGTTACTAATGGGTGCAAAGTTATAGAAAATCATCAAAACAAATAGCGCTCTGCTGTCGTTTTTTTACGTATTTTACTGTATATTAGGTAAAATCATTATAAGTAGGTATTTCATAATTCGCCGATTATGCCTAATTTTGCAACCGTAAAAAGAATAATACTCAACGACAATGAAAAAGAAATATCTTGGTAAGACCGTAGGGTCATTGCTTATCGTACTTCTTATGATGCCGTTAGGACATGCACTGATGATTCTGATGGAGCACTTCCTCGAGCCGACAACGCTTCACTATTCGGCGTTTCTGATGGGTTTCGTAGGACTTGTGGTCACCATAGCCGGTGTGTTCGTGAAGGGCGACACACGCCAGACCTGCTTCGGACTCGCCGGAGCCTTGCTCTTCTGGACCGGTTGGGTGGAGTTTCTGTTCGCTTACTTCGCTCAGCGCTTCGGTGTACATTGCGATCTTATAGGCAACGGCGTTGTGCAGACTGTCACGGAATACGTCAACGGCGTTGGTGTCAACCATACTTTCACAATCAACGGCACACCGCTCGAAGATTTCTCGCGTGCCGAACTTAAGGAGCTGCGCGGTTCGCGTCCTGAATATCTCATCATGCCCGCCACGTTCGGCATGTGGATGATGTTCGTAGTGATGTACACCTTCTGCACCCGCACCGGCTGTCTGTTCATCCGTTGGGTACAGAGACATTGCGGCATAAACGAGAAGGTAGAGCTGCGCCCGATGGCGTATCATCCGAGTATAGTGATGTTTATGGAGTGGAATATCATGATGTGGGGACTCTACATGCTGCTCATGTTCTGCTACGACCCCGTATTCCTCGGCGACCATCACCCCGTAACCTACGCCGTTGCAGCCGTCTGTCTCGTCGGTTCGGCGCTGATGTTCAAGAAGCAGATGTATATAGCCACCTGGGGACGCAATCTGCGCATGGCTTACGCTACGGTCATCGTATTCTGGACCTTCGTAGAGGTTATCGCACGCAACGGACTCTTCAAGGAGATATGGGTCGATCCGCTGCATCATGTGGTGGAGATGAGCGCCGTGCTCGCCCTCTTCGTAGTGCTCATCGTGGGCTGCTGGATGTATAACGTGAAGGATGCTGAGGCTGACGCGAAGTTATTGGCATAGTTTATACATTATATAATATACAGCAATAGTAAAAGACAATATATAATAACATTAAAAATCAAAAATAATAACACAACTATTTTTATGAAAAGAATTTTTACTCTCTTGTTCGCTGTTCTCACAGCAACAACAATTATGGCACAAATGCACGGACCGATGAAGTTTGTAGGCGCTTCAAACATGAGCGTATCAACAATGAGCATCGATAATCCCAGTGACACAATATTGTTCGCTATGAACGGCATGGAGTCGGGCGACATCACTCTGCCTGAGATGAAGGGTATGCAGACAATACCATCGTTCACCATCAGCGGAGCCACATTCACATTGGGCGAGAATCACGTTGTGACATTTGCCGACCAGACCTTCAGCACAAAGGTGACAGTGAACGGAGCCGAGAAGAACATCACCGGCACATCGCTTTCAGGCACATACAACATGGCAGACAACTCGCTCTCGCTTACTGTTGTGTTCCAGTACGGCAGCATGCCGATGCCTATGACATACAGCGTGAAGGGCTACTACGTAAAGGCGGTGTCTAACCCCATCACTGTTACAGTGGGCGGCCAGTTCACATACAAAAACGACAATGTTACATACGAGCTTCGTCGATACAAGGACGGCGAAACAGACAAGCTCGACGTTGCTGTTCCGAGCTATACGCTTGAGAACACCATCATGGGCGACCTCACACTCGGTTCGTATACCGTGAAGGGACTCGTTTACGACGAGGCTCATGGCGGCTACTACCGCGACTATAAGAACGACGGACTCAAGTTCCATTTCACAGCCGTCAAGAACGGCACTACAACAATGGACAAGGACTACGATTTTGCTTCAGAGAAAGACAACAACATCCTCGTGAAGTACGAAGGCAACAACGTAAGCTCTATCGTCAACACCTTCCAGGTGGGAACCATGCCTTTCGGTATCGTGTCTGTGTTCAGCGCTCCTGCAACCTCTATTGAGGGCGTAAACGCCAATGCTACCGCTCCGGCAGACGGAAGAACATACAACCTCGCTGGTCAGCGTGTGGACAACAACTATAAGGGCATTGTTATTGTCAACGGTAAGAAGTATTTGAGAAAATAGTATAATGATTAAAAAAGCCATTTTACTTGCTGTTGCAACTGTGAGCTTACACCTGCTCACAGCCTGCAACGGCATTTTTGATGATATATACGACCAGCCGAAGCCGGTTGTGCCGGCGAAAGGACAGCTTGTTATCGACGCTACGAGCTGGACCGACTGGTATTATGTCTCTCTGCCACGCCTGCAGCGCCTTGCAGAAGCCGGCGACGAGGACGCTCTGCTTAAGGCTCAGAGCGAGTTCGAGAAGCGTCCTATCCCGTTTGCGCTCAGCGAAGGCAGCGAGTGGGACGGTCGTTCGGGTCAGTATATGTACTGGTTCGACGTTTGGGGCGCAGGCATACAGAACAACGAGTTCCGCGGGCTCACCAAGACCGACGCTCAGCAAGACCCCGAGGAGTGGAGCTTCGCCGTGCATCGCAACAACGTGCGCACGAACGGCGGCGCTGTCTACGAGACGCAATACACATCCTTCGACCAGCTGCCCGCATCGAGCACCGAATTCGCCAACAAGGAGTTCACAGCCGACGAGTGGAGCGAGAACGAAGTGTGGAGCAGTCAGGAACAGATGCTGCTAAGTCTCGTGCCGTCGCAGGGCATTGATGTCAATAAGGTGCTCTCGTCGTGGCTCGAGTTCAAGTTCAACGTGCCGCCCGACTATATCCCCAACAAGCATGTCTTCATCCTGCGACTCGCCGACGGCACCTACGCCGCTCTGCAGCTCGCCAACTTCGTCTCGCCCGAAGGCAAGAAATGCTTTCTGACCATTAATTACAAGTATCCGTATTAAGGAGTTGTGGTGGTGAGATGGTGAAATGGTGAGGTGTTGAGATGGTGAGATGTTAGGGTGTTGAGATGTTGAGATGTTGAGATGTTGAGATGTTGAGATTTGCACATACGCAATCAGCTTCTGTGAATTCTGCGAATTCCGTGGGATAACAACGCGCCCTAACATCTGTGCAGATCTGTGACATCCGTGGGAGAACAAACGCATCCTGACATCTGTGCTGATCTGTGAAATCTGTGGGAAACTCACAAGACTGCGTGGGTATGGCAAGATCCATACCCTCCTATAATTACAAATACAATAAGATAAATGATAAAAAACATAATACTTCCGCTCGCTCTTCTCGCAACCGCGCAAGCGGCGATGGCGCAGGCAGACCCGGAGCCTGGAAACGCGCAGCTCGACTCCATCTTCCGCCATTACGAACTGGAGGAAGTGGTGGTGACGGGCACACGCACACCGAAGTTTCTGAAGGACACACCGATACAGACACGCGTCATCACGTCGCGCGACATTGCCCGCACCGATGCCACGAACGTGCAGGATCTGCTGCAACAGGAGTTGTCAGGCGTAGAGTTTTCCTACTCGATGAACCAGCGGACCCACCTCAACTTCGCCGGATTCGGCGGACAGGGCATCCTCTTCCTCGTAGACGGCGAGCGTCTCGCAGGCGAGTCGATGGACGACGTCGACTTCTCGCGTCTGCTTATGGCGGGCGTTGAGCGCATCGAGATAGTGAAAGGCGCATCGTCGGCGTTGTACGGCAGCAATGCTGCGGGCGGCGTGGTGAACATCATCACGAAGAACGCCACCGAGCCGTGGACGCTGAACCTGAACGCACGCTACGCCAAACACAACGACCAACGCTATGGCGGCGTGTTCGCACTCCGCTCGAAGCATTGGAGCAATGCGTTCTCTGCCAACTATCACAACAAGGACAACTACAACGTGACGAGCGCTGCCAACCCCGTGACGCGCGTTATTTCGACCATCTACGGCGAGCGCACCGTCGACTTCAAGGACAAGCTGACGTGGCGACCTTCCGACCGATTGAGCCTCGGAGCACGCGCCGGCTACTTCTTCCGCGAGACTACGCGCACCGTGAACGTGCCCGAGCGCTATCGCGACTTCTCCGGCGGACTGCGTCTCGACTGGCTTATCTCGAAAGACGACGACCTGCAGGCAAGTTACGCCTTCGACCAGTACGACAAGTCTGACTATCAGCAGTTGCGTCACCTCGACATACGCGACTACAGCAACGTGCAGAACACGTTCCGACTGCTCTACAGCCACTCGTTCGGCGAGACGGCGATGCTCACCGCAGGCGCCGACTATATGCACGACTATCTCTATAATACCTATCTCGCCGGTGATGCGCGCGAGCAGGACTGCTACGACGTGTTCGCGCAGTACGACTGGAACATCACCGACAAGCTCGAGGCCGTTGCAGCCGTGCGCTACGACTATTTCTCCGACCGTCAGAACTCGCAGCTGACGCCGAAGCTCAACCTCCGCTATAAGTTCAACCACCGCCTTGTGCTGCGTGCAGGCTACGGCATGGGCTTCCGTGCGCCCTCGCTGAAGGAGCGCTACTACAACTTCGACATGGCTGGCATCTGGATTATCGAGGGCAACGAGAATCTGAAAGCCGAAAAGAGCCACAACTTCACGCTCTCTGCCGAGTACACCCGCGCCAACTGCAGTCTTGCCGTGTCGGCATATTACAATAATGTAATAAACAAGCTCTCTACATCGGCGCCCTATTTCAAGTCGATAGAAGACAAACTGCCGTATCTGCCATATACCAACCTCGCCAACTACAAGGTGTTCGGTGGCGAAGTGGGCATGCAGGGACGCTGGCAGAACGGCATCTCGATGCGACTCACCTACGCCTATACCAAGGAGCGCCTGCCGAAGGACAAGGACGGCAACACCATAAACAACCAGTACATACCGGCACGTGCCCACTCTCTGAACGCCAACGTCGACTACGACCATCAGTTCACGAAGCGCTACGGCATATACGCTTCGCTCAACGGACGCGTGCTTTCGGGCACGGAGAATGTAGAGTTCAAGAACTACTACGACGTGACCGAGGGCACGGTGAAGGTGGAGTATCCTGCCTACACCATGTGGAAGCTCTCGCTCACGCAGCGTGTGGGCAAGGCGGTGAGCATAATTACCGCCTTGGACAACCTCTTCAACTATCGACCGAAGCACTACTATCTCAACGCGCCGCTCACAGACGGCATCACGTTCCAGGTAGGAGTGGCTGTAGACATCGATAAGTTGTTCTGATAATTTTCTCGGAAGTTTAAGAAGTGATTGGTAAAAACTAAAGAACTGTTGCGTAAAACGCTGCGAAAAGTCATCGTCACCCGAACGTGACCCGATTGGACGGCGAACGCAATCCGATTGGACGGCGAACGGAATCTGATCGGACGGCGAACGGAATCCGATTGGACGGCGAACGGAATCCGATTGGATCGCGTTCGAGTGACGATGACTTTAGTTTAGACCAACCGCTCTTAAACTTCTGTTTTTATATTAGGCATACCCAATTATTATTAGTATATTTGCAGCGGACAAATCATTATACGACCTATGCAAATACGCAAAATACTACTTTTTATATCATTCTTTCTCGGTTTCGCCGCATTGGACGCCACCGCAAACCCCGTCGACTCGCTGCTTGAGCGCATCGACAAAGGCGCTTCGCGCAAGTTCTGCACAGAGCTTGTGGCGTCCGACTGCGAGTTCTACGAGGTAGGCTACCGCCACGGCAAGGTGACGGTGCGAGGCAACAGCTACGTGAACATAGCCTACGGTGTGCATCAGTATCTGAAGCAGCGCCTCGGCATTCAGCTCTCGTGGAACTCGATGCATGCCCGTCTGCCGAAGGTGCTGCCGCCCTGGAAGAAAAAGGAGCACCGCGAGACCGACATAAAGTACCGCTACTACCTCAACTACTGCACACTTTCGTATTCGATGGCGTTCTGGGACTGGAAGCGCTGGGAGCAGGAGCTCGACTGGATGGCGCTGCACGGCATAAATCTCTGCCTCGACATCGTGGGTACCGATGTCGTTTGGCGCAACGTGCTGCTGCAACTGGGCTACACGCATGCCGAAATAGACAGGATAATAGCCGGTCCGGCGTTTCAGGCTTGGTGGCTGATGAACAATATGGAAGGGTGGGGCGGTCCGAACTCGGACGCTTGGTACGATCAGCGCGAGGCGCTGCAGAAGAAGATACTGAAGCGCATGAACGAGCTCGGCATCAACGTCTGTCTGCCGGGCTACTCGGGCATGGTGCCCCACGACGCACGCCAGCGGCTTGGGCTCGACGTGAGCGACCCCGGCATGTGGTGCGGCTACAAGCGCCCCGCTTTCCTGCTACCAACCGACAAGCGCTTCACCGAGATAGCCACCTTATACTATAAGGAGCAGCAGCGTCTATACGGCAAGGCACGCTTCTACAGCATGGACCCCTTCCACGAAGGCGGAAGCGTTGAGGGCGTAGACCTGCGTGCGGCGGGCGAGGCGATAATGCGCGAGATGAAACGCGTGAACCCCGAGGCGGTGTGGGTGGTGCAGGCATGGCAGGCGTGTCCGCATCCCGAGATGATACGCCATCTGCGCAACGGCGATATGCTCGTGCTCGACCTCTTTTCGGAGAGTCGGCCGCAATGGGGTGACCCCGAGTCGACATGGTATCGCAAGAACGGCTTCGACGGACACAATTGGGCTTACTGCATGCTGCTCAACTACGGCGGCAATGTGGGCTTGTTCGGTAAGCTGCAGCACGTCGTAGACGAGTTCTACAAGGCTCGCAACAGTCGTTTTTCGTCCACTATGCGCGGTGTAGGACTGACGATGGAGGGCATCGAGAACAATCCCGTGATGTATGAGCTTGTATGCGATCTGCCTTGGAGCACAGCCGACGCCGACCGTATCGAATGGAGCGACTGGCTCTGCCGATACGTGCAGGCACGCTACGGCAATGTGTCGAACCCGAACGTGATCGCGGCATGGCTTCTGCTCGCACGTTCCATATATGGCTGTCCGGCAGACAATGTCAGTCAGGGTTGTCGCGAGTCGGTGTTCTGCGCACGCCCGTCGCTCGACGCCAAGTGGGTGTCGTCGTGGGCGGAGACTGTCGACTACTACGAGCCCGACAGCGTGATACGCGCTGCCAGACTCATGGTTGAGGCTGCTGCCGATATGCCGGCTAACGCGAACTTCCGCTACGACCTTGTCGACATCACGCGCCAGGCTGTAGCCGAGCGCGCCCGACTCGTCTACAACGAGATTGTGGCGGCGTACAAGGCGCACGACCGCAAGATGTTCCGCCACTCTACGCAGCGTTTCCTCCGCCTGCTGCTGCAGCAAGACCGCCTGCTCTCGTCCATTCCCGACTTCATGGTGGGCAGATGGATAAAGCAGGCGCGGTCGATAGCCACAAATGCCGCCGAAGCCGACCACTACGAGTGGAACGCCCGCACGCAAATCACTGTTTGGGGCAACCGTCAGGCAGCTGAGCAGGGCGGTCTGCGCGAGTATGCCCACAAGGAGTGGAGTGGTGTGCTGCGCGACTTCTACTATCCGCGTTGGCGCATGTACTTCGACGCACTCGACGCCACATTCGACGGCAAGCCGATGCCTCAGTTCGACTTCTATGCCATCGACGAAGCATGGACACGACGCCACAACCCGTATCCGAGCGAGGCGCAGGGCGACGCTGTGGAGTTCGCTCGCGAGGCTATGGCAGCGTTGGACGAAGCAGAGTGAGAAAAAGGTAATGATTATTATTGCTATCAACTAAAATAATTGAAAATATGGTACTTTCAAATCTTCAGCACAGCGACCGCGTAGAGTCGCTTCATCCGTTGTTCAAAACCGTGTTCGACTACGTCAAGTCGCACGACCTGCTCAATACTCCTTGCAGACGCATAGAGCTGCAGGGCGACGATCTGTTCATCAACAACGTAAACCCCGAGTGTGTAGCTGCCGACAAGCAGGTGCTTGAGGTGCACCATCAGTATATCGATATCCATATCCTTCTCGAAGGCGAGGAGACAATAGGATGGAAGGCGATAGAGGACTGCACCAACGAGACAAAGCCCTACGACGCGGATGCCGACTGTGCGCTCTACGCAGAGCCGGCTTCGGCATACGTGAAGATGCACCCGGGCGAATTTATGATTGTGTGGCCCGAAGATCCGCATGCACCGGTGATTGGCGAGGGAAAGATTCGCAAACTCATCGTTAAGGTTAAGCTTTAAGAGTTTTGAATTTTGAGTTTTGAGTTTTGAATTTTGAATTATCGGCTGCGCCGATTTTGAGTTGTTCAATTTTGAATTAAGAATTCGCCACTTACAAATCTTAACTCATAATTTATAAATCTCAACTCATAATTCATAAATTCAAAATGCGCAAAGCGCATAATTCAAAACTCAAAACTCAAAATTCAAAATTGCCAACGGCAACAATTCAAAACTCAAAACTCAAAATTCAAAACTCAATATCGGTTATGCCGATATTGCTCCAATCGAACCCCGCAACAAGTTCCTCAGCTGTCACCCTTTCTGGCGACTCCTGCAGACCGGCTTTGTAAGCCAGCATACCTATTATCTCTTCAGCTTCGAAGCGCGATCGCAAAGCCTCCATATCGAGACTGCGGTCGCGCTTCGACAGTCTCTGACCCGCCGCATTGCAGAGCAGCGGCAGATGGGTGAAGCGCGGCGGAACGAAGCCGAGTTGGTTGGCGAGGTATATCTGTTGCGGCGACGAAAGCAGCAAGTCGCGTCCGCGCACCACCTCCGTAATGCCCATCAGCGCATCGTCGACCACCACCGCCAGCTGGTAAGCCCATGCCCCGTCCTTGCGGCGCACGATGAAGTCGCCGCATTGTGTCGTCAGGTCGACGGTCTGTTCGCCGTAGTGTCCGTCGACGAACGTGATGATGCCCTCGCCCTCATCTGGCACACGCATACGGATAGCCGCCGGACCGCTGTGCGTTCCAGGCTTCAGGTTGCGGCATGTGCCCTTATACACCACGCGTCCGTCGCTCTCGTGCGGCGCCTGCGTAGCCAGAATGTCGGCACGCGTGCAGTAGCATGGGTATGTCAAGCCGCGGAGCGTGAGCTTCTGCAGCTCAGCCTCGTATATCTCGCCGCGTTCGCTCTGATAGAACGGACCCTCGTCCCATGTCAGTCCTAGCCATTCGAGGTCGCCCATTATCAGGTCGGCATACTCCATGCGCGAGCGTTGCGGGTCTATATCCTCTATGCGCAGCACCCAGTCGCCGCCCTGCGCCTTTATAGAAAGCCACGACAGCAGCGCGCTGAACACATTGCCCAAGTGCATACGTCCGGTTGGCGACGGAGCGAAGCGTCCTTTCTGCTTGTTTTCTGTATTGTACATAATATTATAGGTGCTGAGATGTTGAGATGTTGAGGTGTTGAGATGTTGAGATGTTGAGGTGTTGAGATTGTGAGGTGCAAAATTATAAATAATATTCGGTTTGTGTGTAATTATATACAAAAATACCCGTTTTTGTTCTAAATTGATGTATTTTTACTGAATAAAACTATAACTTTGTCGATTTTTTGCATTTCTTATTCTTATTTGTTGTTGCATTACATTTCTTTTCTATACCTTTGCAAGACGTTTGAAATAAACATATATAAATAATATTGTTATATTTAATAATCGAAAATTATGAAAAAGACTCTACTTTCTGTAGCCCTCTTGGCTGCAACATGTGGTGCGTCAGCACAGAAGTTATCTTACATTCCTTACGAGGACAATGCGTTGATGAGGGGTGTCACCATCTCTGCTAACGGACGCTACGTTGCTGGCAGCGACACAGGGGGACGCGCTTTCATCTACGACACACAGGCAAAACAGATCAAGTATTTCCAGTCGCCTGACCTCGAAGATGCCGGCGCTGATCTTGACGACATGGCTTCTATTCGCTCTGTCACCAACGACGGCGTAGGCTATGGCTATATCTACGGAAAGTCGACTAAGTTCGATTTCACAACAGGCTCTATGACAGCTCTGCTCGACGAGTCGGTAGAGGGCAGTTCGCTCGTCCACTACGCCTCTTCTGACGGCAAGGTGAGCTGCGGTGTTACATACGACAATACCACATATATTCAGGCTCCTTATGTGATGGTAGACGGCGTTATGCAGAAGCTGCCTGAGATTTCAAACGAATGGGCTGGCTACGAGGTGAATGGAGGTATCGCCTACGGTGGCAACGAGGATGGTTCTGTACTGTGGGGTGCTGTTTGCGACAACTTCTCGTCTTATCCTTTGATGTATTGGGTTCGCAACCGTGACGGCAAGACCTACTCTGCAAACCTTCTGAGCAAGCGTTTCGTTGATCCTACCATGGACCTGACTGGTGCTCAGCCCTACGATATTTTCACAGGTGCTGCGATGAGCGCTAACGGCAAGTGGCTTGCTGTAAACTATCACACAAAGATAGTAAGCCGAAATCAGAAAGACGAGGGCAATCGCGTGGCTCGCTTCGACTTGGAGGCTGACACACTGCAGTTGCTCTCTTGTCCGGACGCAAGCGCTGAGATATCCTACTACGCTACAGGTATCAGCAACGAAGGTACTGTCGTAGGTTTCGTAGAGGATAAGGTGACATACGCTCGCAAGGCTGCTATGTGCCCTGCAGGTACAAAAGAGATGAAGCTGCTCGCCGATCTTTATCCTACTATAACCGAGTTCGCTACAATGGACGAGAAGAACCTCAACGAGGTTACAGCAATCACTCCTGACGGTCGCTACCTCCAGGGCTTCGGCTATGTGGATCTGAATGAAGAGCAGGACTGCTTCGGAACATGGTACTTCGACTTGGAGAAGAACGAGACAGCTGTAGAGAACGTTAAGACAGAAGAGGCTCCGGCTAAGGTTGTTGCTTCTTATACCGTTGACGGCAAGACTCTCAACGCCGATAGCGTTCGCAAGGGCATCGTTATCAACAAGCTCTCTAACGGCAAGGCTCGCAAGGTTGTAAAGTAACGAACAGGTAAAATTAGGTATATATAAAATGAAAAGACCGAGCACGTGAAGAGTCACGTCGCCCGGTCTTTTTGTGTGTTTATATTTTGAATTTTGAGTTTTGAGTTTTGAATTTTGAATTATCGGCTGCGCCGATTTTGAGTTGTTCAATTTTGAATTAAGAATTCGCCACTTACAAATCTCAACTCCAAATTCATAAATTCAAAATGCGCAAAGCGCATAATTCAAAATTCAAAACTCAAAATTCAAAACTCTTTTAGTAGTTAGCGTTCTGCGGGTCGAAGTTGGTCCAACCGTCGAGCCAGTTGTCACCGGCGTTGAACGCTCCGATGTACGTAACCTGGTCGAACCAAGAGTCGAGACCGTCGAAGTTCTGTGCGCCGAACAGCAAGCTGCCCGCCTGCGGCATGAACGGAACACCTACGCCTTTACCGTCTGTGAGCATCAGTTGCGACTTGTCGGCGAAGTATTTGTTGCCGTCCTGCTTCTCAAAGAAACGGTGAGAGAACGACATCTCGCTGTCTGCCTTCACCGACTTTGTCTTGAAGTCGTACTCCTTGTCCTCGTAGCATTTGTTGGCATCTGTTCCTACAACGTCCATGTTTGCAAAGTATATGTTCTTAAAGTTGAGTGTGCCGGCGTTAGCCTGCTCTACGGTGTTGCCTTTCTCGCCGTCGACGATGAGACCGATAGGCCAGTCGGTAGCCACAGAGTTGACGCAGTTGAGGCGAGAAGAACGGCGAATCTGCATAGCCGACTGGAACTTGCCGAGACCCGATCCGTTGTTAGGGAAGTAGTCGCCGCCGGTGATGTACGACTTGTCGTTCTGGAAGTCGGCTGCAGCCTTCGGACCTACGAACGTGATGTTAGAGAATGTGGCTGTAGTGTACGGAGTAAGCTGCGCACCGTCGGCACAGTTGTCGCTCTCGAAACCGTTGCTCTGGCTCTGGTCGGCAAGACGCGGGTCGCGTACCGACAGACCGAACTGCACCTTGCCAGAGTAGCCATTGTCTGTATCGAAGTCATCGTCCCAACCCTTGTATGCTATGAGATACTTACAGTTGACAGCGCCGCCGAACCACTCGAACGAGTCGTCGTTAGAGTAAGAAACCTGAACGTGGTCGATCTTTGTGCCCGAACCGACAGAACCGAGAGTCAAGCCGTTAATCTCCTGGTCTGCCTTGAACGGATTGCCAGCAAACTCGATACGGGCATAGCTCAGAACGCCCGAGTTGTCGCCGTCGTTGTCGCCGCCGTGCTTTGTGCGCGGACCGCCCTCTATCTGCATCTCGTTCTGGTTGTTGTGAGCCTTTCCGCAGAGGATGATGCCGCCCCAGTCGCCAGGACGACGGCTACCTGCGGGCTGTGCTGATGTGAAGACGATAGGGTCTGAAGCCGTGCCCTGAGCGATGAGCTTGCCGCCACGCTCTGCGATGAGAGCCGCCTTTGTAGTCTTGTCGCCCTTGATGACGGTGCCCGGCTCGATGGTGAGCTCGGCGCCCGAAGATATATATACCCAGCCTTTCAGCGTGTATGTTCCTTTCTTGAGTGTCTGCTTGCCGGTGAAGACGAACTCCTGGTCGCCGTTTCCGATCACCGTTCCCTTGGCGTCGTCCTTGCCCTGCTCGTTGAAGAGCAGCTGGTTGCAAGCCTTCAGTCCGCCGTCTGTGGTCCAGACGTAGCCAGCGTTTGCGTTGTCTTCATTACTTGTGTTGTCGTCTGAGCAGCTGCCGAGTGTTGCAGTTGCTGCGAGGATGCTGAGGCATCCCAAAAGATACTTCTTGTTCATAATATGTGAATTAAATAAACTTGTTTCTAATTACTTGTCACCAATTATAAATTACTAATTACAAATTACAAATTACCGAAATTCCGATGTTGCGTCCCGGTCGGTAGCAACGTGCCACTTCCTCCTTCTCTGCCTTTCTGCCGTCGGTATACTTCACGTTGGCAAACTGCTTGTAGTAGACACGTTCCGCAAGCAAGTCGCGCACGCTTAGCTTCAGTTCCCAATGCTCGCCCCACTTCTTGCTCACAGAGAGGTCGATAGTGTTGCGCGGCATCTCGTAGCTGTGCGGAACGCGAGCGTTGTCGTCACTCGCCGCCGAGCCTTCGCTGCGTCCTACGCCGATGATGCGCTTGCCGATGCGGTTGTAGAGTAGGGCGATGTCGAGCTGCTGCTTGGCGTTCTTGTAGAAGAAGCCCGTGTTCACGAGATAAGGCGACTGACCCTGCATCGGTCTGTTCTCTTCCTTCGAGCCTTTCGCAAACTCCACACGGCTCTTTATGAGCGCTCCGTTGAACGACCAACTGAAGTCGGGCAGTCCGATGAAGCCGAGATTCTTGCGTATGTCAAGCTCCAAGCCATAGTTGTTGGCGCTCTGCGCGTTCTTGTACGAGTAGATGAGGTTGGTGCCGCCGGCTACGGTGTATGTCCACTCTATCGGCGAGTCGAAATGCTTGTAGAACGCAGCGAGAGATATCGATTCGCCTCGCGATGGGTAGAACTCGTAGCGCAAGTCGATGTTGTCTATGTAACAACTGCGCAGTTCGGTGTTGCCCTGCACGTCGCTCGCAAGGTCGAAGTCGTAGTAAACCGACGGCGAAACCTCGCGGAACTCCGGTCGGTTGATGCTTCTGCCGTAAGAGAAGCGCATCTGGTGGCGATCGTTGAACTTATACGTAGTGTTCAGCGACGGGAAGAAATCGTTGGTGCGGTAGTGGCGGCTGTGCTCGCTCTTCTCCGTGTCGCGAGAGTTGGATATCAGTTCCATGTCGTTATGCTCGAAACGCACGCCGGCATGCACGCCGAGCTTGCCCAGCGGCAGGTCTACGGCAGCATATCCTGCCCCCATGAGGTTGTGTGCACGATAATTGTTGCGCATCTGCATCTGCTCGAACATATACAGACGGTCGTAGCCCATATTCTCCTCGTCGCTGAGCAGACGTGTCACGTCGCCCTGCTGGAAGTCAGAGGGCAGAGTGCATATCGACGGGTTCCACTGGTAGTAGAAAGCGCGCGTGTTGTAAGTGCGTGTGCGATACTCGCCGTAGCCGCCCACCTGCAGCGACGGTTGCCATGAGCCGAAGCTGAAGCTGTGCTTGTCGTTCGCGCCCAGCGAGACGATGTGCTCGTCGAGCTGAGTCCATTCACGCGAGATGTCGTTGCCCGTGTGCAGAGCGATCTCGCCAGGGTTCTGTATATCGTTGAGAAGATAGCGCCTACGATCGGGCAGATGACGGTTGGAATACGCGTACCCGAAGCTCCAGTCAAGGGCGTCGCTGGTGAAGGTGTGCTTTCCCGTCAGCTGACCGTTGTAAGTAGTGCGGCTGCGGTAGAAATATTCGGCGCTGTGCTCGTCGTTCGACTGTGCGTCTACGCCTTCGCGCCAGGTATATCTGCTCGTAGCCAGCTGGTTGAAGATGTTCTTCAGTTGGTATTTGTGATTACCGTTACGAGAGAGAAATGTCAGATTAAGCATTGCGCCGAGACGCACGTTCGTGTTATACTGGTCGTCGGTAGAGTGGCGCAGATAGTTGGAGTGGTCGTTCGTAGCGTCGTATATGCCGAAGAGATTGTTCTGCATGTCGGTGTACGAGCGCTGTTCGTTGGTGTAGTTGACCGCTGCGAGCATACCCAGTTTGTTTCCGTTCATGTTCCAACGGCGGCTCATGCTCGCCGCAAGCTTCAGGTCGCCCACGGGCTTGCGTTGCTTCACAAGCCAGTCGTTGTTCAGCTTGTTGCCCGTCAGGCTGTACAGATTGTCGCCCACGGGCTTGCCGTCGGCTCCCGTCAGCGGGTTTAGCCGTGTATTTATGCCGCCTTGCAGACTGCGCTTGCCGTTGTCGAAGCCAAGGAAGTCGGTGGCGGAACCTTTAGAGTAAGAGAAGTCTTTAAAAGCGGTGGCAGTGTTCCAGTTGCCACCGACTGAAAAGGTTAGCGAGTTTGCGTCGGGAATCTCCTTCGTGTTCACGATGATGAACCCGCCGGAGTAGTCGGCAGGATATTCCGCCGACGGCGACTTAACGATTGTTAGGTTGTCTATCTGTTGGCTGGGAATTATGTCGAATGAGAACGCTCTTGAGTCGGCTTCCGAACTGGGCACGGCTCCGCCGTTCACCCATACGTTGTTGTAGCGCTGGGAGAGACCGCGCACCATCACAAACTTATCGTCGATGAGGCTGACGCCAGGCACACGACGCACCACTTCGCCAGCGTTCGTGTCCTGCGTTCGGCTTATCTCCTGCGCCGACACGTTGCTCACTATCACCGCACTATTCTTTGCCAGCTGCACCATAGCCGTCTCGGTGTTGCGACGCTCTACGGCTGTCACCACCACCTCGCCCAGCTGCTGCTCGTCGGGCTGCAGCGCCACGCTGATTCTTTCCTCAGCCTTGCTGCCGTTGATGCGTACGCCCTCGATGCGCTGCGGTTTGTATCCTACGTAATTGATATTTAATGTATACTTTCCATTCTTCAGACCGTTCAGCTCGAAATTGCCGTCAGTGTCGGTCACAGCCTTTGCGTTGCTGCCCTCCACCGACACCACAGCTCCGATAAGAGTCTCGTTGCTCTTTTTGTCTACGACCGTTCCGCTTATCTGCTGGGCGAAAGCCCCTGCGGAGCAAGTCATCAGCAGCGTCGCCGCTGCCACCAAACTACAGTTTCTGTTGTTCATCCTTTTTACTTTCATTTTGCTGCCGCAAAGTTACGCCTACGGTGTTACGTCAGCGTTTCTTCTATGCTGAAAAACCTTGACAAGCTATTTACGAAACAGTTACATCCAATCGTAGTGAAAATGAATATATAGAGAACTCTTAATATCGTTTGCTTAATTGCAGAATAATTTGTAATTTAGCGGCATAAAACAAACATTTTAGAGAGACCCTAAACGTACTGTGAACAGATGAAGAAACTCCAGAAACTACACAAATACATATTTGCAGCGACAGTCGTCTCGCTGCAAATACCAGTATCTGCCACTGCTCAGGTGCAGGAGCTGAACGTGCAGCGCGACACTATCTCCACATACCTGAAGGTACAGAACAAAGGTATCGTGAACAATGCCCTCGACGTGTTGAACGGCAATGCAGCCGGTGTTAACGTTACTTCGAACGGCATGGACCGTATGGCGCAGCTCTCGTCTGTGCGAGTGCGCGGCACCACGTCTATAGTCGGAGGCAACGACCCTCTCGTCATCATCGACGGCGTGACAAGCGATATCGCCACGCTCTCTACAATCTATCCTGCCGATATAGAGAGCTTCTCGGTGCTGAAGAATGCCGCAGAGACCGCACTCTACGGCTCGCGCGGTGCGTCGGGTGTTATCGAGGTGAAGACAAAGAGAGGCACAGGCAAGGGGTTCCAGATATCTTACGAGACAAACATCGGACTGGAAGCCATGTCAAAGAAACTCGACATGCTGTCGGCTGACGAGTATCTTGCTACTGCCAAACGCCTCGGGGTGTACGCCAACAACGGCGGATATAAAAACAACTTCTACGACGTCATCACTCGAACCGGCTTTGTTCAGAACCATTACCTGGCTTTCAGCGGTGGCTCGGAACAGTCGAACTATCGTGCGTCGTTCGGTTATATCGACCATAATACCATCATAAAGACCAAGGACTACAATAATTTTGTGGCAAAGATTGACGTCACGCAGCATGCTTTCGACAACCGTCTCGTCGGCGACTTCGGTGTGTTTGGATCTACATACAAGAACAATGACATCTTCGACCCGCAGATGCTGTTCTACTCAGCTGCATGCCAGAACCCTACTTACCCTGTCGGACGCGACGCCAACGGCAACTGGACAAAGAACGGTTCTGCATATCGTATCAATCCGCCTTCTGCCGTACTTGCCGAACGTAGCGACCAGAAGGAGATGTACTTCAATACCCACATGCGACTGCTCTACAAGCTTGCGCCGTCGCTCAATCTGTCGGCATTCGGCAGCTACTCCTACACCTCAAACGAGAACTCTGAGTTCTGCCCGACATGGTTGTGGGCGCAGGGCAACGTATATCGCGGCGAGTTCAAGAAACAGGAGTATCTCGGCAATGTCTCGCTCGACTATGCCCATACATGGGGCATTCACTCGCTGTCTGCCGGACTCTCCACTGAATATCATTACCTGGAACGCACGGCATTCTGGACACGCGCCAAGGGCATAACAACAAACGAGTTCGGCTACGACAACATCGGAGTCACTGCTTCGCGTCCCTATGGCGCTACGGGCAGCATCTACGAAGACCAGTCGCTGGCGTCGGTCATGGCAAACGCCTCCTATACATTATATAATAAGTATAAGCTGACGCTCACTATGCGTGGCGACGGTTCGTCTATGGTGGGCGACAACCATACATGGGGCTTCTTCCCGTCTGTCTCGGCAGAATGGGACGTTAAGAAAGAGCGCTTCTTAAGCGGTTTCGACGGAATAAACACTCTGAAACTGCGCTCTGGCTACGGACGCTCGGGCAATCTGGGCGGCATATCCGCCTATACTACAATGAACAACGTGCAGCAGACGGGCATCGTACCCGTCAACAACACGCCGACTGTGACGCTCGGCACCATACGCAACAACAACCCCGACTTGAAATGGGAGACAAAGTCGACGTTCAATATCGGTGGCGAGATCGGACTGTGGCACAACCGCCTTATGCTTACCGCCGAATACTATTACTCTAAGACCACCGACATGCTCTACTCCTACGATGTGCCCGTGCCGCCGTTTGCCTACGACAAGCTGTTGGCAAACATTGGCGCTATGTCAAACCAGGGTCTTGAAATTGGTTTCTCTATAGCTCCGGTGCAGACAAAGGATATTGACCTAAACGTGAGCATGAACCTCTCGTTCCAGAAGAATAAGTTGCTGTCGCTCTCTGGCAATTATAACGGCATGAATATGTCGGCTGCCAACATCACAGCCATTGGCTCCATAGATGGAGCCGGTCAGAACGGCGGCGACAACAATCATGTGCTCTACCAGATAGTAGGACAACCCTTGGGTGTGTTCTATCTGCCTCATTGCACCGGACTCTACAAGGACGAGCAGGGCACAATGAAGTATAGGATAGAAGACCTCGACAACAACGGCACTATCGACTTCGGCGACGGTGGCGACCGACGCATCTGCGGACAAGCCACGCCAAAGGCAACGCTCGGCTCCAACATATCGCTGCGCTACAAGAATTTCTATATGTCGCTGCAGATGAACGGAGCCTTCGGACACAAGATATTCAACGGTACGGCATTGGCATACAACAACATGTCGTCGTTCCCGATATACAACGTGATGAAAGGTGCACCCGAACGTAACATCGTCGACCAGAACGTGTCTGACTATTGGCTCGAACGTGGCGACTATCTCAACTTCGAGTATCTCACCATAGGCTACAACGTGCCGGTGAAGAGCAACATAGTGCGCTCGTTGCGCGTGTCGTGCAGCGTCAACAACCTTGCCACCATCACGTCCTATAGCGGACTGACACCGATGATCAACTCGTATGTTGTCAACTCGTCAATGGGCATCGACGACAAGCGCTGCTATCCTACCTACCGAACCTACTCAATAGGAGTGAGCGTGCAGTTCTAAACAGCCCGAAATGTTTTCACCAACGTAACGATTAATGACTATGAAACATAAATTTTTCGCATTGTCTGTTCTCGCCCTTTCGCTCTCGCTGACGAGTTGTCTCGACGAAACACCAAAAGACCAGTTGCCGGAGCAGAATATTTACGACTCTGCCAACAGCCTGTATATCAACGCCGTAGCTTCGCTGTATAACTACATCGGTGCTCACGAGGAGTGCGAAGGCTTGCAGGGCACATGCCGCGGCATATACGACTACAACACGCTGACCACCGACGAGGCTATCATGCCCATACGCGGTGGCAACTGGTATGACGGCGGACTCTGGCAAAACATGTACAACCATACATGGACAGCCACCGACACCGATCTGTACAACGTCTGGAAATATCTCTATAAGGTTATCGTGCTCTCCACAAAGTCGTTGGAGACGATAGACCAGTACAAGGCGCTGCTTACAGACAGACAGCGTGACGAGTACAAGGCGGAAGTGAGAGCCGTTAGAGCCATGTTCTACTATTATGCTATGGACATGTTCGGACGCATACCCATACTTGAGTCGACAGCGCAAAAGACAGCCGACATACGACAGAGCGAGCGCAGCGAAGTGTTCGGCTATATCGTGAACGAGCTGCAGACCGTGGCGCCGCTTCTGCACCTTGAGCACAGCAATCTGCAGGGCAACTACTACGGTAGGGTGACGCGTCCGGTGGCATGGTTCCTGCTTGCCAAACTCGCCCTCAACGCCGAAGTGTACACCGACAACAACTGGACCGACTCGTCACGACCAGACGGCAAGACGATATTGTTCGACATCGACGGCACACAGAAGAACGCATGGCAGACCTGCATCCACTACTGCGACCTGATAGCAGCCGCCGGATATTCGCTCGAGAGCGACTATGCAAGCAACTTCGCCGTACACAACGAAAACTCGAAGGAGAATATCTTTACCATTCCGTTAGACAAGATGCTCTATCTGAACGAGTTCCACTATCTTTTCCGCTCGCGCCATTACGCACACGGCGGTGCATACGGCGGTGCTTCCGAGAATGGCACATGCGCCACGCTGCACACTATGGCTGTAAACGGCTACGGTACAGCTTCGCCCGACACGCGCCTCGAACTCAACTTCTACACGGGCAGGGTAGAGGTTGACGGCAAGTATGTAACCCTCGACGACGGCACGCCGCTCCAGTACATGCCGCTCGCCGTAGAGCAGAACCTCACGGCAAGCAAATACATCGAGACGGCAGGAGCACGCATGAAGAAATATGAGGTAGACCGCACAGCCTATTCCGACGGACGTATGCCCGACAACGATATCGTGCTCTACAGATACGCCGACGTGCTTCTGATGAAGGCAGAGGCTAAGGTGAGAAACGGAGAGTCGGGCGACGAGCAACTCAACGCCGTGCGCTCGCGTGCAGGAATGCCCTCGCTTGCAGCCACACTCGCTAACATCCTTGACGAGCGTCTGCTCGAACTCGTGTGGGAAGGCTGGCGTCGGCAGGACATGATACGCTTCGGCACCTACTGCGCACCGTACGACATCCACACACCGTCAGCCGCCGACAAGAAGCGATACACTATAGTGTTCCCGATACCGGAAAAAGCACGCGAACTGAACCCGAATCTCGCGCAAAACCCTGGATATTAGTGAAAAGCGATGCCGACACTATAGATGTCCTATTGTGCAAATAAAAAACAAATAATGTATAATTCGTGAAATGGAAACAAAAAAATACCTCAAAATAGGTATAGTATAATACTTTTTTTGTAATTTTGTAAGCGTAAAGGGTGCAAGCCTTAAAAGCTTATACCGCTTTTGTAGAAAAGACTTTACACATTAATAATTTAAATTATTATAACCGATTATGATTTATTCAAAAGAAGTAGACAACATGTGCGTTGTCGCAAAGGGTCCTAACCACGGACCGGCTCCAATTCCTGAGGAAGGAAAATGGATTTATGCCAAGGAGATTAAGGATATTTCTGGCTATACTCACGGTGTGGGTTGGTGTGCTCCGCAGCAGGGTGCCTGCAAGCTGTCTCTGAACGTTAAGAACGGCGTTATCCAGGAGGCTCTCGTTGAGACTATCGGTTGC
>UMGV01064190.1_pt1 | contig 65463 bp, 56 predicted proteins | sample 1965361 | NCBI WGS metagenome assembly UMGV01 (sample SAMEA4836081, study PRJEB28245) | human gut metagenome | biome: gut microbiome; material: fecal sample | place: Denmark | collected 2008
CCCTTCGGGGCGTACTGCTGTGACTTTTGACACGCCCTCCTATGTGCTTATTGGGCTTTCAGCCCGCTTTGTTTTACTCTTGCCTAATCCTCCTCTTATAGAAAGCAGCTCATATATAAAAATAAATATGACCACATACTTATTATATCAATTCTCCGCCCCGTTCCACTTGCTTACAAACTCCGTGACCTTCTTTACGTACTCCGCTTTATGGTCGCGATAGGAGAGGGCATGCTTGCTGCCGGGCGCAATCCACAGCTGTTTGGGTTGAGGCTTGGCCTCGTAGAGCGGATAGACCATAGCCGTAGGCACGTAAGTGTCGTTGTCGCCATGGATGAAGAGCATCGGTTTGCGGCACTTAGCCACCTGCTTGAGCGGTGAAGCCTCGCCGAACGACCATCCGTACTTCATCCTTACCACCCACGACGCAGTATAGAGCAACGGAAATTCGGGCAGCGAGAAACGTCCGCTCAGCTCGTGCGCAAACTCGTCCCATACGCTTGTGTATCCGCAATCCTCTACAAAGCACTTCACATAATCGGGCGTGTGCTCGCCGCTGACACACATTGTAGTGGCTGCACCCATCGATATGCCATGCACCACGAGGCGCATCGAGTCGGCAGGCGTACGGAACATGCCGGGTGCCAGACCAATCCAGTGCATCACGTCGAGACGGTCCTTCCATCCCATCTGAATGTCCTTGCCGTAGCTTTGACCGTGAGCGTGAAGGTCGGGCAGCAGGATGTTGTAGTTGAGAAAATGGTTGTAGATGCGTGCAATCATAAGCATCGAAGTGGCGTTGTCGGTATATCCGTGCACCAGTACAGCCGTTGCGCCATGCGCCTTGGACGAACGTGCAAAGATAGCGTGCGCCCTTTCGCCCGTAGGCATCACCACGAAGGTGTCGCGCAGGGCACCCTCTGCCTGCAAGCTGTCAATCCACGAGCGCAGTTCGGGATAGTTGGCTATGGCACGATTGAAACTGCTGTCACGATGGCGCGGCGCATCCACCAGCGCATAGTTGACCAGATAGAACGAACCCGCAGTCACCGCAGCCACGAGCAGCACAACGACAGCAGCCGCTGTCAGCAGAATTTTCTTTTTCATATATGTTTCGTTTTGTATTCAATGTTTCGTTATATCCCCATTTGTAGTATAATGCGATAAAGGTATTAGAAAAATCTCAGATAACACAGCAAGGCAGCCGAAAATATTTATGCAATGTTTCATTTGTGTAAAAATTGACTACGATTGTGCAAATAATGTAGAAGTAAAGTACGCTTATTCGTCATTTTTATTTACCTTTGCAGCCGAAAATCAATATATACGCAATATATGGACGACTATCACGCGGAAAATATGAATTTGTAGTGCAGGAGGACAGCAACTCATAACGGCTGGTCTCCCACACATTGTTTTAACCCATGGAGACCTATCTTTATGAGAACATTTTGGAATACAAACTCTACACTTAAGACCATCGACGAATGGCAGCCCAACTGCTGGATACAGGTAACGTGTCCGACAGACGACGACCAGCAATTTCTGGAAGACAAATTCAACATACCCGACTATTTCCTGTCCGACATCAGCGATGCCGACGAACGTGCACGCTACGAGTATGACGACGGATGGATGCTCATCATCCTTCGTATACCGTATGTCAAGGAGATACGTTCGCGCACGCCATACACCACCGTGCCGCTCGGTATCATACACAAGCGCGACGTGACCATCACCGTGTGCTACTACGAGACAAACATGATGATTGACTTTGTGTCGTACCAGCAGAAGCGCGGCGAGGGATTCACCGACTATGTCGACATGATTTTCCGACTCTTCCTTTCGTCGGCAGTATGGTATCTGAAGCGGCTGAAGCAGATAAACACCCTCATCGAAAAGGCAAAGCACAACCTCGACCACAACGTCAACAACGAGTCGCTCATCGCCCTGTCGCGACTGCAGGACTCGCTCACATACTTCGTCACGTCAATACGTGGCAACGAGACGTTGCTCTCGAAGCTGAAGTTCAAGCTGCAAGTGGACGAGTTGGATGCCGACCTTATCGAAGACGTTAACATCGAGATGTCGCAGGCACGCGAGACTACCAACATCTACTCGAACATTCTTGAGTCGACGATGGACACCTACTCCAGCATCATCAACAACAACATGAACACCGTGATGCGTACGCTCACGTCCGTGTCAATCATCATGATGTTGCCTACGCTTATATCTTCATTCTTCGGAATGAACCTCATCAACGGTATGGAGGACAGCCGTTTCGGATTCCTCATAGCGCTGCTCATATCGATAGTGATATCGGCTCTGTCGTGGATAATACTGCGTCATAAACGACTGTTATAAAGCCCCAAACGGCTGTTAATATACAATTAAAACGACCCGAATAGTACTGATTATTAATTATTGGTATTGTTCGGGTCGTTTTGTGTTTAAAAAAATCCGATTTTTCGTTATAGTCTGCTTTTTTTTTACTAATTTTGAACCAAATAAAACTATAACCAGTGTCTTTATGACACAGTAACCTTAACGATAATGACTATTAAATTCAATCTTAACTACCAAACCACATTTGGCGAGCAACTGTTGCTCAACGTCAAGGTGACAACAGAAGACGGACAGGAGAAGACCGCTGTGTTCGGCATGTCTACCACCGATGGACGCCACTGGCAATATACTTTGGACAAAATAGACACTCCTTCAACTCCTTATATAGATTATTTCTTCTCACTCAGCAACGCTGGCAAAGAGTTGCGTCGTGAGTGGATAACCGTGACACATCGCCTCGACCTCAACATGAGCGGGGCCACTAATATAATCGTAAACAACCGTTGGAACGAGATTCCGCATGACTCCTATCTGTACACATCGGCATATACCGAATGTATCAACCGCCATCCGCGTCACTCGGTAGGACGCTCAGCATACAGCCGCACGGTGCGTCTGATAGTGCGTGCGCCTCAGTTGCGACTGGGCGAGAGGCTTGCCATCGTAGGCGAGCATCCCTCGTTGGGAGCATGGAACACCGGACACGCCATTCCGATGCACGAGCATAACTACAACGAATGGCAGATCGACCTCAACGCCAACGCTCTCGGTGTGCCGCAGCCTGTCAAGAAGAATGCTGAGGCAGCACCGATGCGCAGCATTGAATACAAGTTTGTGGCAGTCAGCACCGACGGCAATGTGATGTGGGAGACGTGCGACAACCGTAAGCTCAAACTCGATGCGATGGAGGCAGGCGACGTGTGCGTGATAGAGGAGGACCAGTCGTTCTTCGCCATGTGCAACCGACGTCTGGCTGGAACACTCGTGCCGCTCTTCTCGTTGCGCACCGAAGGCAGTTTCGGCGTAGGCGACTTCGGCGACCTTGCCGCAATGACCGACCTCGTGGCAGACACCGGCCAGCGAGTGCTGCAGCTGCTGCCCATCAACGATACTACCACGTCGCGCCGATGGACCGACTCCTATCCATATTCGTGCATCAGCATCTTTGCGCTCAATCCGATATATGTCGATCTCAGACAATTGCCGCCTCTGGCAGACGCAAAGAAGCATGCTGAGTTTGAAGCGCTTCGACAGGAACTCAACGCACTCCCGGCTGTAGACTACGAGCGTGTGATACGCGCCAAAGAGCAGTACTTGCACCTCATGTTCGAGCAGGAGAGCGAGCGCACCATGCGTTCAGCTGCGTTCAAGAAGTTCTTCCGCGACAACGAGCGCTGGCTCGTGCCATACGCACAGTACAGCTATCTGCGCGACGCTTATGGCACAGCCGACTTCAATACCTGGCCCAGTCATCGTGAATGGACTGAAGCCGAACGTGGACAACTGTCGAATCCGCGCACTAAGGCATACAAGAAGCTTGCCTTCTTCTACTATGTGCAGTTTGTGCTCGACCAGCAGATGTGTGTCGCACACGAACACGCTATGGCTCGCGGCGTAATTCTCAAGGGTGACATACCTATCGGTGTCGACCGTACAGGATGCGACGTGTGGTTCGAACCGCACTACTTCAACCTTGACGGACAGGCAGGTGCGCCACCAGACGCTTTCGCTGCCAACGGACAGAACTGGGGATTCCCTACGTACAACTGGGACCGTATGCTTGCTGACGGATGCCAGTGGTGGGTGCGCCGATTCCGCAATATGGCTAAGTATTTCGACGCTTACCGCATCGACCACGTGCTCGGTTTCTTCCGTATATGGGACATTCCGGCAGACTGCGTACATGCTCTGCTCGGACAGTTCTCGCCGGCTCTGCCCATGACCAAGGCAGAGATAGGCAGCTATGGATTTGAGTTTGACGAGGAACGACATACACGTCCGTTCATCAACAAGTGGGTGCTGGAGCGCATCTTCGGCGAACGTGCCGATGAAGTGGCACAGAACTATCTGCAGCCTGTTGCCGATGACGGCACCTACAGCATGCGTCCCGAATACGACACCGAGCGCAAGGTGCAGGCTGCCTTTGCCGGTAAGGACTCGGCTACCGACACAGCGTTGCGCGACGGATTGTACAAACTCATTGAGAATGTATTGTTCGTGCGCGACCGCAAACGCAACTATCTCTACCATCCGCGCATTACGGCACAGCTCAACTTCGCCTTTGCCGCACTCGGCGACGACGACAAGCAGCGCTTCAACCGACTGTATGACGACTACTACTATCGTCGCAACAGCATGTTCTGGTATCGCGAGGCTATGAAGAAACTGCCCCGACTGGTGCAGGCTACACGCATGCTTGTGTGTGCCGAAGACCTTGGTATGGTGCCGGAAAGTGTGGATTGGGTCATGAAAGACCTGCGCATTCTCTCGCTCAACGTACAGACTATGCCCAAGGAGTATGGTGTGCGCTTTGCCGATCTGTCGAAATATCCCTACCGCTCGGTTTGCCTCTTCTCGTCGCACGACATGCCTACGCTCCGACTGTGGTGGGACGAAGACCTGGAGGTGGCGCAAGACTACTACGAGACGGTGCTCTATCATACGGGCGCGGCACCTCATCCGCTGCCGGGATGGCTGGCTCGTGAGATTGTGGTGCGTCAGATGCAAACCCCGTCGATGTTGTGCATAGTGCAGTTGCAGGACTGGCTTGCCACCGACGAACGCATCCGCCAGGCCAATCCTACCGGCGAGCGTGTCAACGTGCCTGCCAATCCGTTCCATTACTGGCGCTACCGCATGCCAATGACCATCGAATCGCTGAAGGCTGACCGCGACTTTGTGAATAGCATCAAGGATATCGTTGGTGAAACTGGAAGATATTAATAAACCAAATACAAATGCTTAAAAGATTTCTCTACACCGTTGCACTCGTTGCAACTTCATCAACAACAGCTATGGCCCAGCACGGGCTCAACTACTGGTTTGACACTCCAGCCACTATGCGAGGACAAGCCGTGTGGTATGGTGGTAATCCGCAAATGTGGAAAGGCGAAAACAAGCCTGAAAGAGCGGGCGATACTGTGAAGAATCCCGACCAGGAATGGGAGTCGCAGTCGCTGCCTATAGGCAATGGCTCGATAGGTGCCAATGTCATGGGTTCGGTTCCTGCCGAGCGTATCACCCTCAACGAGAAGACACTCTGGCGTGGCGGACCTAACACAAGCAAGGGCGCACGCTACTACTGGGATGTCAACAAGCACTCGGCTGGTGTCATCAAGGACATACGTCAGGCTTTTGTCGACAACGACTTGAAGAAGGCGGAAATGCTTACACGCAAAAACTTCAACAGTCCGGTGCCCTACGAGGCAGATGCAGAGAACCCGTTCCGCTTTGGTAGCTTCACTACAGCAGGCGAACTTTATATCGAGACCGGACTGAGCGAGGTGGGCATGACAGGCTATCGCCGCTCGCTCTCTATCGACTCGGCTCTGGCTGTGGTGTCGTTTGCCAAGGACGGCGTCGGCTACACACGCGAATACTTCGTCAGCTATCCTGCCAATGTGATGGCTGTACGCTTCAAGGCTTCGCGTAAGGGAATGCAGAACCTCGTGCTTTCGTATGCCAAGAACCCCGTTTCGGAGGGCAAGATGATAGCCGAAGGCAACGACGAACTCTTGTGGAACGCCCGTCTCGACAATAATAATATGCAGTATTGCATACGTATGAAGGCGGTGGCAAAGGGCGGAACCGTAGACAATCATAACGGAAAAATTACCGTTAAGGGTGCCGACGAGGTGGTGTTCATCATCACAGCCGACACCGACTACAAGCCCAACTACAATCCCAACTTCGACGATGCAAAGGCTTATGTAGGCGTCAATCCTGAGTCTACTACACGCCAGTGGGTCGACAAGGCTGTAGCCAAGGGCTATGAGTCGCTGTTCAACGAGCATTACAATGACTACGCAAGTCTGTTCAACCGCGTAAAGCTCAACATCAACAACGCCACAGCCAACGTTAAGGATATGCCTATCAACCAGCGACTCAGCAACTATCGTCGCGGCCAGAAGGACTTCTATCTCGAACAGCTCTACTATCAGTTCGGGCGCTATCTGCTCATCGCTTCGTCGCGCCCCGGCAATATGCCTGCCAATCTGCAGGGAGTATGGCACAATAATGTTGACGGACCTTGGCGTGTCGACTATCACACCAACATCAACGTGCAGATGAACTACTGGCCGGCATGCCAGACCAACCTCAGCGAGTGCGAGCAGCCGTTGTTCGACTTCATACGTACTCTCATCAAGCCGGGTGAGGTTACTGCCAAGGCATATTTCGGTACACGTGGATGGACAACATCTGTATCTGCCAACATCTTCGGATTCACTTCGCCCTTGGCGAGCGAGGATATGTCGTGGAACTTCTCACCGTTTGCAGGTCCGTGGCTTGCCACACACATGTGGAACTACTACGACTATACTCGCGACCGCCGATTCCTTGCCAATGAGGCTTACGACATAATCAAGGGTAGTGCCGACTTTGCTGCCGACTATCTGTGGCACCGTAAGGATGGAGTATATACAGCTGCGCCTTCTACTTCGCCCGAACACGGACCGGTAGACGAGGGTGCTACGTTTGCACACGCTGTAGTACGCGAGATTCTTATGGATGCTATCGAGGCAAGCAAGATTCTCGGTCGCGACGCCAAGGACCGTCGTGTGTGGGAAGATGCTTTGAAGCATATCGCTCCTTATAAGATTGGTCGTTATGGACAGCTTATGGAGTGGTCGCGCGACATTGACGACCCGAAGGACGAGCACCGTCACGTCAATCATCTGTTCGGATTGCACCCGGGTCACACCGTTTCGCCTGTCACAACTCCTGAGCTTGCCAAGGCTTCGCGTGTAGTACTCGAGCATCGTGGCGACGGAGCTACAGGCTGGTCGATGGGATGGAAACTCAATCAGTGGGCACGTTTGCATGACGGCAACCACGCATACAAGCTCTATGGCAACTTGCTTAAGAATGGTACGCTCGACAATCTGTGGGACACTCATGCTCCTTTCCAGATTGACGGCAACTTCGGTGGAACTGCCGGTGTGACCGAAATGCTTATGCAGAGTCACATGGGATTCATACATCTGTTGCCTGCATTGCCCGATGCTTGGGCTGAAGGCAATGTTGATGGACTGCGTGCTCGTGGCAACTTCACCGTTGGCATCGTATGGAATGGTGGCAAGCTTGCTAAGGCTACCGTTTATTCAGGTGCTGGTGAGCCGTGCGAGGTTCGTTATGGCGACCAGACCATACGCTTCAAGACCCAAAAGGGCAAGACATACAGCGTTACCAGCGTGAATGGTAAGCTGATTGTTAAGTAAGGGCAAAACATTTATATACAAAAAAAAACTGGCAAGTCGACCAATTGGTCAACTTGCCAGTTTTTTTTTGTATTTAGTAAATCCGTAGATTACTTGTTAATTTGGTTAATTCGTAGATTACTTGTTGTCCTCAATAAGGTTCTCGCCAGTCATATCGGCAGGCTGCTCCAGTCCCATGATGTGGAGAATAGAAGGAGCTACGTCAGCCAGACGACCGTCCTTGACAGTAGCTGAGTTGTTGTCAGTAACGTAGATGAACGGAACCGGGTTCAGTGAGTGGGCTGTGTTAGGAGTGCCATCCTCGTTGAGAGCGTGGTCGGCGTTGCCGTGGTCGGCGATGATGATAGTCTCGTAGTCGTTAGCCTTGGCAGTCTCAACAACCTCCTTAACGCAGTTGTCGATAGCGTGAACAGCCTTAGCGATAGCGTTGTAGATACCAGTGTGGCCTACCATGTCGCCGTTGGCGAAGTTGACAACGATGAAGTCGTACTCCTGAGTCTTGATAGCACCAACGAGCTTGTCCTTAACCTCATATGCGCTCATCTCCGGCTTCAAGTCGTAAGTGGCAACCTTAGGTGAAGGAACAAGGATACGGTCCTCACCCTCATACGGAGTCTCACGACCACCGTTGAAGAAGAATGTTACGTGAGCATACTTCTCTGTCTCGGCAGTATGGAGCTGACGCTTGCCGTTGGCAGCGAGGTATTCGCCGAGAGTATTTGTTACGTTCTCCTTCGGGAAGAGGATGTGTACGCCCTCGAACGAAGCGTCGTACGGAGTCATGCAGTAGTACTGCAGATCCTTGATGGTGTGCATGCCAGCCTCGGTGTGGTCCTTCTGTGTGAGCACTTCGGTAAGCTCCTTGGCACGGTCGTTACGATAGTTGATGAAGATGACAACGTCGCCCTCCTGGATTGTACCGTCAACGGTAGAGTTGTTGATAGGAAGGATGAACTCATCAGTTACGCCCTCGTCGTAGCTTTCCTGCATAGCCTGAACCATATCAGCCGACTGCTTGCCCTTGCCTTCAACGAGCAGGTCGTAAGCCTCCTTGACACGCTCCCAACGCTTGTCGCGGTCCATAGCGTAGAAACGACCTACGATGCTTGCGATGTGTGCGCCGTTGTCAGAGCAGCACTGCTGTACCTGCTCGATGAATCCCTTGCCCGACTTCGGGTCGGTATCACGGCCGTCCATAAAGCAGTGTACGTATACGTCCTTCAGACCATACTCCTTACCAATCTCGATGAACTTGAAGAGGTGGTCGAGTGAAGAGTGTACGCCGCCAGTAGAAGTAAGACCCATAAGGTGGAGCTTCTTGCCGGTCTTCTGAGCGTAGCTGTAAGCGTTAATGATTTCCTTGTTCTTGAGGATAGAACCGTCCTTGCATGCGCGGTTGATCTTTACGAGGTCCTGATAAACGATGCGACCAGCACCGATGTTGAGGTGACCTACCTCCGAGTTACCCATCTGTCCTTCGGGCAGACCAACGTCTTCGCCACAGGTGAGGAGCTGTGAGTGAGCACTAACAGCTGTGAGATAGTCGAGATAAGGAGTCGGTGTGTTGTAGATAACGTCTCCCTTGCCATGCTGGCCGATGCCCCATCCGTCGAGGATCATCAATAATGCTTTCTTTGCCATAATTATTGTAAAAATCTTATAAATGAATTGTTCTGCGATATAAAGGCTTCCCAATGCTTTACACATTGTCACCTTATTATATACAATATGCAAAATTACAATTTTCGATTTAATTGGCAAAATAACTGAAAACAAGTTTAACAACAATTATAATGCAGTCATTTAGCTCTGCATTTCGCGCCATTCGCGTGGCGACATACCTGTGTTGTCGTTGAAAATCTTGTACAGTTGGCTGCGCGATGAGAATCCGCAATATATAGATATTGTATCGTTGTTGTATTCGGGATGTGCCTTGACAAGCCGTTGTGCTTCTGCAAAGCGTATGCCCGACAGCCACACTCTGAATGTAGAGTTAAGGTACTGGTCGAAGTATTGGCTCAGTCGTATGCGCGAAATGCCGGTTTGTTGCGACAGCTTGCCTATGTTGGCAGAGCTGTCCCTGAATCCTCCGTTTGCAACCCATTGTCCCAGTATAATGCTTATTTTTTCGATTTGTCCCGTCGATATGGTTGTAGGGTCATCGTCAGCTAATTCATTGTAGTAGTCTGATGCATTGCCGTATGTTTCGTCTTCGGTCAGCACGTCTTCAACGGGAGCCATGTTGAAGCCTAACGCCACAAAACTTGAAACGAACAGAAACACAGTGAACAGCATTAGCGGACCGACGACATACAATGCCGGTCGCCAAGTTACAGCAAAAATAAGTGTGGACGACAGCATGGAAAGTAATAGATAACTTGCTTTTGTGTAGCGGTCGTACGTTGATATGTCGCCGCCGGTGTCGTTGTTGATGCGGTGTTGTGTGCGTCTTAGTATAATGGTAGGCGACGTCATGAAGTACACCATGCTCAAGGCGAACATGGCGAATATTATACCACGCATTCCGTCAAGTGCCATATTGCCACTTGTATACCATCCTATTGCAAACACCCCGACTATGGATAAGCAAGCCAATGCGCCTACTATGGCATAGCGACGTGTGGTTTTGCGCGAACTTTGTAGCTGTATTATTGAACAAGCCAGAAAATAGTTGGCTATAGGATAGAACAAAGTATTGAATACTGTGCCGACATTATCGTCATTAACTCTCAGCTTGAACTTTATCTGCAGAGCGTAGTGAACTACCAGTATCAGCATTGTTGCAGCCAGCAGCAGTCGTGACTTCTCGTATTGCGGGGTAGTGGAATTCTGGTACAGTCGCGAAACAAGCAGTTGCAGCATAAGCATTGCGAATACAAGCAAGCATGTGTATTGTAATGTAAATAATGATTCCATATCGTAATCGAAATATTAAAAGCAGTATATAGTAGTAATCTTTTCTGTTATCTTTAACATTACAAAATTACCATTTATTTTCAAGAAACGAATATTTGTAATAGAATTTTATTCTTTTTTTAATTTAAGTTTCGCAAGCGAAAGTAGTTCGAAATGCCGCTAATGTGAATACAAAAAAATGAGGGTGTTCAAAACTTTATTGTTTTGACACCCTCACAATTTTCAATTGACTTTTATATATAGTGTTGTTGTCCTATGTGATTGTTGGCTATAGTTTAGCGACGGCTTCCAAACGAACCGTGGCTGCTACCGCCATTGTTGCTCTTGCTTCCGCCATTAGAGCGTGAACCGCCTCCAAACGATGAACCTCCATTGCTGCGACTGCCTCCGAAAGAGCCACGTGAGCCGAACGAAGAGCTGTTGTTAGAGCGCGAACCGCTTCCGAACGAATACCCGTTTGAACGTGAACCGCTACCGAATGAAGATGAGTTGCTGCGGTTGCTGTTGCCGAACGAAGGTCTTGACTGGTTTGACGTGTTGGGACGTGTGAACGTATTGCGTGGTGTGCCATATACGTCGTCACCTCCACGGCGTGAACCAAACTGTCCGCGGTTAGTATTGTTGTCGGTCAACGAATGTCTTACTGTAGTGCGTGTGCTGCTGCCACGTGAGCCAAACGAACTCTGTTGACGATTGTTCTTGTTGCCAAACGAGTTTTGTGGACGACCTGAGATATATTGTGGTTCGCGTGAACCGAACGACTGTCTGTTGCCACGTCCATAGTCACCACGGTCAAATCTATCGCGCATTCCGAAGTGGCTGTCGCCGCGACGTGATCCGTAGCTACGTCCATGATACCAAGAACGTCCGTGGTTTGTGCTCCATGAGTGTCCGCCACAATAGTTTACGTATACAGTAGGACGATTGAAGTAGAAGTAGTCGCGGTGCGGATAGCGTGCGTAAATGCCGAAGTGCCAGTAGCCAGCGTTGAAGTAGAGCGGACGATAGAAGTAGGCTGCGTCGCAGAAAGCACGATACTGCCAGTCGAGCAGAACGTAGCTCATGTCGAGATTGCGGTAGCGCCAGTAGGCCCCATACAGGTCGTCGACAGTATTTACACTCATAAGGTAGTCGAGGTTTATCTCGTATGCTGCCTCATACTGGTCGTTGGTCAGATTCAGCTCATAAGCCATTTTGTCGGTCAGGAACAAAGCCTGCTGACGAGCCTGCTCATAACTCATAGCGTTTGACGACATTGTGAACGCCATCAGAAGCATTAGTATGGAAATCAGCTTTTTCATAATGTATATGTTTTATATTGTTCGACAATTGGTTTCTTTTTACACTTGCAAAGGTACATACACATTATGGGTTGGCAAAAGGATTTTCCCTAAACGCGTGTGGGAAAATCCCTATTGTTGTTTTTCAGTCTTTCGGTTGCTGGTCGTCTTCCTTTACTGTAGTGCTCACGTTACGCTCTATGCTGCGACGCAACTGGTGCAGCTTGATGGCGTTGGTCAGTTCCACAATGCCATAGACAATCATGCTCCAGCCTATGACAAATAATGGAGCCGATGCAATAGACGATGGCGAAACTATAGCCACAATACCTATAAGCAGAGTCAGCGCCGGCATAATCCAGTAGTAGAATCCGATGCGTGCCATGCGTGATACCGCTACAAGATTTGCCATCTGGCTTATGGCTCCCAGTATGAGTATGGTTGCAAGAATGTACATCAGACTTTGCACGAATGTGTTGGGCATAAGAGCCAGGATGAGTCCAAGTATGAGGCTGCCCAGTCCGACGATTGGAAACGTAGGCTTCATGCCAGTCAGCAGTCTGCCGTCGGCATCAAACACCTGTATGTCGTTTTTCTTGCCTCGTGCAATGAAGTAAGTTACGCACGAGAACACTCCCGACAGGAAGAACAGCACACCAATGGCAATAGTTATCCACGTTACGGTAAGTTCGCGATACTTCACGATGAGCGCTCCTACAATAATGGCGCACAATGCGCGCACAACAGAACTTTGAAATACTTTCATATCTTCTTGCTTTTTTTGATTATATACAATAATGTGTATGGCAAATTTATACATTATTATCTATATAGACAACACAAATGTCGTTTTTATGCCTTATAAAGTGGCAAATAGGGATTTCCCTATTTACTATTATGGTTTTTATACATTGCCGTGTTGTTTGGTTTTTCTATCTTTGCATCAGGAAACAATTTAAACACATACCCTATGAAACGAATTTATATTTTCCTTACAATGTTCATGTTGGCATTGATGCCGGCAATGATGACAAGTTGCGATACTGATGATGATTATTGGTGGGACGACTATTATGGTGAATGGTATGACGAATACGATTGGTATAATGATCCATTTGATCATGGTAACAACCAACTGGTATCGATGGCTCGCACTCTCAATGGCACATGGACAGGTGATGCCAAGAGCGATTTTAAAGAAGATGGCCAGTGGTATACTGCTTACTTCGATGTAGAGTTCACCTTCACGCAGTACACCTCAATGTCGTGCAACGGTACCGGATACGAGACCGACTATGCCGACAATGGCGAAACCAATGTCAGTCGCTTCAAGTGGTATATCGACCCTCGTACGGGCAATATCAATATAGAGTACATCCCGAGCGGATCCCGATACCTTCTCGATGCCAATGGCAATTCCGATAAATCCGGTTTCTTCCTTGGATGGGACTCTAAAGAGAAGCAGGATCTGTTCAATGGAGTAATGGAAGGCGTCAACGTCGACGAGTACATAACCTTCGACTGCGAGCGTGTCACAAGTCGCGGCACACGTGCTCTTGGTTCAGACTCTGTACAGACAACATCGCAGGGCAAGTCGTATGGCAAGGGATTCACATTGAAGCGCGTTGAAAATAATGTACCGAAGACTCTGCGTCGCAGATAATATAGGAACGGCTGACTCCAGTCCGACGCGCAGCAAGAATATTGAAACAGCAAACTTTAGTAGCGGAGGCCGAAAGACCTCCGCTATTGTTATTGTGTAAAATCCCATTCTTTTTCATTGTTTATTTTCTGTAAATCCGTAACTTTGCAAATATCAAACAAAGTGAAAGACAATGGAAAAAGAAAATGATATATTCCAGAGAGCCGAATTGCTCTTGGGCAACGATGTGATGAATCAGATAGCCTCCAAGCGTGTCATCGTGTTTGGGGTAGGAGGCGTTGGCAGTTGGTGTGTTGAGTGTCTGGTACGTTCGGGCATACGTCGCATCACGATAGTCGACTTCGACAGCGTGTGTGCCTCAAATGTCAACCGCCAGCTTATGGCCACTACCAACACCATAGGTCGCGTCAAGGTTGAAGCTTTAAAGGAGCGATTGCTCCAGATCAACCCTGATTGCGAGGTCACAGCCTTGCAGAAGATGTTCACCGAAGAGACAGCCGACGAGTTCTGTCTCGACCAGTACGACTATATCATCGATGCCATTGACTCGCTAAAGGACAAGGTGGCGCTCATTATGCGCGCTTGTCAGACATCAGCTGTATTCTTCTCGTCGATGGGAGCAGCCTTAAAGATGGACCCAACCCGAATACGCGTGGCGGAGTTTTGGAAGGTGCGTGGCTGTCCGCTTGGTTCAGCTCTGCGCAAACGTATGAAGCGGGCCCAACTTAAGCCAGCCCATAAGTTCCAGTGTGTGTATAGCGAGGAACTTCTTGACAATGTCGGTCCGCAACCCGAACCTGAATCCAAGAAGCAAACTAATGGCAGTATGTCGCACATTACAGCCATCTTCGGCTTCACCATTGCAGGATTGGTACTCAACGATATTCGCGATAAAGCACTAAAAGTCGACAACGAACACAACAATTAAGCCGTTTTGCAGTTATATATATTATATAATGTATAGATATAACAGTTTAACGTATTCACATAATAATTCATAATGAGACGATACATAGTATACATATTACTCGCGTTTCTGATGCCATTGGCGGCAGCAGCACAGTCGATGACCGACGATCAGGTTATGGCATTTGTAGCCAAGGAGCATGCAGCCGGCACGTCAAATGCCCAGATTGTAACCAAACTCATGCAGCGTGGAGTTGACATATCTCAGATACGTCGCGTGCGCACCAAGTATGAGAGCCAGATGAATCAAGGTTCGATGAGCTCTATGTCAGGCAAGGGCGCAAGTGAAGCTTCACGTATGCGCACCAACAACGGTAAGAAACGTCAGGACTATGGTAAGAAGGTTGATGCTGAGGCTGCCGAATATTCTTCGCAGCGAGTAAAAGCGCAACCTGACCACAGCTATACTCACACCTACGACGATAACGATGAGGAGTATGTCGACTTTCAGAAGGAGATGTCTGGATTGATTAAGAACGACATAGATAATAAGGCAGACGGCACGTCGAAGAGCGCAAACCGTGTATTCGGCCGCGACATATTCAACAGCAAGCTCCTTTCTTTCGAGCCCAACATGAACATAGCCACACCTCAGAACTATCGTCTTGGTCCTGGCGATGCCGTAATTATCGACATCTATGGAGCATCACAGAAGACCGAGCAATGTACCGTATCGCCCGATGGCGACGTTACAATCGAGGGCTACGGACCGGTTCAGGTGTCAGGACTCACCGTGGCACAGGCCAATGCGCGTCTGCGTTCTACGCTCGGCAGTCGCTATACAAGCAGCCGTGTACGCCTTACGGTAGGTCAGACACGTACTATTATGGTCAATGTGATGGGCGAGGTGCGTCTGCCAGGCACATACACTTTGTCGGCTTTCGCCACAGTATTCCACGCCCTATACATGGCAGGAGGCACCAACGACCTTGGTACATTGCGCAACATAAAGGTATATCGTAGCGGTCGGCTCGTCACCGTAGTCGACATCTACGACTATATTCTCAACGGACGTCTTACTGGCAATGTGCGTCTTGCCGAAGGCGATGTCATCGTGGTAGGTCCCTACGACTGCCTTGTCAATGTTTCGGGTAAGGTGAAGCGTCCTATGTTCTACGAGATGAAGAAGAACGAGTCGGTAGCTTCACTTCTCAAATATGCAGGTTCGTTCACAGGCGATGCCTACACCAAGGCTGTTCGTGTCAATCGCAAGACCGGACGCGAGTATTCAGTCTATAATGTAGGCGAGTTCGACTTCTCAAGTTTCCAGATAGCCGATGGCGACTCGGTTGAGGTAGACTCCATCTTGCCTCGTTTTGCCAATACCGTAGAAGTACGTGGCGCAGTATTCCGCCCCGGCAAGTACAATCTTGGAGGTCAGGTCAACAGCGTGCGCACACTCCTTGACCAGGCTGAGGGTGTCACAGAGAAAGCCTTCACTGCCCGTGCCGTTATGCACCGTATGAAGGCCGACCGCTCGCTTGAGGCAATACGCGTTGACGTGGCAGGCATCATGAGTGGACGTGTAGCCGACATACCATTGAAGGAGAACGACGTGCTCTTCATTCCGACACGTCCCGAAGAGATACAGGAACGTACCATCACCATACGAGGCGAGGTAAACTATCCCGGCACCTATCGCTATGCCGAGAACGAGACCGTTGAAGACTTCGTGCTTCAGGCAGGCGGATTGACCGATCGTGCCTCGTCTGTCAATGTCTACATTAGTCGACGTATCACCGACCCCAAGGCACTGCGTCCCGATTCGGTTATAGCCCAGACCTTCACCGTGTCGTTGAAGGACGGATTTGCTGTAGACGGACAACCCGAGTTCAAGCTCATGCCCTTCGACGAAGTGTATGTAATGCGCAGCCCGGCTTATAGCGAACAGCAGAATGTGAGTGTTGAGGGTGAGGTAGTGTTTGCAGGAATGTACACCTTGCCTAAAGACAATGTACGATTGAGCGAGCTGTTCCGCAAGTCGGGAGGTTCCAACGGACTGGCTTATATCAAGGGAGCACGCCTTATGCGTCGTGCCAACGAAACCGAGAAGGAGCGCATGCGTGCCGTATTGCGCATGCAGCAGGAGCAGTTGCAGAAGAATCTGCTCCAGCTTTCGGCAAGCAGCAACAATGCAGGCGGCATGCAGCAGGTAGCCGAAGATGCCAAGAATGCCGAACTTGCCAAGTTCAACGTGCCCGACGAATATCCCGTAGGCATCGACCTTGACGAAGCATTGAAGAATCCAGGCAGCGATGCCGACGTAGTGTTGCGCGAGGGCGACCGCCTCATCGTGCCCAAGTACAATGGAACTGTCAAGGTTAATGGAGCCGTAATGTATGCCAATACCGTAGCCTACGAGAAGGGCAAGCGCGCATCTTACTATATCGACCAGGCAGGAGGCTATGCTACAGACGCCGTCAAGAACCGCGCCTACATTATATATATGAACGGTCGTGTAGCCAAGGTTAGCCATGGCGCACGCGTAATGCCGGGTTGCGAGATTGTAGTGCCAGCCAAGCTGAAGCGCAAGATGAGTGTGGCTGAGACCATGAGCCTCGGTTCAAGCATGTCGTCGATAGCCGCCATGATAGCTACGATAGCCAATCTGACGAAGTAAAATTGCCTGATTACGTATACCTCTAATACATATATATATATGAAATATCCAATAGGAATACAAGACTTTGTCAAACTTCGTCAGGGCGGATTCGCTTACGTTGACAAAACCAAGTTTGTATATAAGCTTGCCGACGAAGGGTCATATTACTTTCTGAGCCGTCCACGACGGTTCGGAAAGAGTCTTTTTCTGTCTACACTCGAAGCCTATTTCCTTGGTAGGAAAGAACTCTTCGAAGGACTTGCCATATATGATATGGAGAAAGAATGGAAGAGTCATCCAATTTTTTATATAGATTTGAATACGGCAAATTTCCGTGACGAGAATAGTCTGTATGAAGTCCTCAATTCACACGTGAGTGTATGGGAAGAAATGTATGGTGCTCGTGAATATGAAACAACTCTCGCTTTGCGCTTTAAAGGTGTAATAGCACGTGCTGCCGAAAAGGAAGGACGTGGAGTCGTAATACTCATTGACGAGTATGATAAGCCTATCCTCCAGACTCTGCGCAATGAAGAATTGCAGGAGAGACACCGTTCGTTGCTCAAGTCGTTCTACTCAGTACTGAAGACGCAAGATCGTTATATACGTTTTGCTTTCATTACTGGTGTAACAAAGTTTGGCAAGGTAAGCGTGTTCAGCGACCTCAATAATCTTATGGACATATCCATGAATCAACGCTATATAAGCATTTGTGGTATGACGCAGAATGAACTTCTCTACAACTTTCGTGAAGGTATAGAGCAATTGGGCGAGGCGTATGGCGATACAGAAGAAGAGACATTGAATAAGCTGAAGATAAGATACGACGGCTATCATTTTGAAGAGGATACAGTAGGTATATACAATCCGTTCAGTGTACTCAATACACTGGCTAAGTTGCGTTATAAGGACTATTGGTTTGAAACTGGTACACCCACTTTCCTTGTCGACCTATTGAAGATGCACAATTATCGCCTGTTAGACATCACCAGAGAGAAAGTCTCAGGCGATGTGATAAATAGCATTGATTCGATGTCGACCAATCCGATTCCTGTGATATATCAGAGCGGTTACCTTACTATAAAAGGTTACGACGAACGTTTCAAGAAATACCGGCTTGGCTTTCCCAACAAGGAAGTAGAAGAAGGTTTCCTTAATTTTCTTTTGCCGTTATATACATCGGCAGGCAATAATTCGCCTTTTATGGTCGACGAGTTTGTGAAGGATGTCAAAGCTGGTAATCTAAGACTCCCGGCAATGTTTATTTAATAGAATGCAAATAAAGATATGCAAGAAAGAAGATTGCCGTTAGTCATACAGGACTTTGAGGAGCTGCGTAATGGAGACTATCTTTACGTGGACAAGACCGATATGGTGTGGGCTGTGGCTAACAACCGCAAATACAATTACCTCAGTCGCCCTCGTCGTTTCGGCAAATCGCTTTTTGCGTCTACTTTGAAATGCTATTTCGAAGGTAGAAAGGAATTGTTTGATGGTCTCAAGATAATGTCCATTGAAAAAGAATGGATTGTGCGTCCAGTCATATATTTAAGTATGAGTTTAGGAGGCTCCGATGCTCAATCGTTGAAGGAATATCTCAACGAACGTTTGAGTTATTACGAGTCTGTATATGGAAAGGTACAATCCGAGCAATCATTGGGCAATCGTTTTAATGGTGTGATTCGTCGTGCGTACGAAAAGTCTGGAGTACAGATAGCTGTAATAGTAGACGAGTATGACGTGCCGTTGCAGCATACGTACGATACTGATCAGCATGAGGAATGTCGAACTATATATCGTGATTTCTTTACGGGGTTGAAAGATTTTGGCTATTGTATAAAATGTGTCTTCATAACAGGCATTACTAAGTTTACGCAGATAAGCCTGTTTAGTACTTTGAATACTATTGCCAATATAAGTTTTGACGAATCGTTGGCTACCGTTTGCGGTATCACGTATAGCGAATTGACAGACAATTTTCAGAATGAGATAAAGAGATTGGCTGACAAATGCAATATGAGCGAAGAGGCGACAATCAATGAGATGCAATCCTTGTACGACGGTTATCACTTTGCCTCCAACATGTTAAATGTGTACAATCCCTATAGTGTGTTGTCGGCATTCTCTCGTGGACGTCTTAATTCTTATTGGATAGCATCAGGTTCAAACGAGATGTTATTTAAGGTGTTGAAGAAGTTCGCCAAGGATATCCCCATGCTCGATGGTTGTCTTATTGATGCCGACTATCTGGAAGAGAGCGATGTGAATATGATTGACCCGAAGCTGTTTCTCTATCAAGCGGGCTATCTGACAATAAAGTCAGTAGATGGTAATACTTATGTTTTGGGCTATCCGAATCGTGAGGTGAAAGAGGCTGTTCAAAACTCGACATTACGCTGACTCTTATGCTGCTTCTGATAAAAGAGTGATTTGTTTGGCTCTTGAATTCGGAAGAGATAGCAGAGGATTGGAACGATGGGCTGTCATATAATAAAAGTATGTAAACAAGCCAAAGAACGCTGGGGCATTGCAAAGGTAATAATTGGCGCAAGGGAAAGCAAGGGAAAGATAATAATGAAGTATAATAGCCGTTAGTTATAGCGGTTGATAATAAAATAAAATGGTAGAAAATAATAGTAAAGTTATAGATTTGAAATTGGTATTAAAGAGAATAATGGCAAATAAGAAGTTATTTGCCATACTGATACCGATTGTATTTTTATGTTCGTGTCTTTATATCGTAAGTGTACCGCGGTATTACTCCACAGAAACAAAGTTAGCTCCAGAGATAGAAAATTCCATGAGTTCAGGAACTTTGGGGTCTATTGCGTCTTCATTTGGATTTGATATGTCGCAGATGAATTCTACAGATGCTATTACTCCGTTGCTTTATCCTGAATTATTGAAGGATAATAGTTTCGTGTTCAAATTCCTTCCGATTTCTGTAACAACTCAGGATGGGAAAATAAAGACAAATTACTATGATTATTTGACGAAATATAATAAAGTATCGCCAATTTCAAAGTTGTTCAGTTCTGTACAAAAACAAGAGAATCTACCTGATAAACAGACAAATCCATATGATTTGACTGCCGAACAGGATAAGGTGTTTTCTGCGATAAGAGATGACATCAAATTTGTCGTAGACAGTAAAACTGGGGTAATAACAATTTCCGTTAAGTCTCAAGACCCATTGGTTTGTAAAATATTGGCTGATTCAGTACGTGGAATATTGCAGCAATATATTACATCTTATCGTACTAATAAGGCACGAGCAGATGTAGAATATTACAAATCGCTTGTTACTAAGGCAAAGGCAAATTATGAGAAAGCCCGTCAATTATATGGTAGCTTTTCAGATTCCAATGCAGATGTAATTCTTGAGAGTGTTCGTTTAAAGCAGAACGATCTTGAGAATGATATGCAGTTAAAGTTTAATACATACAGTCAACTTAATCAGCAACTACAGGCTGCTATAGCAAAACTACAAGAGAAGACGCCTGCTTTTACAACATTAAAGGGAGCTGCCGTTCCTATCAAGCCTGCAGGTCCGAAGCGAATGATATTCGTTTTGTCTATGGTTTGTGTAGCTTTTGTAATAGGAACGTTGTGGACACTGAGAAAGGATATTCCGAAATTGTTTGTTTAAAATAGATATGGGTCAAAACTTGAGTTTTCTTACTAAAGTCGGTATATTTGTCAAAAAAATGACAGGTATTAAGGATATATCTGCATTTAGAAAAGATGTCAAGAAAGTTGTTGGCAGTATAATCTATCATAAAAAGTATAATGCAGATGATGTTGTGCGTGTAATGCAAGACATGGGCATGAAGAAAGGCTCTGTAGTGTGTATACATGCCGCAATGAAGGAATTCTATAATTATCGTGGTACTGCACAGGAATTGATAGAAAAGATTCTTAATGTGATAACGCCTGAAGGAACATTACTTATGCCTGCTTATCCAAAGCGTGAGTGTATGTTTGATGATTCGTTTGTATTTGATGTAGATAATACACCAACTTCCGCTGGCTTTCTTGCAGAAACATTTCGGAAATACCCTGGTGTACTACGTAGCATAAATGTTCAACATTCAGTATGTGCCTGGGGCAAACATGCAGAATGGCTTATACAGGATCATCATAAAGGTGTGAATTGTTGGGACGAACAATCACCTTGGTATCGTATGACCCAATTAGATGCTCTTGTATTTACTATAGGATTGCCGGCAAGTTATATCGGAACATTCGATCATTGTGTTGAGGGACTTCTATATAAGGAACATCCATATTGGAAACAGTTTCTTACAAAAACCTATACATTCAGATATTATAATGACGAAGGTAAAGTTTGCTCATATACTTGTCTTACAGGTGATATAGACCGCAGAACCCACGAACAAGTGTTGATATCAAGAATGGGAAGTGCTTACAGAAAACGTCGAATCTCCAATCTGCTGATAAAGGAGTTTGATTCGAAAGCCTGTCTTCAAAAAATGTTGGATTTGGGACGACGTGGAATTACAATGTATTACGTACCATCACCTAAGAAATATAAGTTTTGAATAACTATTTAAGTAAACTGCGTGGCCAGTCTTTATTGGTAAATACAGCCAAATTGTCGGTCAGTAATATAATAATGTATGTGTTGCCTATAATAGTGACACCTATATTGTCGCGTCTATACGGACCTGCTGCATTTGGTGAATGGGGCATATTTTCTTCATTAACATCAATTGTAGCCATTGTTATGTTCTTAAGCATAGATAACATTATAGTCAAGGCAGAGGAGGATGAACTTGGAAATTTATTGGTACTATGTGGAGGAATAGGTCTAATGGCAATATCTATTTTATGTGTAGCTTTTGCTTTGTTTGATATATATGACAGCGGTTTTTGTTATATGATTATAACATATATGCTGGCATATTTTGTCTATACAATTGTTTATAATTTAAATAACAGATATGGAAATTATTCTAAATTGGCTGTATCGAATGTTCTACAAGGGGCGACACAGGCTATTGCCAGAATTTCTTTAGGTGTTTTTTTTCTTGGAGTTATAAATGGACTTGTATGTGGAACGATATTGGCTGAAATAATAACTTCTTTATTTTTGTGTTTTTGCCTATTCAAGATAGATACTCGCAAGTGGGCTACAGTTACTGTGAGAGGTGTAAAGAATCTGTTGAAAAAGTATCGTAAGTTTCCGCTGTATGATGCTCCATCAAATCTTCTTGCATTTTCGACGTTGAATTTGCCTATTATAATTCTTGCTGGTACATATAGTAAGTCAAGTATAGGCTGTTTTTCTATTATTTTGCAACTGTTGCTGCTGCCTATGTCATTAGTTGGCTCGTCAATGGGCAAGGTGTATTATCAAGAACTATGCAGCGCCGCAGGTGACAGTAAGCGTATAGAGAAAATGTCAGAGTCGATACTTAATATACTGTTAATAGTTTCAGTAATTCCTATGTTATTGCTGAGTTGTGGCGGAGACTATTTGGTTGTGCTGTTTCTTGGTGAGAGTTGGAGTACAGCAGGACATGTCGCTTTGATATTGTCGTTGTGGTCTTTTCCTGTTATCTTGACACAGCCTTTATTGCCGTTATTTAGGGCTTATAATATCCAGAATGTGCTATTGCGTTATGATATATTGTATTTTATTGGAGGAATAGGTAGCTTGTTATTATGTTGCCATTGTTCATGTAGTATGTTTACGACTCTTATTGTCTATGCTGCAATATGTGCATTGGTAAAGTTCGCCCTCTTTCGCAAAATGGCAAGTATAGTTAATTATAATTTGTTTAATCATCGTATGGCATTATCTGTATGGGTGTTTGCTGTATGTATTTTGGTCGTACGACTGGTGTTATTATGAAAAAAGCACTTTCTTATATATTGTCTGCTGATTGTCTTTCAGGCAAGCTTATGCTGGCGTGTATATATGCGTTGGCATACGACTTTATGTATGAAAATTTTGTCTATAAACTGTTCGGCTATATTGGCAACATGGATTATGTTGAGATGGGTGTGGAGAATCGTGTCCTGTGGATATTGCTTTCCGTATTGCCATTTGCTGCATACAAAGGCCTGACTAAGATTTCTTCTTTCTTTTCATTGTTCCTCTATTTGTTTGTGTATCTGCCTTTTGTCCACGCCATATTTGTGGCGTATAATATCAGTCAATTGCAGATTTACTCTTATTGTCTTGCAATGATGGTCATTATGATATCGCTGTTTAAGTTAGGTGGTGAATGGACATTGTTGCGTGATATTGTAGTGAAACCACAAGTGTCATTACGAACAATAGAAATTATCACTTTGGTCTTGACTCTTTTATTTGTTGCAATAGCGCATAATTCTATGCATTTTGTTAATATATTTACACAGTCAGGAGATATGTATGCTTATCGTGCACAAAATTCAGAAGTTGAGTATCTTGGTGGTGTTGCCTATGTTAGAGGGTGCTTATTTGGAGCTTTCTATCCGTTCTTATTGGTTAGTTATCTTAGGATGAAGAGACGAAAGATGGCTTTGTTACCTTTGATAGGATATTTCCTGCTGTTTGCGGTAGACATGCAGAAGATGACATTTCTTATGCCATTTGCTTTAATATTTATGTATTATGTCATTTCGCTTAACGAGGATAAAATATGCAATTATCTGCATTCCTTCATGATGGTGTGCATATTAATACTATCATTGGTGCTATATATCTTTCAAGATGATGAGATTGTGTTTACTTTAGCTGCTATCGTCTTGTTGCGTACTGTATGTGTCGCAGGCTGGCTTACTCAGTTCTATATTCACTTCTTTAATGAGAATCCGTACACATACTATTCGCACATTAATATTGTTAATTATATTACCGAAGCATACCCATACTCAGAGCCTTTGGGTAGAGTTGTAGCTTATGGTAGCCAGAATGCCAATGCAAATTTTTTCTTAACTGACGGCGTTGCTGCTTGTGGGTTGATTGGAATAATAGTAATTGGTGTGTTCTTTGCTATAGTGTTGTTGTTTATAAATTCAATATCTGCAAGATATAAGAAATCTGATATATTTATAATGTTTATGCCGACGATAGCGTATTTTCTTAATACTTCAATATTTACAACTATGTTATCTAATGGATTGTTTGTATTGATACTTTTGGTTGTATGCTCAAAAAATGTAACTAATAATATGAATTATGAAACTATTGAAGAAAGATAAAAAACTTTGTTTTGTTTTAAATATCGGTCCACATTATCGTTTGCCAATATTTAAGGCTATTGACGAAAGATTTTCGTGCAGTTTTTATTTTGGAAGTCATATGAAACAACAGATAAAGACTTTTGATTATAAAATATTGGAAGGATATGTGGCTACACTTAAGAACTATTTTTGGGGGAACTTTTATTGGCAGTCTAAATCACTGAGGATTATATTCAAAAAATATGATATGTATTTTTTTGTTGGCGAGCCTTATTGTTTGTCATCATGGGTTTTGCTTGTTTTATGCAGGTTGTTAGGTAAACAGACTGTAGCGTGGACGCATGGGTGGTATGGCAGGGAAGGTTTTGTCAAGCGACTTATAAAGCGTATTTATTATTCGCTATATACAAAATTGATGGTATATAACGAGTATTCAATAAAGTTGATGGAGCAAGTAGGCTTTAGTACAGATAAGATGTTTTGTATAGCAAATTCACTTGATACCGACAAAGATATGAAGATACGCTCAGAATTAAAACCCTCCAATATATACCGTGAGCACTTTAAGAACGATTGTCCAACGATTATATATTGTGGGCGAATTCAGAAGTGGAAAAGGCTGGACCTTATTATTCATAGTATAGCCCAGTTCAAGAATGAAGGTAAGACGGTAAATGTTGTATTTTTGGGCAAGGACATTGAGAATGTTGCACTTGATAAACTGGCTGAGAGTCTTGGCGTTTCTAATCAAGTGTGGATGTATGGTCCATGTTATGATGAACAAGTTATTGGTGAGATGTTCTATAATGCCTATGTTTGTTTGTCTCCAGGTAATGTAGGTTTGACTGCCATACATGCCCTGAGTTTTGGCTGTCCAGTTATTACTCACGATGATTTTAAATATCAGAACCCTGAGTTTGAAGCTATAGTGCCTGGTGTTACTGGCGACTTTTTTAAAAAGGATGATATGGCAGACATGAAAGCCAAAATAGAATTATGGATAAATAAAGACGAAGAAGCAAGAAATAATACACGCATAAATGCGTTTAAAGAAATAGAAAGGAAGTGGAATATTCACTATCAACTTGGAATTATTGAGAAAATTGTGAATCGTGATTAATTATAAGGTAAATATAAATACCATATAGCTATATGTGCAACCAATTTGCACGATTATTACATATCATCTAAAAAGATTGTTCTTTGACTTATTGATTATGAGATGGGGTTGAGTTTGACTTCGTTATATACTCTTTTATTTTTACTTTTCAAGTGATGATTTTTTTGTAGCCATTTTAATAATTAACTTCTGGCTTTTTTACTCAATAGTAACAAAGTTTATTACTTGAGATAAAATATGCTTCCCTTAATTCGTATTTTTTATATGTTTTGGCTGCAAAAAAACTCTTACCATTTCAAATCAAAACGTCAAAGAACACTCTAAATGGTTGTACATTAACTTAATATATATAACTGAAATTTTATATTAACACTAATACACACAATTAACAAATTCGTAAGGATTCAGATACAACTATGAAAATATTTATAGATAACGTTGTTTTTGCATGGCAGAAATCAGGAGGAATTTCTGTTGTCTGGTATGAGTTGCTCAAACGTTTGCTTAATACGCAAGAGCTTGAAGGTAAATTGTACTTTATTGACTATGCTGGTTCTGAGAAAAATATATTTTACCGATTGTTGAATATACCTTCGGCATTAATTTGTAAACGCATATCAAGTAAACTATTTGGTGTAATGAAGTATTTGCCACAAATATTTAGTAATAAAGGGCAGCACTTCATTTTCCACTCTACGTACTATCGTATTTGCTCGGATAAGAAAGCAATAAATATTGTTACCGTACACGATTTTACTTATGAATATTTTTGTAGCGGTTTGAAGCGTTATATACATAGTCTTACAAAGAACTATGCATTACGTAATGCTGACCATATTATATGCATATCAAATAATACAAAGAAAGATTTGTTGAAATTTGTTGAAGGTGTGGATGAGAGTAAAGTTCATGTTATATACAATGGTGTATCGGATGATTTCTTTAAGTTTGCATCTTCTGCTGATCGGTATTCGATAAAGGAACAACCTTATTTAGTTTATGTTGGCAGTCGTGCATCTTACAAAAATTTTGAGTTGGCAGTACGAACTTCAGCTTTAGTTGGTATGGAGTTGATGATAGTGGGTGACAAACTCACGGAAGATGAATGTTTGGTGGTAGATGGATATCTTAGGAATAATTATAAAGAATTAGGTCGTATTGATAATGCGAAACTCAATGAATTATACAATAAGGCTTTTGCACTTATCTATCCGTCTTCGTATGAAGGTTTTGGGCTCCCAGTAATAGAAGCTCAAAAGGCAGGTTGTCCGGTATTAGCACTAGATAATTCTTCAATTACAGAAATTATTGGTGATAAATCTCAATTAGTTAATGAACCTAAGCCCGAAGCTTTTGCCGATCAAATATATAAACTTCAACAGGAAGATTATAGAAATGTGATTGTTGAGAATGGTATCAATAATGCGAAACGTTTCTCATGGGATGAAACCTATAGGCAGTATTTATTATTGTATGAGGATATTATGAAATGTTATGATAAATAGTTTGGTGGTTTCAATGGTATCTTTATTATAATATAAATTTGCTGTTGTCGTATTTTTGATATAACTTTGCAAATATAAAAATATAAGCTATGCCGACAAACGTATTAATACCCAATGTAAGTATAGATGAACGGATTGGAAGTGTCTTTAATTATTTGTTCCATATAATCAATGATTCAGAGAAATCTGAAGACGAAACAGTAGAATGGAACTTTAAAAACGCCTCTTTCTTTCATCCGTTTTTCCTTGCGCCGTTGGCTATATATAAACATAGATGTGGGAAGAAAATACATTGTATAAATAATCCTCAAAACATTAGCGATTATTTTTCAACGATAGCTTTTCACAAGCCTTTGAGCATACAGGCAGAGTCGGATATTAAGGCTCTTTTAGAACCATATAAACATAAGACTTATACTCCAATATGTGCATTTCGTGCTTCAGAGGAGAAAGTTGCGGACGAGTTGCAGTCTGTTTTACAAATGCTTATAGAAAACCAAACAAACTACGATAGTTCGGTAAAAACTCCATTGTCATACCTCCTAAGTGAGATAATATGCAATGTCAACCAACACTCGTGTAGTGAGTATGGTTATATTTTTGCACAATACTTAAGAAAGGAAGGGTGTATAGACATTTGTATTGCAGATGACGGTATTACCGTATATGGTAGTTATATAAAGAACAAGAAGTATCTTGAAGAAATAGGGGACAATGAAGCAAAGGCTTTGCGTATGGCCAATGATGGTTATTCTACGAAAGATTCTCCAGAGCGTGGCTATGGACTGAATACATCACGAAGACTCTTAACAAAAGGAATGGGTGGCGATTTCTTCATGCTTTCGGGCAGTGCATTTTACAGATTGTCCAAGGAACGTGATGAAGTAGTGGAGTTGCCTAAAACAATACGTTGGGATGTAACTATAGTACTTATGAGAATACCAGTTACATTACCAAAACATTTTAATATTTATGAATATATATAAGGAATGAAGTCATGGAAAAGAACATTAAAGTTTTAGACCTGTTAGGTCCGGATATTCGTTCCCGTAGCAATGCAGGAGCGATTGAAAAAATCATCAAAGAATCAGGTAATGCAAAGTGCGTTATTGATATGGAGGGTGTGGAGTTTATTTCTCGCTCTTTTGCTGATGAATTGCTTGAAATTTGCAAGAAGTCATTTTCTGTAATTGTAAATACACATGGGGTCGCAGACACTATAATTAAAATAGTTAGTAAGAGTAGAAGTATAAGAAAAGAGAAACATAAGGGAACTGAAAAGATTGTCAAATTACGTGATATGGCAAGTCTTGATTTATATTTTGCTACATTCTGACTTGTTATATCATTAAGGTAATGACAATATCACTCATAACAGCTACATACAACAGTGGGAAGACCGTGGAGGATACTCTGCGGTCGGTTCTTGCACAGACATATAAGGAGATAGATTATTGGGTTGTAGACGGTGGTTCGAAGGATGACACAATAGATATTGTGCGTAAGTATGAGCCGCTGTTTAGCGGTCGCTTGCATTGGATTTCGGAGCCCGACCGTGGCATATACGATGCCATGAACAAGGGTATTAGCCATAGCACGGGCGACGTGGTTGGCATACTCAATAGCGACGACTTCTTCACGTCGAACGATGTGCTGGAGCGTGTGGCTGCTGAGATGCAGGCCGACAATACTCTGGATGCTGTGTATGGCGACATACATTTCATTAAGGATGGTGCTCCAGACCGCATTGTGCGCTATTATTCGTCTAAGTATTTCCATCCGTTCTGGCTACGCTTCGGCTTCTTGCCGGCACATCCATCATTTTATGCCCGTAGGGAGATATTTGAGAAATACGGTTTGTACTCTATAAAATATCCCATTGCTGCCGATTACGACATGATGGTCAGACTATTCTGTAAGTATAAGATAAAGGCTAAGTATACAGCATTCGATTATGTAACAATGCGAGTTGGTGGTGTAAGTACAAGAAGTATGTCCAACCGCATTAAGGCTGCATTTGAGAATGTGGATATTTGCCGTGAAAATGGAATTTATAGCAATATCTTGTTTATAAGTATGAAATATTTGTATAAGATATTTCAGTGGCGTTTGAGGTAATCGAAATGTAGTCCTTTTGCCTTGCAGAAGGACTACATTTGCCATTCAAAAGGACTCCTTTTGCAGTCTAAAACGAGTCCTTTTATAGTCCAAAAGGACTCCTTTTTGACTTCTAATACGCACAAAAGGACAAATATATATAAATGAAAATTTTGTGTGAGTCAATATATTTAGTATATTTGTAAAAAAAATAGAGAATATGATACAGCAAGCATTTTCATTAAACCAAGCACAACTCCAGCTGTTGGACATGATGTCGTTTATTAAGACACCAGAAGCGTTGAGAGATTTGAACAAAGTGATTTCTGATTACTTTGTTAAAAAGGCAGACGAGGAAATGACTAAAATGTGGAATGAAGGAACTCTTAATGAAGAAAAGATTGAAAGTTTTCGGAATATCCATGAGCGTACTGCATATAAAAAGCCAGTATTGTAATCAATATATTAAAGAATATAGAGTTTCCTCATGTTGATGTCATTGGAATAGATGAATTTAAAGATATTCTTGGCTCTTCATAAAAGCGCAGCTAATCCTAAAAGGACTCCTTTTGATTAAGCGAAAAAAGTATATTGAATATACTTTGCATAGTATATTCAATATACTTGCCCATTTAATATATATTACTTTGCCAACGAATACGTATTACTTTGCTTTTGAATACGTATTCAATTATTTTGACTTCCCCGTTATTAGTTCGTTGAGCAAGAAATCGTAGACATAACGTGGACTCTGATAATATAACGCTGTTTTGTCGTCAATCAACCGTAAATAGGTCTCTGAGTTGATGACGATGTCAAGTGCTTCGGTCATTGTCGAAGCCTTGCCGCTTTCAAAGAGCAGTATGGCAAGCTTTGTTACCATATCGTCTTTCATTATTTCTTTATCATTTTTCATTATTTTATTCTCTTTAATATTGAAAGGGCTTTTTCTGTTCCGAAAAAGTACTGTATTGTCAAGCCCTTCATGTATTTTAATTTGCAGACGAGTGTCGGAAGGTCTATCAATTGATTTTCGTATTTCCACAATTGTACACCTACGCGGTCGTTGGCAATCGGACCTATTACGATGTCGTAGTCGTGTATCAACAGAGGGGTGGGGTTGTTACGGTTGGCAAGAATAAATTCAGCCCATTGTTTGCTGTAATCGTCAAAATGGAGCGTGTGCATTTCCTTGATTTCTGCTTCATCTACTTCAAACTCCATTACGATTGGTGTACCTTCTTGTTGTTGCTCTGTCTTTATTTTAGCCATTTTAAGAGCCTGTTCGAAGTCGGGTGACAGATAGAACCCTTGTCCGAAATCTTTGTTTGGTTTTGATTTGTGCAAATCAATTTCATCAAACATTATATTGGTGCCGTGATACAGTCTCATGCAATGCCTCCTCCCAATTTATGGCAGTATTGTGTTAGGTCGTCTACTGCTGATACGAACGATTGTGTATGTAGATAGTCGTAATGCTGCTCTACAAAGTTTATGCCTTTGTAACGCAGCAGATAGTTGAAGGCTTGTTTTAGTGTAAGACCATGCCGTTTGCCAAATTCTGTGAGGAATATCACAGTCCATTCTATTTTGTCTTTTATGTCGTATTCCATAAGCTTTGCGTTTTATGCAAATTTACTACTTTGTTTTGTATTGGCAATAATAAATGATGAAAAGTTGTTCATGTAATGCTGCTCTACAAAGTTTATGTCTTGTCTTTTTGCAATATTTTTGTAAAACGCCGTTAATGTATATATAAGTTTGCAACTTAATGACTATATCATAGAATATCAAGATGGAGGATACTTTTATATATGACGGAATGAATGAGGTGGAGAGAAATGTTAAGCGTGTATTTGACTTTCTTGTAGCCTTTGTGGCATTGGTGGTTTTCTCGCCTCTTTTCATAGTTTGTTATTTTTCCGTGAAGCACGAGGATGGAGGTCCGGCTATATTCAAGCAGGAACGTATAGGACGTTTCGGCAGACCTTTCTATATATATAAGTTTAGGAGTATGCGGGTGGATGCCGAGAAGAATGGTCCGGCTTTATATCAGCATGAACGCGACACTCGTATGACGAAGGTCGGTAAGTTCTTGCGTGTGCATCACTTGGACGAGTTGCCTCAGTTGTGGAATGTATTGAAGGGTGATATGTCGTTTATTGGTCCGCGTCCGGAGCGTAAGTTCTACATCGACAAGATTATGTTGCACGATGTCCGTTATGAATTTCTTTATCAGATACGTCCGGGCGTGACATCATACGCCACGCTGTACAATGGCTATACGGACACGATGGAGAAAATGCTAAAGCGTTTGGAGCTTGACTTGTATTACTTGAAGAACCGCTCGTGGTGGTTTGACATCACGATACTGTTCAAGACGTTTGTCAATCTCGCTATAGGAAAGAAGTTTTAAGGCTGCGATGAGGGTCTTAGTCACGAATTATCATGAATTATTCACGAATTACCATTATTAATGTTAAGTGTTAAATGTTAAATTCGTGGGCTGATCCACGGATAATTCACGATAATTCGTGACAACGTTTTTTAATGTTAAGTGTTAAATGTTGAATGTTAAATTCGTGGGTAAACTCAACATTCAACATTCAAAACTCAACATTCACAGATGCTGTATGTCAGATTCTTGCAATCCTGTAGCTTGCATGATTTGTTCTCTGCTCATTCCCATTGCCTTCAATTGTCTGGCTATTTCTAATGAACGCTCAGCCCTGCCTTCAACTAAGCCCGCAGCTCTGCCTTCGGCATGTCCTTCAGTGTAGCCATCGTCGTGACTTGTATCGAAGAGGCTGCGCATATGTCTTACTGATTCCATATAGCGTTCGTATGCCCGGCGTTCATTGTCGGGTAGAGAGTCTACTCTTAGCTGTTTGCGTGCTTCGGCAAGTCCGGCAGCTTTGGTGTTATCGTCAATCTTGCCGGTCTTCAGAAACTCTATCCACTCGTCGAGTGGCGTTGTGGCTATCTTGTCAAAGTCATTTACGCGTAGGATGTAATATTCTGGGAACAGTTCTCCGGCATCTTTACGCTTTTCAAGTTTTGCTTCACTGATGCCAAGGAATTTCTCGCTTTGCTTTGCAGAAAGTTTTAATAGGTCGTGGGGAGCGTGCAGTCCTTTGAATTCTGTCTTGCCATGATATACGTAGTCTTTGCCTTGACCTAATTCGAAATATACGATGTTGATGGAGTATATCTTGCGCACCTTGTCGTAGCTGTCGCCTTTGTCGATGTATTCGGTTATGGCTTTTGACACTCCGTATAGCATGCGGTGGAAGTAGGTTATCTCATGGCTGTTTTGTATTTCAATGATTATCAGCTCGCCGTCTTCGTCTTCTGCTAATATATCGACACGGTTGTACTTGTCAAGCAGGTCTTCTTGGTTGCCTTCGCTTTCAAGAAAGTGCTTGATTACTATCTTCTTGCCAATCAGCGACAAAAGCAGACCTTCCAATACTGCATGGTTGGTCTTGTTGCGAAGCAGGCGTTTCATAGCCCAGTCAAATCTGACGTACTTGTCGTAATATAATGCCATGGGTTTTCCTCCTTAATGTTTGTTATTCTGCTGTAAAGATACACAAAATATTGTGTAGCGCAAAACAATATTTTGTTATTGTCACGAATTACCACGAATTATTCACGAATTATTGTAGGAGGTTATGGCGTCCCCGCCATAGCCTGAGCAAGCAAACAGTGCTTTAATGTTAACTATTCACGGACAATTCATGATAATTCGTGACAACGTTTTTTAATGTTAAGTGTTAAATGTTGAATGTTAAATTCGTGGGTAAACTCAACATTCAACATTCAAAACTCAACATTCACGAATGTTATTCGTGTTCTTAGAATTTCTTGAATTTCAATCGCAGCTTTTCTGTTGAAAGTATCATTCGTTTGCCATTGATGGCTTCCTTCTTGAAGTGCTCGGGCAAGGCGTTGAGACCTAAGAAACGCAGGTTCCTGTCAATAGCTTCAACGGGGATGTCGCCACCTTGTTCGTAACTGGGGCTATCCTCATGACCATGGTCGAGGTATATCTTGGTGATGTGGAGGCTGTCGTGAGTCTGGTTGAAGCGCAGATAGTAGGCACCAATGCTGCCATTTGAACTGTCCTTGATGTAGATAAGATCCTTCTGGACTCCCCAGAATACGTAACCGGAGGAGTAGTCGGTGGTGCCTCCCGTGGCAAGAGTGTCTACTCGCTCAAGGTGCCAGAAGCCGTCAAGAGATCCGTTGTCGCTTGTCTCGACGTTGCATGATGCGAGCAGAAAGGGTGTGGCCAGCGTTGCCATCAGGCTTTTTATAGTCAGTTGCTTCATAATTATTTTATCAATCCCGTTTTACTTATTGTTATCTGTCCACCTGCGTTGTGTCCTAACATCTGTCGGCTACCGAAGTCCATGGCGTAGGCAGCAGTGAGTTTCCAGCCCTTATTTAATCGATAGGACGACTCGGCAAGGAAACTGATGTTGTGATGCTTGCGGTTGAACGGACCGTCGTAGGTGCCCCAACCTTCCTGATATGTAGCCAAGGCACGGTAGGCGAGGCGAGAGGTAGGAGCGCCGTCAATGCCGAGATGCCACGCTACGAAGCGGTTGTTGTAGATATACAACTGTCCGTTGGTGTTGTATATGGGCGATCGGTAGAGCGGATTGCCCATCACCTGTCCCCAGTGTTGCCAACCTGGATAGATGCCATGATTGTAATAGTTGTCTATTCCGGTTATCTGGTCGCTGATGTTCTGTGTGTGGTCGTGGTTGTAGGGGCCGCTCTGATACTTGGTGTAGATGTATTCGGCTACGATGTGGTGCAACCATCGTCCGTACTTCAGTTCCAGTTCGCCGCCCAGCATGATGTCCTTCAGGTCGTAGAGGAAGTAGCGATGATGTATGCGCTTGTTCCAATCGTCGCCCGAACCATAGCCGTTGTTGTTGATATGGAACATCTGGCTGTGATCCTCGAAGTAATGGTCGGCGTAGACTGACAACCGCCACAGCTCGCTGTCATAGTTGACGCGCATCAGCCAGCTGCCTACTATGTTGCCCTCGTTGTTGGCATACATTCCGTCGGTAGCATCTTGTCCGCCCGGAAAGAATGCGTGCCAGAAACTTTTCAGTCCGTGTTTGGTAGGTATTGATTGCATTGTGCCGTCGTTGGAAGGACGGTATGGAGTGCCGCCAAACTGTGTTGCCATCTCCAGGCCGAGTTCAAAGGATAGTGGGAAGGTGGAATATTCGTTGCCAATCTTCAGATATCCGGCTTTGGAGTGATAGAGTACGTGGTCGGCGTATTTGGATTGACGGCGTGTGAAGTCGTGCTGCCAAGCGTCGTCGGTCATCATGCCGTAGGCAATGTGTCCCTTCAGGTGCAGCCATCCTCCTCCGAAGGGCAACTGCCAGTATTCGGGCAGGGCGATACGGACTTGCGGAACGGGTCGTGCATTGATGCCAAGTGTTTGCGATCCCGAACTGAGTGTCTGGTTCTTCAATTGCATTGGCCACTCCTTTGCACCTGCCGTAAGCACACCGTGTAGCCATCGTGCCTCGACATAGGCCTGCTGCACTACAACATTGCTGGTATAGTGAAGCGGTGCTGCAACATCGGCACAATAGCCTATAGCCCATCGGCGTGCCGAGTCGGCAGACAACGGACGCATAACGGCAGCACGAATATATCCGTTCGTTTTGTCAAGCGAACTAAGACCATAGCGGTTGGCGTTGAGCCACAGCGGTGTCTGTCCCTTCGACAGCGTTGCCTGCGTCTCAATGTGGTATGAGAGTGAAGATGTAAGTTGGGGTTTGGAAGGCTCGCGGTCGGTCTCTTGCCAGGTATACTGAGCGTGAATAGAGCAGGGAATGTATGCCAAAAGAAGGGCAATGAGGCGGAGTGCGGTATGGCTGTGGGTCATCAATTTATATATATTATGTGTAGTGAGAGGGTGTGTTAAAACTCAAACAAAGCGGGCTGAAAGCCCAATTTTCTCCATAGCCCAGGGCAACGCCCTGGGTATATAGCGATTAATATTCATTGCGCCCTGTAAGGGCAACTATATGTGGCTCAATAGAGTTGCCCTTACAGGGCGATAGATTCTATAAACCTTTTTACCCAGGGCGTTGCCCTGGGCTATGGAAATCTGCCCCTTCGGGGCGTGCTGCTTAGACTTTTGACACACCCTCTTTAAGTTTACAAAGCATACCACTCCCCTCCCTACGGGGGAGGGGTCGGGGGTAGGGCTTCTTTCTTTAGTTATGCACAAGCGTTCCGATAGGTTCGCCGTCCATAACCTTCTTCAGATTGCCCACAACGTCCATGTTGAATACGTAGATGGGGAGGTTGTTCTCCTTGCACATTGTTGTGGCTGTGAGGTCCATCACTTTCAGTCCGCGAGTATAAATCTCGTCGTATGTGATGTCGCTGAACTTGGTTGCAGTTGGGTCTTTCTCTGGATCGGCGGTGTAGATGCCGTCAACACGTGTGCCCTTGAGCATAACGTCGGCTTCAATCTCAATGCCGCGCAGACTTGAACCAGTGTCGGTGGTGAAGTAGGGCGAACCGGTTCCGGCTGAGAATATGCATACGTAGCCGTTCTCCATAGCCTCGATGGCCTTCCACTTAGAGTAGAACTCGCCAATAGGTTCCATGCGTATGGCTGTGAGCACCTTTGTCTTAACGCCGATGGCGCCAAGAGCTGAGCTGAGTGCCAATGAGTTGATAACTGTAGCGCACATGCCCATCTGGTCGCCCTTAACACGGTCGAAACCCTTAGATGCGCCGCTAAGTCCACGGAATATGTTGCCACCGCCAATAACGATGCCTATCTGTACACCCATTTCGTGTACTTCCTTAATCTGCTGTGCATACTCGCCCAAACGAACTGGGTCGATGCCGAAGCTCTGTTTGCCCATAAGGCTCTCGCCACTGAGCTTAAGAAGGATTCTGTTGAATTTCATATTTTGATATTTTTAAATTGAACTTGTATTTTTGATAATTAGAGCTTTTGCCCTTACAGGGCGTTAGGCGATTATCAATCCGTATACACAGGGCGTTGCCCTGGGCTATGTGCTTATTGGGCTTTCAGCCCGCATAATAGAGATTTAACGCACCCTTTCCTTAGTTTTCAAAGCATATTACTCCCCTCCCTACGGGGGAGGGACAGGGGGTAGGGCTTCTGTTTACATCTGTATCTCCACTACCTTATCCACATCAGTAGGCACGTTGTCGAGTGTAATGAGCACTCCGCCTTGACACTTCTGCATCTTGACAGCCTTGCGCGAAACGTAATCTACGGCATGCTTTGCGTTCTTGTCGGTGATGGGAAGGAAGAGCGAGCGGTCCTTGAGGTCGAGGATATGTACGAATATCTTGTTGTCCTTCTCGGTTGTAACGCCCCAATCGCGTGGCGATACGCGTCCTCCACGTGTACCATATATGGTTTCTCCGTATGTCTTCATCCATTCGCCCATTTCCTTAAGGCGCTGCACAGCTACTGCTGGCAGACATCCGTCGGGTTGCGGACCGATGTTCATAAGGAGGTTGGCGTTGCGACCTGCTGCCTTTACAAGATAATGTATGAGAGTCTTTGTCGACTTGTAGTTCTGGTCGGTAATCTTATATCCCCACATACCGTTCATTGTTTCGCATGTTTCGAGCGGCAGTTGTGAGATTGACTGACCTGAGAGTCCGGCTGTATTCTCGCCTGGCAGGTCGCGTTCGAACATCTGGAAGTCTTCGCCTTCGAATGGAGTGTGATGATGATTATTGCCGATGAGGCAGGCAGGCTGCAATCGATGGATGAGAGCATACTGCTCAGGCAGGCGCCAATCGAATGACGGATTGATGTCCTGATCCCACCATCCGTCAAACCATATTGCTCCAACCTTGCCGTAGTTGGTGAGGAGTTCGGTGAGCTGATTGTTCATGAACGTATAGTATGAGTCCCAGTTCTGCTTGTCAACTGGTCGGCCTGTACCCAAACCTGTACGACCAAGCGGAGCGTCTTCACGCTGCCAGTCGATATGTGAGTAATAGAAGTGGATGTCGATGCCTTGACGGTGGCACTCGTCAGCAAGTTCCTTGACGATGTCGCGCTTGAAGGGAGAAGCGTCTACAACGTTATAGTCGGAATATTTGGTCTTGAACATTGAGAATCCCTCATGGTGACGAGTGGTGAAGCATATATACTTTGCGCCCGAAGCCTTGATTTGCGACACCCATTCCTTTGCGCTGAATCGAGAGGGGTAGAAGCCTCCAGCCAGTTTGGCGTATTCCTTATAGTTGAGGTTGTTGTTGGTCATAGTCCATTCGCCGGTGGCAAGCATAGCGTACAGACCCCAGTGAAGGAAGATTCCGAACTTGGAGTCCTGGAAATGTTTGCGTGCCGCGATGTTGTCGGCAGAGGGTGTGTAGGTTTGATTAGTGTTAGCGGATGCTGTGAGTGATAGTGCCAGCATAGCCGCTGCCAATAGCTTTTTCATAAGTTGTTGTTGGGTTATGGGTTATAATTGTTTCGCAAAGTTAACCTTTTTATTCGTATTGGTGAAGAATTATACAAAAAAAGTTGGGCTACCTCACGGCAGCCCAACCAAATAACTATTAAAACGTGTAATACGATAAGATCTGAGTCTGTTATGTTTATGTGCTGGTTTTCTAATGTTTATATTCTATTGCCTATAACCTTTCTGCTTATTTCTTGCGCACAGCACGTACGTGGAATTTTGTTGTTCGAATTTCGAGTGACGTACCTACTCCTTCTGTATATTTGTACGAGTGATCATTGTCTTTGTCAACCTCAGATGCTGTTGATGTCCAATAATCTCCTGACAACGGGTAGTCATAATCTTTAATCTTAGAGTACTCATCCTTTGCCGGCAGATACCAAACAAGGTTTGCTGCTTTAAGTACTGGACGTTCTATTGGTCCATCAGCAGTTGTCTTTACTTCCTTGTTAAACTTATTCTTCATAACAGCAGCTCTTACTGCAAATTCTGTTGGATTGGTTGGTAATGTTTTGTCTGGTATACCACCCCATCTTTCCAATAATTGCATTAGTGCAGCAGCTTCACTCACACCATTATAATTGTATAACTCTTCTGTGTTCTTTTTACCATCTGTCGCACTTTTTGCTACATCTGGTGATTCAACTTCGTTGAAATTGATGGTGATTTTTTTAGGGAATGGCCATTTATCTCTTGTTATAAATTTTCCGTAATTAGTAAATAGTATTAAGTACAAATCAAGTGCACCTCTATAGAACCAATTAACATTACTTAAATCATAGGTAATATTTGTTCCCTCATCCCAAAGGAATCCCCATTGATAATCTCCATCTTCTATACGTTCGCATCCCAATCCGTCAGTAATCCAACTTGGGCAAAGCTGAGTAACAGTGAATTTTGCAGGTATAGCCGAAGGGTATCCTGTTGGTGAAAGTTCGAGAACAACATTACGTTTTTCCCTTCCTATGTTTTCTTCGAGGAATGCGTATACAGTCAATTCCCCAGTTTCTGTGCCTGTGATAGTCTGTGTACCGCGGTCTTCTTCAATCCAATAACCAAGTTCTTCTAAATCAGTGAGGTCTTTACGAAGTGTAACTGATGATGAATTTGACTTCATTGTCCATCCACCTTTCAGGTTCTTATCAACCTTAATCTTAATCGGGTAAATCACGTAGTGAGCATCCTGTAATGTTGGCTCAGTAACAAACTTCAGCTCATACTCTGGTGTAATTGATAGTCGATAGGTCACGGTTTGGCCCATTGGCCATTTGGCTCCGTCGAGTGATGCGCTCAGGGTGCGGTCGTTGCCTGAGATGTCGTCGTGGAACTCTACTTCGAGTTTGCTGTCTGTGCCTAAAGTCTGGGGCAGGAGCATGAATGTAGCGTCGTCGGCGTTGAGCTTAGTGCCTTCGTCTGTGGTGCTGCCTGTAGCCATGTTGGGCGAAACGGTGTAGCTGGTCGTTGCGTTGTTGAGTGTCCATACAGAGTTCACCATGTCGTATGTTCCAGAGTTCTTTACGCCCTTAAGCGATACGCTCTTGATAGTTCCAGCAGTCATTTGCTCACCTGTCTTGATGATGACAGCGGTGCAGAGGTGCTGGAAGTTCAGAGACACGGGTGTGCATGTGCCATCGTTAGCAGGGCTTTCCATGAAGTCGGTAGCAGCAGCCACGAGGTCGCGCTGATTCTTTGCTTCAGTAGGAGTAGTGTACTGAAGAGTTGTTGCATTAGGATTGTTGGGTACAGATTGGAAAACGGCATCTGTTGGAGCCCATGCCAAGAAGCGGAGCTGACGGTTGGAGCCTGGCCAATAGTAAGTGTGGGCAGGAACCCAGTTTGTGTTAGTCTTTGTAGCAGTCTCGTTCATAAAGAGCTGCGTACCGTCATTGCCGTTCTCCTTTACGGCAGCCACAACCTTAAAGTCGTTGTACATGCTTGTCTGCATAGCTGCACGTGTAGCAGGTCTGCCTGCATTGTCGTTGCCGATGCCGTCGGTCACAACGGCACGCACGCAGAGTGTGTCGGCAGAATTGTCCGAGCGCAGAGTGTAGCGGGCAGCAGTATAGCCGTCAGCAGAATTGTTTGCGCGTGTAGAAGTACCGTTTTCGGTAGATACGCCGAAGCTGATGCCGTCGGTATTTGTTTCCGCTTTGCCGAAAAAGTCGTCGCTGCTGCATGAAAAGAGCGACGCTGACAGTAGCACAGCAGCGATGCTGGCTGTCAATTGGTGTATTTTCATTATTCCTTTCATCTTGGTTCGTTTTTGTGGTTGTTGATAATTGTGAGTGTAAGGGGAACATTCAACCCCTTACACCCTGTAGTATTAGATGCCTGTTGCAGGCTTCTTCACATCGAGTTTCTCGTCTGACCATTTTTCCTTTTCCCAAGGAGTAACTGTAGCAGTGAACTCGATAGGATAGAGCTGTGAATCCGGATTGATGTTTGAAGCTCCAATCTCAGCAACGTAGTTGTAGCTCTTGCCTCTCAACTGTGTTGTCTTGATTTCAACAGTGTGATTGTAGTCTGTTGTTACACCATTCTGGTCGAGAGTAACAGTGAATGTAACTATGTAAGATTCTTCCTTAGCTGTAGGGATGAGATACATGCTATCAGTTTCACCAACACCTTTGCTTGCTGCGAGATCAGTAGGTGCTTTCGTAGTCGAATTAGCAAACGAAACTTCAAAATTTTTGTCTGTTGCGTTCCACTTAGCGCCAGTAGCAGCAGGAGTAATAATAGTACCATTCTTGTAGGCGTTGGTAATCGTTACGTTATTAACAGAAATCTTGGCAGCAGCATTTGCTGGGAATGTGTTCTTGAAAGTGAACTTAACACGTGCCAACTGATGCTGGAATGTGAAGTTAACCTTGTCAGGAGCGGCTGTAATATTTGCAGGCATTGTCGTTTCTGTAGCCTTTGCGTAAATCAGATCAGTCTGGGCGTCATTAGCGAATGTGATGGTGCCACCAGTCTTAGCTGCTGCGAATTGAACACCCTTCACACCTGACTTCGGTGCGATAGCCTCGAATTTGTAGGTGTAGTTCGCCTCCCAATACTGCAGCGGTGAGTATGTGCCCACTCCATTTTGGTCAACTGTTACCTGCTGTGCATTGAAAATCTGTTTGTCACCCTGATTGTCACCGCGCCAGCCATATACTTCCATACTATTGAGATTAGCAAGAGTAACGTCTGTAGCACGAGTGCTCTTATCTACAAATGAAGAGAAACCAATAGCTTTACCCTTAGCCATTTCTACTGTCTCGTCACTGTTGCAAGCTGTGAGCGCGAGGCCCATTGCTGCCAAACCCATAATAAATAATTTCTTCATAGTGTTTAATTTTTATAGTTGGTTATTAATTTAATTTATTGAAATATTATTTCAGTGGAATCACGATGTCTTCGTAATCGCCCCAGCCTTCAACCTTAACGTCGAATCCAGAACTACCTTCCTTACCCTCTTCGTCGGTAATCTCAAGATCCTTCACTATGATGACACCACCCTGAGGTTGAGCCTCAACCTGCTTAGTCACGTCGAAGTCGAAGTTTTTGATTTTTCCGTTCTTGAGTCGTACCTCAAGGTTGAGAGCATAGCTGCGCTGTCCACGTGTGGGCTGATAGAGTGCGTTTGGCCAGTCGGGCACTCCGAACGATGTTACTATAGCCTGCGCTCCCCAAGGTTCGAGTGTGCAGTCGTAGAGCAGAGTTGCTGCCTCTTTTGAAGTCTGTCCGCTGTGCATATACACCGCTGCAGCCATGCCCGACAGTGCTCCGCGCACCAGTCCTACATATTCCAGACCCTTGCTGAACTCGTATCTTACGAGATACTTGAACACCAGCGGGTGCATTGTAACCGACATCTCCGGCATTTCGTAGGTACGCTCAGATGTGTACTTCTCTTTGTAGTTGCCATAGAGCATATCGGGCATGTTCACAGTAGGTTCGCTACGGCTGGCGTTGCCCTTAAACGGATTGCCCATGTACGTAGAACGAGTTCGGGTGCGTGTGGTAGCCTTGGCAGAAGCATACGAGTACATATCGTCGAAGAGAATGTATTCGGTGTCGTTGTTGTAGAACAGCAACTGGTGGTTGCCCGGTTGCAGACCTACTACGTCGCCCTGAGCTGGCATATTAATCATATCGTTGACACCCGTCTCGCTGAATACGTGCATACGGAGTCCTGCAGGAACCTTCGGGCGAAGGTCGTCGTATGCCATACCGTATTTTTCGGGCCATTCAGCTTCCGAAGCCCATACCTTCTGGTTTTCATTCAGTTCCCACTCCTGCTGGTAAGTAGCTGTGACGCGGAAGTCGAACTTAGGTGCATGAACGTCGTGGTCGAAGCACAGGTCCTTGTGTTCGCACGATGAGAGTGTCGGTATGGCGAGTGCCATAGCGCATAGTGTGCCGAGTATCAACTTGGCTGAATTCTTGCAGTTAATCATTTCTCGCCTCCTTTCTTCGTTTTCGTGTTGTAGTTGCCATGTCCGAGAAGCCAGACGAGCGATACCTCAACCTTGGTAGGGCCTATCCACTTGCGGTTTTTGGTGGCTAGCCATACGTAGTGGCCGTCGAGCGGAGTGTATTCATAGTAGCGTCCGCCCATATATCCGGCTGCCAGACTGAAGTCGATGTTCAATCGTCGTGCCACAGGCATTGAGTAGCCGTATTCGGCACCGACGGTATAGTTCATGCGGTCCCACAATGTGCCGCCGGGCTTTCCGCCCATATATCCCTTGCCACCGAATTCGATGTCGTAGGTGAGCATCTGTGCGTTGATGCCGATGTGGTGTCCCTGCAGAGGCTTTTCGGCAGCCTTGGCTCCGAAGTACTTGCGTACGGTGAGTCCGCCGCCGTAAACACGCCAGTAGCGATGGCTCTTGTTGCGGCTCCACCATCCGTACATCCAGTCGGCTGCTACGCTCCATCGCTTGCCGAGCGAGAACTCAACGCCTACGTTGGGCACAAGTAGTGCATCGTAAAGCATATTGGTCTTGATGGCAAAGTAGGCAGGTTGCTTGGTGTCGACAACGGGTTCGGGCTGTACAACGGGTTCGGGCTGCTTGGGTTCTTCCACAACGGGTTCCGGTTGGGGTTCGGGTGCCGGCTCGTTCTTCTTGCGTATGGTCACGAGAATGGCACTTGCGTTGCGTACTGAGGGGAAGAACTTGTCGAGCATATAGTTCCATGTGCGTCCGTAGTTCATGTCCATGAGTCGCTTCTTGCGGCTGTCGACGAGTGCACCATATTTATTATAGGTGTATTCGGGTGTTTCGAGCAGCTCGTGTAGCACCTCTTTCTTGTTGGGCATGTCCGAGTTTTCGACATAAATGGCGAGTTTCTGCCATGCGTCCGACCATTCCTGACGCTTGATTATGTCTTCGGGCAACATGATGCGCTGGCGTACATACTGCTCCATATTGGCACAGCGGCGCTTGGCGAGCTTGCGGTTGAGCTTGCTGCCGCCTTCGGGCGATGCCGATCCGCAGAACTTTACTTGAGTAAGTTCAATGGTTGTGTCGTTTCTTACTTCGTTAAGAAACTGTATTACGTCGTTCAGATTTGCTTCGTTGTTACCGAACTTGGGGTCAAGCAAACTTGATCCTACCCTAAATCCGATACAAACTTCTTTCTTGTCGTTTTCTTGGGCAGCGGCGGTTTGCATTGCCAGCGCCAAGAAGATGAGTGCTATAAATCGTATCATAGGCAATCGTCTTAATTTAGTCTTTTTATTATTTTGTGTTACATTTTCAGCTTGGTCGTCAGCCAGTATTACCCGTCTGTAGGCAATCTCGCCTGTCGTTAGTTCGTTCTGCCTGCAATTCGTCCTGTTGCTGGCATTGTTTCATCAAGATGTACGTCTGTTGTTTTGTTTTGTTATGTCTTCTGTGTCAGAATGCAAGGTGTTGTGTTGTTCCTGCATCTTTACGTTGGCAAATTTAGCGATTTATTTTTTAACGACAAAATTTTTAGAGCGAAAATTTATATTAAATTTGTTGGGTGGGCGCACAATGCGGGGCGGAGCCCCAGTTGGGGTGTTGTTGTGTTGAGATGGTTGTTGGTTTGCAAATGGTAGGAGGAGGGTGTGTCAAAAGTCAACAAAACGGGCTGAAAGCCCCAAAAGCACATAGCCCAAGGCAGCGCCTTGGGTGTACGGATTGAAAATAGCAAAACGCCCTGCAAGGGCAAAAGCATTGATAATTAACGCTTTTGCCCTTACAGGGCGCATTATGATTTGCGATACTTTTACCCAGGGTGTTGCCCTGGGCTATGAGCTTCTGCCCCTTCGGGGCGTACTGCTGTGACTTTTGACACACCCTCCTCCTACAGTTTGACATTCATTTTGAGTTTACATCACCCCCTTTTCCCTCTAACATTCCACACTTAACACTTAACATTTCCATCCTCTTTTCCCTCTAACATTCCACACTTAACACTTAACATTTCAAAAAGGATTCCTTTTGCCTTCCAAAACGAATCCTTTTGCACTCCAAAACGAGTCCTTTTACCAACAAAAAGGAGCCCTTTTGCAGTGCAAAAGGACTCCTTTTGAAATACGGTTGTTGTAAGTATGCTGTATACTGGTGTGTTGACGTCGTTTTTATGGTTCATCCGGAATTTGGAGTGATACTATATTTTAAAATTACAAACTGTAGGAGGCTATGGCGTCCTCGCCATAGCCTGAGCAAGCAGGCAGTGCATATTATCAATAACAAGAATGTACTGACTAACTGCACAGGCTATGGCGGGGACGCCATAGCCTCCTACTATTTGCTTTACCAATTAACTTACAAAATTGAACTTATAATATTACCACTCCAAATTCCGGATGAACCGTTTTTATTCCTCAACATTCTTGGTCTTAGGCAACACCAGATTGAGCACTACGCCTACTACGGCAGCGAGTCCGATGCCTGATATTGCGAACGAACCCGATGAGAGTACGGCACCGCCCAGGCCCATTGTGAGCATAACAGATATGATGATGACATTGCGGGTGTCGTTCATGTCGACCTTATGTTGCATCAGATTCTGCACGCCAACGCTTGCTATCGTTCCAAACAGCAGCAGCATGATGCCGCCGAGCACGGCTTGTGGGATTGACTGCAGCAGTGCGCTGAGCTTGCCGATGATAGAGAAGCAGATGGCTGTGGCAGCCGAAATGCGTATTACGGCAGGCGATGTCACCTTGGTGATGGACATGGCTCCGGTCACTTCAGAGTAAGTAGTCTCGGGTGGTCCGCCAAGCAATGCCGATGCAAGGCAGGCACATCCGTCGCCGAGCATGGTGCGATGAATGCCAGGGTTTTCTACGAAGTCCTTCTTGGCAACGGCACTTACCACGTAAACGTCGCCTATATGCTCAAGCACGGGGGCTATTGCCACGGGTATCATGTATAGGAATGGTGCCCACTCGAAGTGGGTGATGGTGTCGAACTGTACCGGTATGGCCAGCCACGATGCCGATGCTACGCCCGAGAAGTCAACCTCGCCAAGGCATATAGCGAGTATGTAGCCCACGATGACACCGCTGATTATGGGCACCAGCTTCATCAGTCCGCGGCAGAATGTCAGTATGGCAATGGCTGTGATGAGCGACGTGAAGGCGAGTATCCAGTTGGTCTTTGCCATGTTGACGGCACTGCCCGAGAGCGAGAGGCCTATGAGTATGATGACCGGACCGATCACTACCGGAGGGAAAATGCGGTCGAGCAGACGCTTGCCCTGCCACTTTACGAGTGCGCTCACTACGAAGTAGACGAGCGATACGGCTGTAAGTCCGGCGAGAGTGCCGGGCAATCCCCACTGCTGTGTGGCTGCAATGATAGGGGCAATGAATGCAAACGACGAGCCAAGGAAGATGGGCACCTTGCCACCAGTGACGAAGTGGAAGATGAATGTGCCCAATCCGGCTGTGAATAGCGCCGTAGCGGGATTGATACCGATGAGCAGCGGCACCAGCACCGTGGCTCCGAACGCCACGAAGAGGAACTGCACGCCGACAAGGGTTTTCTTTGTTAGCGATAGTTGTTCTGTATCCATTTTGTTTTGTTGAAAATTATTATTTTTGAAACCGTTTTGATTTGTTGCAGATAATTATTTTTGAAATATTAATAGTACGGGCTGAAAGCCCATAAGCACATAGCCCAGGGCAACGCCCTGGGTATATGGATAGATAATATCCGAACGCCCTGTAAGGGCAAAAGCATCAATCCGTGAAAATGTATCTTTCGTCATATTGAACATTATATAACTTCAAGAAAGTTTTATATTCATCAGCAAAAGATTGTTTGATATGATGCTCTTGTTGTTGATTTATATATTGTATAGTCTTGTCCGTAACAGATTGGCTAACCGAAAATGCCGCATAACCTCCTTGCCATGCAAAATTGTGATAATAGGAATCTATCGTCTTAATCCATCGGCTACTGTTCCGTTTTATTTCTTCTACTATTTGTGAGATTCCCTTTTCCTTAGATAGAAGAAATAAAATATGTATATGGTCGCCAACACCGCCTGCACGTATTTCTCGACTTCCAGTAGCATTTACCAATTTGCCAATATAGGAAAGGACACGGTCTAAATCGTTTTTTCGAATCAAGGGACTGGTTGTCTTTATATGAAATATAAGGTGTATGTATATCTTACACAGTGATTGTGCCATATTTTTTATGCTTTTGCCCTTTCAGGGCGTAGGGATATAATACGCAATACACCCAGGGCGTTGCCCTGGGCTATGAGCGTATTGGGCTTTCAGCCCGTATTGCTTGCTTATGGCTTGCCCGTAGTTTGCTTATGGCTTGCCCATAGTTTGCTTATGGCTTGCCCGTAATTTGCTTATGGCTTGCCCGTAGTTTGCTTATGGCTTGCCCGTATTGTTTGTCAATGGCTTTCTGCCCGCATGTTTGTCTTTTTACTTCACGAGTATCACGAGATACTTGCTGGTCGACCAGAATATCTGCGGGTTGTTGATGCGCAGCACATACTGCTTGTTGGCATCCTGCTGCAGGGTGTACGAACTTGACGGATGCATGGTGAGAATGCGTGCCGACTTAGAGTAGAGCTTTATCTCCTTGTCGACACGGATGTCGATCTTGGTGAAGTAGTGCTTGTTGAAGTTCGACTCAAGCACCTTTGATCCTTCGAGGATGTGCTGTTCCTTCAGCTCCTTCTTGGTTCCGAATACAAACCATGCGGTGTTGAGTTGCTTGTCCTGAGCGTTGATAGTCTCGCTCTTCTGCGACGATTCTGTCTTGAGGCTCGACACGTTGTCGTTGAGAGTGTTGACAGTCTGGTCGAGTTCGGCAATGTGTATGTCCTTGGCATCGAGTTCGGCACGCAGCTGCTTGAGCTGGTTGTCCTTCTCGTCAATCTGCTTTACGAGGTCCTCAATGGTCTTGCGTAGCTGGTCGCCCTTAACGCTCGACTCGCGCATCTGCTGTCGCAGCTTCTCGATGAGGGCACGGTTCTGCTTCATTGTATTGGAGATGAACTGTATGTTCTCTACAATCTGACGGCGCTTGTCGGCTCCTTCGCCGTTCTTCACGATGCTCACACGGTTCTGGGCTTCGTCAATCTCGCGCAAACCTTCCTGTATTTGGTTGAAGGTTTCCATCATATCGTTGATTTCATTGTCCTTCTGAGTTATCACGCGTTGCAGTGAGTCGCTCTGTACAGTGCCCTCTACCGATTGTTTTTTGTCACTGTTGCCACACGATGCGAAGGCAACTACTGCCAATGCAAATAATAAAAACTTAAACTTTTTCATATTTGTCAGGGTTTGGTTATTATTCAGTATGTTATCGATTGTTATTCTTCTTCTCGGAATTTCTTCTTCTTGAATTCTTCGGGGGCGGCTTCGCGCATGGCGTAACGCTCCTTGTTGCTCAGTCGCGGCTTCTTCTCCTTGGCCTGAGCCTTCAATGCCTTGAGTGCCGACATTTCGCCTTCGCCGCATCCAGCCACCACTATCACTATCTCGCCACGCGGCTCTGTCTGGTGGAAGTGGGCTATTATCTCCTTGAGCGAACCGCGTACACTCTCCTCGTGCAACTTGGATATCTCGCGGCATACGCTTGCCTGGCGTTCGTCGCCGAATACTTCGGCAAACTGCTCCAATGTCTTCACCAGCCGGTAGGGCGACTCGTAGAATATCATAGTGCGCGTCTCGGTGCGCAAAGCGTCGAGAAGCGTCTGGCGTCCCTTCTTCTGTGGCAGGAAACCTTCAAAGCAGAAGCGGTCGCAAGGCAGTCCGGAACTGACAATGGCTGGCACAAATGCCGTAGCACCCGGCAGACATTGCACCGTTATTCCAGCCTTGGCAGCCTCGCGTGCGAGAAAGAATCCCGGGTCGCTGATGCCTGGAGTGCCGGCGTCGCTGATTAGAGCTATCGTCTCGCCAGCCTTCAACCGTTCGACGATGGCGGCGCTTGTGCCGTGCTCGTTAAACTTATGGTGCGACATCAGACGGTTCTGTATGTCGAAATGCTTGAGCAGAATGCCCGATGTGCGAGTGTCTTCGGCAAGCACAAGATCGGCCTCTCTCAATATACGGATGGCACGCATTGTCATGTCCTCCATGTTTCCCACTGGTGTGGGTACTATATACAATATCCCCATATTGGCGACAAATATAGCTATATTAATCAAGAACGGCAAAAAAAGGAGCCCTTTCTTTGCAATTTTTAAAACGTATTCGTAATTTTGTACCCATTGAAATCGTAATATTATATATGTTGGAACAGAAAATCACTTTTGATAAATTCATTCGTTGGACAGCCATTGCGCTCATCACAGTGGCTGTGTTTGCCGTGACCAACTATCTGAGTAGCGTGCTGCTGCCGTTCTTCATAGCGTGGCTTTTCGCCTATCTGATGTATCCGATGGTGAAGTTCATACAATATCGCATGCATGTCAAGGTGCGCGCACTGGCTATACTCATAGCCATGGCTGTAGTGCTGGGCGTGGTGGGACTGATGATCTACTTCATCATTCCGCCCATGATAGGGCAGTTTCAGAAGCTTTACGAGTTTCTGATGCACTGGCTCCACCAGACAACACACACCAACGACCTTACGACGCTTGTGAAAAACTGGATTGAAGAGAACCAGGAACAGGTGGAACGATTCTTCAAGAGCAACGATTTCAAGGATGCCATACGCACCAGCATGCCAAAGGTGTTTGCCGTGATAGGTCAGACTGCCAACATAGTGCTGAGCATTGTGGCATCGTGCATCACCTTATTATATATGTTCTTCATTCTGCTCGACTACGAATATCTCACCTCCAATTGGATAAAGATATTCCCCAAGAAGAACCGTCCTTTCTGGCATGAACTGGCGGGCGACGTCGAGCGCGAACTCAACAACTACATCCGAGGCCAGTGTCTGGTTGCGCTTTGCATGGGCGTGATGTTCTGCATAGGCTTCAGCATAATGGACTTCCCTATGGCAATAGGTCTGGGCATACTCATCGGAGTAATGGATCTGGTGCCTTATCTGCACACCTTCGCCATAATTCCTACCGCTTTCCTTGCCATGCTTAAAGCGGCTGACACCGGACAGAACTTCTGGGTGGTGTTCGGATTGGCTGTCGGACTGTTCTGCGTGGTTCAGATTATCACCGACATGATTGTCACGCCTAAGATAATGGGCAAGGCTATGGGTCTGAACCCAGCCATCCTGCTGCTCTCGCTGTCTGTGTGGGGCGCACTGCTGGGCTTCATCGGTCTCATCATTGCCCTCCCCTTGACCACACTCATCATTGCCTACTGGCAGAGATACGTCACGAAGGAACACGAGGAGAGTTAGGAGTTAGGAATTAGGAATTTTGAATTGTTCTCGGCTTTGCCTGCGATTTTGAATTGTTCAATTTTGAATTGTTCTCGGTTACGCCTGCGATTTTGAATTATTCAATTTTGAATTATTCTCGGCTTTGCCTGCGATTATGAATTGTTCAATTTTGAATTGGGCTGCTGTGCCTGCGATTTTGGATTTTGAATTTTGAATGGGGCAGCTCCGCTAATTGTTCTAAATGACGGAAAACAAAGGGGATAAGTCGAACGGAAGGTAAATATCGACCGAATTATTTTCGCAATTGGAATATAATGCCTTACTTTGTAAGGACAATAAAAACAAACTGAATAAAACAAACATGCAAAAGAAACTAAATATAGCACTGTTGGCTATGTGCTGCGCTCCGGCTTGGGCACAGACCTATACCGACTCGATTGGTCAGCACGGCAAACTTGATGTGGAGGCAGCCTATACCTTTGCCGAGCAGCAACTCGGACAGAATGCCGATATGCCACAAGGCGTTACGATGGTCAATTCTAAACGTAACGTGTTCGCATCGGAGGTGAGCTATCGCTTCGCACCTACCCATCTGCGATTCCGTGCATATAATCCTATGTACAACGAGGTGTACATCAACGGCGTACTGATGAACAACGTTGAGACAGGACAGTTCCGCTATCCTACCATAGGCGGCATAGGACTCCAGGGACTGTACTTCGACTCGTCGCTGCCTTTCGAATCGTTCGGCTATGGAATGACGGCTTTGGGCGGATCGAACAACTACAACTTCCGCGCAGCCGGCATGAAACGCGGCCACCATATAGAATGGACTGGTGCCAACCGCAACTATACTATGGGCGGAGCCTACTCGTATGCCTCGGGACTGAGCGCCAACGGATGGGCATTTGCAGGTACATTGTCCTACCGATGGGCTAAGCAGGGATATGTAGACGGCACACCGCTGAAGTCGCTATCGTACTATCTCAGCGTGCAGAAGATGTGGGGCGACACTCACTCATTGGCTTTCGCCACATGGGGCAGCCCCTCTAAGCGTGCTCAATATGGCGCATCTACAGATGAGGCTTTCCAGCTTTCGGACGACCATCAGTACAATCCGTATTGGGGATACTACAACGACAAGAAGCGTAGTTCGCGTGTTGTGCGCGACTTTGCGCCTACAGCATTGCTCACATGGGACTGGAACATCAACGAAAAGACCCGTCTGAGCACATCATTGCAGGGACAATATGCCTGGTACAGATGCACACGACTCAACTTTAACGGCGAGAATCCCTATGCCGACTCGTGGATCAAGATGCCAAGCTCTATATATAATGTATGGAACACAGCCGACCCTGCCAACACAGCCGACGCTAAAGCACGATGGGAGAAGGCCTGCTCGCAGTGGGCAGCCGACAAGTCAAACCGACAACTCGACTGGGAACGCATGTACTGGTTTAACAGTCAGGTGGCAGCACAAGGCACCGATGCAATGTATTGGCTTGAATCCCGCCACAACGACAACCTCAACATCTCGCTCGCAACGACGCTCGACAAGCGCCTGACTGCCAAAAGCAGCCTGCGCGCCGGATTCAACTTTGCCACAAACAAGGGTCTGCACTATCAGACCATTAACAGTCTGCTGGGCGGAGCGCAGCTCCACAACGTCAACACATACGCCGCAATGCACTATCCTTCGACATCCGACAAGGTGCAATACGACCTCAATAACCGCAACGCCGCATTGTATAAGGGCGACAGAATGGGCTACGACTACAACATTCTGGTGAATAAGGCACAGGTATGGGCGTCGTATGAAGAGCGGTTCGGAATGCTCAACTACAGCATTTCGGCACGTATGGGCTATCAGTCGATGCAGCGCGACGGCAAGATGCGCAACGGTATGGCTGCCGACAACTCCTTCGGCAAGAGCCGTACAAAGGATTTCCTTGACGGCGGACTGAAGTTCGGATCGTCGCTCGATATGGGTTGCGGCCATACGCTCACATTCGGCATGGGATATGAGCAGCGCGCACCTCTCGCCTCTACCGTATTTGCAGCGCCCGAGGTGAACAACGACCTCGCTGCCAACATCAAGAAGCAGCAGGTGTTCGGCACCGAGGTGGGCTATATGTACAACGGCACGTGGCTGCATGCCAACATTAACGGCTACTACTCGTACGTCAAGGACGCTTCCGACTGGCAGAGTTTCTACATGGACAACACCAACGAACTGGTGTACAACTCAATAACCGGACTCAATAAGAAGTATTACGGACTCGAGGCAGGACTGAAGTTTGACATCTGCAAGACTCTCGACATGAAGCTGGTGGGCACCATAAGCGAGGCCAAGACTACCGGCAATGCACAGTCGCGCTACATGTTTGCATGCCAAGGCACATACAACGACGATGTGCTCCTTAGCAAGGACATGCACGAATCGGGCACTCCGCTCACAGCCGCAAGCCTCGGCGTCAACTATCATCAGCGCGGATGGACCGTAGGAGTAGACTGCAACTACTACGACCGCATATATCTCGACTACTCTACGTACAACCGTCTGCAGCAGATAGCTAACGGTGAAAGCCTCGACCAGGCAAAGGGTAAGGGCGGATTTATGCTCAACTGCTCAATAGGACGTACCGCACGTGTGATGGGCGGACTGCTCGACATCAACCTCAGCATAACCAACCTCACCAACAACCGCACCATATGCACCGGTGGCTACGAGAGCAACTACGACGCAAGTCAGCCTTCTACCGACGGCAGCAACGCCTCGCTGTACAACTTCGCAAAGAATCCGCGCAAGTTTTACGCACTCGGAACAAGCGGCATGCTGAACATCACGTACAGCTTCTAAAGCCATAACAAGAGAAGACTTTATATAAAACAGAGGGTGTCAAAAGTCAAAGCAGTACGCCCCGAAGGGGTAGAAGCCTATAGCCCATGGCAACACCCTGGGTAAAAGTATCACAAATACCAATGCGCCCTGCAATGGCAAAAGCGTTAATTATCAATGCTTTTGCCCTTGCAGGGCGTTTTGATATTTTCAATCCGTACACCCAAGGTGCTGCCTTGGGCTATGTGCTTTTGGGGCTTTCAGCCCGCTTTGTTTGACTTTTGACACATCCTTGTTGTTTTTTTTCGTTTGGCTGATTGTTTCGCCAAAATTCAGATAACTGACTTATACTTAGTAGGTATTTGCAGTCAAACAATATCAAAGAAATGCCGATAAAATTTGGCAGTGAGCAAAAAAACTCGTACCTTTGCAGCCGCTAAAGCTTATAACAAGCGAAATTTTTTATTAACAATATAACAATAAAATCAAAATGAAGAAGGGAATTCATCCAGAAAACTATCGCCCCGTCGTATTTAAGGATATGTCCAACGGCGATATGTTCCTTACAAAGTCTACATGCAAGACTACAGAGACAGTAGAATTTGAAGGCGAAACTTACCCGGTGGTAAAAGTCGAAATCTCAAGCACATCTCACCCGTTCTATACCGGTAAGAGCAAGCTCGTCGATACAGCCGGTCGCGTAGACAAGTTCATGAGCCGTTACGCTAAGGTTCGCAAGTAAGGAAAAGCGAGATTTTACATATAGACCTTTCGAAATAGACTCGTTCTATTTTCAGATAAAACAAATAAAGTGCGTTCAATCGTAGTTGCATATACGAGTTGAACGCACTTTTTTTGTGCCTATGCTTTACCAATGGATTTGTACGGCAAAAAAAATGTAGTCCTTTTGCTCTTCAAAAGGGCTACATTTGGAATGCAAAAGGACTCCTTTTGAAGAGCAAAAGGGCTACATTTGGAATGCAAAAGGACTCCTTTTGAATTATGAGGGTTGAATCTCGGGGATTCAACATTCGGATTTCGGCATTTACTTGGTCTTTGAGAACGAGTAGGGAGCGTCGCTTTCGGCAGTACCGCGACTATAGTTTGGCTTTGCCGACATTGTGTATACGAACTGCGCACCCTGCATCAGGTCGGAGCGCTTGATGTAGTTCTTGGAGTAAGGCTTGCCGTTGAGCGTCAGCGAATTGACGTAGCAGTTGTCGTCGGTGTTGTCGTTAGCCTTGATGCTCACGTTGCGACCGTTCTCCAGATGCAGCGTCATCTCATCGAAATAAGGTGCTCCGAGCACATATTCGCCAGCTCCGGGACATACAGGATAGAAGCCCATAGCCGAGAATACGTACCATGCCGAAGTCTGACCGTTGTCCTCATCGCCGCAATAGCCGTCGGGATTGGCGTTGTACATGCGCTGCATGGTCTGGCGAATCCAGTATTGCGTCTTCCACGGCTCGCCCGAATAGCCATACAGATAAATCATGTGCTGGATGGGCTGGTTGCCGTGGGCGTAGTTGCCCATGTTCATAATCTGCATCTCGCGTATCTCGTGGATAACGCTGCCGTAGTAAGAGTCGTCGAAGAGTGGCGGAACATTGAACACCGAATCGAGCATATGATTGAACGTCTGCTTGCCACCCATCAATTGGATGAGGCCCGCAGGGTCGTGGAATACCGACCATGTATAGTGCCATGCGTTGCCCTCGGTGAAGGCATCGCCCCACTTAAGCGGCGAGAAAGGACTCTGGAACTTGCCGTTCTTCAGTCTGCCGCGCATCAGTTTGCTCTCGCTGTCGAACACGTTGCGATAGTTGAAGGCACGCTTGCGGAACGGTTCCAGCTCCTTCTTCGACTTGCCCAGCGCCTTGCCGAACTCGTATATGCACCAGTCGTCGTAAGCATACTCAAGCGTACGCGCCACGTTTTCGTTTATCTTCACGTCGTACGGCACATAACCCAATTTGTTGTAATACTCATAACCAAGTCGGCCGGTAGATCTTACGGTAGGATGTACGGCACTGGCGCCATGTACTACAGCCTGCCACAGAGTCTCGGCGTCGTAGTTCTTGAGTCCGCACAGATAGGCATCAGCCACTATCGAAGCCGAATTGTTGCCAACCATGCAGCCACGATGGCCAGGTGAAGCCCATTCAGGCAGAAATCCGCTCTCCTTATAGGCATTGACCAGTCCTGCCTGCATCTTCTCGTTCATCGACGGAAACATCACATTGAGCAGAGGGAAGAGGCAGCGGAATGTGTCCCAGAAGCCCGTGTCGGTGAACATATATCCCGGCAACACCTCGCCGTTGTACGGACTGTAGTGTACGATTTCGCCCTTGGCGTTCTTCTCGTAGAACGAGCGAGGGAAGAGCACCGAACGATACAGGCACGAATAGAACGTGCGCAGATGGTCGATGTCGTCCGACTTCACCTCGATACGACCCAGAATGTCGTTCCATGTCTTGCGTCCGCGTGCCTTTACTTCGTCGAACGAGTCAGAGCCAAGCTCCTTCAGGTTCTCAAGAGCCTGCTCCTCAGAGATGAACGACGACGCAATGCGCACGTTCACCTGCTCGCCACGGCTGGTCTTGAAGCCCACGATGCCGCCGGCATGGTTGCATTCTGCCTTAACGTCAGCCGTATTGATACGTCCGTCGGCAACGGCGGCGGTGTAGGTGAAGTCCTTGTCAAACTTCATCACAAAATAGTTCTTGAAGTTATGCGGTACGCCACCCGAATTCTTTGTAGTATATCCCACAATCATGCGCTCCTTCGGCATGATCTTGACATACGAACCCTTGTCGAAAGCGTCAACTACTACATAGCTCTTGCTCTCGGGGAAGGTGATGCGCATGATGGCAGCGCGCTCTGTCGGTGCAAGCTCGGTCACCACATCGTAGTCGGCAAGATAGGCACGATAATAATAAGGTGTAGCCACCTCGGCCTTGTGCGAGAACCACGAAGCACGCTTCTCCTCATCGAATATTGGGGCTTCGCCCGTCTCGGGCATGATAGTGAACTGTCCGTAGTCGTTAATCCACGGACTGGGCTGATGAGTCTGCTTGAATCCGCGCAGCTTGTCGGCAGTATAGGTGTAGGTCCATCCGTCGCCCATCTTTCCCGTCTGCGGAGTCCAGAAGTTCATGCCCCATGGCATACAAACGGCAGGATAGGTGTTGCCTGTAGAAATAGCGTACGACGACTGTGTTCCGACAAGCGTGCTCACATAGTCTACAGGTTCGTAATGGCGGCCCATTGCGGTGACGCACAACGCCAGCGCAATAAGCATAGAAAATAGATGTTTCTTGTTCATTATGGTTTATTTATTGTGGTTTTAGTCATTTATGATGCAAAGTTAGGAATTTTTTCCGAAACAATAGATATAAAGGTAGTCCTTTAAGGCAATAAATAAGCCTTTTAAGAGTTAATAGTATATATAAAACAACCGACAATGCGCAAATACATTCTTACATTATTTATATATATATCTACCGTGTTTTATGCCTTCGGCTTGGCTGTTGGCACATGGCAGGTGTATCCCAGCTACGCCAACCTGACTGAGATTTCGCCCGCCGGCGACGTGTGCTTCGCACTCGCTTCGGGCAGTCTGTTCGCATACAACAACACAACTGCCGAGACTACCGTATTCAACAAGACCACCGGACTTGCCGGAATTGACATAAGCCATATAGCATGGTCGCAGCAGGCAAAGCGTCTTGTGGTGGCATACGGCGACGGCAACATCGACCTTGTGTCTGCATCGGGCGACATAACCAACGTGCCCGGACTCTATCTGTCCGAAACCGTGAATGACAAAACCGTCAGCCATATCTATATCGACCGTCAATTTGCCTACATGTCGATTGGGGTGGGGGTGATGAAGCTCGACGCCAAGAAGGGTGTCATTGCCGATACATACCAGTTGGGCTTCGCCGTTGACCACTCGTACGTCAAGGACGGCTATCTGTATGCAGTGTCGAAGACGCAAGGAACGTGGCGCGGACTGCTCACCGACAACCTCCTCGACAAGAACCGATGGCAGCGTGTGGGCGGATATGCAGCTCTCACAGATGACCGTCTTAACGTGCGCGATGCCTCCACCGGACTCTGGTGGACACGCAACGATGCCGGACGACTGGCTTGCTACACCCTCGCCACAGACGGTACACGCACATACAAGACCGAGGGAGTGCTGCCCGAAGGTCCCGCCTCCAACCATTTCTATCGTCTGTATATGCACGGGGGGAAGCTGTATAGTGTAGGGGGATTCTGGGCACAAGAGAACAATGCAGGCTATCCGGGTGAAGTTCATGTATGGAATGGTCAGAATTGGAGCGAGTTTGAGCAACCCACATCTCAAATGATAGGTCATGACTACATCGATTTGCTTTGTATGGACTTCGATCCGAAGAAGGAAGGACATGTGATGGTGGGAGCGAAGAGTGGAATGTATGACTTTCAAGACGGTAAGTTTGTCAAATCTTATAATATGGACAACAGCAAGCTTACATCAGCGTTAAACAATATGAACTATACAATCGTTTCATCCCTAAAGTATGATGACTCGGGTGATTTATGGGTTCTTAATAGTCTTATTGACAATCCGATATTGAAATATCGCCAGACTGATGATTCTTGGGAGGTTTTCAAGCACCCGGAAACGATAACTTCGGGTGCTCAGTACAACTTGACAGGCATGTTCCAAAGCAAGACAAACAAATGTATGTGGTTTGTCAATAACTTTTATAAGGACACACGCTTGTATGCCTACGATTACGTTAATGACAAACTTATAGGTTATGGTCCCGACTTTGCAAACGAAGACGATGCACTGATTACACCAGTTGGGGTGTATTCAGTGGCTGAGGATATGAAAGGTAATATATGGTTAGCTTCAACCAATGGACCTTTCTATATTCCAGCAGCTGATGCACTTGCCGGAAATGGTACATTTGTTCAACACAAAGTGCCACGCAATGACGGTACAAATCTTGCCGACTATCTGCTTTCTAATATCAGTACAAGATGTATTGCAGTAGATGGGGCTAACCGTAAATGGATGGGAACAAATGATGGCGTGTTCTTGATAAGTGATGATTGTAATACGTTGGTGCAGCATTTCACTACAGAAAATTCACCATTGCCGTCTAATACAGTATATGATATATGTGTGGATAGAAACACTAATACAGTGTATTTTGCCACTAATCGTGGATTGTGTTCGTATGAAAGCGATGCAACACAACCAGTAGAGGAAATGACAAAGGACAATGTATATGCCTATCCAAATCCCGTGACACCTGAATATACGGGCAAAATAACTATTGTAGGATTGAGTTTCAATGCCGATGTGAAGATAGTGACAAGCAATGGCGCACTCGTAAATCAAGGACGAAGCACTGGCGGTTCGTACCAATGGGACGGACGTGATCTCAAGGGCAAACCCGTGGCAAGTGGAGTGTATATGGTTGAGGCTGCTACCGAAAACGGTGAAAAAGGAATAGTAACCAAAATAGCTATAATTAGATAAAGAAAAAATGTCAGAACATATTCTTGCAAGACAGAATACGCAGTGGATGCAAGGTGTGTCGGCAATAATGATTATGCTGATGCACTTTGTTATGCAGACCGAACACTACCCACGCTTCCTGAATATATTGGGAAGTTTGGGTGTCGCTGTATTTCTGTTTGTTTCTGGATTTGGAATAAATGAAAGCTATAGGGATAAAGGTCTGGATGGGTTCTGGCGGAAAAGAATCACAAGAGTGATATTGCCATGCTGGATTGTTTTCCTTTTCGCTCTGCCGTTTGAAGAAGGCGTTTTTGACATTAGTCGTTTATTACGCAATTTGCTGTTTACAGATTCCGATCTGTGGTTTGTCGATTACATTATCCGATGGTATATTGTGTATTGGATTGGACGTAAATACATGCCAAAGTATACATTATATGTATTAATGGCATTTGGGGCTTATAATATATTCCAAATGCAGCTTTGCAGCGAACAGGCTTTCTCTTTCGTATGTGGTTTTGTCGTATCAGAATACTATAATACCATTAAAAAAATACGGAAGAGCACTGTCTTGACGTTCTGCTCAGCCCTTTGGCTGTATGGATGTGGGTTGATGATTGTCAAGGAGTTGGACTGTGTGCAACTACTTAAAGGCACTCTGCCTTTCAATTTTCTGCTGTTGAACATAAAGCTTCCGCTTGCTACATTTATTATTGTATTGCCCTATCTCGTTCCTGTAGTAAAGCGTATGACCTTTGTCAGCTGGATTGGCAGACTTGCATATGAATTGTATATAGTACATTATTATAATTTTATGCCATATATCAGTGGCTATGTATCTATACTTCTGTATTCGTTGGTCTCTATAGGCATTAGCTATGTGTTTGAAAAGATTAACGTACTTATGAGACAGTGTGGGAACTTCCTGCGTACGTTTGCAGCAGTCTTGTTCATCGGTATGTGCTTTTTCTTACTGTGCAAGTATGCTATGCGTGTCACCGATCATTATGGTTGGATTTCTATAGGATATGCTGTTGTCATGGCTTACGGATATATAATTATGCAAAAAACTAATAAAGCGTTGGCTGGAACATGGATTATGAAAGTCATAAATCGTCACTCCAACGTCTTGTTCTATATTCTTGCAGGAGTGTTTCTTGTTGCTGCATTCACCTTACAGTATAGTTTAGACCCGTTGCAAAACAATGTAGACCGATGGTCGGCTATCGAATACCCTATAAGAGATTTGTTTGACGGTAAGTTCCCTTATCTTGCCAATACTCATCTTGGAGGCAATGCATCGCCTTTTCCTGTATGGATGGTTTTCCATATACCGTTTTATCTGTTAGGCAATGTTGGCTTATCGGAGATATTCGGAGCCATGTTCTTTGTATTGAGCATTAAGCATATATACGGTAATAAGAGTGGAATGGTAGCTATGATAATGATTATGGCGTGTGTATGTGTGTGGTATGAGATAGCTGTAAGAAGCGATCTTATAACCAACTTCTTCTTGCTTGCTGCATTCATAAACTATACTGTGTATTATAACTGGAAACTCGATACTAAAACTATTTGTTTGTCCGTTTGTTGTGGATTGTGGCTTTCCACACGATTAAGCGTTGCGTTTCCGTTGTTTATAGTGCTGTTTCCTCAGTTCGTGAAGTTGGGTGTCAGTAAGAAAGTTACAGTTTTACTTCTTTCTGTTGCAACATTCGCTTTGACGTTTGTCCCACTTGCATTATGGGATGGAGACAGCCTGTTTGGAGCAACGAACAATCCTTTCTCGTTGCAATTCAGACAAGGAAGCCCTATTGATACGATATTGCTTGCTATAATTGCAATAATAATGGCATTGACATGGAATGGTAACAAGCAAAGGCTGTTCGTATATATAGCCGTAATACTAATTCTGATTCCGGTCATAGCGTACACACACACAATGTATACGTGTAATGAATGGGTGGGGTTGTACTATTCAAGGTATGATATTACGTATCTTGATGCTGCAATTCCATTCTGCATAACCATAATAGCATCTGCTTATAAGTGTGATTCGTTATGGCAAGGAAGCGTAATAGCCTAACTTGTATAGTTTAAACACGGCAAGTTGGGGATTTGCCCCGCAAAGTGTACTGCGTTCAATGTGACCAAAAATTCTGTGCCAAGTTCTTATAAGCCAAAGCAAATGTAGAGCGGTCAGCTTGGATACAGCATTTAGTATGGGAGAATACATGCCCAATTTGTCTGAATTCTGGCGCAACGTGTGCATTGCTTCTTCTGTCTTTGCCAAATAGCGGTCATTGTCTTCAAACGATGTATAGGCTACTGGATTGTCAATGTGCAATACTTTGATGCCGGCGTGCTCAAGGTCTCTGCCAAGCATAACGTCTTCATAGCCATAGCCGATGATGCGTTCGTCGTAAGGCGTGTGCTGCAATACGGAGCGACGGAGCAGGATATTAGTTGTGCGGAACGACTGATAGGGGTGCTGTTGGCGAATTGCTACAGAGTGAAGGCTTTCTGCGTGTTTCTCATAACGAAAGCGCAGGTTTTCACGGTAAAGTTTCTTGGTATTGTCGCCACCATCCACTACAACGCCACCGCATACCGCACCGCAGCCATCTGCGCCAGCATGGACATATCGACTGATGAAATCAGAGTTGGCAGGGCGCAATCGAGCGTCAATCATAAGACACCACTCGTATCTGCCTTGACGTAGCATTGCATTGCGCATGGATGCACGGCAATGGTGATGCGGAGCTGAAACATAATTACAACCAGGCAGTAAGGCAAGCCTATGATTGGCATCAATGCAACGAGCATCGGTGCTACCATCGTCAAAGACAATGATTTCATAATCAAGACCTTTGACATTCCGGGCTTCTGCGACAAGTGCTTGCACCAGTGATGAAGCATCGTCGTTGTATACCGGGATAAGAATTGTTAGCTTGTCTATCATCTTCATTTTATTGGTTGTACATATATTAAATAACGCCATAAATGGAAGATATATTGCAAATGTAAAGAAAATAATTATATGATACCTAAGATAATACATTATTGCTGGCTGAGCAATGACCCCATACCTGCCAAACTAAAGAAGTGTATGGACTCATGGAAGAAACAACTTCCAGATTATGAGTTCATGCTGTGGAACTTTGACCGTTTTGCCAAGGACCGTTCGGTATGGGTTTCGCAGGTGTTCGACAGCCGTAAGTATGCATTTGCTGCTGATTACATACGTCTTTATGCCCTGTATAATTATGGCGGCATTTATCTTGATATGGATGTTGAGGTGGTTCGTCCGTTTGATTCTTTGCTCGGTCTCAAAACAATGCTGTGCTGGCAGAAGGGATGCGACGGACTGGAAGTGGCTACATTTGGGGCTGAGAAAGGAAGCAAGTGGGTAAAGGAGTGTCTTGACTATTATCAGAATCGTGAATTTATACTTCCAGATGGGACTTGCTCGGTAAAGCCATTGCCCAATATTGTAGAGGACATATTACGACATAAAGGCTATAAATTGGTTGATTGCAGTTCGATAGCCGATGCTAAGAATACAGAAAGACAGTACGCTGAGCGTAACGACAGTTATGTCTTACCAATACTTACAGACAACTTTTTCAGTCCGCGTTCGTATGATGACGCTACGACATGCGTCACAGACGACACATATTCTATACACCATTTTGCAGGAACATGGCTTCCATGGTATAGTAGGATGAAACGAACTGTATACAATTCGCTGGGATTTAAGAACCAAAGTCCATTGAAAATGCTTAAGGATTGCTTTGGCAAGTGACTCATTAGCAGCCTGCAATAAACAAACGCACCATCTTATACAACACCATATACGTATTGCCGAATTCAGAATCTCGGAATAGTCCAAGTGTGCCTTGACCATTGTGCTGAACTGTTCCGATAAAAAGGGCTATGGCGAATATCTTTAAACGGGTTGGTGGAACTATGCGGTTCATTGTTGTCAACAAGCTTTCTGCCAAATTACGATACCACCTCGGCAGCAGCCTCGTACACGATTCGGCATCCAGACTAAAGAAAACTATATATGCAGATATGGAAGCATATATGCAAGTACGGGTGTAATCAATCGAAAGAATCGTAAACATTGGTATTTGACATAGCATCAAGAAAGACAGTAGTGCAAAATAGTTGGTACGTTCTTGTGGCGAAACGTATGAACGTGTATATTGCGATGTGGCGTTGGCTCCATAATAAAGCGTAACCAATATACTGCCGATGCTGCCGATAATCGTAGGCAAATGGTTGAGTATTGCAAAGAAGTTGTAATGCAGATGCATGCGCATTACGCTCAAACTGTCAAAGGTGAAAAACTCTATGACGTTGTGATAGTCGGCATAAGGTTTTATGCTTTGCATTATGGCGGCATACACTTCAGCATTGCCCGAATATTTCAGACATAGCAGGAAGGCTGCAAACGAAGGAATCCAACAAAACAATGACTTATTCAGTTTGTAGGTTCGCAAGTATGTCAATAGCATAACTATTGGCAGACCGTAGAATGCATAAGGTTCATGCAGCAATATAGCGATGACTGTAAGAGCATTGGCAAGCACCAGCCAAAGCCGAAAATCCATTTTTGTCCACGACTTTACAATTATAAGCAGAATACACAGTTCGATGAAATCACGACGGAAAAAGCTTAATCCGAATATTCCTACTCCGCCAATCAAGAACGACACGCATAACAATCCTAATGAATATCCCCTGCGCTTGAATCCTTTCACCATAAACATTACTATCGTCAAATAGGCGACAAGGCACAACAGCAATGCTGTATGCAGCGGATCGAACCCTAATCCGTGTAGCCAATACAGCATTTCGCCCATTAAACCACGGCGTACAAAACCACCTTGATAGTTGATGAAGACATCTGCAAAGCTGTAATACTGAAAATTGTACACATAATTATATATTGCTGCAATAAACAATATTACGGCATAAAAAAGAGACCAGCAATTGAAGAATTTGATACTCTTTATTATATTCAGCACTTTGTCTTTCATACGTAAATGACAGTTTTTGTTATAACGAGCGGTACAGTCTTTCGTACTGCTCTGCCACACGGCGGTAGTCGTGATGTTTTCTTGTGAATTCAATGCTTTGGCTCGACATCCGCTGAAGCTGTCCTTTGGTGAAGAAGGCACACTCAATGGCTGCTTCGTTCTCGCTGTCGCTAATGTCGGGGCGTACATTTATTATCGGGCGCAGTTGGGATTCGCCTATAAAGTTGTAGTAAGCTTCTTCGCCCCCACCTATGACAACTGTGCCGCGAGCCATTGCTGCGAGCGAGTTCATTGAGGGAGTGTAGCTGTATAGCTGGTCGACAAGCACGTCTGCCTCGTCGAGCATGTGCATATATTCATCATAAGGTACGCCCTCGACATACTTAATCTCTATTTTGCCTGGGTGGCGTAGGGCTACAGACTCTACGAAAGAGGCTATGCGCTTGGCACCTTTCAGGTAGTCGCGCTTGGGCTGTATGCCTACAAGCACTTTTATAGTGCGCCCCATTCCCTTGATTCTTGCGCTTGACTCATGTGGAATCTCCATCGGTAGCGGAATGTAATGCAGCCGTTTGGCAAACCGTGGCATATTATAACAGAGCCAATACTCGTACAGGCAAGCCACAAGAGCGTCCGAATTGTATGCCACATCGTGCCAGCAACGTATGAATTGCGGGCGTGTGTGCTCGAATATGCGTTGTCGGTTGGCTTCCATATTCTGTGGCTTATTGTTCCAATAGGTATCGGAATAGGCTGGAACTCCTGCCGCTTGTCGCTCGAACAGAAACGGGTCGTCGGCGAAACAGCCCTTTACTATGCGTCTGTTGGTGAGTTTCAAGAACCAGAACATTATCCGGTTCCATCCGCCCATCAATGGCACGAAAGTGTAGTTATGAAGCTGTACAATGTCGTTGCCGCACACTTTCGGAAGATTGGAGAATATGTTCCACAGCACTCGCAGACCGCTCAGCTTGCCCCAACGCATATTGCGGCGCAGGTCGATGTCGCGTGGTGAGTCGTGCCAGTCGTTGCCGTCGGACATCAGCGTGACTTTATGGCCACGTTCTGTGAGTCCCTTCTTGAGCGTGTTGTGCAACATGCTCGACTCACCAACCAACAGTATCTTCATAGTCTTATGTATTTGTTTTCGTCAATGTATTCTTGCGGGCGCATTCCGAGTGCCACAACAGTACGTACAGCCATTTGTTCAAGACTGTATTTCAGCGTCCGCCATTTCCTTTCCTTTACGTCGCGCCACGGACTCATGGCACGATAGCGTTCAAATTCACGCTTCATAGGATGACGGCAGTTGCTGAACCATGGCTTGGGCAACCCCGTGTAGTGTATGATGGCTGGATGCTGCTGACCGTAAAGCATCTGATTGTCAAACTCCCATGACACAACTGAGTGGCGTATGTCAAACCAATACTCGTTGAGCATATTGTATCTCAACGGAAGAGTAATCTTTGACTCACGGAAAACGTAGTTCAGAATGTCCTGATCGTGGCAATATAGAGAGTCGGGGCGTGCTGAAGCGTATTGGCAGAAGGCATCAGCCACATTGTTGGCACGCCAATAATCCAGGTTGATGAGAAGCACTCCGGCGTTGAAGTAGCCCAACGGCTGCGGATAATGCAGCCGGTTGTAATGCTCAATCTTGTTGTTATAGCTGTCAGGCACAGCGGCTATAGCCTTGTCGTGCATGTCGGTAGCCCACAGTTCGTTGAGGCTGTCCGTGACGATTATGTCGCCGTCGAGATACAATACACGGTTGATATCGTCAGGCAACAGCTCGCTTAGTAATAGCCGATAGTATGTAGCATACGACGTTCCGACATGAGTGTTCTGCCCTTCACGGCCTATTGGAAAAGCGCTGAAAAGAGTCTCGTCAACAAGATAGAACTTTATCTTCTGTCCGTAATCGTATGCTATGCGTTCAATCAGCATGATGCTGTTGCTGTCGATGCCGTTGTGCAGCACATGCACACGGATGTCTGCCTCGCGGTTGTTCTCGAACAGCGAGGTTAGCATTATTCCGGTCTGCATGACGTAGCAGCAGTCGGTAGAGCATACGATATCCATACTTATTGCCATATACATTATTATATAATCATAACGCACATTGCTTGTTAATATTGTGTTGTCCGGCTTTACAAAGTCAGGCGTATTCCGTACGGACGGTTAGCATATTAATATTTTTGTAAAGTAAATATTACAAAATCAGAATGTAATGAAACAGTAAGGTAAAGGAAACATAAAAAAACGTTTCGATGCTTTGTCGTGACAAATTAAAATGTTAACTTTGCAGATGTAAAAAGATTACACGTTTTTTTTAAAACAAATAAACAATTATGGTAAACTACAAAGAATTGGGCTTGGTGAACACACGTGATATGTTCGCAAGAGCCATCAAGGGTGGTTATGCAATCCCTGCATTCAACTTCAACAACCTCGAGCAGCTTCAGGCTATCATCAAGGCTTCTTCAGAGCTGAAGTCGCCGGTTATCCTTCAGGTATCTAAGGGTGCACGCAACTATGCTAACGAGACTCTTCTCCGCTACATGGCTGAGGGTGCTGTAGAGTACGCTAAGGAGCTTGGCTGCAAGCATCCTGA
>UMGV01070642.1_pt1 | contig 65015 bp, 49 predicted proteins | sample 1965361 | NCBI WGS metagenome assembly UMGV01 (sample SAMEA4836081, study PRJEB28245) | human gut metagenome | biome: gut microbiome; material: fecal sample | place: Denmark | collected 2008
GCGTCCACGACTGAAAGAATTAAACGACAATCCCTAATTAACATTAAATTCTAATATAAACAATCATGATAGATACAGAGTTGTTGTCCCAAATACAGGCTGCAGGAATCACCGATGCAGACTATGAACGCGCTGAACGACACATCGAAGTTCTCAAGACCTTGTCAAATCTCACATATAAAGGAATTTTCATCTACGACAACTTCAAGAGGAAATATCTTTATATTTCTCCTAATCCTTTCGGTTGGTTAGAATATAATAAAGAAGCGTTTGAAAATATGGGGTCCATCTTTATAGATGCGTTTATCAAACCCAATAGCAAGAAAGCAATAATAGATGCTTTTGTATATTGTTATCAATACATTAAGAATCTGAGCCAAGAAGAAAAAGAAAACATAGCCATCTATTGCAACTACGACTACATGTCTATAGACGGCAAGCATCTCCCAAGCACCAAATGTACACCACTGGAATTTGCCCCAGACGGAAGTCCATGGTTGATGTTAGGCATAACCACATCTGAGCCACACGGAAAGCATGACATGTTCTGCATTCACAACATCTTAAGAAAAGAGCTTGTTTCATACAACCCGAAGAACGACAAATGGGAGAAAAAGCAGGTACCTACCCTTAGCCCCAAAGAGAAGACCGTCCTCCTGTTGCTAAGCCAAGGACAGGCAGCCAAGTCGGTGGCTGAGCGCTTGGGGATGTCGGAGTATACGGTGGCGACGCACCGCAAGAACATCTTCAGGAAACTGGGGGCGCATACGGTGGCTGAAGCAATGGCATTTGCGGTGAAATACAAAGCGATATGAGGCATCGGGGGCTGGCTGGCGGCACTGCCACGACTGCCGAAGACGACGAGGGCGGTAAGCAGGGCAGACTGCCTATATATATAATAAGGAGAAAAAAGCACAGCAAAGACCACGATAATACCTAAACAAACCTTAAAAAACAGCGGATGTAGACGGTTTTTGATTAATAATCGTCTAAAGATAGGTGGTTTTTGAATTATTCTGATTAAATTTGCACCCAAAATTGTTAAAATAGAGTGTAATGAAAAGAAAGTTCATACCTTTTATCTTATTGGTATCGACTATATTCTTCGTGTCTTCATGTTTGGGTGACGACAACGAAGAGATAGTATTTTCTGACCAAGTGGGCATCACTGCGTTCTCACTCGGCACCCAGAAGATTATCCGCGACACAGTGTCGAAGAAAGGCGCAGACAGTACGTATCAGACTACGCTGGACTGCAGCAAATATATATTCTACATAGACCAGACCAAGCACGAGATATACAACCCCGACTCTCTGCCCGTGGGCATAGACTGCAAGAAGATAATATGCAGCGTGACATCGAAGGGCTCTTCGGTGACGCTGGTGAAAAACATAGACAGCGACACGCTGCAGGCCTTTGAGACCATCGACTCGATGGACTTCTCGAAGCCCCGCACCCTGCGCATGGTGAGTATGTCGGGACGCGCCAGCTGCGACTATACCGTCAAGGTGAACATACACAAGCAGAAACCCAACATATTCGAATGGAAGATAGCTACCGGCTGCCCCGACATGGGGCTGCTCACCGGCATGCGCGCCCTGGCTATGGGCGGCAAAGTCTATGTGGTGGGCCGCGACGACAGCCAGCTGCGCATCTATGCTGCCGAGGAGCAGCACGTGGTGAGCTGGACCGAGATTACTCCCACTGTGGAGCTGGGCGCCGACAGCTATAAGGATATGACCGTGATGGGCGGCAAGCTCTATGCCCATGCCGAGGACGGCGTGTACTGCTCGACCGACGCATATACGTGGACCCGAGTGGGAACGCCGGCGATAAGCCGACTCCTGGGCGGCAGCAACAAGCGCCTCTACGCCCTGAGCACCGACAACAGAATCATGGCATCGGCCGACGGCGCCACCTGGACAGCCGAGAAGATGGACACCCCCGCCGACTCGCTGCCCACAGGCAACGTGAGCATGACGGCCCGACCCCTACTGACCAACCCCGGCACAGACCGCGTGGTGATGGTGGGCACGGGAGACAAGACGAGCAAGGTGTGGTCGAAGGTGGAAGAAACCGACGAAGGCAGCGAGCAGCAGGCATGGACCTACATGGACGTGGCGGGCGACAACCGCTTCCGTCTGCCCAATCTGGCCAACCTGCAGATGACCTACTATGACGACTTCATGATGGCGCTGGGCGGCAGCGGTATCGGCAACAGCCAGGGCGCGACAGCCTACGGCGGATGCTACACCAGCAGCGACGGCGGCATGACCTGGCGCATCAGAACGCTCTATGCACTGCCCACCAACTTCAACATAGAGAGCAACAGATTTGCCTTCACCGCCGACAGCCAGAACTATCTGTGGCTCATAGACGGCAAGGGCAACCTGTGGCGAGGCCGACTGAACCGGCTGGGCTGGGCAAAGGACAAGACATACTTCGGCGAATAACGACAAAGGACAATGAGGAAGGGCCTGGTGACACTCCTGATGCTCTGCGCCACGCTCACGGCAAGCGCACAGCAAGACGACGAATACCTGATGGAAATAGGTGGCGGCGTGGGGATGGTGTCATACCAAGGCGACTTCAACGGCAAGATAACACCGGGCATGCAGCCCGCCGGTGCCATCGTGTGGCGCAGACTGCTCAACCCCTACATGGGGTTCAGAGTGACGGGCATGATGGGCAAGCTCAAGGGCGACGCCACGCGGGTGGAGACCTACTACCCCGACGAGACGACGAGAGCCTACAGTTTTGACCGCTCGCTCACCGACGTATCGGTGACCTACGAGTACAACTTCTGGCCCTACGGCACCGGCCGCGACTATCGCGGCGCCAAGCGTATCACCCCCTTCGTCTTCGGCGGAATAGGCGCCACCTACGTTTCGGGTGGAGAGAAGAAGGTGTTTACCGCCAATGTACCGATAGGCCTGGGCATCAAATACAAGCTGAAGGAACGCCTCAACGTGGGGCTGGAATGGAGCATGCACTTCTCGCTGAGCGACGAGCTCGACGGCATAGCCGACCCCTATGGCATCAAGAGCAGCGGAGCATTCAAGAACACTGACTGCTACAGCGGGCTGATGCTCACCCTCACCTATAGCTTCAAGAGCAAATGTCGAACCTGTAACAACGACGACTAAATGGCAATAGAAATAGATAAAACCCGTGTGCCACAGCATGTGGCTATCATCATGGATGGCAATGGACGTTGGGCTGCCGAGCGTGGCAAGCCCCGCAGCTATGGCCATCAGGCAGGTGTAGATACCGTGCGCCGCATCACCTCTGAATGTACCCGACTCGGTGTGAAATTCCTTACACTCTATACTTTCTCCACCGAGAACTGGAACCGTCCGGCCGATGAGATATCGGCCCTGATGGGATTGGTACTGACATCGCTCGAAGATGAAATCTTCATGAAAAACAACGTGCGTTTCAGAGTGATAGGCGACATAGCCCGTCTGCCACAGATGGTGCAGGACAAGCTGCAGGAGGTGATGGACAACACCGCCGGCAACACCGCCATGACTATGGTGGTGGCGCTGAGCTACTCGGCACGCTGGGAGATTACCCACGCCGTGAAGCAGATAGCCGCCGAGACGCTGCAGCAGAAAGGCTCGGCCGACGACGCTGCCATCATAGACGCCATCAGCGAAGAGACGGTGGGCCAGCATCTCGCCACGGCATTCATGCCCGACCCCGACCTGCTGATACGCACGGGCGGCGAGCTGCGCATCTCCAACTATCTGTTGTGGCAGATTGCCTATTCTGAACTCTATTTCAGCGATGTCTATTGGCCCGACTTCAGCGAAGACGACCTGCACCGCGCCATACAGAGCTATCAGCAGCGTCAGCGCAGATACGGCAAGACCGAAGAACAAGTAGAAAATGAAAAGTAGGATGAAAATGAATATAAATAAGGTATTGCTGGTGGTGACCGCCCTCTTGTGGACCGCCGCCATGCAGGCACAGGACAAGATCGTATATCCCGAGATAACTTATGCCGGTACGCCCCGCACGGTGACCATCGGCGGTATCAACGTGTCGGGCGTGGACAACTATGAGGACTACGTGCTCACCGGCATCTCCGGACTCACCGTGGGCCAGGAGATAGACATCCCCGGCTCACAGATTACCGACGCCGTGAAGCGCTACTGGAAGCACGGCCTCTTCTCGAAGGTGAAAATCTATGCCGACTCACTGATAGCAGACAAAATCTATCTGCACATCTATCTGCAGGTGCGTCCGCGCGTGTCGACCATCAACTACATCGGTCTGAAGAAGTCGGAGCGTGAGGATATGGAGACCAAGCTGGGTCTGCTCAAAGGTATGCAGGTGACGCCCAACTCTATAGACCGTGCCAAGATTCTGGCCAAGAAGTATTTTGACGAGAAAGGCTACAAGAACGCCGAGATAGACATAAACCAGCGCGAGGACGTGGCTGGCAAGAACCAGGTAATCCTCGACGTGGTGGTCGACAAGAAAGAGAAACTGAAGGTACGCAAGATATACATCGAGGGCAACCACCAGCTGAAGACCAAGGTCATCAAGGGCGGCCTCTTCAAGAAGGGCGCCTTTGCCAAGACCCATGAGGCGGGTACGCTGAGCAGCTTCCTCAAAGCCAAGAAGTTTACCCCCGAGCGCTGGGAGGCCGACAAGAAGCGTCTGATTGAGAAATACAACGAGTACGGTTTCCGCGACGCCGAGATTATCTCTGACAGCGTGTGGAACCATGACGACAAGCACGTGAGCATACGCATCAAGGTGAATGAAGGCAAGAAGTACTATCTGCGCAACATCTCGTGGGTGGGCAACACCGTCTATACCACCGACTATCTGAGCCGCGTGCTGGGCATGAACAAGGGCGACGTGTACAACCAGAAGCTGCTGAACAAGCGACTCACCGAAGACGAGGACGCCGTGGGTAACAACTACTGGAACACGGGTTACCTGTTCTACAACCTGGTGCCTGCCGAAGTCAACGTGGTAGGCGACAGCATCGACCTCGAAATGCGTATCCAGGAGGGTCCGCAGGCCCACATCAACCACGTGCGCATCAACGGTAACGACCGTCTGTATGAAAACGTGGTACGTCGCGAGCTGCGCACCAAGCCCGGCGACCTCTTCTCCAAGGACGCCCTGCAGCGCTCGCAGCGTGAGTTGGCATCCATGGGTCACTTCGAGCCCGAGAAGGTGCTGCCCGACGTGCAACCCAATGTGGAGGACGGAACCGTGGACATCAACTGGAATCTGGAGCAGAAGAGCAATGACCAGATAGAGTTCTCGCTGGGATGGGGACAGACTGGCGTCATCGGCCGCATCGGTCTGAAGCTGAACAACTTCTCGATGCGCAACCTCTTCAACAAGAACCGTGAGCACCGCGGCATCCTGCCTGTGGGCGACGGTGAAGTGCTGCAGTTGGGAGCCCAGACCAACGGTACCTACTACCAGAGCTACAACGCCAGCTATTCGACCAACTGGTTTGGCGGCAAGCGCCCCATCCAGCTCTCTGTCGGCGCCTTCTTCTCTAAGCAGACCGACGTGTCGAGTACCTATTATAATAGTGCTGCGATGAACAACTACTACAACTATCTGTATGGTTATGGCAGCAGCTACTACAACAACTACGAGAACTACTATGACCCCGACACCTTTGTCAAGATGTTTGGTCTCTCGCTGGGTTGGGGCAAGCGTCTGCGTTGGCCCGACGACTACTTCCAGCTGTCGCTCTCGCTGGCTTACACCCGCTATATGCTCAAGAACTGGCGCTACTTCCTCATGACCAATGGTAATGCCAACAACCTGAACCTGAGCATCTCGCTGAGCCGTACCTCTACCGACAACCAGCTCTTCCCCCGCCGCGGTTCGGAGTTTATGGCTTCGGTAACGCTCACTCCGCCATGGTCTAAGTGGGACGGCAAGGACTACAAGAACCTCGCCAACAACTACCAGTCGGCCACCTACTCTCAGGAACAGCAGGAGAAATATCGCTGGGTGGAATACCACAAGTGGAAGTTCAAGGCCAAGACCTACAGCGCCCTGACCAACGGCCAGAAGTGTCTGGTGCTGATGACCCGCGTGGAAATGGGACTGCTGGGCAGCTACAACAAGTACAAGAAGTCGCCCTTCGAGACCTACTACATGGGTGGTGACGGTATGAGTGGCTACTCATCAGGCTACGCCGAAGAGACTGTGGGTCTGCGTGGTTATGAGAACGGTTCGCTGGCATACAACGGCTACGCCTATGACCGCTTCACCATGGAGCTGCGCTACCCATTCATGCTGGGCAACACCACCATCTACGGTCTGGGCTTCGCCGAAGCCGGTAACGCATGGACCGACACCAAGAAGTTCAACCCCTTCGACATGAAGCGCTCGGCAGGTATCGGTGTCCGCATCTTCCTCCCGATGGTTGGCCTGATGGGTATCGACTGGGCTTACGGTTTCGACAACGACAACATCAACGGAAAGAAGGGTGGCAGCAACTTCCACTTCATCCTGGGTCAGGAATTCTGATAATAATCATTAAAAGCGACGCGGGCGCTGTAACTTACATCACAGCGTCGGCGTCACATACATAAACCAAGCAAAGGAAAAGTATGAAGAAAATATTGGCAATATGCACCCTGGCGCTGATGGCAATCACGGCGCAGGCACAGAAGTTTGCCCTGATGGACATGGAGTATGTGCTGAAGAACATTCCCGCCTATGAGCGTGCCAACGAGCAGCTCAACCAGGTGAGCAAGAAGTGGCAGGCCGAAGTGGAGGCTCTCAACACCCAAGCCGCCACCATGTACAAGAACTACCAGAACGAGGTAGTATTCCTCTCCAAAGAGCAGAAGGCCGCCAAGCAGGAGGAAATCATGCTGAAGGAGAAGGAAGCCGCCGACCTGAAGAAGAAGTACTTCGGCCCCGAGGGCGAACTGTTCAAGAAGCGCGAGAGCCTCATGTCGCCCATTCAGGAAGAGATATACAACGTGGTCAAGGAGATAAGCGAGCAGCGTGGCTACAGTCTGGTGCTCGACCGCGCCAGTGACAGCGCCATCATCTTCGGTTCGCCCAAGATAGACATCTCCAACGAAATCCTCCAGAAACTCGGTTACGCTAACAATAACTAATAACAATTAAATACAAACGAAATGAAAAAACTTATTTTGATGCTGATGCTTTGCGCACCAATGGCTGTATTCGCCCAGAAGTTTGGCAAAGTTAACACCCAGGTAGTAGTACAGTCATTGCCCGACTATGCCAAGGCACAGGGAGAAATGGCTGCTCTGAGCAAGCAGAAGGAAAACGACCTGAAGTCAATGCAGGACGAGCTGACACGCAAGGCTCAGGAGTACGAGAAGTCTAAAAGCGCCATGAACCCTACCAAGCAGAAGGAGACAGAGGAAGAGCTGCAGGGTCTGAACGCCAAAATCCAGCAGGCATACCAAGACGCTCAGAAGGAACTCTCTGAAAAGAACAACGCACTGCTCGAGCCAATCCTCACCAAGGTACAGAACGCCATCACAGCTGTAGGCAAGGCTGGCGGATATACCTCTATCTTCGAGATTGGCACATCTGGCGTAGTGTTCTTCGGCGACAACGTGAAGGACGTTACCGAGGAAGTAAAGGCCAAGGTAGGCAAGTAATCCAGACACTCATTCATCACAAATGACAGGGCAGGCCAGAGTGCCTGTCCTTTTTTCTCAATACACAAAACTTACCGATATGAGAAAGCTGCTTTTTTCCTTAGTTATGTTGGTGCTGCCTATGATCTCACAGGCACAGACTACCATCAAGTATGGTTATCTCAGTTATCAGGAGGTGCTGAAGTTCATGCCCGAGTATGCTGTGGCACAGACCAAACTGGCCGACCTGAAGCAGAAGTATGACAACGAGATGAAGCGCGTGGAAGACGAGTTCAACAAGAAGTATGAACAGTTTCTTGAAGGTCAGAAAGACTTTGCTCCGACTATCCTCCGCAAGCGCCAGGTGGAGTTGCAGGAACTGATAGCCAAGAATATAGCGTTCAAGGAAGAGGCCAAACGACTGCTGGCACAGGCTGAGACCGAATCTTACGCTCCCCTCAAGGCCAAGCTGGCCGAAACCCTGCGCGGTATAGGCGAAGCACGCGGATTCATGTTTATCCTCAACACCGATAACGACAATCTGCCTTACGCCAACAGCGCCTTTGGCGAAGACATCACGACCCTGGTCAAAGAGTGTCTGAAATGAGCGAACGGCTGCCCATGACTCCGGGCCCTATCGGCATCTTCGATTCGGGCTACGGAGGGCTCACCATCCTGCATGGCATACGCCAGGTGCTGCCCCAGTATGACTATGTGTTCCTGGGCGACAATGCCCGCGCGCCTTACGGTCCGCGCTCGTTTGATGTGGTCTACGACTTCACCCGCCAAGCGGTGTTCAAGCTCTTCCGCATGGGTTGCCAACTGGTTATCTTGGGCTGTAACACCGCCTCGGCCAAGGCTCTGCGCACCATACAGCAGAACGACCTGCCCCAGTGGGACCCCTCGCGACGCGTGCTCGGCGTGATACGCCCCACGGTAGAGGCCATCGGACATCTCACACGCAACGGCCATGTGGGTCTGCTCGCCACCGAGGGTACCGTGAAGAGCCACAGCTACGACATGGAGATTCGCAAGCTCTGGCCCGACATCCACATCTCTGGTGTGGCTTGTCCCTTCTGGGTTCCGCTCGTAGAGTACAACGAGGCCGATAGTCCCGGTGCCGACTATTTCGTCAAGAAGCGCATCGACGAGCTGATGTCGCTCGACCCCGACATCGACAGCATTATCCTGGGCTGTACCCACTACCCCATCCTGCTGCCCAAGATACTCAAATACACCCCACCCGGCGTGCGCATCATCCCCCAGGGCGAGTATGTGGCCAGCAGCCTCAAGGACTATTTCGTGCGCCACCCCGAGATTGAGCAGAAGTGTACACGCAACGCCACCAGCCGCTACCTCACCACCGAGAACGCCGACAAGTTTGCCGAAGGCGCTCGGATGTTCCTCCACGAACACGTAAACATAGAACATATAGATTTAGAGTAAATGCAAGAAACAAGACAAAACCGTATTTCACGACTCCTGCAGAAAGAGTTATCATCCATTTTCCAATCGCAGACGCGCAAGACCAATGGCGTGCTGGTGAGCGTGACCCGCGTACGCATCAGCCCCGACCTCAGCATCTGCACCGCTTATCTGAGCATCTTCCCCTCAGAGCGCAGCGAAGAGATAATGAAGAATATCAACGCCAGCGAGAAGAGCATACGCTACGAACTGGGTACCCGCGTGCACAACCAGCTGCGCATCATCCCCGAGCTGAGATTCTTCATCGACGATTCACTCGACTATCTCGAACATATTGACGAACTTCTGAAAAAAGGATAGTGAACTTTCCGTTATTCATCGCCAGGCGCTATCTCTTTTCCAAGAAGAGTACCCACGCCATCAATGTCATCAGCCTCATCTCTGTCATCGGAGTCGCCGTGGCTACGGTGGCGCTGGTCATCGTGCTCAGCGCCTTCAACGGCTTCCACGACCTGGTGGCCACGCTGTTTACCAGCTTTGACCCGCAGATAGAGATTGCGCCGGTCAAAGGCAAGACGGCTCCTGCCGACGACCCGCTGCTCACCCGCATACGCCAGTTGCCGTATGTGGATGTTGCCACCGAGTGTGTCGAGGACAATGCGCTGGCTGTATACCAGGACAAGCAGGCGATGGTAACCATCAAGGGTGTCGACGACAATTTCCGCGACCTCACCCGCATCACCGACATTCTCTACGGCGACGGAGAATTCTGCCTCCACGCCGCCAACCTCAACTACGGCATCGTGGGCGTACAGCTCGCCCAGCAGCTCACGCTCGGCACCCGTTGGACCGACGCGCTGCGCATCTATGCCCCCGTCAGAGAGGGTCAGCTCGACCTGGCCGACCCCACGCAGGGTTTTGTCGTCGACTCGCTCGACTCTCCTGGCGTGCTCTTCATGGTCAAGCAGTCCAAGTACGACTCGCGCTACATCATCGTTCCCATCGCCTGGGCCCGCAATATCTTCGGGCAGCAGGGCATGATTTCCTCGCTCGAACTGCGCCTCAAGCCCGGAACCGACATCGCCGACGCCAAGCGCGAGATAGCCGACATCGCCGGCGACAGCTACACCGTCAAGGACCGCTTTGAGCAGCAGGACGACACCTTCAAAATCATGAAGATAGAGAAGCTCTTCGCCTACGTCTTCCTCACCTTCATCCTCATCGTTGCGTGCTTCAACATCGTGGGCTCGCTCTCCATGCTCATCATCGACAAGAAAAACGATGTGGTCACCCTCCGCAATCTCGGCGCCACCGACAGCCAGATAGCCCGCATCTTCCTCTTCGAGGGTCGTATGATTTCCGTCACCGGTGCAGTGATGGGTATCGTCATCGGCCTCCTGCTCTGCTTCATCCAGCAGCAGTTCGGGCTCGTGCGCCTCGGCGACAGCGACGCCTCCTTCATCGTCGACGCCTACCCCATCAGCGTCCACTACGACGATGTAGCCCTCATCTTCATCACCGTCATAGCCGTAGGCTGGCTCGCCGTCTGGTACCCCGTCCGCTACCTCAGCCGCCGCCTCTTGGGCTAATCCCGCCACCGACAACCCTATATCCCCATCATCCCCCTCTCTTTCACCCCCAAATCCCCACAGATTTGGAATGAGAACCGACAGCCCCATGGCAACCCAATGAGAGTTGCCAATGGGTGTGAAAATTTAGGTACTTACCGCATTTTTAACAGTGAGAATAGCCATTAAATCAAAATAAATACCTATATTTGCAGGAAATCTACAAATATAGGCGCGTAATGATACTTAAAATTGAGTTTGAGAACTTCTTCTCGATAAGAGAGCAAGTAAGGATAGATTTCCGGGCTGCCAATATCAACACTACACTTGCTCGCGCATTGGGGCATAACCTGATGGAGTGGAAAGGTGTGCCAGTCTTGAAATCTGTTGGTCTGTTCGGCCCCAATGCGTCGGGCAAGACAAACATTCTGAAAGCCATAAATTTCTGCTGCAGATTGATTCTGGATTCACACCAGTTCAACGAAGGCGCTATCTTCAGCTTCGAGCCATTCAAGTTTGATGGCTGGCAGGACAAGCCAAGCAAGTTCTTGATTGATTTTGTGTGCGACAATGTGGAGTACGAGTACTCGTTCGAACTTACCAGAAGCAAAGTGCTCAGAGAGAGCCTCTACCACTATCCTGTAGGCAGACGTGCAAAGATATTTGTCCGCAATGCTGACGGCAAGTATAGTTTCGGCACCGGAGTAATCAACAAGCCTATGGATGTGGCATTAAACACCAGTGACAAGAACCTCTTCTTGAGCAGAGCCAGTTCCATGAACAGAGAGATAGCCCAGAAGCTGTACCGCTACTTTATGAATCAGTTTCTGCTCGGCCTCACCAACATCAATGAGATGATGGTTCTTGACAATTTCAACACCTACAAAAGAGTAATACTCAAAGCTCTTGAAATCTGTGACATAGACATTACCGACATTAAAGCCCGCAAAGAGCAGATTCCTGCACCTGTCGCCATTCCTGGCCAGGGAGACCTTTCCTTCCAGTTGGTCGATGTTCTCAAGTTCAAAACCTACCATCGCAATAATAAAGATGTGATGTTCGACCTTGACCTTGAAGAATCCAGCGGTACCCGTAAGCTCTTCCAAATACTGATACGACTCCTGGATGTGGTCAAAAACAGGAAAAGCATCATGATGGATGAGTTTGACCTCGGTCTCCACACCCGATTGGCCGATTTCATCCTCGACCTAATTCATGCTTCAGAAGGAAGCCAGCTGCTCTTCTCTTCTCACAACACCAATCTGATAGATGTCAAGAGATTGAGAAGAGACCAGATAGTTTTCGTCAACAAGTCTGAAGACGGAGCCACCGAGGTCTATTCCCTCTATGATTTCAAAGACTTCCGTGAAAACATGGATGCCGAGAAGGGCTACATCCAAGGGCGCTTCGATGCTGTGCCATACGTTGACTCATCGGTTGATAGCATCAAACATCTGTTGGAGGATTAACTATGGCCAGCAAGCGAGAGAAGGCGCCCTATAAACGGATGCGCAAGATTGCCTTGGTTATCTGCGAAGGCGAAACAGAGGTGGAATATCTGAATCTTATAAGGAAATGGTACAAGTCGCCGGTACGCATTGTCTCACATATCGAAGGCAACAGAATAACCCAGCCTCTTATTGACAAGCACGCCAGAGAACTCAAAATATCCCCATTCGACAAGGTCGATACATTTCTCATGTATGATATGGATGTCCCCGCCATCAATGACAAACTTATGGCATGCAAAGCCGAACTGCTGCTAAGCAACCCGTGCTTTGAGGTATGGCTACTCCTACACGTGAAAGACCAGACATCTGCATTGAGTTCCACTGCGGTTATCAAGGAGCTAAAAAGAAGCGCACCCGTTTGGCAAAATTATAGCAAAGCCATCTATACAGATACACAAAAGGGGTTTCTCAGAGAGCATATTGCCGATGCCATCCGCAGAGCCAAAGGGCTCAAAGATTTCCACAATCCCTCCAGCCGCATATTCAAGTTACTGGATATTTTAGAGGGCAAGGCATAGTTTTTTCTTCATATTCCTCCTTGCCGTTCGGCTTTTTTGTGGCATTTCAATCGGCTTTTTTGTGGCATTTCGTTCGGCTTTTTTGCGGTAAAGGCCATCGATACGAGGTTGATTGGCTGTTGTGATTGCATCGCTGATGGTGACTACAGCAGGCGGAGGGCGTAGAGGATCTGCGCCTGTTGCCCCTACGGAGAAGGCGGTCATGTACACAATTCTTCCCTACATTCCCTACAGCAGCAAAGTCAGCAGTGCAGAGCCAGAGGGCTGGGCTGCTGTCGTTTCTATCAATTTGTCGTCCATAATTGACTCATTCCCTGTCTCCCCAGGTCGCAAAAACTTTGGAAAATGATATTTTCCTCTTATTTTTGATACTTATTCCAACTAAAAGCGTTACCTTTGCACACAGTGGGCTGGTTTTCATGGATAAGTCCAGCACCGATGGCGAGGAGCAGCTGCCATCCAGCCTTACCAGAGGCCAACCCAATCTGCAGCAAGCAGCCCTACAGCTCTACCGGAGGCCAACCTACTCTGCAGGAAGCAGCCCAACCCAACAGCAAAGCACCCCAACCAAGCAGCAAAGCACCCCAACCCCGCAGCAAAGCAACCCCAACACCGCAGCCAACCACCCCAACCCAGCAGCCGAAGCCACTGACGCGGCGGGGCCAATCATCCGAGACTACGGAATAACAAACTAATAATACATTGGAATTATGAGCAAACAAAACATTGCCCTCATCACGGGCGTTACAGGACAAGACGGATCGTATCTGGCAGAACTCCTGCTGGACAAAGGTTATGACGTGCACGGCATCATCCGCCGCTCGTCGGTAGACCATCGTGAACGCATAGCCCACCTTGAAGGACGGCCCCATTTCCACCTCCATTATGCCGACCTAGGCGACTCCATGTCTATCGTGGGCGTAGTGGCAGACGTGCGCCCTACTGAGATATACAACCTGGCAGCACAGAGCCATGTACAGGTGAGCTTCGACTCACCCGAGTTCACCGCCGATGTAGACGCCGTGGGCGTGCTGCGCATCATCGAAGCCGTGCGCAAGGTGGGACTCGCCCAGTCGTGCAAGATATACCAGGCCTCGACATCCGAGCTCTACGGCAAGGTAGAGGAAGTGCCTCAGAATGAGAACACGCCCTTCCACCCCTTCAGCCCCTATGCCGTCGCCAAACTCTACGGATACTGGATTATCAAGGAATATCGTGACGCCTACAACATGTTCTGCTGCAACGGCATCCTCTTCAACCACGAGAGCGAGCGCCGGGGCGAGACTTTCGTGACGCGCAAGATTACCCTCGCCGCAGCACGCATTGCCCAGGGCCTGCAGGACAAGCTCTATCTGGGCAACCTCGACTCGCTGCGCGACTGGGGCTACGCCAAGGACTACGTGGAGTGCATGTGGCTCATTCTCCAGGCCTCCAAGCCCGAAGACTATGTCATCGCCACCGGCGTCCAGCACAGCGTGCGCGAGTTTGCCGAGCTGGCCTTCCACTATGTCGGCATCGAGCTCAAGTGGGAGGGCAAGGACGAGAACGAGAAGGGCATCTGCGTGAGCGGACCCGAGGCTCTCGTGGGCAAGACCCTCGTCGAGGTGTCGCCCGACTTCTACCGCCCCACCGACGTGGTCAACCTCTGGGGCGACCCCACCAAGGCACGCGCCCGACTGGGCTGGAACCCCAACACCACGCCTTTCGAGGAACTGGTGCGCATCATGGTAGACCACGATATGGCCAAGGTCGCCTCTGAGGGAGCCGCCGCCAAGGTGCGCATGAACCTCGCCGAATATCTGGAAAAGGGAATTGTAAAATAACACACCGATGACACTCTCTAAGAACGCCAAGATATACATCGCCGGGCACCGCGGGCTCGTGGGCTCGGCCATCTGGAACAATCTCCAGTCGCGCGGCTACCACAATCTGGTGGGCCGCACCCACAGCGAGCTCGACCTCACCGACCAGCAGGCTGTCAAGGCCTTCTTCGACCAGGAGCGCCCCGATGCCGTAGTCCTCGCCGCAGCCTTTGTGGGCGGCATCATGGCCAACTCGCTCTACCGCGCCGACTTCATCATGCAGAACATGAAGATGCAGTGCAACGTGATAGAAAACGCTTACACCCACGGCGTCAAGAAGCTGCTCTTCCTCGGCTCCACCTGCATCTACCCCAAGCAGGCGCCCCAGCCCATGCGCGAGGACTGCCTGCTCACCTCGCCCTTGGAGTACACCAACGAGGAGTATGCCATCGCCAAGATAGCCGGACTCAAGATGTGCGAGTCCTACAATCTCCAGTACGGCACCAACTTCATCGCTGTGATGCCCACCAATCTCTATGGACCCAACGACAACTTCCACCTCGAAAATTCGCATGTCATGCCAGCCATGATGCGTAAGGTCTACCTCGCCAAGCTCATCCACGAGGGCGACTGGCACAGCATTGCCCGCGATATGGACAAGCGCCCCATCAACCCCACCGACGCCCTGCGCGACATCATCGGCGAGGGCAACGTAGACGGCCACAGCCAGCCCGACCGCATTCTCCGTGCGCTCGCCTACTACGGCATCTACGACAACCGCGTGGTGCTCTGGGGCACAGGCTCACCCTTGCGCGAGTTTCTCTGGAGCGAAGACATGGCCGACGCCAGCGTCCACGTGCTGCTCCATGTCGACTTCAGCGACATCATAGGCATAGACCGCTACAGCTCCGTGTTCTATGGCGCCAAGACCGACGGCCGCGTAGACCGCAACAACTCCGAGGGCCGCGGCGGAGCCATACCCGAGTTGGGCGAGATACGCAACTGCCACATCAATGTGGGCACGGGCAAGGAGCTCACCATCCGCCAGCTCGCCCATCTCGTGGCCGAAGCTGTAGGATTTGAAGGCACCATCGACTTCGACGCTTCCCGCCCCGACGGCACCATGCGCAAGCTCATCGACGTGACCAAGCTCCACTCGCTGGGCTGGACCCACAAGGTGGAGATAGAAGACGGCGTGCGCCGACTCTACGACTGGTATCGCGAGAGTCTCAGCTGACCTCGCTCCCGGTGCCCCCACCGCCACTCTCTTTCCCCCTACCCCTACGGCAGCAGTCGACACGTGTCACTGCTGCCGTTTTTAGTTCTGCCGCTCACCACCTTCAGCGGCGCCGCGACCATCCGGCGTGGCTCGTGACTTATGATACGTGACCACGTGACATTTGATACGAAGGCTCGTGCCTTACGATACGCGTGCTCGTGCCTTCCGTTACGAGCCGCCCACTGCGCTTCCGGCGCGCTGTATGCCCCGTGGGCTACCCGCATCGATGGTCTTCGCCGCCACTCTCCGCCATCCCGTGCGCTCCCTGTGGGCAGCCGCGGCGCGCTTATGATTCCTCGGTTTCGCCAACTCTGTACTGTCAAAAAACGCCCATTTCATCGTGATTTTTCCCAAAATGTCCGATTTATACCAGCGAATGTCCGATTCATACCAATTTATGTTGCGATTTTTTATGGCCGGTCACATCTTTAATAGGTATATTTGCAGCAGACTATCCATCTATCCTGCCCCGCCCCTACCTTGGCCTGCAGTCTGGAGAGAATTATTATAACTTGCGAGATAATCACTTAAACCGATATAACAATGAAAAAGATGAAAACCTACTATGTGAAGCCCGTGGCGGAACTCATACGCGTTTCCACCCGGCTGATGAATGTGACTTCTGGCACCGTCAGCGGTCCCGGTGGAAGCTCCATCGGCAACGGTGGCAGTGCAAGCGACAGTGGCAACCCACCCATGCACTCAGGCACCTATCTCTGGGATACCGACAACATTGATTATTAACTTAACCCTTACCAATATGAAAAAAACTCTCCTACTCACCGTAGCCCTCATCCTGACTGGGCTCAACAGTGCCATGGCAGCCATAGACGAAGAGCTGCGCACCATCATCACCAAGAGTGATGGCATCGAGCTGACCGAAGTGACCAACGATGCCAACAACCCCTGGGCCATAGCCGACGGAGTGGCGACAAGCACCGTGGGCAAGTCGTCTAATACCACATCGCAGACCATCACCATCAAGTTTCGCGCTACCGGACGCACCATATTCTCCTACGGCTACACCACCGATTTCTACTCCTATGCAGAGTATGACCGCAAGATTGTGACCTTCGACGACAACACCCTGTACAGTAATTATTCCAGTTATACGACCAAGTCGTACTACACCCATTATTTCATTCTGGACGAGGGCGAACATACCATCACCTTTACCCACAAGCATTTCCACAACCACAACAACTACACCCAGGTAATGACCGTGAGCGACATCGCACTCTACACTGCCGAGAGCCAGATGATGACCATAGACCTCGCCGCACCAGGCACCCTGGGCGTAGAGGCACTCAATCTGGTCAACACGCTCCCCGAGATGCAGTTTCTGAGGCTCTCGGGCAAACTCAATGCCGACGACTGGAACTCCATCAAAAACATGACGGGGCTCAGATGCATTGACCTCACCAATGCGCAGATAACCGACATCCCCGACAACGCCTTCAGCAGTTCGTCGCTGCGGTTTGTCGACCTGCCCACCTGCCTCAAGACCATCGGCAAGGAGGCTTTCTACCGCCGCCCCATTACCGGCAAGCTCACACTGCCAGCCACGCTGGAGTCGATAGGCGTCAACGCCTTCAGAACGACCTATATCACCGAGGTAGAGATACCCGACAATGTGACCACCATAGACAACCATGCCTTTGCCGAGAACCAGAAACTCCTCACCCTCAAGCTGGGCACGGGCCTCACCAGTCTCAATACCGGCTGTTTCTACAACTGCCAAGCCCTGAAGACCGTCAGCGGCGGTGCCAATATCAAAACCATCTACAACGAGTGTTTCCGCTACTGTGCAGCCTTGGAGACCGCCAGCGACCTGCAGCCCCTTAAGGTCAAGGGCTTTGCCTTTGATGGTGCAAAGATGCTGCAATCATTCAACTTTGCCGATATCACCGACCTGGGAGAATATGCTTTCAGAAACTGCCAAGCCCTGAAGAGCGTAGAGCTGCCCAAAATCAGCTCTATGTCGTGGTATTGTTTCAACGACTGCTCTTCGATTACCACGGTGAAGCTGGGCGACAAGATAACCTACATCCCAAGCGATGCATTCCACGGCTGCTCGAGTATGGAAGAAGTGGTCTTGGGCAGCTCTATACGCGAACTGGGCAGCTACTGTCTCTATAGCAGCTCTGGCAGCCTCAAGCGCGTCTACCTCGCCGCTCCGGCTCCCCCATCGACCAGCACCTCGCCATTCTACCGCCTCTCGGGCGTGACGCTCTATGTGCCCGACTACGCCATGATCAGCTACAAGCAGCACAGCTACTGGAGCCAGTTTACCTCGGTAGACAGCAACCCCAACCCGGCTGGCTATATAGACCTCTACGGCAAGCTCGAGCTGAGCACCAACTCGCGCATCCCTGGCAACCCCGACATCACGATGAACTACCAGGGTGGCACCACCCCCATCAAGGGCATACTCATCGTCAATGGCAACAATCCCCAGTCGCTGGGCAACTATTACCACTGGGCAAACACAAGCGACAACTGCCCCGTGACGATAAGCCGCTGCAACCAGATGACGGCAGCCTCGGTCAAGGTCAACCACTATCTGGCCAAGAACTACTGGTACTACATCACCATGCCCTTCGACGTGAAGCGCAGCGACATAACCATCTCTAAGGGTGCTGTGGCCGTGCGCTACTACGATGCCGACAGCCGCGCCCAGAACGGTGCCGGCAACAACTGGAAGGACGTGGCCGACGACGCCATCCTCCGCGAGGGCCAGGGCTACATCTTCTGTGCCAGCGACGACAGCTGGTGCCAGTTTACCGCCAGCGACGACACCCGCAACCACATCTTCAAGAGCCACGACGTGACGCTGACGCTGCAGGAGCATGCTTCGTCGGTGAGCAACGACGCCAACTGGAACCTCGTGGGCAACCCCTACCCCTCATTCTTTGACATCTACTACATGGACTATACCGCTCCCATCACCCTGTGGGACACCGACAACCGCACCTTCACCGCCAAGAGTGTGGCCGACGACCAGGTGGCGCTGCACCCCTTCCAGGCATTCTTCGTGCAGAAGCCCACGCTCATCAGCGAACTCACCTTCCGCACCGACGGCCGCCAGGCTACCAAGACGATAGACCGCTCTGCCGCCGCACCACGCATGACGCCCGTAGTGGCAAGCCGCCACTTCGTAGAGCTGGCCATCACCGACGGCAGCACCACCGACCTCACCCGCGTGGTGGTCAATCATGCAGCCTCTGATGACTTCTGTGCCGACAACGACGCCACCAAGATGATGGCCGACGGCACCACGCCGCAAATCTACACCCACGCCTCCGGCGACATCTATGCCATCAACGAGGGAGCCCACCAGAGCGGCAGCGTCAAGGTGGGTGTGCAGATCGCCCATAGCGGCACCTACACCATCACCATGCCCCGCAACGACGTGCGCGCCCGCCTCTACGACTACGGCGTAGAGGTCGAACTGCCCTACACCTTCGCCGCCGATGAAGGCGTGGAAGACAACCGCTTCACCATAGGTTTCGACACTACCACCACCGGCATCGACGCCATCAAGCCCGGCGCCCAGACCGACGGTGCCATCTATACGCTCGACGGCATCCGCGTGAGCACTACCGCCCCCAAGGGCATCTATATCCAGAACCACAAGAAAATCGTGAAGTAAGATGAGGACTACAAGATATATACTGACCATCGTAGCGCTCATGATGTGTCTGTGGGCGCGTGGTCAGGGATGGAACCCCGACAGCCCCGCCGAGCCCTCGTCGCGCTACAGGCTCAGCGTCAAGGCTGTGCCAGCCGAGGCGGCTACCACCTCGGGCAGCGGACACTATACGGTCAACTCCCGGGTGACGGTCTCTGCCACCGCCACCGCCGAGTGCTGGCAGTTCAGAGGCTGGACCGACAGCAAAGACCAACCCGTGAGCGACTGGTCAAGGTTTACCTACACCACGACCAATGCCCACGAGACCCTCACCGCCCACTATGAGCGCGTGGCTACCAGCCGCCTCACCATAGCCTACGACCCCTCGACGGTAAACAAGGAGAGCACCAGCGAGTATAAGGAGGGCACTATCGTGCATCTCGAAGCTGGCACCTACTCCAACTTCACCTTCGTCAACTGGACCAACAGCGCCGGCGACGAGGTGAGCCGCGAGCGCAAGATGCAGTACACCGTGACCGCCAACGACGAGACTCTCACCGCCCGTTACCGCTTCACCCCCGGCAGCCCCGGCGAGCCTTCGGAGACCAAGCCCCGCCACTGGGTACACTTCTCTGCCGAGCCGGCATCGGCTGCTTCGTTCTCGCAGAGCAAGAGTTTCCAGGTGTCGGAAGGCAGCTGGTTCAGCATCTCGGCGTATAACAACAACAACTACGTACTGAAAAACTGGACCCAGGACGGCGAGGTGGTCGGCACGACCAACGGCTATGGCGCCTGGATGGGCACCGAAGACATCAGGCTGGTGGCACACTATGTCTATCAGCCTCCGTCGCCCGCAGACCCATCGACCGACAAGAACCACCACTTCGCGCTCTACGCCACATCGACCTCCATCTACCGTGGCGAGACCACCCTGATGCCTGTCTATATGGAGAACACCTTCGGCATCAAGCAGCTCACCTTCACGCTGGTATTGCCCGACAACATCCAGGCCGACGCCTCACGGATAGAGACCACGCTGCGCACCTCGGCGTATAGCGTGACAGCCAGTCAGGACGGCCAGCGGCTCACGGTCAACATCAGCGGCGGCACGCAGATAAGCGAGAGCAACGGAGCCGTGGTGCGCATCCCCGTGACCACCCTCAGTGCCATCGAAGACGGCGTCTACGACGTGGGCTTTGCCGACATCAGCGCCATCAATACCGACGACAATGCCGTAACCTTCAGCTCTCGTCCTGGCAAGATAACCGTCGTCACCCTCGAGGAGGGCGACCTGCAGGCACAGTTCTCCGTAGACCGCTACATGAACCGCGCCCAGTTTACCAACCTGAGTACCGACAACGCGCGCAGCTTCGCGTGGGACTTCGGCGATGGCACCACCAGCACCGAGCGCAACCCCATGCACATCTATGCCGAGGCTGGCAGCTACACGGTCAAGCTCACCGCCCGCGGCGTAATCAAGACCGCCGAGGCCGAACAGACCATCGTGATAAACCCCGCCAACACGTGGACAGCCAATGGCGACTACACGCTGGACGCCACGGCGGTGGGTGCGCGCAACTTCACCTCGCTCCACGAGGCGTTCAGCCTGCTGTCACAGTGTACTCCCGACGGTGCCATCAGCATCCGCGTGGCTGGCGCCAAGGACCACACGCTCGACGCGACCGATGCCGCCACGCTGGCTCTCGTCAAGACGCTTACCGACAAGCTGGCGGCTGCCAAGGTCAAGATGACCTTCTGCAACGAAGCCCCGCGCAAGATTACCATCAACTTCAGCGCGGGTTCCAACCAGGCCCGTCTGCAACAGCTCATGGCGCTGCTGCCTCATCTGGAGGGTGTCAATGCCGACATGGCTATCAACGGTGCCGTCATCCTCGCCTCAGAGATAGGCCGATACAGCAGCCAGACCATCTGTTCGGGCACTCAGACCCAGCCCGAGACATTCACCTCTATCAGCACCAGCGACAAGGTAAAGGTAAGGTGGACTGCCAGCGTGGCAGAGGGTTGCCAGGTCGAGGGCTATCAGGCCATAGGCACCGGCAATCTGCCCGCCATGACGCTCACCAACAAGGGCACCGCCAAAGACCTGGTGACCTACCACGTAGAGGTGACCCTCGACGGCACGCCCATATATACATATATATATAAGGTATACGTGAAGCCCGTCATCACGGGTCGCAAGCTCTCTCTCGGTGTACCCGACAACAACGCACTCAAGGACTTTGCCCCTGTCTACTTCACCTGGACCGGTCTGGGTGCAGGCGTCGAGGGCTACAGCGTCCATCTGCGTCGCACCGACATCGAGGCCGATGAGGTAGTCAAGCATACCACCGGCACCGCCATCTCGCTCGAGGTGGCAGAGGGTGCCACGTATGAGTGGTATGTCACCGCCCACGGCGAATGTGGTGAAACCGTAGACAGCGAGAAGCGCACGCTCAGCATCAGTTATCTCGCCGACCTCGAAGTGGTATCAATCACGGTGCCCGAGGAGGTCAAAGCCAATACCGACTTCACCATCAAGGCCGTGATACGCAATGTGGGTCGCGGCGCCACCACCAACGCGTGGAACGACGCAGTACACTATAGCTCCAATGCCGACTTCTCGGGCATCAAGGCAGTGGCCTATCAGACCCACTACGGCACGGTGGAGCCAGGAGGCGAATACGAAGTCACATTCACGGTGAGAAGCCCCGAGGCATCGGTGGGCACCGCCTACTACAATGTCTACGCCAATATCAACTCGGATGAGAGAGAGAACATCCGCAACAACAACTGTATGGTTGCCAACCCCGTAGCCATCGTAGACAGATATATCGCCGACGCTGACTATCTGGCGTTGAAGAAACTATGGCAAGCCACCAACGGCGAGGTATGGATAAAGACGTGGAAGATAAACTCCAGTGCGATAACCGCGACGGGCTGGCCCGGCGTAACCTTCGACACCGACGGCCACGTCACCGCCATCAATCTCAGCAACAACAACCTCCAGGGCGAACTGCCCGTAGAGGGTTTCCAAATGGAGCATCTCACCTCGCTCAACCTGAGCCGCAACAGTCTGAGGGGCAACGTATCTGCCTTCTGCCGGCAGTTGCCCAAGCTGGAGAAGCTCGACCTGAGCTACAACCAAATCTCGGAAATCACCGACCTGCTTCCCGCCACCATCACATCGGTCGACCTGAGTTATCAAAACGAAGGCAAGAGCCTGCAGACCATACCTCTACAGGCGTGGACCGTAGGTGACCAGGGCGCAGGGGTGACTCTCAACTCGCTGTTGGCATACAGCCACGCTGGGCAGCACTTCAACGGCCGTCCCACGCTGCGCTTCTACACCGTGAAGGGCGAGAACTATGTGGGCGAGATGGTCTATCGCGACGGCGCTTACCGCTACGACTTGGGCGGAGACTACCGCCAGCCGAGCGGCACCGAGTTTGTCGTACGCCCGCAGTACTGTCCGGCGGCCGGAACCCGCATGAGGGCGACGCTGGCTTGGGCCAAGGGCGACGCCAATGCCGACGGCGGCATCGATGTGCTCGATGCCCAGCACACGCTCAACTATATTATGGGTACGCAGAGTGGCTCATGCAACTTCATGGCTGCCGACACCTACGCCAGCAACTCTATCAATGTGCAGGACGTGGTGGCTACCATCAACCTGTTTATAGGCACCGAAGAGAGCAGCGAGGCTATGGCTGTGCGCATGTCACGCATCAAGGCTCGCGGAGCGGCTACCGCCAACAGGCTGGCTATGGCCGACGGCGAGCTGTGGATAGATGCCGCCGACAATGTGGGCGCCATCGACATCACGCTCAAGGGCGTCGCTGCCACCGATGTCAAACTGGCACTCAGCTCGATGCGCTACCAGATGGTGACCCGCAACACCCGCGACGGAGTGCGCATAGTCATCATCAGCCCCACGGGCGACAGCATGAGCGGACACCGCTGTCTGCTCAGGACCACCCGCCCGGCACGTGTCGCCCGCGTAGCGGCTGCCGACACTGAGGCTCAACCCATAGGAGTCGAGATAACCGACGGTACCGCCACCGGCATAGACACCATAGATGCCGACAGCCACGACCGCAAACTCTACGACATCCAGGGCCGCAAGCTCGAGCAGACCCAAGGCCACGGCATTTATATCGTGAACGGAAAGAAAATGATTTGTAAGTGAAACTGAAGACCATGAAGATGAAAGAAAAAGCAATATATATCCTGCTGTTGCTGGTGGCCATGACCTTAGGCGCCAAGGCACAGAACACCATCTCTGTGGCCCACCTCACGGGCGGACAGGGCAAGGATGTGATGATACCCATAAGCATGGACAACAACGAGGACGTAGTGGCGCTGCAGTTCGACCTGCAGCTGCCCTTCGCCAAGACCTCGGGCAAGCAGCCCACGCTGACCAACCGCAACACCAACGGCCACACCGTATCGGTGAGGGGCATGGGCAGCAACCGCTACAGGGTGGTAATCGTGAATATGAGCAACAAGCCCATCGCCGGAAGCGGCGGCGTGCTGCTCAACTTCCCCATGACGGTGCCCACGGGGCTCAACCCCGAGAGCGTCCACGCCATCACGCTGAGCGATGTGGTGATAACCAACCGCAACGGCGACAATATCCAGACCGGCTCTACCAACGGTAGTTATACCATCCAGCGCGCGCCGAGCCCCGACCTCGAAGTGAGCGATGTAGCCATCAGGCAGACCACGCTCACGCCGGGCGAGAGGGTCAGCGTCAGCTGGAAGGTGAGCAACGTGGGCAATGCCGACACACGCAGCGGATGGACCGAGAAGGTTTACCTCGTCAACACCGAGACCGAGGAGGCTGTATACATTGGCAATGTGTACTTCAACAACACCATGCTGCAGGGCGGACACACCGCGCGCAGCGCCGAATTTGTGCTCTCACAGACGGTGGGTGTCGACGGTGAAGTGGCTGCCAAGGTGGTGGTCGAGCCCAACAGCAACATGGGCGAGTATGCCACCGACAGGCTCAACAACACCGCCATCGGAGGCAAGGCAACAGTCGGGAAGCTGCTCTTCCTGACCGCCCCAGCCACCCGGTTGAAGGAAGGCCAGAGCATGCGTCTCCAGCTGAAGCGCAGTGGTAACCGCGCTACCGACGAGACCTACAGCGTGGCCACCTCGCTGCCCGACCACGTGAGCATGACTACCCAGGTGACGATAAAAGCCGGACAGTCTACAGCCACCTTCGATGTGACGGTACCCGACAATGACTACGTCAACTCCTACAAGGCTGCCAGCGTGACGGTGACCAAGGCCCACGGCTATCCCGCCGACGTGGCTGTCAGCTTCGACATCGAGGACAACGAGTTGCTTCCCCTCAGCCTGCAGCTCGACAAGAGCGAGTACAACGAGGGCGAGTCCATCAAGCTCAGAGTGAGCGTACCCTATCGTATCGAGGGCGAGGAATTGACCGTGAGCCTGAGCATAGAGAAGCCACGCCGCTTCCGACTGCCACAGACCTTCACCTTCCCCGCCGGTGCCACCGAGGCGGTGATAGACATTCCCATCGTCCAGGACAATCTGCCTGCCAACGACGAGACCATCAAGATTATCGCCTCTGCCGACCACCATCTCACGGCCAGCACGCTCTTCATCCTCCACGATGACGACGTGCCAGCCATCAGCATGACGCTGCAGCCCACCACGGTAAGCGAGGCGGCGGGATACAATGCCGTCTACGCCACCATAACCCGCAACAGCGCGGTGAACAGCAAGATTACGCTGAAACTGAGCGACGACAGCAACAACGAACTCTACTACACCCAGACCATCACCATGAACGAGGGCGTGGAAGAGGTGACCTTCCCCATCGGAGTCAAGGACAACCAGAAGGTCGACGGCACACGCACGGTCAAGTTTACCGCTGCCGTCTACATCACCGACTGTGGCTGCTCGGCTATAGGCAACAAGCAGACCACCGTGACAGAGACCATCACCATCACCGACAATGACGGTCCCACGCTGAACATCACCTCAGACAAGACCACCATTCTCGAGGGCGACGCCACCGGCGCACAGCTCACCATAAGCCGCAACGACGACACCTCCCAGCCGCTCACCGTGGCGCTCTCTGCCAAGGGCAACGACCTCGACTTTGCCCAGACCGTCACCATACCCGCCGGCAAGGAGAGTGTCACCACCCCGTTTGTGGCGCTGAGCAACTCGACCACCGAGGGCAACCGCACCATCTCGGTCATGGCGAGCAGCGAGGGCTATAGCCCCGGCACCGTGTGGCTGCTCATCTCCGACCAGACGCTGCCCGACGCCGAGATGCAGAAGCCCGAAGTGGCAGCCGGTGTCGAGGCTGGCTCACAGGTCAAGGTGATGCTCCACATCAAGAACGTGGGCGCCATAGCCATGCCTCAGTCCACACCCATCACCGTGACTCTGGCCGACGCCACCACGACCCTGCAGACCGACAAGCCCATCGCCCCGGGACAGACTTATGACACGTGGGCAGAGGTCAAGGCACCCGCAGTGCCCGGAACCTACCGCGTGACAGCCCACATCAACCCCGACGGCAAGGTGACCGAGCTGCAGACGATGAACAACAGCAGCACAATAGACATCAAGGTGGTGGCTGCCTATACCTTCACCATCGCCGCAGCCAAGGACAAGTATCTCTTCGGCGACAAGGTGGTGCTCACCGGTAGTGTCAAGCGCACCGACGGCACAGCCGCTGCCGGCATAGAGGTAGAGCCCTACATCGTCTACGCTCGTTCGCGCACCAGACTGGCAGCCGTAAGCGACGCCGCCGGCAACTTCTCCATCGACTATACCATACCCGCGGGCATGGGCGGAGAGTTCGGCTTCGGCGTATGCACCCCAGGCGAGAACCTCGCCACCGAGAAGGGCAACTTCAAGGTCTATGGCTTCAGCCGTACCACCACCGACTATATCACCAACAAGCTCTTCGTGGGCGAGCCCTTTGTGGGCAAAATCCAGCTGAAGAACATGTCCGACCTCGACCTGCACAATGTCCGCGTGGCCTGTGCCGATGCCGGTGCCTACACCGTCAGCTTCAACACGGTGGCTGTATTGCCGGGCAACGGTACAGCCGAGATTACCTATACCCTGCTCTCCACGGCGCTGTCCAAGACCAAGGACTGGGACAAGCTGGTCTTCGCCATCTCCACCGATGAGGGCGCACGCCTCGATGTGACCACCTACAACTACACCAATGAGCACACGCCCACGCTGGTGGTCGAGACCAACAGCATCAACACCACGGTGACCAAGAACAAGACCCGACTCTACCCGCTCATCATCACCAACACCGGACTGGCGCCCACGGGCAAGATTACCGTAGACCTGCCCAAGGCTCTGTCTAAGTTCATCAGCCTCGCCACGCCTGCCACCATGCCGTCGATGGCCACCGGCGACAGCGCCACGGTGATGCTGAGGTTCAATGCCGCCGACTTCGATGTCAACATCATCCAGAAGGGCAGCATAGCCATCAACTGCGAGAAGGGAGACGGCAAGCAGGTCTTCTTCAATGTCAAGGTGGTAAGCGAAGACAAGGGCAGCCTCAAGGTGCGTGTACAGGACGAAAACACCATCTACGGCAACAAGAACGGAGAGCGGCCCTATGTGAGCGGAGCCACCGTCAGACTCACCGACTACAACACCGGCGCGCTGGTGATGAGCGATGTGACGGGCGACGACGGCTACGTGCTCTTCGAGCATCTCAACGAGGGATATTATCATCTCAATGTGACTGCCGAGAAGCACGACTCCTACAGCCAGAACGTACTGGTAAGCCCCGGCGATGTGACCACCCATCTCGCCACCATCAGCTATCAGGCCATCACCGTCAACTGGGATGTCGAGGAGACCGAGGTGGAAGACGAGTACGAGGTGGTGACCAAGGTGACCTTTGAGACCTACGTGCCGGTGCCCGTGGTAGACATCACCGCACCCGATATGCTCATCCTGAAGGACATCCAGCCCGGCACCACTACGCTCATGAACGTGGTGCTGCGCAACCGCGGACTCATAGCCGCACAGGATGTAAACTACTATCCCCCCACCGCCCACGGGTTTACCTTCATGCCGATGGTCGAGCACACCGGTCTGACCCTGGCTCCCGAACAGAGCTACGTGATACCCGTCCTGGTGATGCACACCGAAGACTTCGACAACCCGCAGTTTGCGCCCCACGTGAAGCGACAGATGCCACGACGCGCACCGTCGTCGGAGAAGAACTGCAAGGGCAAGATGGGCACCGACTACAAGTGGCCCTGCGGCGCCGGAAGCAAGTACTCGTATCTGGAGAAGCCCATCCAGTGGGCTTACGGCAACGACAGCGACTGTAAGAACACCACCAACGAAGGCGTAGAATGGACTCCACCCACGCAGATGGGACGCCCAGGCGGACCGGGTGGACCGGGCCACAATGCCACCGTCACCATCAACCCCGGTGGCGAGGCTGTGGCAAAAGCCGTCATCACGCTCATGTGCGAGGTCTGCAACTGCGTATGCGTAGACCCCGTGGCATGGCTGCCCTGTGCCACCAGCGGCATCATGATAGCCCAAGGTTCATGGGACGGCGTCCAGGGTGCCAAGGGCTGTGGCAACGAACTCGTGCAGTGGGCTGCAGGAATGGCTCTCGGCCCTGCCGGCAAACTGTCGTGTCTGATCAAGCCCTTCGACCCCGACAAGGCGCCGATGGCAAAGGCTTCTGCCGACGACGACTCCAAGCCCACCGTGCTGCCCGCCCTGCTCGAGTCGTCGGGCAGAAAGCAGGTGATGTACTGGCGTTACTATGAGTCGTTCTTCAACTACAATGCCGAGCTCACCGGTGCCCGCGAGGCGCTCGCCACCGAGGGCTTCTACGACGAACTCGTGAGCGCACTCGCCGACATCGACTTCGCCCTGAAGAAGATGCAGAACGATGGCGACCTCTGGGACTTCGACCTCTCCACGATACCCGCCACCACCACCGTCGACGACAAGTCGCAGGGACTGGGCGCCTACCTCACCTCGCTCATGCCCAACAAGCGCGCCAACGTGGCCGACTTCTCGCTGCGCAGTTATGTGGAGCGCATCCGCAACAAGTGGCGCAAGCTCGAAGGCATGGACTACGACAGCGACAACCATCCCGACGAAGACAAGCTCGCCCGCATAGTACGCGAGAGAGACAACATCGTGGCACAGATGGTCGACATGGGCTTTGCCACCCTCGACGACCTGATGAACAGCGCCCGCAAGGACTGGCTGCTCTACCAGGAGACTGCCTCGCAGAACACCTGCGCCGAGGTGAAGCTCGAAATCAAGCAGAAGCTGGTGCTCACCCGACAGGCATTCCGGGGCACGCTGACCATCGACAACGGCTCAGCCTCTGACATGAGCCACATCATGGTCAATGTCAACGCCACCAACATGGAGACCGGAGCCATAGCCACCCGCCACGAGATGGAGATACAGGTAGAGAAGATAGAAGGCTTCGGAGGCGAAAAGGACGGCGAGTGGACCCTCCCCGCAGGCAAGAAGGGTGTAGCCACATTCCTCTTCATACCCACCAAGTATGCCGCACCCGAGAATGTGACTACCTACAGCTTTGGCGGAACGCTCGCATTCAACGACGGCGCCACCGACCAGACCCGCTCGCTCTTCCCCGTGAGCCTGCAGGTGAAGCCATCGCCCGACCTCGACCTCACGTATTTCATGCAGCGCGACATCTATGGCGACAACCCGCTTACCGAGGACGTCATAGAGCCCGTGGTGCCAGCCGAGTTCTCCGTGCTCATACACAACAAAGGCAACGGCGACGCCAACAACGTGCGCATGATTACCCAGCAGCCACAAATCGTGGACAACCAGAAGGGACTCATGATAGACTTTGCCATACTCAGCTCGAGCCTCAACGGAGGCGAGAAGACCATGGCGCTCTCCAGCGATGTCGCCACACAGTTTGGCACCATCAAGGCGGGCGAGGCGTCGTATGCCACATGGGAGCTCACCTCGTCGCTGCTCGGCCACTTCACCCAGTACGATGTGAGCGTGACCCACGTCACAGACTATGGCAACCCCGACCTCTCGCTCCTTGACCGCGTATCCATACACGAGCTGATACACAGCATCAATGCCAGGATAGGCGAGAAGACCTACCGCGCATGGATAACCAACGACTATCCCGACGCGTTCGACGACCCAGACCATATCTACTTCGCCAACGGCACCGACGAAGACCTCGTGGCGCTGCGCGATGCCACCAGGATAGAGGCGCTCGGCGACAGCAAGTACCGCATCACCGTCGATGTGGCGCAGAGGCAGTGGTTCTACACCTCGGTGGCCAACCCGGCGGGCAAGTATGCCAAGATACTGAGCATCAAGAACGAGACCACGGGCGAGACCCTCGATTCCGACAACTTCTGGACCACCGACTACACGCTGCAGGACGGCATAGACCCACTGCTCGACTACCGTCTGCACATAGCCGACCTGAGCAGCGGCCCAGGTGCAGTGAAGTACATAGTGGAGTTTGAGCCGATGCCCGAGCTGCGCCTCGACGTGGTAAGCATCGAGACCGTGCCCGAAGACGACCAGATAGCCGAAAAGCCCATCACCGAGCTTACGGTCAAGTTCAACAAGGACATAGACACCCAGACCTTCACCCGCGACGACATCGTGCTGCGACTCGAGGGCAAGCCCCAGACCACAGCGCTGCCCATCACCCCAGCCACCGCCGACAACAAGCGCGAGTTCAAGATCAACACTGCAGCCCTAACCGACAACGGCTTCTACGCGCTGCAGGTCAAGAGCGAGAACATACGCGACACCGAAGGCTTCATGGGGGCCGAGGGCAAGCAGGTGAGATGGATGCTCTTCAAGGACGGTCTGGTGCACTTCAATGTCAAGGTGCTGCCGCTGCCCGAGTGTGGCAACGTAGACTGCGTCATCGAGGGCGAGGAGGGCCGCAAGGTCACCACGCGCAAGGCACCGCTCAAGGCGGGCACCGCAGCCATAGCCAGCACGGCGCCCTATGGACGCACGATGACCTTCACCGCCACGCCCAACACGGGATATAAGTTTGTACACTGGAAGAGTAATGCCGACGACCAGATAGTATCGACCGACGAGGTGTTCACCACCGAGGCGCGCAGCACCAAGGACTTCGCAGCGGTATTCCAGGCCGAGTCGTACAAGGTCGATGTAAACTGCAACAGCGCAGAGGGCGACATCGACGCCTCGACCGGCTACTACGACTACAACACCAAGCTGGTGCTCGACGCCAGGGCAAAGGACAACTTCCGGTTGGTGGGCTATCGCATCAACGGTACCCTCAAGGAGATGACGCCCTACACCCTCACCGTCGAGGGTCCCACCGAGGTCGAGGTGGTATATCGCGACATGACGCCCGTCAACGTGCTGCTCAACGAGGGTGCCGACTACACCCCCGAAGATGTCGAGGCAGCTAAGGTGAGCCTCTACCGCTCATTCCATAAGGGCACATGGAACACCATCTGTCTGCCCTGCGCGGTAGACAACCCAGAGGCAGTGTTCGGACAGGGTACCCTGGTGGCACAGATGACTGGCGTGAGCGGCACCACGCTCATGTTTGCCCCCGTCAACACGATGGAGGCCAACACGCCCTACCTCATCAAGCCCACCAAGATCAACAGCCCGGCGTATGCCCATGACGAGAACCCCACCATGCTCTACGACCTGGGCGTCACCACTACCCAGAAACCCGAGCGGGGCGTGCCCGCCGACAGCAAGGACGGCTACAGTTTCATAGGCGCCTATAGCGTCTATCCCATAGCCACCGACGACGGCAACTACTACATCAGCAGCGACAAGTTCTACTATGTCGACGCCGCCGCGAGTGTCAATACCACCCGCTTCCGTAGCTATTTCCATGCCGACAACGGCTCTGCGTCGCCCATATCACTGGGTATAGGCAGCGCCACCGGCATCACCCCACCCGTGAGCATCACCGACAGCCGCAACGCCGTCTACGACCTCAACGGCGTGATGGTGAGACAGCCCGGCGAGTCACTCAGCGGACTCAAGCCCGGTGTCTACATCACCCGCGACAAGAAGATAATAATCAAGTAGCCGCCCGCCGCTGCGCCCGCGACGACAAAAGAGCGCAAGGCAGCGGCAAGAGAGCGCAAGGATGCGGCTATAGGACGCAAGGCTGCGGCAAGAGAGCATAATACAACAACGAGAGAGAGCGTAAAGCCCGTCATGGGCATTACGCTCTCTCTTGTGGTATATCCCGCAACCATCTCCACCAATCTGCTGATGACCTCCAGCAGAATTATGATGACCTCCAGCAACCTGCTGATGACCTCCAGCGGCTCGTGCCTATTGATACGAGCCCTCGTGACATTTGATACGTAAGCCCGTGCCTATTGATACGAGCCCTCGTGACTTACGTTACGAGCCAGCCAAGGCATCAGCCACACGACTGGAGGGCATCGCCACGGGCGCAGAGGGTATCGCCCTGTGCGCAATGGGCATCGCCCTGCGCGCAGCGGCCCTTGCGCTCGCAGTAGCGCTCACACTGGGTGCAGATATCATAACCCAGCATGGCGCCGAGCATGAAGTCCTCTTCGGGGGTGAGCAGATTGAGCGAGCGCGTCACCATCATGCGTATGGCATTGAGACACTCCTCGCGCCCAAAGTAAAGATTGAGGCGGTCGTTGCTCACGGGCTGGATGATATAGTGGATGTGCTGGCTCTCCAGACGGCGCCGGGCAAATTCCTCATACTTCTTGTTGAACGTGAAGAGCACCATACGGCGCACTCCCTTCTTGTATTCGTAGATATGGTTCATCAGTACCTTCATATCTACGGGTAATAGCGTGGTTTGCTGCATGATTGTGACTTTTAATGTGGAGAATGGCGAAACGGGGATGGTCTGGTCAGAGACTGGGGGTGATGGCGGCTGCCCAGGCGTCGATGCGCGCGTCGGTCTTGTCGGACTCGTTGACCTCGTCGAGGGCAAGGCCCACAAAGTGTCCGTCGACCACGGCGTCGGAGGCATCAAAGGTGTAGCCGTCGACAGGCACCGCTCCCACCACGTGGGCTCCGGCACCGACGACAGCCTGGTAGAGTTCGCCCATACCACCCACAAAGGTGTCGGGATAAGACTCGGAGTCGCCGCAGCCGAAGAGGGCCACGGTCTTGCCCGAGAGGTCGGCACCGCGGAGGGTGCGCACGCCGTCGTACCAGTCGTCCTGCATCTCGCCGGCACCCCACGTAGACGTACCCAGGATGAGGTTGTCGTTGGAGGCTATGACGCTGTCGTCGAGGTCACCGACGCCGATGACATCGTCTACCCCCAGTCGAGCGCCTATTCTGCCGGCGAGTTCCTCGCAGGTGCCGGTGCTTGAGCCGTAGATAATCACTGTTTTCTTCATAATCTTCTTGGTTTTTGAATTGATAATAATGAGTCTGTAGTCGATGATTGTATCACCGCTACAAAGTTAGCGAGGTTCAGAGGACTGCACAATACCCAAAAATAATGATTTTGGCGGCAGAGAGATGACTATATAATAAGGTAAGGGTATGGGGGCGCTTCTGCAGACCGATGGCGCAGAAGCGGAGACGGTGGCTGGTCAGACCTTGACAAAGCCCAAGGTGAGGATGGAGAAGGTAACGTCGCCCGCCTTCTCTATCTCCTGGGCGCAGGCGCAAAGGGTGGCGCCGGTGGTGGCCACGTCGTCGACGAGGAGTATATGGCGGTGGCTGAGGCGCTCGGGGTGAATGGTGCGGAAGACATGGGCTACGTTGTCGTTGCGGTCCCAGCGCTGCTTGTGGGTCTGGCTCGACTCAAAGTGCATGCGCCCCACGGCACCGGCATCGACGGCGATGCCCGTGACATGGCTTATGCCGCGGGCAATCTCGACGCTCTGGTTGTAGCCACGCTCGCGGATGCGGTCGCGGCTCAGGGGAACGGGCACGATGACATCGATGCCGTCGAAGAAGGACGCTGCACCATACTCGGTGGCAAGCATGGCGCCAAGGGCTTCGGCGGTGTCGGGCGAGTCATTGTATTTGAGGTCGTAGACCAACTGGCTGGCTCCGCTGCCGCCCTTGTAGAAGAACAGGGCGCCACAGCGCTCGATGGGGATGCGGCCCCAGAACATGTGGGCCATATCATTGTCGGCGGGAGAGGCGTCGTAGCCCGTGCGGGGCAGGCAGGCGTTGCAGACCGAGCAGAGCGCGTGCTCGCCGGAAGAGAGTCGCTCGCCGCACATGGCGCAGTGGCGTGTGCAGAGCAGGTCGTGGAGTCGGGCGGAGAGGTCAGTCATCGGGCAGAGAGGTGATGCCGTCGATGCAACGACGGATGATGTCGTAGTCGAAGCCACGACCAAGAGCAAAACGGATGAGTTTCTGACTGCGTTCGTAGTCATTGCGACCGGTAATGGTGCGCCACTTCTGGGTGAGCATAGGCCGCAGGATGTCGACATAGGTCTCAGCGGGCACCTCGTCGAGGATGGGGCGATAGATGCTGGCAGATACCTGCTTGGCATACAGTGCCTGTTCTATCTTGCGTCGTCCCCAGCCGTTGTACCTTATCTTGTCTTCGACAAAACAGCGGCAGTAGCGGCTGTCGTCTACATAGCGGTTGTCGACGAGATAGTCGATGATGCGGCTGCAGGCATCGTCGGCGAGTCCCCACTGCTCCATCTTCTTCATCATGTCGCCCTGGCAGTATTCGGCTTGGGAACACAGGGCGGCGAGGCGGTTGAGCGCCTGTTCTTCGGACAGTGGTTTCATAGTCGGGCGATGATAAAACGTGGACGGTCGTACTGGTCGCGCTCTACGGAGGCGGCAAAGCCCAGTGCGTGGAGCATGGCGCTGGTCTCGGAGGCATAGAGGGCGTTGATCTCGAAAAGCAGGGTGCCGCCGGGCTTGAGCGCGCGGGTGGCATAGCGGGCTATGGCGCGATAGAAGAGCAGTGGGTCGCTGTCGGGCACAAAGAGCGCCGTGGCAGGTTCGTGGTCGAGCACATGGGGGCTCATCTCGGCTCGCTCGCTCATGCAGATATAGGGCGGATTGCTCACAATGACATCCCAAAGGGCGGTGTCGGCGGGCGGCGCCAGGGCATCCTGTCGCTCAAAGCACACCTGGGCACCCAGGCGGGTGGCATTGGCGCGGGCTATGCGAAGCGCGTCGTCGGAGATGTCCCACGCCGTGACCGTGGCGTCGGGATAGTCGAGCGCGGCGGTGATGGCGATGCAGCCCGAGCCGGTGCCGATGTCGAGCAGGGTGAAGGGGCGGGCGGCGGCGCTGCCTATCATGGGGATGAGCAGAGCCGTCTCGGGGCGGGGAATAAGCACTCCCGGCGCCACGGCAAAGCGGCGTCCGCTGAAATCGGCATGGCCCAGCACATACTGGACGGGCTCGTAGTTGGCTATCCTTGCCACAATTTCCTCCAGATTTGCTCGCTCGTCTGCGGATAATTGGTTAACTTTGCCCATATATATATCGGTGGGCGAGAGGCCGAACTCGTCTTCGACCACCATGCGCACGATGGCGCGAGCCTCGCCTTCGCCATACAGAGGCGAAAGCCTTCGGCACAACTCATTGTATGTCATACGCACAAAGTTATAAAAAAATATGGATATGAAACGGAAAGAGGGTTATAAAAAATCAGCAGGCGGCAGAATAGCCGCTATCGCGGGCCGAATGTGGGTCGCGGCAGCCGCATTGTGGCTCGCCGGCAGCGCCCGGGCACAGCAGACGGCCATCATCCCGCAACCCGTAGAGATGGAGACCGTGGGCACCACGTGGACTCTGCCCGCCACGCTCACCGTAGGCACCACCGACAAGGCTCTCGGCCACGCCGCGACATATCTGGCTGATGCCCTGACACAGCAGACGGGTCGCAAGGTAAGGACTGGCGGCAAGAAGGGCGACATAAGGCTGGGGCTCGACCGCAGTCTCGGCAGCGGAGCCTACAGACTGAGCGTCGGCGCCAAGGGAGCCACCATCGAGGGCGGCGACTATGCCGGAGTGGTCAACGGCATAGCCACTCTGCGCCAACTGATGCCTGCTGCGCCGGGCACAGGAGCGACGGTGGCTGGCGTGAAGGTAAGCGACGCGCCGCAGTTTGGCTGGAGAGGCTTCATGATAGACTGCTCGCGCCACTTCTACACGGTGGGCGAGATAGAGCGGGTGCTCGACATGATGGCATACTACAAGATGAACCGCTTCCACTGGCATCTCACCGACGACCAGGGCTGGCGTATCGAAATCAAGCGTTATCCCGCGCTCACGCTCAAGGGTGGCTGGCGCCGGCTCAACGGTCAGGACTCGCTCTGCCTCAAGCGCGCGGAGCAGGAGGATATGCCCAATCTGCTGCTGCCCGAAGAGAAGATGCGCACCGCTGATGACGGCTCGCGCGAGTATGGCGGCTACTACACCCAGGACGACGTGAGACGCGTCGTGGCTTATGCCGCCGAGCGTGGCATCGACGTGATACCCGAGTTGGACATGCCCGGCCACAGTCTGGCTGCCATCCAGTGTGTGGGCGGCCTCTCCTGCTCGGAAGATACGCGGTGGGGACGACTCTTCTCGACGCCCATGTGTCCCGGCAAGGACACCATGCTGGAGTTCTGCAAGAACGTATGGACCGAGGTCTTTGGTCTCTTCCCCTATGAATACGTACACATCGGTGGCGACGAGGTGGATATGAAGAACTGGCGTGCCTGCGCCGACTGCCAGCGTCGCATGAAGGACAACGGACTCAGTTCGGAGCCTCAACTGCAGACCTGGTTCAACCACTATATGGAAGACTTCTTCCGCGCACATGGTCGCAAGATGATTGCCTGGGACGACGTCATCGACGGAGGTCTCTCGCCCTACACCACCGTGATGTGGTGGCGCTCGTGGCTGCCCAAGGGGCCCAAGCGGACTACCAGCCACGGCAACGACCTTATCGACGTGCCCGTCTCCTACTTCTATCTCAGTGGCCGCGATGACCCCAGCAAGATGGAAGGTATCTACCGCTTTGACCCCTACGCCACCCTCAACGCCGAAGAGAGTCAGCGCGTGCGTGGCATCCACTCCTGTCTGTGGGGAGAGCGTATAGCAAGCGCCGAACGCATGTGGTACCAGCTCTTTCCACGGTTTATGGCGGTGGCAGAGCGCGCCTGGAGCCGTCCTGAACGTATGGACTACGAAGACTTCTGCCGTCGTATGCTCAAGCATCTGCCCCGTCTGGAGGCGATGGGCATACAGTACAGGTTGCCCGATGTGACCGGACTCATCCGCACCGCCGTCTTCACCGACAGCGACACGGTGAGCGTGGCTTGCATAGACCCCTCGGTGAGCATACACTATACCACCGACGGCACCATGCCACAGGTATCGTCGCCCAAGTATACCGGTCCGATTGCGGTGAGCCAGACCACGCACTTCATCTTCAGGCCCTTTGGCGCCGACGGACGCAAGGGCGACGCCGTGAGCACCTCGCTGGTCAAGACGACTATGGCAGAGGCGGTAGGTGTGGACGGCGAATTGCTGCCTGGGCTGCGCAACGTGTGGTATGACTATGGCGGCGACAACTGTGCCGGCATCGAGAAGGCTCAGATTAAGGGCGAATATGTCACCGATGGCGTGGTCATTCCTCGCGAGGCCCGTGAGAATATCGGACTGGTCATCACGGGGTATATCGAAGTGCCCCACGACGGCATCTACTCCTTCGCGCTCTACTCGGATGACGGCAGCCAACTCTTCATCGACGACAAGATGGTGGTAGACAGCGACGGCATGCACGACATTATGGAAGTGACTGGCCAACACGCCATGAAGGCTGGTCTGCACCCCCTACGCGCCACTTACTTTGACCACAACGGCGGCGACTTGAGACTCACCGTCAAGGACAAGCATGGCAAGAAGGTGGAAGTGAAATACTGGCATAAATAAGACAATGATGACAACACTGGATATAGACGAAAGATACATGAAACGCTGTCTGCAACTGGCAGCGTGTGGACAACAGAACGCCAAGCCTAACCCCATGGTGGGCGCGGTGCTCGTGGCCGACGACCGCATCATCGGCGAAGGTTACCACGTGCGTTGCGGCGAGGGCCATGCCGAAGTCAACTGCTTTGCATCGGTCAAGCCCGAAGACGAAGGGCTCCTCGGCCGCGCCACACTCTATGTCAGCCTGGAGCCATGCTCCCATTACGGCCGTACTCCTCCCTGCGCCGACCTCATCGTGACCAAGGGCGTCAAGCGCGTTGTGGTGGGCTGCATCGACCCTTTCGCCCGTGTGAGCGGACGTGGCATCCAGCGTCTCCGCGACGCCGGTATCGAGGTCAGAGTGGGTGTGCTCGAGCGCGAATGTCGTTGGCTCAACCGCCGTTTTATCACTATGCACACCCATCATCGTCCCTACATCATCCTGAAGTGGGCGCAGACTGCTGATGGCTTCCTCGACGACCACTACAAGCCCACGATGATATCCAACGCCATGACCCAGATGGTCTCGCACCGTCTGCGGGCAGAGAGCGATGCCATCCTCGTGGGCAGGGTGACTGCCGAGCGCGACAAGCCACAGCTCAATGTGCGCCACTGGGTTGGTCCGGCGCCCGAGCGGATTGTCTTGAGTCACAGCACGACTATCGACGCTATTCTGGAGCGTCTCTACACCGAGCAGCGGCAGAGCCTCATCGTGGAAGGGGGTGCCTCTACGCTCAAGTCATTCATAGACCGCGACCTCTGGGATGAACTGCGAGTAGAGACGGGTACTGCGGTGGTAGGCGAAGGCACCAAGGCACCACAGGTGCCAGCCACGGCACGGCTCGACATCAACCGCATGTATGGCAACAATGACTATCGCATTTACCATAACCATTCACTCCTGAAACTCCACGACCAATAGACAAGCAACAATGACTATCGCATTTACCATAACCATTCACTCCTGAAACTCCATGACCAATAGATATACACGACGGCTGGACGGCGACGACGAGATGCGGCGCCGCGAACTCATAGACAAGATAGAGCGCGCGCTGAGCCAGCGGAGCGTAGCCGAACTTGAAGCTATCTCCTACGACCTTTTCACCAAGGGGTATCTGGAGGATTAGGCGACTCACGCCATGATACACACTACGCCCTGAAGGGATGAGAGCTGAGCCAAACGGCTGCTTCGGTCCCTTCAGGGCGTAGTGTATATGGATAATCGGTGTTCCGGAGGGCATCGCCTCTGACTCTGCGCCAGAGGCGGGTATCCCTACGGAGATATGGGTTATGCCGGCAGACTTACTGGATGCTTACAGTAGCCTTGGCATGGACGTCCTTCTGAGGGAGGGTAACGCTGACGATGCCCTCGGGGCTATAGGTGAAGTCCTTGGTAGCCACTCCGTTGACCTTGACAGCGGTAGGACGGCGGTGGGTATAGACCTCGAGTTTATAGGTACGGCTGGTGTACATACCCTTGTACTGACCCTTGACGGGCTGCACGGTGAAGTCGACGCGCTGACCGTTCTGGGCGCAGTCGAAAGTGGTACGAGCCACGGCACCCTTCTCGTAGTCATAGCTCTCGCCATCGTCTTCCATGAGGGTGTAAGAAGACTTGCCCTTGGGGAACACCTTGACGGTGAGGGTATCGATGGGATATTCGCCTACGAAGTTCATGTCGCGCTGCATGGGGATGATAGAGCCCTCACGCACGAAGAGCAGACCGGCACGACCTTCAGGGATATCGCGCTTCACGGTGCGTCCACCCTGTACGCGTTCACCATTCCAGAAGTCGGTCCATTCGCCCTTGGGCAGATAAACCTCATTGCTGAATATTCCTACGAGGAAGTTCTTGCCAAACATATACTGATAGCAGGCATCGTCGACATTGCGGTCGGCAGGGAACTCGAGCGGCATCGACCTTACAATAGGCATACCAGTCTGCGCACCCTCGATGGCGGCAGTGTAGATGTAAGGCAGCAGACGGTAGCGTAGCTGCACATAATACTTGTAGATAGCCTTGTCATGGGTAGAGAAGTAGAAGGGCTGCAGGAGCGAGTACCAACTGTTAATCTGTACCCAGGGGAGGAAGAGACCGAAGTGCAGACTCTGCATCTCCTGCTCCTTGGGCACTGACATCACGTCGCACGATGTGTTGAGGAAGCCGCTCATACCCAGGTTGAGCTGGTCGAAGAGCGCAGTCTTGCCGCCACCATTGTCGCCGCTGGTCGATGCTCCCCAGTGCTGGGTACCAGCCCATCCGGCGGTGTAGTGATGCCAGTTGCGTCGGCCGGTATGGTCGCGCATCATCACCTCCATCTGCTTGGGCAGCAGTATCTGGTTGAGGTTGTGCATCACCTTATCAGTGTAACCGTTGTAGTAGTCGCGTGTGGGATGCTCATCGATAGTACGGGCGGGATCCATCTTGAAGCCGCGCACACCATTGTCTACAAAGTTGCGCAGGTGGTCCATCCAGTGCTCCTTGCCGCTTTCGGGCTTGCCGGCAGCCTTTGCCAGCGCGTCCTCTTCGGCGATACTCAGGTCGTATTCCTCACAGAGCCAGAGGCCGAGCTTGAAGCCCATGTTCTTGAGGCGTCCGACGAGCAGGCGATGGTTTTCCTTCTTCGGGTATTTGCATGAGTCCCAGTAAGCCTCTGCCGAGAAGAGCTTGTAGTTCCACTTCTTCTTCGTAGAGAAGTCGTATCGCTTCTCCATCCACTGGGGTTCGAGCCAGAGCAGGTCGCAAGGCACCTCCATACGACGGAACTCGACGGCGTCGCGCAGGATGTCAAACTGGTTTTCGAGCATGTTGGGACCGAAGCAGAGACCGTAGGCCCACTTGGGCTGCAGGTAAGGACGGCCGGTGATGAGGGTGTAGGCGTCGATGATGGCGGGCATATCCTTGCCAAGCATCAGGTAGAAGTCGGCTTCGTCGGTGGTGTTGTAGACCGACATGATGTCCTTCTGGTGACGGCCGATGTCGAAGAAGTGCTTCAGTGTGGTGTTGTTGAAGACACCCCAGCCGTTGCTGCTGATGAGCATGGGCTGTGGTATCTCGGTGTGCTGGTATGTTGTCCACATACGCAGCAACTCTCCTCGGTGCTGGATGTGCTCGCGGCTGGTGCTGCCACCGCCGTAGAAGCGCTCTCCCTCACGCAGGGTGAAGTTGATGATGCTGCACTTCTTGTATTCGCCGGTCTCGGCAGTATCCTTGGCGGCAGCCGAGGTCTTGACGTCGCCGATAATACCATTGTTCTTTGCCACCTTCATGTCGGCAAACTTCACATTGATGTCTTTGCCCAGCGAGGCGAGCAGCGGGTCGGTGCCCTTGAGGTAGTTGACGCGGTCCACTATCTTCTTGCCCGACTTGTCGGCCACGCTGATAGAGCCGTCCTTCTTGTCGATGGTCAGGGAGTAGAGTCCGGTGGTGATAGTCATCACTCCACCCTTGTCGGTGGTATTGCAGTCGACGCGCTGCCAGTCTTTCTTCTGCACATTGTAGCGCAGCATGAGATTTTCGGCATACTTGTCACGAGGCGAGAAGCGTACGCGGAAGATGCCGTCCGTACATACCTGCACGTTCATGTGCATCTTGTTCTTCAGCTTTACCTCGTACTCGGTGGTGTTCTGCGCCATCATGGGGATGGCTGTCAGCAACAGCAGGAAGATAAACAGTTTTTTCATGATTTGTAGCATTGTGATTGTTTCTGCCACAAAGATACTGATAATTATCAAGATAGGCCGTATCGGAGTGGACAAAAAAACGGCGCAGAGCATTTTTTATGGTTTTTTGGGCCAACCTCTCGGTTTTTGCACGGGTCGACGGGAACGAAAAAAGGCTTGCCTCCTTAGCGGAGACAAGCCCAGAGACTACATTGGGTATGACGAAGGTTACAGGTCGTCGCCTGTGTACTGGCCCACGAAGAAGATGGCTCCCGTGGGGCGATGGGTAATCATGTAGATGAAGGGGCGGTCGGCGTGGAAGTTGACGAACCAGGGCTCCTGATCCTCCAGCGCGGTGGTGCGCACCATCGCCGAGGTCACGGCGGCAGCCTTGGTACCCTCTTCGCTCACCTCGATTTTGGCTTTCTGCAGCATGCCCGAGATGTAGATGGGCTGGGCGGTCATCTGGCTGAAGTCTGCCTGGCCGGGGGTAAACATGGTGGCGGCGCCGAGCTGTGCCATAGGCTCGTTGAGCCGGGTCTCGGTGGCTATAGTGAAGCGTGGCAGTTTCAGGTCTACCCTGCACTCTTCGGCAGCGCGCCAGATGCTGTCCATGACGCTGGCGTCGAGAGAGTTCATCACCTCGGTCACCGACTTGCCCTCATAGGGCAGCATTACGGTCATCGTGAAGTTGCCGTTGCCATAGGGCAGCACCACTGCACCATATCCCTGCATGCGTGCATAGTACATCCTGCCCTCTCGGTGCATCATCGGCGCCCGCTTGATGTCGCGGGTATAACCGTGAAAAGGCTCTACGCGGGTGTCAGCTTTATCAAACTTGTCGGCCCAGGTACCGTTGAAGTAGATGGCATTCATCAGCACAGCCACATCATCGGCGCTGAGCTGGTCGATGATGCGCGGTATCATGCCGTGGGTCTGTCGCTGACACCAGCCGTTGAGATAGTCTACCGTCGAAGCCTTGCCAAAGTCGCGGCTGGTCACCTCGGCATCGTAGAAGTTCTTCATCTTGGCCACATAGTCGGGGTTGAGACTCGCCTGCTGGTCTACGGCGATGCAGTTGGCCACATTGATGCGGGTCTGGCTGTCCAGACGCGACGCCTTGTCAATGAGAGACTTGCAGACCTCGTTGAGTGCATCCATCTGACTGTCGTCTACACCGAGGGTCTTCATGATTTCGGCACGGGTAGCGCCGTTGGCGCCGTTGGCGAGCATCGCCATGAGATACGACACGCTGATGGGCGAAACCACCTTGGAGTCCATGCCCGCCTGGGTACGCATCAGGTCGAACGCCATGCCGTTGATGCTCCGCAGAGCCGACTGCTGGGCGTCGGAGAGTACGAGATACTCGCTGTCGAGTTTTTCTATTTCCACGATCTTACTTGCGTTCATGTCTGCGTCTTTGGCAGCGGGTTGCTTGCTGGTGGCACACGAGCCGAGGCCGGTCATCACCATGACGGCGGCGGCTATTACATTGGTTGTCTTGTTCATCTTTGTTCGTTTTATTATATATATAATGTATAAGGTGACGAAAGATTGCATGGCGGCGACGATTTTCCCGCTTTTTTCAGTTTTTTTCACGCTTGTTATGTCCTATTTTGGCTTTTCATACGTTATTAGTGTGAAAGGATATGACTACAGAAGACTTCTATCATACGATCATACCGCTGCGCGACGACCTGTTGCGATACGCCGTCAGTCTGACGGCCAGCAGCGACGACGCCGACGACCTGGCCCAGGAGACCCTGCTGCGGCTCTGGGACATGCGCGAGCGTCTCGATGCCGGCGACAACCTCAGGGCGATGGCCGTGACCATGCTGCGCAACAGGTTCTACGACCAGCAGCGCCACGCCAGCCACAGCCGACGGCTCTCTGCCGCTGACGACATGGGGCACGAAGACCTGCGAGTCGAGGCGCGCGACCAGATAGGTCTGGTGAGCGACATCATCGACCATCTGCCGCCGCTGCAGCAGCGACTCTTCCGTATGAAGGAGATTGAAGGCTACACCGCCGAAGAGATTATGCGCATCACGGGATGCTCGGCAGCCAATCTGCGCAAGAACCTCTCTCGGGCACGTATCGCCATCCGCACCCAGTTTATCCATATCACACGACAAGGAGGTAACAATATATGAACAATCATCAAGACATAACCCGGCTGATAGACCGCTACATGGCAGGCGCCACCACCAACGACGAGGAAGCCCGTCTGCGCGCCTACTTCGCCACAGCCGGCGACATCCCCGCCGAATGGGCGATATACAAGGCGCTCTTCGGCTACGTCGATGGCCAACGGATGGAGACAGCCCACTCTCTCTCGGCTGCCCCCACCGCGCCCCGACACACCGCCCGGCGCCCGACGCCGATGGTGCGCCGCCTGTGGATAGGGGCTGCAGCGGCGGCAGCCGTCGTGGCGGTGGCAGTGATGGTATGGCCACGCCCCAGCGCCTCTACCTATGCCGTCATCGACGGCAAGGTATGCACCGACCGCAGCGAGGTGAGAGCCGAGGCGCTCAGCGCCCTGCAGACCATACAGCTCGAGGACGACGACGATGCCTTTGCGGCTCTCGGCATGATGGAAAGACAATAGAGAACAAACAATACGACTATGGCACAATATCACATAACGACTACAGCCCGGCGCACCCTCATGGCGGTGGCGCTTGCGCTGATGATGCACCTCGCAGCCATCGCCCAGACGGGGCTGAGCGTCAACGAGGTCTTTACGAGGTACGGCCACGCCAAGGGATGCAAGATGGTATCCATGCGCAACGCCACCCTGAAGGGCTACAAGCTCAACATATACAAGAGTCTGGTGTACAAGCACCTTGCCGACGACGTGGCACCCTATCTGCAGGCCGACCGCAAGCGCGCCAGGAAGATACGCGAGGTGGTCGAAGACGGACTCGTCACCGGCGGATACTACATGATGCAGCCCACAGCCGAAGGTCTGAACCGCTACATACTCTTCAGCAACGGCGCAGGGCAGCGCGGCACGGTCATCTACATCGAGGGGCGCCTCTCGCCCGACGATATCATGACGCTGTGCTACTCCAGAAGAAAATAAGACATAAATACACACGACAATGAATATCAAGCACATCATCGCGGCAGTGGCGCTCATGGCTATGCCCCACTATGCCGCAGCACAACAGAAAGACACCACCATCGTGGTGGGCAACAGACAAATCGTAGTAAGCGGCACCGACGCCAACACCACCGTCACCGTCTACGGCAAAGACCAGAAGGAGATGAAGAAGGTGTCGGAGACCCGCTTTGTCGACGGCCAGGACATCGAGCAGGTCTACGTGACCTCGCCGTTTATCCCCTCGTCGCTGGGCAAGAAGAAGGGCCGCATCGTCAACAACTACCCATGGTTCTACTTCGGCTACAATCTCCTGGGCAGCAGCGCCATGTCGCTGAGCAGTGGCGACAATCTGCCTACACGCGACGCCAAGTCGTGGGAATGGGGCATCACGCTCACCAGCGTGGGCTTCCGCATGCACCAGAACCTGGCTTTGACCTCGTCGCTGTCAGTGGGACAAGTCTTCAACCACCTCAAGGGCAACACCGTGCTTGCCACCAGCGACGGCAAGACCTTATTTGCCACCCGCCCCGATGACGAAAACGTGGAGAAGAGTTATCTCATGTACGACTTTGTGCGGTTGCCCGTGATGCTGGAATGGCAGAAGCGGATCGGTCTTAATGCCTTCGTAGCCGTGGGACCATCGCTCGAACTGCGCTGGCACGAGCGGTCGCGCTATGTGGTCAATGGCGACAAGCGCACATCGGCTTCAGACATCAATCTCAATCCCGTGGGACTGAGCCTCGACCTGCGCGCCGGCTACGGAGCCATAGTCGTCTACACCCGCACGGCGCTCACCCCGCTGCTCAAGACCGCCAACGCCCCCAAGTGCTATCCCGTGTCGATAGGAATGGGCATCCGTTTCTGACGCGGGCACGAAGCCAAGGCCAGTGTGGGCCACAGCGCTCGCCGTCACCACATTTGGCGACACCGGAGGCATCGTCGGCGGCTCGTAACGGAAGTCACGAGACCACGTATCAATAGGCACGAAGCCACGTAACAATAGGCACGAGGGCTCGTATCAATAGGCACGAGCCGACGATGATAATCAGCAGAGTGCTGGAGATGGTCAGAAAATTGCTGGAGGTCATCAGCAGAGTGCTGGAGATGGTCAGAAAATTGCTGGAGGTCATCAGCAGAGTGCTGGAGATGGTCAGAAAATTGCCGGAGGTCATCAGCAGAGTGCTGGAGATGGTCAGAAAATTGCCGGAGGTCATCAGCAGAGTGCTGGAGTAATCCATATTGAACAATACGCATACCGCAACAGAAAGACCGACGGTCGGCAGCCCTGTATATAGGGTCGCCGGCCGTCGGTCTTGATCCGATAGAGAGGCGGAGTCAATCCACCTTGCTGAATTCGTCTTTGCCTACACCGCAGAGAGGGCAGAGCCAGTCTTCGGGCAGGTCTTCAAATGCTGTACCTGGTTCGATGCCATTGTCGGGATCGCCTACGGCGGGGTCGTAGATGTATCCGCAGACATCACATACATACTTGTCCATATTCATTATAGTTTTAAGGGTTCTGACCGGAACCATTTCCGGCCAGTCTTGGGGTTATTTCTCTCTGTTGTCGGTGGGGACGACAAGGGGGTTGATGATTTTGACCGACTCCTTGGCGATGACGGTGGGCGCCATGAATATGCGCGACTGCAACTGCTTCCCCTCGTTGATGCAGTTGATCATCATCTTGACGGCAGCCAGCGCCATGTGCTCAGTGGGCTGTGCCACGCGCGTGATGGGCGGGTTCATGTAGTCGAGGAAGACGCTGTCGTCGAAGGAGATTACCGAGATGTCGTTGGGGATGTCCATGTTCTGCTCGCGGAGCGCCTTGATGGTGCCCAACAGGATATTGGTGCTCATGGCAAAGATGGCTGTGGGCACGCGGGGACCTATGAGCGCCACCTTGGTCTCGGTATATCCGTTCTGGATGGAAAACTCGTTGCCCAGCATCTGCAGGCGCACGGGCTGTCCGAAGTCTATCACCGCCTTGCGACATCCCTTGACTCTCTCCTGGGTAGTCACGGCTGTCTCTGGACCGCGTATGCAGAGGATGTCACGGTGGCCGGCGTTGAGGAGCGTCATCATGGCGTCGTAGGCACCCTTGTAGTTGTTGGTCGAGACATAGGGCAGGAAGGAGTCTCTGAAATATCGGTCGATGAGGATTACGGGTATGTTCTTGCTGATGATTTCGAGCAGGTCGGGCGTCTCGGAGCATGGGGCGATGATGATGCCGTTGACCTCGTACTCTACCATCGCCGAGATGCACTTCTTCTCGATGTTGGCGTCTTCCTGGGTGTCAAAGAGCATGACGCTATAGTTGTTCTTCTTGGCCTCGATGGTGATGGTCGACACCAGTTGGGCAAAGAAGAGATTGCTGAGAAACGGTACGGCAATTCCGAGCGTTCGGCCCTCGGACTTGCGCAAAAATTGCGCAACGAGATTTGGCCGATAATTGAGCTCCTTGGCAGCCTGAATTATCTGCTGGCACGTCTCGTCATTGATGCGGAATTCCTTGCCTTTTCCGTTGAGTACCCGAGAAATAGTGGTTTTCGAGTATCCGGTTATCCGGGACAGGTCTTCCAATGTTTCTTTTTTCATGAGCCTTATAGACGTTGTGGTTTTGACTGCCCAAAGATACGCTTTTTTTGCCTCTTGCGAAAAAATAGCCATAATTATTTTGCGCTTGGTTAATTTTTTTTTACTTTAGCACTGTCAATTTGCAAATTATAACCAGGTTTACCATGATAATGAAAGAAAACAAAAAAATTCTCGTCGTGGGCAGTGCCAACACGGACTTAGTGATTTCAGCCGACCACTTCCCACTACCTGGCGAGACTATGTTTGGCCATGGATTTATGACCAATCATGGCGGTAAAGGTGCCAACCAGGCTGTAGCCGCAGCCCGCTTGGGTGGAGACACCGCATTTATAGGTAAGGTGGGCGACGACCAGTTTGGCAACTCCACCATTGACATGCTGCGAGGCGAGGGCATCGACGTATCGGCACTCAAGGTGACTGCCGAGGCACCCTCGGGAGTGGCCATCATCACCACCATCGACTCAGGTGAAAACAACATTGTGCTCGACTCGGGCGCCAATGCCTGTCTGACCGCTGCTGATGTGCGCGAGGCCGAGGCGCTGTTTGCCGATGCCAGCATCGTGCTGATGCAGCTGGAGACCCCTGTCGAGGCGCTCGTCGAGGCTGCCGCGCTGGGCAAGAAGGCGGGAGCCTATGTGGTGCTCAATCCGGCTCCGGCTCCCAAGGAACCGCTGCCCGAGGCTCTGCTGAAGAATGTGGACCTGCTCATCCCCAACGAGACCGAAGCCTCTTACATCGCGGGCATCGAGGTCAAGGGCGAAGATGACATCCCCGCCGCTATGGACGAGATACAGAAGCTGGGCGTCAAGGACGTCATCATCACCGTGGGCAGCAAGGGCGTGTGTGCCCGTCTCGACGGCGAGCTCATCCGTGTGCCTGCCTTCAAGGTGAAGGCTGTCGACACCACCGCTGCCGGCGACACCTTCTGTGGTGCGCTCTGTGTGGCTCTGTCGCAGGGTAAGTCGCTGCCCGATGCCATCCTCTTCGGCAACAAGGCCGCATCCATCTCTGTGACCCGTCGTGGCGCCCAGATGTCTATGCCCCATCTCGACGAAGTGGAACTCTAATCAGTCAATCGCGCAATTATTAACAATCTAAATCTTATACAAATATGTTTATAGTAAGCAGTTATGCAGTAGCCCTGGTGCTCTGCGTCGTTACGATGCTCTGTTGGGGCTCGTGGGGTAACACCCAGAAACTTGCCGGCAAGACCTGGCGTTACGAACTCTTCTACTGGGACTATGTCATCGGTATTCTGCTCTTCTCTCTCCTTATCGGCTTCACTCTGGGTAGCTTTGGTGAGGGTGGCCGCAGCTTTGTCGACGACCTGAAGCAGGTATCTTCGGCCAGCGTGCTCTCTGCCGTTGCCGGTGGTATCATCTTCAACCTGTCCAATATCCTTCTCTCGGCTTCTACCTCGCTTGCCGGCCTGTCTATCGCCTTCCCCGTGGGTTGCGGTCTGGCTCTGGTGCTGGGTGTAGTCAACAACTACCTCTTCGTAGGTGGTGACCAGGGCGACCCCGTGCTCATCTTCTCGGGTGTGGCTCTCGTTATGGTAGCCCTGATACTCAACGGCGTAGCTGCTGCCAAGAAGGGCAACGGCGAAGCAACCAAGGAGACTGGCAATGCGGCTTCGACAGCCAAGAAGGGTGTGGTGCTCGCCATCATCGCCGGCGTGCTGATGTCTACCTTCTATGCACTCGTGGCTCGCGCTATGGACGTGACCAACTTTGAGAACCCCGCCGAGGGTCTGGCTACTCCCTATACCGCGTTTTTCCTCTTCGCAGTGGGTATCTTTGTGAGCAACTTCCTCTTCAACACCATCGTGATGAAGAAGCCTTTCGAGGGCGAGCCTGTAGGTTATGACACCTACTTCAAGGGCAAGCTGTCGACCCACATGGTAGGTGTGCTCGGCGGTTGCGTTTGGGGCCTGGGTACTGTGCTCAGCTATATCGCCAGTGGCAAGATAGGTGCCTCTATCTCTTACGCTCTCGGCCAGGGCGCTCCTATGATTGCCGCTCTCTGGGGCGTATTTATCTGGAAGGAGTTCAAGGGCAGCAAGAGCATCGTCAACATCCTGCTCTCTCTCATGTTCGTGCTCTTCATCGTGGGTCTGGGCATGATCGCCGTAGCCAAGTCATAAACTAAACACATTAATATATAACGCATGAAAACAATGAAAGTCTGCACCCTCGCATTTGCGTCGCTTCTCGCTGTCGCAGCCTCGGCAAAGACCGTAACCATGACCCGTGCCACCCTGCAGGACAAAATCAAGGGTGGCTGGGCAGGACAGACCATAGGCTGCGCCTTTGGTGGTCCGACTGAGTTCAAGTACAACGGAAAGATAATCCCCGACGAAACCAAGATAGTATGGGACGACACCCGGGTGAAACACTACTTCGACACGTTCCCCGGTCTGTATGACGACATCTACATGGACCTCACCTTCGTAGAGGTATTTGAGAAGAAGGGGCTGGACGCTCCCATCAGCGAGTTTGCCCACGCCTTCGCCAATGCCAAATACCCCTTGTGGCACGCCAACCAGAGCGCCCGCTACAATATCCTGCAGGGTATGGAGTCTCCCGCCTCGGGCCACTGGAAGAACAATCCTCATGCCGACGACATCGACTTCCAGATTGAGGCCGACTATGCCGGTCTGATGGCTCCCGGTATGCCCCAGGCAGCCGCACACTACAGCGACGCCATCGGCCACATGATGTGCTATGGTGACGGCTGGTACGGCGGTGTCTATGTAGCTACCATGTACTCGCTGGCGTTTCTCTCCAACGATGTCAACTACATCGTGACCGAAGCCCTCAAGTCTATCCCCGAGCAGTCTACCTTCTACCAGTGCCAGGCCGACGTCATCGCCGGTTTCAAGGCTGGCAAGGACTGGAAGACCCTCTGGCACGAGATGCAGAAGAAGTGGGGAACCACCGACCTCTGCCCCGACGGTGTCAAGGCCGCCTTCAACATCGACGCCAAGATCAACTGCGCCTATGTCATCATGGGTCTGCTCTATGGCGGCGGCGACTATACCAAGACTATGGAAGTGTCGACACGCTGCGGACAGGACTCAGACTGCAACCCCTCGACCGCAGGCGGCATTCTGGGCACCATGCTGGGCTACAGCAAAATCCCCGACTACTGGAAGAACTCGCTCAAGTCTGTAGAGGACATCCCCTTCATCTACACCAACATCTCCCTGAACAAGGTGTATGAGCTGGGCATGAAGCACGCGCTCCAGGTGATAGCCAAGAATGGCGGCAAGGTGACAGCCAAAGCTGTGAAGATCAAGGCACAGCCCATCAAGACCGTACGCTTGGAGCAGTCGTTTGAGGGCATGGAGTTTGTACGCAAGATAGGACTCGGCAACAAGGGCATCGACAAGGTAGGCGCCATCAAGTTCAACGGCTGTGGCATCGTCATCCGCGGTCATCTGCGCACCAAGGACCCCAACTACGTGGGCGAGGTGGAGATAACCATCGACGGCAAGAAGATGCCTATCGTCAAGCTGCCTGGCAACAACCACGCACGCTCTAACGACCTCTACTGGAACTTTGACCTTGAGGACGGCGACCACGTGCTCACCATGAAGCGTCTCAACCCCGAAGACAACGTGGAGAGCAATGTATACAGCTATCTCACTTTCAAGAAGAAGGCTAAGTAGTTTTTATCTTAATATTTCCCAAAGACGGGGTGTGATGCTCTATCCTGATGAGAGGGGCGTTACATTCCGTCTTTTCATTTCAGACGACATCCTTAATAGCACCAATTATGACAAACAGAATGAGAATAGCGCTCATCGCCCTGATGACGGCTGTGGCCGTGGGGGCAGGAGCCAAGACCGTGACGCTGAGCCGCTCGGCCCTGACAGACAAAATCAGGGGCGGATGGGCTGGCAAGACCATCGGCGTAGCCTATGGCGGACCCACTGAGTTCAAATATCCCGGCCGCATGATTCCCGACTCGGTGGCCATAGCCTGGAACGACACCCTGGTGCGCCACTACTTCGACACCTTCCCCGGACTGTATGACGACATCTACATGGACCTGACCTTTGTGGAGGTCTATGAACGGCTGGGGCTCAACGCGCCCACCTCGGCGTTTGCCCATGCCTTCGCCCATGCGGGCTATCCCCTCTGGGCTGCCAACCAGGGCGCACGCTACAACATCCTGCAGGGTATGGAGCCTCCGGCTACGGGCTACTGGAAGAACAATCCCCATGCCGATGACATAGACTTCCAGATCGAGGCCGACTATGCCGGACTGATGGCGCCGGGCATGCCCCAGGCTGCCGCCTACTACACCGACAGCATAGGGCACATCATGAGCTACGGCGACGGATGGTATGGCGGCGTGTATGTGGCAACGATGTTCTCGCTGGCATTCATCTCCAACGATGTAGACTACATCGTGACCGAGGCGCTCAAGGCCATCCCCGAGCAGTCGTACTACCACAAGTTCATGAGCGACGTGATAAGACTCTGCAGGACCAACGCCGACTGGCGCGACACATGGCGCGAGATAGAAAACACGTATGGCCGCCACAAGGCTTGCCCCGACAACTTCAGGGGTAAGGCCAGCATAGACGCCACCGTAAACAGCGCATACGTCATCATGGGTCTGCTCTACGGCAAGGGCGACTTCGGGCGCACTATCGACATATCTACCCGCTGCGGACAGGACTCTGACTGCAACCCATCGACCGCCGGCGGCATCCTGGGTACCATGCTGGGCTACAGCAATATCCCCGACAACTGGAAACGCTGCATAGACCTCGTCGAAGACCGTCCGTTCGAGTATACCGACATCTCGCTGCGCCGCGCCACCGAACTCTCGACCCGCCATGCGCTAAAGGTGATAGCCCTCAACGGGGGCAAAACAACCGCCAAGACGGTGAAGATAAAGACCCAAGGGGTGAAACCCGTGCGTCTGGAGCAATCGTTTGAGGGCATGCAGGCCGTGGGCAAGCGCGGACTGGGCAACAAGCCCATCGACCGTGTGGGCGCCATACGCTTCAACGGCAACGGCGTGGTGGTGCGTGGCGAACTCACTGCCGACGACCAGGACTATGTGGGTCTGGTCGAAGTGACGCTCGACGGCAAGGTGGTGAAGACCGTCAAGATGCCTGCCTCGAAGCACAGTCGTGCCAACGAAATCTACTGCAACTTTGACCTCGAGGACGGCGACCACACCATCACGCTGCGCCGCGTAAACCCGCAAGACAACGTGAAAAGCCGCGTCTACGGCATCGTGGTCTACAAGAAGAAATAGGCCGACAGCGGCATCGGTCGCAATGCCCGATGCCGCAGGGCGACTCTTGTGGCCCGCAGCCATAAACAGCAGCTGGTCAGTAGGCCGAAAAGAGCAACTGTGCAGAATGATAAATCGCCCGCCGATGGCGGACGATTTACAAACAGCGGACTATAAGGAGGCGCTGCCATTCTGCTCTTCTGGATAGACCACAAACAGCACTGGCAAACAAACAAAAGCTACGCCCTGAATGGGGAAAGGCAGTGACAGAGACTGCTCTCTTCCCATTCAGGGCGTAATCTATGGTGGACTATACGGCGAGGGGCGACGGGGATGGCGCGGCTCTCGCCGTAGGGGGCGCGACGGCGCAAGGAGGGAGGATTAGTCCTCCATCAGTTTGCGATAGCGGCCCTTCTTGATTTCCTCGTTGCCGAGACGGCGTGCCTTGTTGATCTCGTAATCGGAGTAGCTGCCCTCGAAGTAGAACACTTCGCCATTGCCCTCGAAAGCGAGGATGTGGGTACAGATACGATCGAGGAACCAGCGGTCGTGGCTGATGACCACGGCGCAACCGGCGAAACTCTCGAGACCTTCCTCGAGGGCACGCAGGGTGTTGACATCGATGTCATTGGTAGGCTCGTCGAGGAGCAGCACGTTGCCCTCCTGCTTGAGCGCCATAGCGAGCTGCAGACGGTTGCGCTCACCGCCGGAGAGGGTTCCGCAGAGCTTACTCTGGTCGGTTCCGGAGAAGTTGAAGCGCGAGATATAGGCACGGGCGTTGACATCACGGCCTCCCATACGGATGGTCTCGTTGCCCTGGGCTATAGTGTCGTACACGCTCTTGTTGGGGTCGATGTCCTTGTGCTGCTGGTCTACGTAGGCGAGCTTGACGGTCTCGCCCACCTCAAAGGTACCGCCGTCGACCTGCTCCAGTCCCATGATGAGACGGAAGAGGGTGGTCTTGCCGGCGCCGTTGGGGCCGATGACGCCCACGATGCCGTTAGGAGGCAGCATGAAGTTGAGGTCGGAGAAGAGCACCTTGTCGCCAAAGGCCTTGCTGACATGCTGTGCCTCGATGACCTTGTTGCCGAGGCGGGGTCCGTTGGGGATGAAGATTTCGAGTTTCTCCTCGCGCTCCTTCTGCTCTTCGCCCAGCATCTGCTCGTAGGCGTTGAGACGGGCCTTACCCTTGGCCTGGCGCGCCTTGGGAGCCATGTGTGCCCATTCGAGCTCGCGCTCGAGAGCCTTGCGTCGCTTGGAGGCCTGCTTCTCTTCCTGCATCATACGCTTGGTCTTCTGGTCGAGCCATGAAGAGTAGTTGCCGTGCCATGGGATGCCCTCGCCACGGTCGAGCTCGAGTATCCACTCGCTCACGTCGTCGAGGAAGTAGCGGTCGTGGGTCACGGCGATGACGGTACCCTCATACTGCTGCAGATGCTGCTCGAGCCAGTCGATGCTCTCGGCGTCGAGGTGGTTGGTGGGCTCGTCGAGGAGCAACACATCGGGCTTCTGAAGGAGCAGGCGGCAGAGAGCCACGCGGCGGCGCTCACCACCAGAGAGGTTGGTGACGGGCAGGTCGCCAGCCGGACAGCGCAGGGCAGCCATGGCGCGGTCGAGCTTGGAGTCCATATTCCATGCGTCGGTGGCGTCGATGATGTCCTGGACCTCGGCCTGACGCTGCATGAGTTTGTCCATCTTGTCGGCGTCGCTGTAGTACTCCTCTTCGCCAAACTTGCGGTTGATTTCTTCGTATTCGGCGAGCGCGTCATAGACCTGCTGCACGCCTTCCATCACGTTTTGCTTGACAGTCTTGGTCTCGTCGAGTGGTGGGTCCTGTGGCAGATAACCCACGCTGTAGCCGGGGCTCCATACCACCTCGCCCTGTGTGGGCTGTTCCAGTCCGGCGATAATCTTCATCAGGGTAGATTTACCGGCGCCATTCAGACCGATGATACCTATCTTGGCACCATAGAAGAATGAAAGGTAAATGTCCTTGAGGATTTGCTTTCGGTTTTGTGGGATAATCTTGGATACTCCCACCATAGAGAAAATAATCTTCTTGTCGTCAACTGTTGCCATAGTTGTATTAAAAAACTTGTATTGGGTTATTGTTATTTCAGGAAAGTGGCCACGCGCAGCACGGGGATGCCGAAGTTGAAGTTGTCGCTGCCATTGGTGCCGGCGAAATTGACGGCTACCACGCGGCCGTGGTCATCGACAACGGGCGAACCGCTGGAACCCTGCATGGCGGGGATGCTGTACATCACGCGGTTGCCATCGGGCTGCTGGGTGACGGTGCCGCTGGTAAACTGGGCGCTGATGCCGCTGGTGGTCTGGGCAAGGGTCACACCATGGTTGTAACCTATCATGTAGAGGGGTTGGTTGATTTCGAGCTTGTCGCCCACCTTGATGTTGGTCTCGTCGATGGTGAAGATGTACTTGCCATCGGGGGTGACGCCGCGGTCGAGCTGGAGCAGAGCGAGGTCGGAGTTGGCGTCTTGAGAGACGCGCTTCAGGGTGCAGGGCGTCTTCATGAAGTCGTCCCACGAAGCCACGCTGCTGCCGTCATAGGCAATGCCGAACTGGGAGTGGAGCTTGACATCGAAGTTGTAGTTCAGGATGTTCTCCTGGAGCTGCTGCTTGATCTGCTGGGCCTGCCGATACTGCTCCTTGAGGCTCTCGAGCTCGGAGTTGATGGTAAAATACTCTTCCTGGCTCATGCTGGTGTAGCTGTTGCCGTCGTAGTCGGTGTAGACCTGGTCCTGGGCGTAGGCCTGGAGCGCCTGGTAACGCTGGTTCATCGAGTCTTGCAGCACCTCGATATACTGGGCATAGCCCATGATGATGGCGTTCATGTTCTTGCGCACGGTGGCCTTGTCGACCTCGGGCGCCACCACGTGGCGGTTGGTCAGGATGCTGCCCTTGTTGTCGATGAAGAACCCGGTGCCGTTGAGCACGCCGGCGTTCTGCCTTATCTCGCTGAGGTCGGCGGTGAGGTTGCTGAAATCGCCATCCTCGTCGAGTCCGGAGAAATAGAAATGGGCGTCGTTGAGCGTAATCTCGTAGTAGAACTTATTGCAGATGAGCACTACGCCCGACTTCTGCTCGCTGAAGATTTGCTGGGGCGTCTTCTTGCATCCCGTGACGAGGCACATCATGCCTATCAACGCAATCAGATAGTGGTAGTATTTCATATTGTCGTATGGTTGTTGTCGTATTTGGGCTTTATGGCTTGACCGTCGCTGTCACCGTGGAGGTAATGATATCCATAGGAAACGGCTAAACCTATTCAAAATTAGTCAAAAAAAACGATGTAATGGCTATGAATGGTCTAAAAAATGCGTTTTTGCCGCAAAAATAATCTTTCGCCATACTTTTGGACCCACAGGGGCTGTCGCACCACCGATGTGACTGCACACGGAGGCAGCGCAGAGCGTCGCCAAGGACATAGGAGGGGGCTAAAGGCATCGGCAAAAGTCCCCTACTCCACCTTTATATATATACGCGTGCGTGCGCGAGGGGGCGGCGGAAGGTGGCTGAGCCCCGTCTGCGACCTGCGGGAGGCGGGCGGGAGGCAGGGAAGATGTGGCGATGCACTCAAATAATCGCATAATCATTCTTGAATTATGCGGTTTTTGGCTATCTTTGACCGAGAAAAGACAAGGGCAATGAAAGAGGCTTTCATTTGCCATGTCGGGAACAAAGAAACCTATGAACAGTACGCAAAATCATATAGACATACTCTCTGTGGGGGAGTGTCTGAAGCTCAATCTCGCGATACCGGAGTATCAGAGACCATACAAATGGAGCATACAGAGCATAGACGATATGCTCTGGGACATCAGCAACTCGATACAGCAGAGCCAGGCTTTCGCGGAGTACAAGTATCGCATCGGCACCATCATCCTGCATCGCACGGGCGATGTACTGCACGTGGTGGATGGGCAGCAGCGCCTGATTTCGCTCACCCTGATATCAAAGTATCTGGATGACAACTTTGACAATGCCATCCTACAGACTACCTTCTACGACAAGACTACCCAGAAGCATATCCATAACAACTATATCCACATCCGCGAGTGGTTCTCGCTGAGAGACAAGGAGACCAAAGACGCCTTCAGACAAGCCCTGAACGAAGTGCTGGAGGTGGTGGTCATCCAGGTTGGCAAGGAGTCGGAAGCCTTTCAGCTCTTTGACTCCCAGAACACTCGCGGACGCGCCCTTGACCCGCACGACTTGCTCAAGGCGTTTCACCTGCGTGAGATGCAGAACGACAAATATGAAATGGAGTATGCTGTAACGAAATGGGAGGCCAAGGATGTGGCACAGATACGTGAGTTGTTTGCGGCTTACCTGTTTCCTATCTGGAACTGGTCGCGCGGCGTAAAGACCTGGGCTTTCACTGACCATGACATCGATACCTACAAAGGCATACCAGCCACATCGACATACACCTATGCGCGACGTGCGGGGAAGGCTTCGCCCTTCTTCCAGCTGACAGAACCATTTCTTGCCGGGTCTGATTTCTTTGACATGGTAGACCACTATCTGCGCACCCTCGGCAACATCAAGCATGAGATAGCCACCAATGCGGCGTTTGAGTCCCTTCGGCCCTTCTGTTTCCCCACAAAGCACTCGTCTGTGGGCCTCACGCATGTGAGGAAGTTGTTCTTTGCGGTACTGCTGTTCTACTACGACAGATTCCACAACATGGACGAGCTGGCTGTGAAGAAACTCTTCATCTGGGCGTTCATGCTCCGTATGGACTTGCACAATCTGGGTGCCGAGTCGGTCAACAAGTATGCCGTCGGCGAATGGTCGGGAAACTATACCAACTACATCGCCGTATTCTCAAAGATAAGTCTGGCGCGACTGCACACGGAAATCGGCAATCTGCAGATAGCTGTCGGCGCACGTTTCAATGAAACGGAGGAGCAGAACAACCTGTTTAAACTCTTGCAAAAAATAAGCGGTTATGATGAAAACAAATAAGGTGTCGGAACTGCATATCATAAATGCAGAGACGTCGATATTCACATCGGTCAGATACAGCATCCCTCTCTACCAGCGTGATTACGCCTGGGAGGAAAAGCAGATAGTACAGCTCATCGAAGACATAGACGATGTCTGCCTTGGCGAGAACTACTATATCGGTTCGCTGATTGTAGCCAAACGCGACGGTGAGTATGAGGTCGTCGACGGACAACAGCGTCTTACTACACTGTTCTTGTTGCTGAGTTACCTGGAACTGAACGCCGGCAACGAGGAAGCCTTGTCGTTTGCGTGTCGCGACAAGGCTAACTATACGCTGCGCCACATCAGGCCCATACTCGCCGACGAGCGCGACAAATATGACGCCGACCATCTGCAACAGAATATCATCAGCGGCCTGAACATCATCAGGGAGAATATCGAGAAGTTCACGCATGAGCACAAGTTTGAGTTTGTGAAGAAACTGGCCAACGTGGTCATCTATCGCATCGAGGTTCCCGAGCACACCGACCTGAACCACTACTTCGAGATTATGAACACCCGTGGCGAGCAGCTCGAGCAGAGTGATGTGCTCAAGGCCCGACTGATGAGCGAGCTGCAGGACAACAAAAAGGACCAACAGGTGTTTGCCGCCATCTGGGAAGCGTGTAGAGATATGTCGGGCTACGTGCAGATGCACTTCACCCCGGTTCAGCGCGGAGAGTTGTTTGGCTGGAACTGGGCGATGATACCTACCCAGAGGTTGACCGACTACCGACGGCTGTCGCATTCCTCGACCGACAAAGCGGGGGCAAAGATTGCCTCTATCGTCAAGCCTGACTTTACCGTAGCCACGGAAGACGGGTTGCTGGAAGACGACACGCGCGTGAGATTTGAGAGTATCATCGATTTCCCGTTCTTCCTGCTCCATGTGCTTAAAGTCTACCTCGCGTTGCATTCTGACATAAAGCATCGGGACGGGGAGCTACTGATATACGAACTGCTCGACGACAAGAAGCTCACCTCTTCGTTTGAGCGCGTGCTGGACTATGGCGTGGTGGATGGTGAGTCCATCAACCGCCAGCGTTTTGCCCGCGAGTTTATGATATGCCTGCTCCGCACCCGGTATCTGTTTGACAAATATATCATCAAACGCGAATATGCCAACGAGTCGTCCGACGGCGACTGGAGTCTCAAGTCGCTCTACGTGTCTGGACAGCAGTCTCACAAGAAGGCCTACTATGCCAATACTCGTTTTGCGGCTCACAAGCAATGGGCATCGACCAGCAAGTGGTATCACCCTGACAATCTGATGTTGCAGGCGGCGCTGCGCGTGTCTTATACTTCACCAAAGGTGATGCACTGGATTACGCAACTGCTCATCTGGCTGAACATCAATGCCGACCGACAGGACACGGAGATTCCCTATTTCACCTATGTCATCGACGAGATAGCCAAACGGCCTGTGCGCGAGTTTCTGGAGGACGGTGACTATGCGCTCGGAGTCAACACGCCTCATGTGGTACTCAACTATCTGGACTTCCTGCTTTGGCGTAACGACCGCAATGCGGACTTCTCCTTTGAGTTCCGCAACTCGGTCGAGCACTGGTACCCCCGCAATCCATCGGAAGGTACGTTCGCCCGATGGGAAGACAATGTCGACCGTTTCGGCAACCTGTGTCTGGTGCAGCGCAATATCAATTCGCGGTTTTCCAACATGTCGCCAGAGGCTAAGAAGAGCACTTTCAAGGAAATGATTAGCAAGGGCAGCCTCAAGCTGCGACTCATGAGCGGCCTCACCCAAGGCAGCAACGCCAGCCAGCAGTGGAAGGACGCCATCTTTGCCCAACACGAGCAGGCTATGCTCGACTTGCTTGCCGCAGCCACGGCACCCGACGAGGGATAAGCCCACCATAGATATTTCCTCCATTCGCTTGACGCCAAATCGGTCATCACCCGCTCTCAAGGCATTATCCACGAGACGGCTGATGACCGATTTGGCGTTAATCATACATCCCCACCACGCCCCTACTCCACCTTTATATATATACGCGTGCGTGCGCGAGGGGATGGAGGGAGGTGGCTAAGCCCCGTCTGCGACCCGCGAGGGGCGGGCGGGGCTTGGCGGCGGACAAAGAAAAAGCCGCAACACCTGTTGGCAAGTGTTGCGGCTCGTATAGAGATTGGTGATTATGCTTTATTCAGGGTCTGCCTCAATGCGGCGGTCACGAATCTTGCGTCCCAGTGTGAGGTAAGCGATAGGTGATGCGATGAAGATAGACGACAGAGTTCCGAATACAACACCCAGAGTCATGGCGAAGGCGAAGGGCTGGATGCTCTTACCGCCGAGGAACAGGATACACAGCAACACAATCAGTGTAGAAACAGAGGTGTTGATGGTACGGGCCAGAGTCTGGTTGATAGAGTTGTTGAACAGTATCTGGTAGTCCTGCTTGGGGTGCAGCTTCAGGTTCTCACGGATACGGTCGAATACTACCACCTTATCGTTGATAGAGTAACCGATAACCGTAAGCACAGCACCGATGAAGGTCTGGTCGACCTCGAGCGAGAAGGGCAGCATCCCCTTGAGCACAGAGAACAGGCCGATAACGGTGAGGGCGTCGAACGCCAGCGCAACGGTAGAACCTACAGAGAAGGCGAGGTTGCGGAAGCGGAGCAGGATGTAGAGGAAGATAGCGACAAGGGCGATACCCACGCTGATGAAAGCGCCATTGGTAACATCCTTGGCTACCGAAGGACCTACCTTAGAAGAACTGATGATAGAACCACCCTGACGGATGTCGGGGTTCTTGAAGTCCTTGACAGAAGTCTGGCTTACCAGACCGTTAGCCTTCAGAGTCTTGTAGAGCATGGTCTCAGCCTCGTCGTCCACGGTGGGGCTGTTAGACTCTATCTTATAGTTGGTAGAGATACGGATAGTCTTGTTGTCGGTACCCAGAGAGAGGGCGCTGTTGGTGCAGCCAGGGAAGGCCTGGTCGAGGATTTCGCGAACCTGCTCGGGCTCGATAGACTTCTCAAACTGTACCACGTAGTTGCGACCACCAGTGAAGTCGATGCTCTTGTCGAGACCGCGTACACCAAGGCTGGCACCAAAGATTACCACTGCTGCACCAGCGATGATGAAGGTGAGCTTGTACATAGACATGAACTTGAAGTTGGTGCCCTGTACGAGGTTCTTGGAGATAGGAGTCCAGAACTTGAGGCTTGTCCACTTGTCGTGGTTGAGCTGACGCTCGTAAACCAGACGTGTCAGGAAGACAGCGGTGAAGAACGAGCAGAAGATACCGATAATCCATGTGGTGGCGAAGCCCTGGATAGGACCTGTACCGAAGGCCAGCAGGATGACACCAGTAATCAATGAAGTCAAGTTAGAGTCGAAGATAGCGCTGAAGGCGTTGCTGTAACCTGCCTTGATGGCTTCCTTCATCATCTTGCCGGCGCGCAACTCTTCCTTGATACGCTCATAGATGAGCACGTTGGCGTCGACGGCAGTACCCAGTGACAATACCATACCGGCGATACCGCTCATGGTGAGCGCAGCCTGGAACGAGGTAAGGATACCGAGGGTGAAGAATACGTTGATGACCAGCGCGCAGTTGGCAATCATACCGGGGATGAGGTTGTACATCATCACCATGTAGACAATCAGCAGCACGAAGGCGATTACGAATGAGATGATACCCTGCTGGATAGACTGGGCACCCAGTGTAGGACCTACCACCTCTTCCTGCACGATGCGGGCGGGAGCGGGCATACGACCAGACTTCAGTGTATTGGCCAAGTCCTTGGTCATCTCTACGGTGAAGTTACCTGAGATTGAAGACTGGCCACCATCGATTTCAGAGTTTACGCGGGGAGCTGAATAGACGGCGTTGTCAAGCACGATGGCAATGGCCTTGCCTACGTTGGCCTTGGTGAGCGCTGCCCAACGGCGTGCGCCTTCGGGGTTCATCTTCATGCTCACCTCAGGAGCACCGGTCATGTGGTTGAACTCGTCGCTGGCGTCGGTTACTACGTCACCCTCGAGAGGAGCACGACCACTGGTAGATGTCACCTTGATGGCGTGGAGCTCAAATACGTTCTTCACCTGCTCGCCGTACATGTCTGTAGGAGTAGCACTCCACAGCAGTTTCACGTCTGAGGGAAGTATCTGCTTGGCTGCAGCAGAGTAGATAATCTTGTCGATGGCTGCGGTATCGCGCACGCTGGCGAAACCAACAAGGCTCAGCTGGCCGTTGCCAGTAGTCTGAAGCATGGCGGTGAGGGGGTGCTGCTTCTTGAGAGCCTCAACCTGTGCCTCGTCGTTGAGCTTGGCAGGCTTCTTGGCGTCGTTGTCCTTGAGCTGGAACTTGGGTTTGTCGGCAGCAGCCTTGGCAGCAGCGTTGTCGGCAGCGGCCTTCTCTTCCTTCACAGCGGTGGTATCGGCGCCATTGTTGGCCAGGTGCTGGTCTATCTGGATGAGGTAGGGCACAATCTCGTCAGAGTTGTAAGTCTCCCAGAACTCCAGGTTGGCGCTACCCTGCAACAGCTTGCGCATACGCTCGGGCTCCTTCACACCAGGCATTTCCACCATGATGCGGCCAGCCTGACCTTCCAGCTTCTGGATGTTGGGCTGTACTACGCCGAACTTATCGATACGGTTGCGCACTACGTTGAATGAGTTGTCGATAGCCAACTGCACCTCGCTGCGCAGTACCTTCTCTACCTCTGAGTCGCTGCTCTGCGGACTTACTTTGCCCTGGAGCTGCTGTGTAGCGAATATTTCGGCCAGATGATGACCGGGGGCGTTCTTGTGATAAGCCTTGATGAAGAGAGTGATGAAGTCTGACTGACTGGTCTCTTCCTCTGTCCGAGCTTCCTTCATTGACTTGGTGTAGGCTGCGTCTGTCTTGTGGTCAGCCAGGTTGTCTACCACGTCAGGTACTGAAATCTCGAGGATTACGTTCATACCTCCCTTCAAGTCAAGACCAAGGCCAATCTGAGTCTCGAGGCACTTCTGGTAAGAGTAGATGCCGAGGTACTTGACAGAGTCCTTGTAATCTTGCTGGGCAATTGGGTCGTCGAGCTTTGCTGCCTGTGCGTCATAGTAGCGTGTAGCTCCTGAGAATGACAGGTAGAAAATGCTGGCAAGTGTCAGCATGACGGCCGTAAAAATTACGATTCCTTTGTTTTGCATTTTTATTTGATTTTTAGATTGTAATCTTGTTCTTCTGGTCTCCACGGCGTTAGCCGATAGCCCCACTCATCCTTGCTGCACCTAAGCGCAGCCTATCACCTTGCAAAGATAGTTATTTTTTTTACATTATTAAAGAGAATAAACGACTTTTTATATAAAAAGGTGGGATAAAGGCTTGTTCCCGTTGACGCTGTTGGTTTTTCAGTGGTTTTCGGGGTTATTTCCGCCCTTTTTCTTCAGCCATCCCATGATGGGATAATGGTCGCTGGCCTTGATGCTGCGGTCTACGGTGCAACCGTATGGCTCCCAGTTGTCAGAGCAGAAGATGTTGTCTATCCTCACGTAAAATCCCGAGAGGTGGTAGCTGATGCCGGGACCGTTGCCCGACGCTACATAGCAGTCGGTGAGCTCCTTGTCTATCGTGTGGTGGGCATAGGAGAGCGGACTGTCGTTGAAGTCGCCCATGCAGATGATGCTCTGATAGGCGTGCTTGCGGATATAGCGCGCCACAGCCTGTGCCTGCGGAGCGCGCGTACGTGCCGACTCGCCCAACTGGTCTATGAGCCGCTTGGACTCGGTCTTGACGGTGTGGCTTTCCAGATTGCCCTTGAGCATGTCCTTGAAGTTCTCGCGCTCTTCCAGCGTGAGCCCCGTCGTTTCCAGGTGGTTGCAGATAACCACCACGTCGTCGCCGTCGATGTCAAGTAGGAAGGCACCCGAGAGATTGCCCACCGAGGGATAGTCGATGACCTCCTTGTGGCGTATCGGGAAGCGGCTGAGTATGGCCAGCCCACCCTTGTCCTTGCGCTGCAGGGTGTCGTGATAGGCATACTTGGTGTAGAGCAGCGAGTCTATCTGCGCCTGCACTTCAGCCGAGGCGTTGGCCTCTTGCAGGCACACGATGTCGGCATCGCTGTCGGCGATATACTGCACCACGATATTGGTGCCGTCCACATTCTTGTCGGTGCCGTAGCCCCACACGTTGTACGACATCACCTTGATGGCGCCCTCGGGTGCCGCGCTGGGGATGTTGAAGGGGCAGTAGGTGCGTATGGGCGTGAAGCCTATCACCATTCCCACAAAGGGGATGATGGCGTAGAGGGGCTTGAAGAACAGCCAGAATATGAGGAAAGCGAAATTGAGAAAGAGGAAGACGGGGAAGACCAGCGCTGCATTGGCAAGCCACGGCGACACCGCGGGGTTGATATACCCCGAATATCCCGTGGCCAGCATCGCTACGATGGTTGCCACATTGGCGCCGGCAATCATCTGCAGCATTATCTTGGTTACCGTCTTCGCCATAGTTATTTGCCTAAGTCGAAGAGGCGGTGCTTCTCTTCGGCGGTGAGACTCTCATAGCCGCTCTTCCTGATTTTGTCAAGGATGCGGTCTATCTCTGCCTGGTTGGCTTTCTGCCGCGCGTTGTATTCCCAGTCGGTCTCTCGGCTCGCCTGGTTCTTGGGCCGACGCTGGTAGTGGCTCCTGTCGCGGCTCCACTTGCGGCGCATGTTGTCAAACATCTCATGACCGGTAAATCCGCGCGGGTTGACATAGGGGCGGCGACGCCAGTAGCGTATGAGGATATAGCCGAAGAGCATACCGCCGAGGTGGGCGAGATGCGCCACGCCGTCGTTAGACGAAGCGATGGATGAAATCAGCTCGATGGCAACGCAGATTACCACAAACCACTTGCTCTTGATGGGGAAAGGAATGGGGAAGATGAAAATGCGCTCGTTGGGGAACGTCATGCCAAAGGCGAGCATCACCGCATAGATGGCTCCCGAGGCACCCACCGTGGTCAACAAGTTCAGATAGTCGCGGCTGTTGTAAGCCAAGGCCATCGTGTCGCTCAGCGAGAACTGGGGTATCTGGTCATAAGCCATCATATAGAAGCGCCCGAGCTGCGCCATTTCCTGCAGCAGACCAGCTCCGACGCCACAGAAAATGTAAAAAAACAAGAAACGTTTGGCTCCCCATCGGTATTCGACAGCTGAGCCGAACATCCATAGGGCGAACATATTAAAGAGGATGTGTTCCCAACCTCCGTGCATAAACATATAGGTAAAGAGCTGGTACACGTGGAAATTGCCTGCAAGGAAGAAGTGAAGGCCCAGCACATCGTTGAGATCAATGCCCCAACCCCTAAGCCCGAGCATAGCCAGGAAGGCTATGAGGTTGATGATTAACAAGTTCTTTGTAATCAGCGGAATATTGCGTATCATACTGTTTCGTTTTCTATTATATATAATTGTGAATATAGTGCTCTTTAGCGTCACAAAATTACGAAAAATATCTGTTATGGCTTCAAAAACGGGCCTTAAACGTGTTTTTTTATGGAAAAAGTTCACTTTTCTGCTTTTTTTGTTTGTTGATTGAAAACTTTACTCTATATTTGTCACGTAAAAACGATTATTTCTTATAATTTTTAACCATTTAATATCCACATTATGAACAAGACTGAATTGGTTGCAAAGATCGCAGAAGTTGCCGGTCTGAGCAAAGCAGATGCAAAGAAGGCTCTCGACGCTACTGTAGAGGCTGTTAAGGAAGCTCTCGTAGCAGGTGAAAACGTACAGCTCGTTGGCTTTGGCACATACTCTGTTACCGAGCGTCCCGCTCGCGAAGGTGTCAACCCCAGAACAGGCGAGAAGCTCGCTATTGCTGCCAAGAAGGTAGTAAAATTCAAGGCTGGCGCAGAGCTTGCTAACGCTGTGAAGTAATAATATTGTAAAAGATTTTTATCATCAATGGTGGCTCCTTCCAGAGTCGCCATTTTTTGTTTGGAGAGGGCGTTGCATTAGGTTATCCGTAGCCTGGACAGCAGTGCATGGACAGTTGTAGGTCGTATATACCTCGACAAAGGATTAACGCCTACGGCTAAGCGCAACTCTTACAGAGTAGCTATA
>UMGV01076048.1_pt1 | contig 64285 bp, 44 predicted proteins | sample 1965361 | NCBI WGS metagenome assembly UMGV01 (sample SAMEA4836081, study PRJEB28245) | human gut metagenome | biome: gut microbiome; material: fecal sample | place: Denmark | collected 2008
TAAAAAGTTATATTTGTAATAGTGTTGCGGAATTAAGGTAAACCATTAACTTTGCAACAATATGAGAACATGCGTTAATAAAATCAGATATGTCGGCCTGCTGATGTTTTTTCTGATCAGTAGTCTTGTTTGCATGGCTTTTCCTCTCCGCAGTTTTCCTCCCCTGCTGCTCTCTCCCTCGGAGAATGCCTTCTGCATGATGTTTGACCATAGAGGAGTGCTGTGGATCGGTACCAACAATGGACTCAAGAGCTACGACGGGTATCAGGTGAGAACCTATCGGTCGGATGCCTATTCACCACATCTGCTGCCCAACAACACCGTGCGCTCACTCGCCGAAGACAAGGACAACAGACTCTGGGTGGGCATACGCAACGGACTGCTGCGCCTAGACCTGCGCACGGGAGCGGTCACGACCTTTCATCTGCCCGGTGAAGATCAACGCATCATCTATTCGCTCTATGTCGACCCACAAGGACAGCTGTGGGTGGGCACCGACGGCGGACTGTCGGTATTTGACCGGAAGACGCAGCGATTCTACACCTATACGAATAAGAACTCATGGCTCGTCACACCAGAGGGGAAAAGAATGAGGATGACTTACTACAGTGTGAAGAGCATGGTGCAGGCTCCCAATGGTGACCTGATCATCGGCACGTGGTCGTCAGACCTGCTGCGGCTGCGACGCGGCACGCATACCTTTCTGCGCTATCCTGCCTTCAACGCTATCCACTCCGCCTATTCGCTCTGCTATGACCACCGTGGCCGGCTGTGGGTAGGCTCATGGGGAAGTGGGGTGGTGCGTGTTGACAATCCTGACAACGTGCGCCATCCTATTGTGAAAACATATCCTTTCACCACCGGCAACTTCGACATCTTCCTCAGCATCGTGGAAGATCCGGTCACTCACAACCTCTGGGCTGCCACACGCGAGGGTATCTGCATGCTCAACACCAACGACGACATGGCGCAATGGCAACGGATTACCAACATCGACGGCACAAGTCTGAACTACAGCAACAGCATCGCCACGGATCTCAGCGGCAACATCTGGGTGCTCACACAAAACAATGGTGTCATACAGACGACATTCGACCGAACACCATTCCGCTGCTATAACCTGGATATGGGACAGCAGTCTTTCCCCGTCAACTTCGTCAGCTCGCTCTATACGCCCGACGGCAATACGTTTTGGTTAGGGCTCAACCCCTATGGCATTGCACGCTTTGACCGGCAAACGGGCACCACGCTGTTCAACCATGACATCCCCGGGTTCAGCAATATCCCGGTGGGGACGCTGTCCACAAGCTTCTCGAGCATCGTACGGCGAAGCAACGGCGATCTGTGGTTCGCCGACAATAACTATGGCATCATCGTCAAGAAGGCGCAAGGCGACGCCAAAGTTCTCGACATGAGCAACACGCCGTGGATGAAAGAAAATTTCGTCAACACGATTTTCGAGTCAAGAAAACATATTCTATGGATCGGGCAACGCAGTGCACTGAGCATGGTGCTGCCCGACGGACGCGGCTTCCCCGTCACACTCCGACAAGGCAACCGCGACATCTCCAACTGCGACATCCGGGGCATCAGCGAGGACCGGCAGGGCAACATCTGGCTGGCTACCGACAACGAGGGCATCATCTGCGTGGTGAAGCCTGACGGCCGTCACGCACGCATGACCGTGAGACAGTATTCGCCGCGACTTGGTAACTTTGCTGTCGACGACGCCACGAACTGTATGCAAGACCGTGCCGGCAGACTGTGGGCGATCTCCAACAGCGGCGGACTCTTCCTCTACAATGCCGCCGATAACCGCTTTGAGGCAAAGAACCGCGACTATCACTTTACTGGCGACCGCATCCTCGCCATCGCCCAGGACAGCAAGGGCGACCTGTGGCTGACGTCCGACCGGGGGCTCATTCGCCTTTGTCTCGACAAGGACAACAAGACGACGGATGTGAACTACTACACCCGCGAGGATGGACTGGGCGACCTGCTGTTCTCGGAAAACAGCATTGCCACCTTTGGACGGGAGATCTATCTCGGCAGCCGGCAGGGCTTCATCGCCTTTGACCCATCCACCATGGCTAAGAACCAGCCGAAAAACTACCGGCTGATCATCACAGACATCGTCATCAACGACGAGCCTTGGCGACAGATGACCGACAGCACGCTGAGGCAGCGTATCTCAGAAGAGTCGCCGTCGTTCACGCGTCGTGTCACACTGCCTACATCCGTGAAGAAGATCAGCTTTGACTTCGCCCTGCTCTCCTACGGCAATGCCAGAAAGAACATCTACTCGTATATGCTTCAGGGCTATGACGACGACTGGAAATACTGTGCAGGAGGCAGTCACAGTGCCACGTATCAAGACCTGCCCTCGGGTACATACCATCTGCGCGTACGTGCCACGGGCAGCAACGGACAATGGCAGGAAATGGACTATCGCGTCACCGTCAGAGTGCTGCCGCCATGGTATGCATCGTGGTGGGCATACCTTATATATATAGTACTCCTCTTTGCTGCTACCTTTGCCACCATTCGCTGGTACCGTGAGCACCTGCGTACGCAAAACCGACTGCGCATGGGCGTGGTGCTGACCAACATCACACATGAGTTGCTCACCCCGCTGACGGTCATCTACGCCACCATTTACAAACTGCGATCTCAGGCTCCGCAATACGAAGACGAATACCAAGTCATCGACAACAACATCCAGCGTACCAAACGACTCTTGACGCAGATACTCGAGGTGCGCAAGAGCCAGGCAGGGCAACTACGGCTGAAGGTGAGCCGGGGCGACCTCGCGGCGTTTGTCAGCAACGTCGTGGAAGAGATCAGACCCATGGCGGAGCAGAAACACATCAGTCTGGAGACCTCACTGCCCGAAAAGGAGAAGGCGGCATGGTTTGACAGCGACAAGCTCGACAAAATTCTCTACAACCTGCTCTCCAACGCCATCAAATACAACCGCAACGACGGACATATCCTTCTCTCGCTCGACATCAAAGAGCAGGAAGCCGTCATCAGCGTGGAGGACAACGGCATCGGCATGGACAAGAAACAGCTCAACCATCTCTACACCCGATTCTTCGACGGCGACTACCGAAGGCAGAACACGGGAGGAACGGGCATCGGACTGGCTCTGGTCCATGAGCTCGTCACGCTCCACCACGGCTCGATACGATGCAAAAGCAGCAGGGGGGTGGGGACTACCTTCACGGTGACCATCCCCATCAACAAAAAAGCATACCCTCAGCAGGAAATCGACACCTCGGTCATCAGCAAGGCGGTGGACTACGAAACCATGCGTAGTCTCACTGACGACAGCACCCCGACACCGGGGATCAAGCAGGAACGCGTCGTGGTCAAAGCCAACGTGCCCACCATGCTCATCGTGGAGGACAACGCCGACCTGCTCGAGCTGATGAAGCAGGCACTCAGCAAGCACTACCGCGTGGTCACGGCAAAAAACGGGAAGCAGGCATGGAACGTCATTCAGAAAGAGCCACTCGACATCGTGGTCAGTGACGTGATGATGCCGATCATGGACGGCATCGAGCTCACGCGGCTGATCAAAAACGACCAAAGCTTCTGGCAGTTGCCCGTCATCCTGCTCACTGCCAAGGACCGACAGGAAGACGAGAACGAAGGCTACGCCATCGGCGCGGACGCATACATCACGAAACCTTTCTCCTTTGAGGAGCTCACGTTGCGTGCCGACATGCTCATCGCCAACCGACAAAAGGTCTGGGACAACGCACGGCAGGAAGCCAAGCTCCGGCAAACCGAAGAGAAGGCTACTTCGGTAAGCGATCCCGACAAGGCCTTCATGATGCGGGTCACACAGATTGTCATGGAGCATATCGACGACACAGCTTTCGACCGTGAGACTTTCGCCAAAGAGATGCTCGTCAGCTCATCGACATTGTACAATAAGGTGCATGCGATCACGGGCAAGACCGTCGTGGAGTTTGTCAACAGCATCCGGCTCGAAGAGGCTGCCAAAATCCTTCGTGCCGAGCCTACGATCACTATCGTGGACCTTGCCGCACGCGTAGGCTTCAACACGCCGAAATACTTCTCGCGTTGCTTCAGGAAACAGTTCGGCGTGCTGCCAAAGGGGTATCAGTGAAGCAAGGCGGAGAGCGTGGAGGTAACTATTCACCGAATGCAGGCCGAAAGGCAGAAAAATAAGTAGATAACGCAGCAAAAGTCTACTTCTAACGAATCACTTCTTACTAACTTCTCCGGCGTTAGTGACATCATCCGCGCGTAGGGGCGGGGTTTATCCCCGCCCTAACCCTCTTGTCTGTAATATTCTCACACAGAGAGCACAGAGATCTCTACCCGTGAGAATGTTCACACAGATGCCACAGATCTCCACAGATCTTAACAGTCTCTCCGTGCTCTCCGTATTCTCTGTGTGAGATAAATCCAGTGCATTCATGCTTTCAGAGGCATATTTAGTCATTTCTAAACCATTAACTTTTATCCCCGAAAAAGAGACGAAAAAAGGAAAGGAATTCGCTGAATAGCTATGCGTGGAGGTGCGGAAGCTGAATAGATTGACAGAAGATGCGGAAGAAACCTGAAACATGATACAGCAACCTTGTGACTCTTGGTATTTATTCTTACAAAAGTACTTCCGAACAATATTGCAATCTAGAGAGAAAAACTCTCCGGAAAGTGCCCTCTGCTCGTCACGGAAGGCCTCGATTCGTGAGAAACAAGTGTTTTCTCATTGTCATCTCAGTTGTTTTTGCTGCTAAAACAACTGTTTTCATCGTGTCATCTCACTTGTTTGATGCGGTCATCCTTATTGTTTTATAGTCCGATTCCTGGGTTTTGCAGGCTCTATAAAATCAAGAAATCTGTAACTTGCTGATTATAAGCATGTTCGTAAAATGCTTTATTTTTGCGAAAAATCGCGGCGAAGTAGGTCTTTGCTCAGAAAAATCGATTCTCGTGGCTCGTTTTTGGTTAGAATAATCAACAAATTAACTTTTCTATAGACAGTTGTAGAAAAACTCGTCCCGTGTCCCTGTCGAGACTTGGTTTTTTGCAGCGTGTTTGTCCATGGTTCGTTTCTTGTGTTCCTTATGACGAAATTGTCAAGCAGAGATAACATTTTTGGCCAAATCATGTTCTTGTTACAGAAAGATTTAGTAACTTTGCAAGCACTTAAGCGAATATTCAAAAAATAACGTTATCATTTTTTTATGAACTTCATTTTATTCATCACCGTTTTGTTGACGGCTGTCACGCTGGTGCTTGGCGCTTATGTCATTGCCAAGCTCATCGGTCCCCGTTCCTACAATCCGGTAAAGGGTGAGCCCTTCGAGTGCGGTATCCCCACGCGCGGCAGCAGCTGGTTGCCTTTGCATGCGGGCTACTATCTCTTTGCCATTCTTTTCCTGATGTTCGACATTGAGACCGTGTTGCTCTATCCTTGGGCCGTTGTCGTGAAGCAGTTCGGCTCACTGGCTTTGGTGAGCATCGGCTTCTTCCTGGTGGTTTTGGTTTTAGGCTTGGCTTATGCCTGGCGGAAAGGAGCATTGGAATGGAAATAAGAAAACCACACATCAAGAGCATTCCTTACGAGGAATTCAAGGACAACGAGACCTTGGAAAACATTGCTGCCGAGCTCAACGACGGTGGCGTGAACGTGGTGCTGGGAAGCCTCGATCAGATGATCAACTGGGGACGCAGCAACTCACTGTGGTCGCTGACCTTCGGTACATCGTGCTGCGGTATTGAGTTCATGGCTGTGGGCTGTGCCCGTTACGACTTTTCTCGCTTCGGCTTTGAGGTGACGCGTAACTCTGCCCGCCAGGCCGACTTGATCATGTGTGCCGGTACGATCACCAACAAGATGGCCCCGGTATTCAAGCGCTTGTATGATGAAATGGCCGAACCAAAGTATGTTGTCGCTGTCGGCGGCTGTACCATCAGTGGCGGTCCTTTCAAGAAGAGCTACAGTGTCGTGCGCGGTATCGACCAGATCGTGCCCGTGGATGTCTACATCCCTGGCTGCCCGCCGCGTCCGGAGGCTATCCTCTACGGTATGATGCAGTTGCAGCGCAAGGTGAAGATCGAGAAGTTCTTCGGCGGTGCCAACCACAAGATGACACGCGAGGAAAAAGCGGAGAGCATGGGCCTCGGTGGTCTGCATGGCATCAGCAACGAGAATCTCAGTGCTGCCAAGATTGGCGAGAAAACGCCGATCATGGTCACTGCTTCTCCCAACAAGGAAGACCTTGAGTCCCTCGGACGTGAGCTCGACGCTCTCAAAGAGGAGGGAAAGGAATTTGAAGTGCACAAACAACCCGCTGCCGACACTCAGAAGGCTGCGGCAAGTGATAACAATCAACAATAAGGTAAGCGAACTGTCATGAAGTTAGAAAACAAAGAATTCGGTTTTGACAACTTTGCCGCTGAGATGGCAAAGCTGAAAAATGATAAGCATTTCGATTACCTGGTCACCATCATCGGTGAGGATTTCGGTCCCGAGGAAGGTCTGGGATGTATCTACATCCTGGAGAATACCGACAGCCACGAGCGCGTCTCTGTCAAGCAGATTGCCAAGAAGGTGGGAGAGACGGACTATGTCATCCCCTCTGTGCTGAAGCTTTGGCACGACGCCGACCTGCTCGAGCGTGAGGTCTACGATTTCTTCGGTATCAAGTTCCTCGGTCATCCCGACATGCGCCGCCTGTTTATGCGCAGCGACTTCCAAGGCTGGCCACTTCGCAAGGACTTCGATATGAGTCCCGAGAAAAACCAGTTCCCCATGACCGATGAGCCTGAGAGCGACTGGACCTCAGAGTGGAACCTCAACGACTGCGGTGATCTCGTGGAGACCAAGCACCGCCTGCTCGACGACGACGACTTCGTCATCAACTTCGGTCCTAACCACCCGAGTACCCACGGCGTGCTTCGTCTGAGAACTGTCGTAGACGGTGAGACCATCAAGCACATCTATCCTCACCTCGGATATATCCACCGCGGTATGGAGAAGATGATGGAGAGCATGACCTATCCTCAGACGCTCGCTCTCACTGACCGACTGAACTATCTCTGTGCCATGCACCATCGTCACGCCCTCGTCGGTGTCATCGAGGAAGCTATGGGCATTGAGCTCAGCGACCGTATCCGCTACATCCGCACCATCATGGACGAGTTGCAGCGTATCGACAACCACTTGCTCTTCCTCGGAACGTGCGCCCAGGACCTCAGTGCCCTGACGGCTTTCCTCTACTGTATGCGTGACCGTGAGCATGTGCTCAACGTCATGGAGGAGACGACGGGCGGACGACTCATCCAGAACTATTATAGAATAGGTGGCCTGCAGGCCGATATAGACCCGCACTTCGTGGAGAACACCAAGACACTCTGCAAATATCTCCGTCCTTTCGTACAGGAGTATCTCGACGTCTTCGGTGACAACGTCATCACTCACCAGCGTCTTGAAGGTGTCGGCTACATGAATCTTGAGGACTGCATCAACTACGGCGTCACCGGTCCTGCCGGACGTGCCGCCGGATGGAAGAACGATGTCCGCAAGAATCATCCTTACGATCTCTACGACAAAGTCAACTTCGAGCAGATCCTCGGTAAGAACTGCGACTCGATGGACCGCTACATGATCCACATCAACGAGATCTATCAGAGCTTGAACATCATCGAGCAGCTCATCGACAACATCCCTGAGGGTGACTTCTACATCAAGCAGAAGCCGATCATCAAGGTGCCCGAGGGCCAGTGGTGGTTCTCTGTAGAGGGCGGCGCCGGTGAGTTTGGTGTCTACCTCGACAGCCGTGGTGACAAGAGTCCTTATCGTGTGAAGATGCGCCCGATGGGCTTGACGCTCGCCGGTGCTTTCGACAAGATGCTGCGTGGCGAGAAGATCGCTGACCTCATTGCCACCGGTGCCTCTATCGACTTCGTAATCCCGGATCTGGACAGATAAAACGGAATGATGAATGATAAGTTTGGAATGATGAGTGTATCAGTCGGCATTCAACACTGAACAGTCAGCATTGCGAAGGAAGTCATTTGGCATTCAACATTTAACATTCAACATTACTAAGATATGTTTGATTTCACAGTAGTAACACAGTGGTTTGACAATCTCCTCCGACAGACATGCGGGTTGGGGGACTTTTGGACAATCCTCATTGAATGTGTCGTGGTGGGTCTGATCGTGCTGACGCTCTATGCTCTCATCGCCATGTTCATGATATATTTCGAGCGTAAGGTCTGTGCGTTCTTCCAGTGCCGTCTCGGCCCTATGCGTGTGGGCCCCTGGGGTTCCGTACAGGTGGTGGCCGACGTGCTGAAGATGCTGATCAAGGAAATCTTCGGCGTGGACCGCTCAGACAAGCTCTTGTATGCGCTGGCACCGTTTCTGACCATCATCGCTTCAGTGGGCACCTTCTCGTTCCTGCCTTGGAACAAGGGTGCTGCCGTGCTCGACTTCAACGTCGGCGTGTTTATGGTCTCTGCCATCAGCAGTATCGGCATCCTCGGCATCATCCTTTCGGGATGGGGCTCCAACAACAAGTATTCTGTTATCTCTGCCATGCGTGGCGCCGTGCAGATGATTTCTTATGAGATGAGTCTCGGTCTGTGCATGGTCACGGCAGTGGTGCTTTGCGGCACTATGCAGCTCAGTGGCATCATCGAGGCGCAGACAGGTCCTTGGAAATGGCTGATCATTCAGGGTCACATTCCTGCCATCGTCGCTTTCATCGTGTTCCTTATCGCCGGTAACGCAGAGGCCAACCGTGGTCCGTTTGACTTGGCTGAGGCTGAAAGTGAGTTGACTGCCGGTTACCACACCGAGTACTCCGGTATGGGCTTCGGCTACTTCTATCTGGCTGAGTACCTCAATCTCGTGGTCATCGCCGGACTGGCTACCACTATCTTCCTGGGTGGCTGGGCACCACTGAACATCGGTGTTGCCGGTTTCGACAACGTGATGAACTATATCCCCGGCTTCGTGTGGTTTGGTGGTAAGATGCTTGTGGTCATCTGGGTGCTCATGTGGGCCCGCTGGACTTTCCCCCGTCTGCGCATCGACCACATCCTGCAGCTCGAGTGGAAATATCTCATGCCGCTGATGCTCCTCACTCTCGTGGTGATGACCGCATGTGTGGCTCTTGGACTTACTCTTTAATAAATATATAGAAATGTCAAATCAATCATATTTCGGCGGCATTAAGAATGCTGTGAAGACATTGACTACGGGATTGAAGGTGACCATGAAGGAGTACTTCACCCCAAAGTCAACGGAGCAGTATCCCGAGAACCGCAAGACCACGCTCCACGTCTCTGCCCGTCACCGCGGACGTCTCGTGTTTAAGCGCGTGGAGGATCCCGAGGATCCGCAGGCCGTGAAGCGCGGTCTGAAAATTGGCGACTACAAGTGCACGGCATGTACCATGTGCGAAAAAGCATGTCCCAACGACACCATCAAGATCACGTCCCACATGGAGACCGATCCTGAGACGGGAAAGAAACACAAGGTGCTCGATGACTATCAGTACGACTTGGGCGACTGCATGTTCTGCGAACTCTGTGTCAACGCTTGCAACTTCGATGCTATCCACTTCACCAATGACTTCGAAAACGCAGTCTTTGACCGTAGCAAGCTCGTCATGCACCTCGACAAGGAGGTTTATCAAGGAGGCAGCCTGCCCAACCTCATCGATGGCGGCGCACCTTTGAAGATTGGAGAGTTTAACACCAAAACCAAGTAAAGACAATGGCTAATATCGTAATGTTTTGCATCTTGGCTGTAGTCATCCTTGGCTCAGCCGTGCTGTCGGTGTTTACCCGCAGCATCATGCGTGCCGCCACGTTCCTGTTGTTCGTGCTGTTCGGCATTGCCGGCATCTATTTCCTGCTCGACTACACCTATCTGGGCGCCGCGCAGATCTCCATCTATGCCGGTGGCATCACCATCCTGTACATCTTCGCCATCTCGCTTGTCAGCAAGCGCACACTGCAAAACCTCACCAGTCGCTTCAAGGGCGTGAGGGTCGTGCAGGGAGCGCTCATCTCGATCGTGGGATTGGCTACCGTGGCCGTGGTGCTTCTGAAGAATAAGTTTATAGACGCTGCCTGCAGTGTCGCCGACGTTGAGGTGCCCATGGCCCAAGTGGGTAAGGCACTTGTCGGCTCTGGTAAATATGAATATGTGTTGCCGTTTGAGTTCATCTCCCTCTTCTTGTTGGCATGTATCATCGGTGGCATTATGATCGCAAGAAAGGAGGACAAGAAATGATTCCCGTTGAATGTTATCTCGCGCTGAGCACTCTGCTGTTCTTCATCGGCGTGTTTGGCTTCGTCACTCACCGCAATTTGATCGCCATGCTCATCTCTATTGAGTTGGTGCTCAACTCGGCTGACCTGAACTTTGCAGTGTTCAACCGCATCCTGTTCCCCGGACAGTTCGAGGGCGTCTTCTTCACGCTGTTCTCCATGGGCATCAGTGCTGCCGAGACCGCTGTGGCATTGGCCATCATCATCAATGTTTACCGCAACTATCACAGTGACCAGGTGAACAGTATTGAAAACATGAAATTCTAAACGAACCATGCAATACAGTTATTCATTCTTGATACTGCTTCTGCCTTTCCTGAGCTTTCTCTTGCTCGGACTCCTTGGCATGAAGATGAAAAAACCGGTTGCGGGCATGATCGGCACGGCTGTCCTGGCTGTGCTGTGGGGTATGAGCCTGTACACCGCTTACGAATATTTCTTCGCCGTGGGGCGTGACGCCTCCACGGGACTCTATCCGACTGTGACCGTGTTTAACTTCACATGGCTGAAGTTTACTGAGGCCCTGACGTTCAACATCGGTTTCCGTCTGACTCCTATCAGCGTGATGATGCTTATTGTCATCACCACGGTGAGTATGATGGTTCACATCTATAGCTTCGGCTACATGGCCGAGCGCGACGAGAACTATAAGAAGGAAGGCTACGAGAAAGGTTTCCAGCGCTTCTATGCTTTCCTGTCGCTCTTCACCATGAGTATGCTCGGACTGGTAGTGGCCACCAACATCTTCCAGATGTATCTCTTCTGGGAGCTCGTGGGTGTATGCTCTTACCTGCTCATCGGCTTCTACTATCCCAAGCATGCTGCCGTGCACGCTTCCAAGAAGGCGTTTATCGTCACGCGTTTTGCCGACTTGTTCTTCCTCATCGGTATCCTGTTCTTCAGTTACTATGTGGGTACGTTCAACTACGATCTCAACGCTGACCCGACCTTGGCAGGCCGTCTGCCTCATGCTGCATGGATCATGCCTACCGCACTGTTCCTGATGTTCATCGGCGGTGCCGGTAAGAGTGCAATGTTCCCACTGCATATCTGGTTGCCCGACGCTATGGAGGGTCCAACACCTGTCAGTGCCTTGATCCACGCCGCTACGATGGTTGTCGCCGGTGTCTACCAAGTTGCCAGTCTGTTCCCCATTTGGATTCAGTACGCTCCTAACACACTTCATTATGTCGCATACATTGCTGCCTTCACAGCGTTTTATGCAGCTGCTGTAGCTTGCTGCCAGCGTGATATCAAGCGTGGTCTGGCCTTCTCGACCATCTCACAGATTGCTTACATGCTCGTGGCTCTCGGCGTTTGCACATCTATGGAGGGCGAGGGAAGTGTCGGCTATATGGCCAGCATGTTCCACCTTTTCACTCACGCCATGTTCAAGGCTCTGCTCTTCCTCTGCTCCGGTGCTATCATTGTCATCATCGGCAGCAACTTCAAAGAGTATATGGGCGGCCTGCATAAGTACATGCCTATCACCAACATCTGCTTCCTCATCGGAACGATTGCCATCAGCGGTTTCTGGCCGTTGGCTGGTTTCTTCTCTAAGGATGAGATTGTGGACGCTTGCTTCCACTTCTCTCCCTACATGGGTTGGTTCATGACTTTGGTATCAGGTATGACCGCCTTCTACATGTTCCGTCTCTATTATGTCATCTTCTGGGGCAATTCTTACTACGAGGCTGATCCCGAGCACCGCCGTCGCCCGGCCGAAGTTCCCTTCATCATGTGGGGACCCTTGGTGTTCCTGGCTATCATCAGCTGCGTGGCAGGATGGATTCCTTTCGGTCACTTCGTTTCTGCCAATGGCTTGAGCGAGGATATTCCTTTGCAGAGTTTCCACTTCGGCATGACTGCCTGGTGCTCTCTGGCCGTGGCAACAATCGGCTTTGCCCTTGCCACTTGGATGTATGCCAGCGGCAAGAACCCTGTGCCGGATATGCTCGAGCACCGTATGCCGAAACTCCACAAGGCTGCCCTCAACCGCTTCTACATCGACGATGCCTGGCAGTTCTTCACTCATAAGGTTGTCTTCGGCTGCTTCTCTATTCCTATTGCCTGGTTCGACCGTCACGTCATCGACGGCATGTTCAACTTCTCGGCATGGGCAACACAAGAGGCCGGCGAGACGATCCGTCCGTGGCAGAGTGGCGATGTCCGTCAGTATGCTATCTGGTTCCTCACCGGTAGTGTGGCGCTGACGCTGATTCTGCTTTGCATTTAACAACATCGAAACATTCACTTAGACTGAAATAAGAAAATGACATTTTTAACGTTTTTCGTCGTTATACCTATTCTGATGTTGCTTGCCCTGTGGCTGGCTCGCAACGACAGTCAGGTGCGTGGCGTCATGGTCGTAGGTTCTACGGCTCTTCTCGCCCTTGCCATCTATTTGGTATTTGCCTTCCTGGAGGCGCGCGAGACCATGCCGGCAGAGAAGTTCCCCTTCCTCTTCGGCGACGCCATACCTTGGTTCAAGCCCTTGCACATCTTCTATCGCACGGGCGTGGACGGCATCTCGGTGGTGATGATCCTGCTTTCTGCCATCATCGTCTTCACCGGTACCTTTGCCTCTTGGCAGCAGCACCCAATGCAGAAGGAGTACTTCCTTTGGTTCACCTTGCTTTCTACCGGTGTGTTTGGCTTCTTCATCTCTGAGGACCTCTTCACCATGTTCATGTTCTACGAGGTTGCGCTGATTCCTATGTACCTGCTTATCGGCGTTTGGGGTACTGGTCCTAAGGAGTACAGTGCCATGAAGCTGACGTTGATGCTCATGGGCGGTTCCGCTCTGCTCATCATCGGCATCCTTGGCATCTACTTCTTCAACGGTCAGTATAGCGGCACCTATACCATGTCGGTCGTGGAGATCGCTGCTTCCAATGCTATTCCGGCATTCATCCAGAAGATCTTCTTCCCGTTCATCTTCATCGGTTTTGGTGTTCTCGGCGCTTTATTCCCGTTCCACACTTGGTCTCCCGACGGTCATGCTTCAGCCCCGACGGCTGTGTCAATGCTCCACGCCGGTGTGCTGATGAAGCTCGGAGGTTATGGTTGCTTCCGCATTGCCATGTATCTGTTGCCCCAGGCAGCTCACCAGCTCTCTTGGATCTTCCTCATCCTTACCACCATCTCAGTGGTCTATGGTGCGCTCTCCGCTTGTGTGCAGACCGACTTGAAGTATATCAATGCTTACTCTTCCGTGTCTCACTGCGGCATGGTGCTTTTCGCTCTGCTGATGATGACCCAGACTGCTTGCACGGGTGCTATTCTGCAGATGCTCTCTCACGGTCTGATGACAGCCCTCTTCTTTGCTGTCATCGGTATGATCTATCACCGTTGTGGCACGCGTGACGTGCGTCGCTTGGGCGGATTGATGAAGATCATGCCTTTCCTGGCCGTTGCCTATGTAGTTGCCGGCTTGGCCAACCTCGGTCTTCCTGGCTTCTCTGGCTTCGTCGCAGAGATGAACATCTTCGTCGGTTCTTTCGAGAACCCTGATCTGTTCCACCGTACCTGCACCATCATCGCTTGTACCTCTATCGTCATCACCGCTGTGTATATCCTGCGTGTCGTCGGTAAGATCCTGTATCAGCAGGTTCCCGACCAGGCTTATTACAAGCTTTCGGATGCTTCTTGGGACGAGCGTATCGCTGTGGGCGGCTTGATCTTCTGTGTAGCCGGCCTTGGTATGGCTCCACTGTGGGCACAGAATATCATCAACGATGCCATGGCTCCTATGTTGCATCATATCCTTAGCGCAGGTGTTGTCGCTGGCATGTAATACGATTGAAAAGAGAATAAAGTTATGAATATAGATTATAGTCAATTTCTTAATATGATTCCGGAAGCCACGCTGACGGCTATTCTGTTGATCGTATTCCTTGCTGACCTGTTCACAGCTCCCCGCTCCGGTGAGAGTAAGGTGCGCAGCTGGTTCAATCCGTTGGTGTGTGTGCTGATGCTGGCTCATGTCTTCATCAACATTTTCCCCACGGCTTCTGCTACTGCTTTCGGTGGTATGTATATGACCAATCCGAGCGTGGGTGTCATCAAGACGATTCTCGCCTTTGGTACGCTTATTGTCCTCATCCAGTCGCGCGAGTGGCTGCAGCGCCCAGATACTAATTTCAAGGAAGGAGAGTTCTACGAACTCGTCATCTCTACGCTTCTCGGTATGAACATGATGGTAAGTGCCAATCACTTCCTGCTGTTCTTCATCGGTCTTGAGATGGCTTCTGTGCCTATGGCCTGCCTTGTCGCTTTCGACAAGTACCGTCATCACAGTGCAGAGGCCGGTGCAAAGTTCATCCTCACCGCTACTTTCTCCAGTGGTGTGATGATCTACGGTATCAGCTTCCTTTATGGTGCTACGGGCACACTCTACTTTGATGATGTCGTGAAGAACATTAGTGCCACGCCACTGACGATCATGGGCATGGTCTTCTTCTTCAGCGGACTGGGCTTCAAGATTTCTTTGGTTCCTTTCCACTTCTGGACGGCAGATACCTATCAGGGCGCGCCGACCAATGTCAGTGGTTACCTGAGTGTCATCTCTAAGGGTGCTGCTGCCTTTGCGCTGTGCTCCATTCTGATGAAAGTCTTTGCTCCGATGGTAGAGTACTGGCAGTATATGCTGATGATCGTCATCGTGCTGTCTATCACCATTGCCAACCTTTTCGCCATCCATCAGAAAGATCTGAAGCGCTTCATGGCGTTCAGCTCTATCTCTCAGGCCGGTTACATCATGCTGGCTGTCGTTGGTGACTCTGCTATGGGTGTGACGGCTCTGTCTTACTATGTACTCATCTATGTGGTAGCCAACCTCGCCGTCTTCTCCATCATCTCTTCTGTAGAGGAGCATAACAATGGTGTGGTGAGCATGGATGCCTACAATGGCTTCTACAAAACCAATCCGCGTCTGGCTTTCCTCATGACGCTGGCACTGTTCTCTTTGGGAGGTATTCCTCCGTTCGCCGGAATGTTCTCGAAGTTCTTCGTGTTCATGGCAGCAGCCAACGGTGCACAGGTCACTACGACCATCGGTGCTACCATCTATGCAGTAGTCTTCATTGCCTTGGTCAACACGGTGGTGAGCTTGTACTACTATCTGCTCATCGTCAAGGCCATGTTCATCAAACACAACGAGAATCCGTTGCCGACCTTCAGTGCCCATGTCAACACGAAGCTGGCACTGGCTCTCTGCACACTCGGCATCATCGCCTTCGGTGTTTGCAGCTATGTCTATGACTGGATCCAAGCTGCGTCGGTGATGCAGTAATTTGGGTAGGATAGTAACATATAAAATAAAAAAAGGCTGTGGAAACATCTTTCCACAGCCTTTTTTCTTGCTTCTTTATAATAAAAGGTAGTAAACTCCGTTATAGGTATATTCGTATTACAATAAAATATGTCCGCCTATGAAGTATTCTACTCCCAAAGAATGTGTACCTTCAGAGTTATCGTTGTATATCATTCGACAGATTGCTCACACCTATCGTATTGACAGGCGTAGTTCGGAAGTGGCTGTTCATTGTATGAACTGATGACGGATCAAAACCGATAAAGCAACATGAAAACAATCGTTTCTCCTTCTTTGCTTGCAGCAGACTTCACCAATTTGCAAGCTGATATAGACATGATCAACCGCAGTGAAGCTGATTGGCTGCACTGCGATGTGATGGACGGTGTGTTTGTCCCTAACATTTCCTTTGGCTTCCCAGTGTTGGAAGCAGTGAAGCGCATTTGTACGAAGCCGCTTGACGTGCACTTTATGATTGTCAAGCCTGAGCGTTATATCACCCGCACGGCAAAGCTTGGCGCTATGATGATGAATGTTCACTATGAGGCTTGTACGCATCTCAACCGTACTATTCACGAGATTCATGAGGAAGGGATGAAGGCTGGCGTGACGCTGAATCCGTCTACACCTGTCTGTATGTTGGAGGATTGTATCCAGGACGTGGACATGGTGTTGCTGATGAGTGTCAATCCTGGCTTCGGCGGTCAGAAATTTATTGAGAACACTTATACGAAGATCGGCCGACTGAGAAAGCTGATCAAGGACAGCGGCTCACAGGCTCTTATCGAAGTGGATGGTGGCGTGAATGCAGAGACAGCGCCGAAGCTCAAGCGCGCCGGCGTGGATGTGCTTGTCAGCGGCAGTTATGTGTTTAAAGCAGAAGAGCCGGAGCAAGTGATAAAGACTCTCTCCTCCCCCCTGCCCCCCTTCCTCTCCCTGTAGGGAGAGGAGGGGGAACTGCGCACCCCTTAGTGTCCAATGGGGGAACTCTTAAATTTATGACTGCGCTTCTCTTAAATTTACGACTGCACTTCTCTTAAATTTACGACTGCACTTCTCTTAATTAATTTACGACAGGGCTTCTCTTAATTACTTTACGACAGGGCTTCTCTTAGTTTACGACAGGGCTTCTCTTAATTTATGACTGGGCTTCTCTTAATTTACGACTGCGTATCTTTTAATAGGAGCTGATCTTCTTTAAAAAACAGGAACGATCTTCTTAAAGGATAGAAGAGATTTCTTTAAATGGCAGAAGTGATTTCTTTAAAGGATGAGAGTGATCTCTTTAGAGGGAAGAAGTGATTGCTTAAAGGATGAGAAAGATCTCTTTAGAGGGAAGAAGAGATTGCTTAAAGGATGAGAGAGATCTCTTTAGAGGGAAGAAGTGATTGCTTAAAGGATGAGAGTGATCTCTTTAGAGGGCAGAAGTGATTTCTTTAAAGGATGAGAGAGATCTCTTTAGAGGGCAGAAGTGATTTCTTTGACGACCGCTTCGGTATCAAACTCCACCTGCTCGTTAGTAAAACGAAGGACGACGAAGCCTTTACTTTCCAACCAACTTTGGCGCTGTGTATCCATCATTTGCTGTAAAGCTTCGGCATGATATCCACCGTCTACCTCAACAATTACTTTACGCTCCAAGCATACAAAATCAACAATATACTCACCAATTGCATGTTGACGTAGAAAACGATAGCCGGTTTTCTTCGCTCTGAGTTCATTCCAAAGGACTCGCTCGCCTTCCGTCATCTGTTTTCTGTTCTCTCTTGCATTGTCTTTTAGTATCGGATACAGCATCCTGTCGGCTGTCTTATAGCTTGCTACTTTATTATAGCATTTTTGTTCCTGTGTGCAGTGTCCATTTTGTTTTTGACTATTTTTATGGCCATCCTCTTTATGGTTATCGTCTTGATTTTCCATCCTCTTTCATTTGTATTCTCGATAAGATTAGTGTTATGGGGGTGCACTTCCCCCTCCTCTCCCTCAAGGGAGAGGAGGGGGGCAGGGGGGAGAAGAGAGTCTTTTCTTATTCTATTTCCAGCACAATTCCGTTTTTCTTTGCCATTCTTCTCATGTTCAGCACAGCGTAGCGCATGCGGCCGAGTGCCGTGTTGATGCTCACCTGTGTTGCATCAGCGATCTCTTTGAAGGACATCTGTTGATAGAAGCGCATGAAGACCACCTCGCGCTGTGTATCAGGGAGTTTGTCCATAAGCGTCTTTACGTCTCTGAGTACCTGCTCATTGACGTATCGCCCCTCGACATTGCCTTCCCAAACTTGCTTATGTCTCAGTTTTCCAAGGTCGTTGTCCTCGTTGGGCTCAACGATATGGCGTGCTTTCTGTCTGCGGAAAGAATCCATAATTACATTGTGGGCAATGCGCATACACCATGCCGCAAACTGCCCCGACGGCTCGTAGAGTCCGTTTTGTAACTTCACGATGATCTTGACAAATGTCTCTTGGAAGACGTCGTTTGCCAAGCCCTCGTCGTGGACAACAAAAAGGATGTAGGCAAACAACTTGTTCTGATTGCGTGACAACAGAATATCGAAAGCCTGATTATTGCCCTCCATATATTTAATGGCCAACTGTTCGTCGGTCATTGTCTTGAGCTGTTCCATTTTCTTAATGCTTTTAATTAAGTAAATGTATTATCGATAGGCTTTCTTCTTTTAATATTTTCTACGAAGACAAAGTTAGCAAAAATCTACAAGAGTGCCAAATTTTTAACACTCCAACTACAATATTCTTAAGGAAACGACGTTGAGAAGCCTTTGCTATTCTCAACGTCGTTATCTTTTTTGTGGACGCTTCAGACTTTTGAAGCTTCAGTCCATTATGACAGCAACTAAGTTTTTTATTGTTTGAAGATGTTTTCTTTTAGGAATTTCGTCAGTTCTTCAGCCATCTTCTGATGCTGCGCCTTGCTGGGATGGTAGTCTGCGCCATAGCCGAGACTGCCGTTCTGTGGTGTGAAGTCGAAGCGTAAGATGCGTTTGTCGCCTTTCTTATTAAGCGTTTTCTTGATGTTGTCGAGTGTTTTTTTGACGATGGCGTTGGTTTCCTCTGGGAGCATGGGACCGCTCATCAGCACGATGAAAGCCTGTGGATAGCAGTTTCTGACGTGGCGCACAAGTCCGAGATAGGATTTCTCGTAAAGAACTGCGTCGTAGGCCGGCGGTGAGAAGTCATTTGTTCCGAGGTTGATGCAAACCACGTCGGGTGTCCAACGTTTGAAGTTCCACAGCTGTGTGCTATCGTGATAGAGCGTGAGATCATACATCTGAGGCATGGCATCTGGTGATCCTGTTGCTGGTCCGCCGTAGTTGCGGTATGCGCCAATACCGCTTCGTGAGATGGAGAAGTGCTGAGCCCCCAGTGCATCAGAGGTCAGTGTGGCGTAGCTGAGCCAGTGGTTCTCAGTCTCGTCGAGGTAATGGTCATCGCCGAGGGTGTCTTCCACGCCGTAGCCACAGGTGATAGAGTTTCCGATGAACTCTATCTTGCGCTTGGGCAGAGGGTCTGGAGTGACGAGCTTACAGCCCTTGTCGAGGACAAAGCCGCGGAAGATGGCATGACGGTCAAGCCCCTCGATAGTATACATCAGCCTGACGCTATGCTCACCTTGCGACAGTGCTGTAGCAAGCTGAACGACAGAGTCTCGCTCGCTGTTGAAGGACACCTTGAACGGTGTAGCGTTGTCGATGGAGCACATAAAGTATCCGCTTTTGGGTTTAGCCACCATTCGCAATGACGTGCCTTGGAAGCGAGCTCGAATCTCAATGCCCGGCCAGTTGAATGTCGGCTGGTCGGGATTGCTGTCGTTGATGCGTCCTATATATTGAATCAATGGGTTGGACGGTTTCACCCATACTCCCTCGACGGGCAGCGTGTTGACTGCCCGGCAAGCGGAAGAGAAGGTCAGCATGGCAATGATTGCGAATAGTATTTTCTTCATAGATGTTTGGTTTTGTTAGTCGGTCAGAGTGTCCTATATATAATAAGGTGTCCTCAATATATGATAAGGAGTCTCTTAGATATAAAGGGAGTCCTATATATATAATAAGGTGTAGTCCCTTAGAACGTCAACCTCATCATCAACCTGATGCCATTCTTATGTGCTGTTGGCAGCTCGTTGTAGTTGCAGCGGTGGACATATTCCACGTGCAAGAGCTTGAAGATGTTGTGCACACCGGCGATAAGCTCCACGTAGGGTTTATGCGGGTCCATGACGTAGCAGCCCTCGGGGAATTGCATGAGCACAGAAGAGTTGGCGTTCTGTTCCAGATAAGGATTGTTTTTGTCGGTGAGCTTACCCCAGAGAGCTTTCACACCGATATACTCGCGCCACTTGAGTTTCTTGAGCAAAGGTATTCGGTTGAAGATCTTACCATTGAGGTCCCAGCTGGCATCGAGACTGGCGTAGCGGTCGTTGAGGAACTCCATGTTGTTGATCAAGTTAAACGTCTCGTCCTCGATGATATAGCTCAGATTGGCAGCCGGCATAATCAGCAAGGGGTAGGGCACACGGTTCCACTGTGCTCCCGCCTTGACGTTGATATCGATTTTACCCCAACTGTTCATCCAGAAGCGCTTATAGATGCCAGCTTCCGTGAAGTTGTATTTATAGTCGCCACCGAGCACATTTTTCAGTCCCATGGTATGTCCGAGCGTAAACACGGGTGCGTCGAGGTTGATCGGCAGACGGCGCTGCTTAGTGTTGATGTAAGTGCGTCCGGGTGCCAGTTGGAATTGCAGGCTGAGTTCCGTGGTACGTATCTTACCATTGTGGATGAGGTCACCGACGGGCGTATTTTCCGGTGCTGTGTAGCTGAACCCACTGTTCAGCGGGTTGAAGAAGAGAGCGCCGGCAGCCTCGTTTTCCTCAGTCTTCAGTCCGAATGTGGTTTTCAGTCCCCATTCCTGCTCGTATTCAAACTTCAGTTGCTGTCGGTTGTAGAACATCATCTTGTCCACCTTTGCCCATTTGAAGGCTGTGAACACATTGTCCTTGTCGGTTTGCATAAACTTGTCCGAAGGCGACATGATGTCGTAGGTGGACTCAAAGGAAATCGTGCGCTTGGGGAACTCGCGCGGCAGATAGTCCTTTTTGTTCAGCGAGTAAGTCAGCATCGCGTCGTAGTAGTTCTTCTTCGAGTGGAAGCCGTGGGCATAGTAGCCTTGGAAAAACCAGTGCTTGTTGAGGTTGGCGGTTGTCTGTCCGCTGACGCGCGCACGGTATCCGTCGATGAAGTTCTTGGTGATGAGCGTGTTCACCGGTCCGAAGTCGAACTTGCTCGGATGGTTTTCATCACCGGTTTCCACGAAGTTCTCGATAAACGCCTTGGCGCCGAAGATGATATACTTAAAGCCTTTGATTTGCTCGATACGATGCACAAAAGCACTCATGGAACTCTCGCTCTTCGTGAGTTCCACCGTTCGGTATTTATTCCAGAAGGCTTCGTCGCGCATCTGCGAGTCCGCCTCTCTCTTCACCTTTGCCTTACCCTTGAAGAGTTGTTTTGCCAGCGGCTGGAAGTCGTAGTCGCTCAGTCGTGTCGTTCGTGTGATGAGCACCTTGCTCAAGAACTTAGCCACCTTCATCTCTACGATCATGTCGTCGACGCTCAGAGCCCACTCACCATTAGGGAGCTTTCGGTATTCCTGCTGTATTTGCAGGTTCTCCACAAAGTTGACGTCGCTGCGTTTAGGGATAGTGAGGTTGCATCGCTTGACGTGCAGCGACGAGTCGGCGAGGATATACAGTTCTCCGCGGAATCCAAAGTCCTGCTGGTTGTTGGGAATGAACTGCAGGTGATAACAAAGATCGTGATCGACATATACGGTGTCCTCGATGTAGAAGCGGTAGAAGGCGATCGCATCCTTACCAATCGGCGAGGTGAACGGATATTGCAACAGGCGCACTTGGTCGTCGTAGATGTCCACGTCGGTAAAAACATCCTTCATGGCCACCGTCATGATGTCACCTGTCTGTATGAGCTGGTTGACACCGGACGAGCTCTGCCCCATGACGATGTCCTTCTCATTCTTAGGGTCTTTGCGGAAGAGGTGTTGTGTGACCGTCTCATCGACGGTAAGCGGCAGAATCAGCTTACCGTTGTAGGGGCTTGTCTCCACCTGGTCGAGCAGCCACTTATGCTTTCCGATGAATCCCGAGTCGATGTCAGCCGGTGTGATGTCGTTGATGGCCATGGTGAGCTTTTGGTATTTGGTATAGCTCAGATAGTCGTGGTTCTCGAGATTGGTGCGTTTTTTGGCGGCGATGACTCGCTTCATCAGTTCCACGGCGGGGTTGTTCTTTCGGGAGTAGTGTGCACGTTTCGACTTCACGACGACTTCCGCGAGTTGACGTGTGTCGGGTTTCAGCTTCACGTTGAGCACCTCCGGTGTAGATGCGTTGATGGTGATCGTCTTCGGCTTATAGCCCACAGCGGTAAAGGTAAGCTGCCAGCCATTGTGTCGCTCAATGGTGTATTCACCCATGGCGTTGCCGCTCACGGCGATGTGATGGCCGCGGTATGTGGCACTGGGGTAGAGGATGGTGTCGCCTTTTTCCGCATCGATGACCACGCCACGGATCTGGGCATGGGTGGCGAGAGAGAAGAAGAGGAGGAAGAGAAGGATAAGGAAACCAGGCTTCCCCCGCACAGCCTCACCCCCTCGCCCCTCTCCGAGGGAGAGGGGAGTGAAATGTCTGCTCCACCCTTTGACGTCTCGCCAAGTGTGTATGATGTTACTATATAGTTTCATTGTATTCTTGTCTGTTAATACCTATTTATATCCTTAATTGTTATCCTTGCAATCTTTGATGTGTATGCGAATCATTCAACATTGAGTAATTGTTCATTCAACATTATACCATTCAACATCAAACCATTCAACACACAACACTGATCATTCATCATTCAACATTGATGAGCTCTTCCAAGTCCGTGATGACTTTGTCGGGAATGGTTTCGTCGTATTCTTTCTTTGTCCATCCTTCTCCCTTCATCCAGATGGCATGGCAGCCGGCAGCCAGTGCGGGTTCAATGTCCTTGTAGAAGCTGTCGCCCACGACGACCACCTCCTCTGGCTTCAGTCCCAGTCGCTCTACCCCTATGGAGAAGATACGTGGGTTGGGTTTGCGGATGCCCACCTCAGCCGACTCCACAATACTTTTGAAGAAGACGTCGAGGCCAAACTCCTTGAGCACCGTGGCGATGTTGCCATAGAAGTTGCTCACGAGCACCATCGGATAGTGCTTGTGCAGCACGGCGAGTATCTCACGGCTGTGAGCAGTGATCGTTTTCACCTTGCCATAGACATCCTCCAGCACGGCATCGTGCTTCTTTCGGAACATCTCCTCGTCGGCATCCCATGCGCCGGATGTGCAGAGCTGTTCCATCTCCAGGCGTATCTTCACCTGCAGCGTCTTGTAGAAAGTGTAGTCGGGTTGTATGATCGGACTGTTGCCCAGCGTGCGCTCGCCGTAGACATAAGCGTCGCGAAACTGCTGTTCGGTCACTGGCACCTGCTGCCGCTGATAGGCGTGCCAGAGCATCTGTCCCCAGTGGCAACCGGCAGTGTCGAGCGTGGCACCATAGTCAAAGATATATCCTTTAATCATTGTCGTTGTTCTTAATACCTATTGTTTGAATATCATGTAGAGCTTACAGCTTTTCTGTCAGCCGCCCACAAAGCGTCTCGTGACGCTTGTGCATGTGGATATAGAGCATGTTGAGCGGGATGATCTCCACCAGGAGATAGATCCATGGCATGTTGATCAGGCAACATATATATAAGGTGATGGCTCGCACGTTAAACGTCAGTGCGTTGGTCATCGGCATGAGCGGGCGGCTGCCGTTGAGGAACTCCGTCTTCAGAGCGTCACGCTTCTGAGGATCGAGGGTAGGCATCGTCTCTTTCCATTTCTTGAAGAACTGTTGGAACTTTGGTGTACGCTGTTCCTGGCTTTTGCAGTAGTTGGCGTAGGTGCGGTAGAACATGCGTGCGAAGAGCTTGTTTTTCGGTGTGCTCTCGTAGACAGCGCGCTGCTGAGCATAGTTGTCGAGTTCCGAGCCATCTTTGCCTTTGAGGAAGAAGAGGTGGATCTGGCGGTAGTAGTCAGCCAACGAGCTTTGCGGCGAGTGGCTCATGAATCCGGCGATGATTGCCATCGCCCATATCCAGATGCCCCAGTGCAGATGTGTGCCGGGGATATACTGCCCCATCATGCGGAAGGCAAGGGCGAAATAGATGAAGACAAACCATACGTCGCCCGACGCACCGTCGAGCACACGGCCCACGAGAGTCTTCTTCCCTGTCAGTCGCGCCATCTGTCCGTCGGTGGAGTCACAGAAGTTGGCCAGCATCAGCAACGCCACGCCAAGGATGTTGTGCGGCAGGTCGGTATAGTAGAACATACAACCGGCGGCAGCACCGAGGAAGATGCTCAGGATGGTGATGGCATTGGGATGCACGCCGAGCTTGTTCCAGAAGAGCGCAAAAACCAGTCCGATGGGGCGTGTGAAATGCACGTCGAGCCATTCTTCTGTATCGTTGGATTTAAAAGATGCTTGTAAGAGTTCCTTAAATGTAGACATGTATCGTGATTTTCTTTATGATTCTTAATGATGTGAATATTTTGCGGCTGCTTATTGCCGGCCTTGCGCGATGATCTCCTCGGCGATAGTCTTTGCCGCCTCCTCACGGCAGCGTGAGAAGCTCGGCCAGTCGTTGAAGTCGATGAAGAAGTACCGCCCCCGCTCGTCGACGATTGCGTCGCCGCCGTAGGCCGTCACTCCCGTGAGCTCAGCCAGGCGGAAGGCATCCTCTCGCAGGGCATCCTCGTCAAAGGGATAGTGCTGTGCAGTGCCGTTGCGCCGTTCATCACCGAACTTGCTGAAGCCGCCGTCGGTGGAATAGTAGTAGTGGAAGAGGCGGCGGCCGACACCGTAGAACTTCACCAAATCGCCCTCGACATGCGCGCTGGTGACGTATTCATTGATGCCGCGTGCTTTGAAGGCGGCAATAGCCTTCAGGAGAGCTTCCCCGTCAGGGCAGAACACCACGTCGCTTTTGCTTTGCGCGGCAGCGTCGCCCCGCTTGAGCCATGTGCCGTGCTCGCCTTGCCTGTCGGGCATGGGTATGTGGTGGCATCGCATGAGCTTGTCAAGCAAAGCGCGTTGGCAGTGGTTCACGCCCGCCACGCTGTTGACGCACAGTGCGCCCTCCGCCGTTCTTCGCCCTAAAGCCTGCAGGGCTGCCGCGGAGCGCGCCATGGTCACATAGACCCTTGCCGCCGTCGGTGACTTGGCAAAGTCGTCTTCGTCGATGACGGGAATGGGGTCCGTGAGCGACAGCTTGCGGCGCAAAGCCTCGCAGACAGCGTGGAGGATGGCGTCGTCGCGGTCGACCGAGTTGGGCGAGAAGCGTGGTGCCCGCCTCACAGCGATGATGATCTCTTGCTCACTCATGGTTGCCGGCGATGAAGTCTTCAGCCTTCTTGATGTCCGTGGCGTGGTCGATGTCGAGAACCTTAGAGAAGGCAAACGCCTTCAGCTGCCGTCCGTCGCGGATGAGTCCCCGTTGGAAGTTGCGCATGCGGCTTTCGCCGAGATCCATGCAGCGATGGAGCGTGTCGATGGCATTGGGTGCCAGGCCATAGATGCCGCCGCTGATGTAGGTGCAGTGCTGGCTGTTGTCGTCGTAAAATCCTGTGACGCGCATCTCTCCATCCGTGCCGACATAGAGCGGCTTCTCATCGTCGATGTAGTCGGTGACGCCCATCAGCCCGTCGCCGCCCTGCCGGAGGTAAGCCTGAAACTGCCGGATGTATTCGCCGAACTCTTCTTCTCGGAAGATTGTGTCCACCGTTGTCAGCACGAAAGGCTGTCCGGCGAGCATCGGGCTCAGCTCAAAGAAGGAGTGCATGCTGCTCGGCGTACTTTTCACCTTCAGCCGCAGAGGGATGGTATGTCCTTCCAATCCATTGTTGATGATTTCGCGCAGATGTTGCTGCACATCGGTCATCTGCTCGTTGCAGATCACGCAGATCTCTTCCGCGTCGTGCTCCATGAAGATGCGTATCAGACGGTCGATGAGACGTTCGCCGTGGACGCGTACCAAAGGCTTGGGATCCTTGATGCCCTCAGCAGCGAGCCGTGAACCTTCACCGGCTGCTATAATTGCATATCTCATAACAAATACTATTCTTTTACTCTACTCTATGTTCAGCGTCATTCTCCCCTCGGCAAGAAATCCGTGCAACGTACGAAAATGGCACTTACTATCTAATTTATCTACAAAGGTATAGAGTTCTTGGGAGACATAGAAAACTTTTTAGCTTTATTTTGGTTTTCAGTGAGTTTTTGATTATATTTGCAGCAAAATAGACGATACTACGCTTATGAACAGACTCCTTTTGTCCGTGCTTCTTCTCTTGGCAGTCTGTTGCCAGCTGCCTGCCGCGCCGTGGCTTTCCTCGCGCTCTTCCGGTGTGGCGGACAGCAGTGCTGCCGACACGCTTCCCCGTGTCGTGCCCCGTCAGCGGCCCCGCGTGGCGGTGGTACTCTCCGGTGGTGGCGCGAAGGGCATGGCGCACATTGGCGTGCTGAAAGTGCTGGAGCGGGCGGGCATACCCGTCGACATCGTCACGGGTACGTCGATGGGCAGCATTGTCGGTGGCCTCTACTCCGTGGGACTCTCGGCGACACAACTCGACTCGCTGGTGCGCCGCCAGGACTGGCCTTTCCTCTTGAGCGACCGTGCCGTCTATTCTTCCGAGGACCTGGAGGGGCGGCGTGTGCAGTCGACTTATTTTTTCTCCAAGACGTTGCGGTTGCATAAGCGCCATCTGACCGGTGCGACAGGAGTCATCGAGGGCAAGAACCTGATGCGCCTCTTCCGGCATCTCACGGTCGGATACACCGACTCGATGAGCTTCGACAGCTTGCCGCGTCGCTTTGCCTGCGTGGCGACCAACATCGTCGACAATACGGAGTACGACTTCCACAGCGGCGTGCTGGCCGAGGCGATGCGCACGAGCATGTCCATCCCCGGCGTGTTCACCCCCGTGAGAAAGGGCGACCGTGTGCTGGTCGACGGCGGACTGCGCAACAACTATCCCGCCGACCTGGCACGCGCGATGGGTGCCGCGTATGTCATCGGTGCCACCGTACAGGGACCGCCCAAGACCGCCGACGACCTGGCCAACGGCTCCTCTGTGCTGGGACAGATCGTCGACGTAAACTGCAAGAACAAATACGACGACAACCTCAAGCTGACCGACATTGCCATCCGTGTGGACACACGAGGCTACAATGCCGCTTCGTTCACCCCCGCTGCCATCGACACGCTCATCCGGCGCGGCGAGGAGGAGGCCATGCGCCACTGGGACGAGCTCATCGCCTTGAAGTGTCGCTTGGGATTGGGCGACGACGCGGCTGTACCGACGCTCAGTCCTCATGCCGGAGCACTGAAACCCTTGGATTTCTCCGCGCCGGAGGCCCAGCCGTCCGACCCGTCCGACGAACTGCAGGGAAGCCTTGGCGTGCGCTTCGACACTGAGGAGAAGGTGGCCATGCAGATGGCCGGCACATGGATCTCAGGCCGGAAGCCGTTTCGTGTGGCTGCTGTCGTCAGACTCGGACGCAACTATAAAGGGTCGCTCTACGGCGGTTGGAGTCTGCCGCGCGGCACGGAGCTCGGTGTGGGCTATACCTATGCCTACCACGATCTTGACTTCTACCATGGCGGTGACAAGAGCTTCAATGCTACCTTCGCCCATCATCAGGCCCGCCTGAGCATGATGAACATCAACGTGCGCAACATGGCTATGGACGTGGCTCTGCGCTTCGACGGCTATGACTATCACTCTGTGCTCTTCGCCGCTTCCTCTGACAACAACGAGAAGCCATCCGATGATCATTTCTTCAGCTACCATGCCGCGCTCCACTACAACAGTGAGAATGCGGGACTCTTCCCCGTGCGCGGTGCCCGCTTCGTGGCGGAGTATGCCTATTTCACCGATAACTTCACGGGCTACCACGGCCACAAGGGATTCAGCGAGGTCAGTGCTAATTGGCGTATCTCGTTGCCGCTCTCGCATAGACTCACCCTTCAGCCTCTGTTCTATGGCCGTCTGCTCTTCGGCAAGGAGATTCCACTCGTCCGCCGCACCTTTTTGGGCGGTCCCTGGTTTGCGCATTATCTCGAGACGCAACAGCCCTTTGCCGGTACCCATCACATCGAGATGACCGATCTCCACTACGTTGCCGCTCAGCTGCAACTGCAATATCAGCTGACCACCAACAATTTCATCCTTCTCCAAGGTGCATGGTCGCAACACAACGACCGCCTTGCCGACATCCTGCGCCAAAAGGGCGACTGGGGCGTGCAAGCCGCTTACTACTATCGTACCATGTTCGGTCCGCTTGGTGCCAGTGTGGGATGGGCCAGCGAACAGCGCGACCTGAGGCTGATGGTCAACTTGGGATTTGAGTTCTAAAGGCGGTTTGCAATGGACAAGATGGTCTCTTGACATATCGTTAGTATAGTGTGCATGTTAGAATTGTCTTATAAACTGACAATTTTCCGCCCACGAGAATCGATTTTTTTCGACGAAGACCTATTGGGCTCTGATTTTCGTGAAAATGAGCAATTTTTTATAAGTGTCAGATAATCAAAGTGTTACAATGACACCTCTTTCCCGATACTATCAAATCACTGATTTCTCGCAAAATTCTCTAGAGAATTTTCGGTCATCTCGGTTGTTTTATCTGATCATCTCGGTTGTTTTATCCGATCATCTCACTGAGATGTGCACAAGAAAACACTGAGATGACCGTAAGAAAGCACTGTTTTCTCACTCAGACTCGGTAAGCCGGAGTCAGAAAAAGCCAAAAGAGTAGCATTCCTTTTCTATTTCATGAGTTGTGACGAACATGCTTTTGTCATGGAAAATCAAGCCCGAATGCCTGAAAAAGTAATTCTGCACGGACTGCGCAAAGCAAGAAATATTGAATGATTGTATAGGGGGAAGAGAACAAAAAGGTTGGATTGATGAAGCAGATGGTTTTTCTGTTAAAAATAATAATAAAAACGCTTGCTTTTCTTTGTATTTTTAATTATTATTACTACTTTTGCACAAGAAAGTAAGCATAGTACAAAAGAGATAAGATAACGGAGAGAATAGCAATGGAAATCATATTGGCTGACCCGCAGGGCATCACCCGCATGGGACTAATGTATCTGCTCCACGAGATGGGGCAGGACGATCCTCGCTATGTAGAGGACAAAGCCGGACTGATCGAGAGGCTGAAAGAAGATCCGGCAGAGGTGGTCGTGCTCGACTACAACCTCTTTGACTTCAACGATGCCAACGAGATGTTTATTCTCAGCCAACGTTTCCCCAAGACGCTCTGGCTGCTGTTCAGCGAGGAACTCAGTGCGGAATTCATGAAGATGGTGATGCTCAATGGGCAGCAGTTCAGCATCATCATGAAGGACTCGCCGCTGTCTGAGATCCGCGAGGCGCTTCGCTTTTTGATGCACGGCAAGCGGTTCATCTGTCAGCATGCCATGGAGCTGCTCATCGAGGAGCAGTCCACTGACAGTCATCCCGAGACGGTCAACCTCACCAAGACCGAGCAGGAGATCCTCAAAGACATTGCCCTTGGCATGACCACCAAGGAGATTGCTGCCAAGCGCTTCTCCAGTTTCCACACTGTCAACACCCATCGCAAGAACATCTTCCGCAAGCTCGGCGTGAACAACGTCCATGAGGCCACCAAGTATGCCCTTCGCGCCGGCCTCGTCGATGCGGCGGAGTACTACATATAATAGTACTCAATATTTCTTTTTGCCATATTCGCTCGGCGTGCAGCCAAACTGCTTCTTGAAGGAAGTGGAGAAGTGCGAGAGCGTGTTGAAGCCTGTCATGAAGGCTATCTCCGATATGGTGTGCTCACCGGCCTTGATCAGTTCCGCAGCTTTATTGAGCTTATAGGTTTTGAAGAATGTGCTGGGACTCTCACCTGTGAGTCCTTTCACCTTGTAGTAGAGTTTGGTGCGCGAGACATGCATCATCTCTGTAGCCTTGTTCACGTCGAGCTCAGCATTGACCATTTCCTTTTCCATCATCTGATAAAGTTCGTCCATGAAGTGCTTGTCTTGTGCCGAGAGCACATCCTCCACGTCTTTGTCAGTTTCCGTCGTGGAGGTGAGAATCGTGCGTACCCGTTCGCGATTGGTGAGCAGCGACTTGATCATTGCCATCAACACTTTGGGCGCAAAGGGCTTGGTGACGTAGGCGTCAGCACCACTGTTGAGGCCTTCCACTTTGTTTTCGTCCGTTATCTTTGCTGTAACCAGTATCACGGGGATGTGGCTGGTCTGTAAGTCGTCTTTGATCATGTGGCAGAGTTCATAACCACTCATGCCCGGCATGACCACGTCGCTGAGGATAAGCTGGGGTCTCTCTTCGTGTGCTGCCTTCAATGCACTTTCAGCGTCGAAGCAATAAATTATTTTATATTCGGGAGCAAGCAGCGTGCGCAGATAGTGTACCACCTCGGTATCGTCATCCACGACGAGGATCTTTGGCCGTTTGTCCTCACCGTCTTGCTCGTCAGTGACATCGTCCACGTCGCTTGCCGGTGTCTTTGCGGGAATGTCGGCGAAAGCCGGTTCCAAAGATCTTTTTTCCTCCTCGGTGTAAGCGCCTTCGTCGGTCGGCAACACCAGAGTGAAGAGAGCGCCTGTGCAGTCCGTGCGATTGCTGGCCGACAGCGTGCCATGATGTAGCCGGGCCAGTTCCCGGGCATAGTAGAGTCCGATGCCTGACCCCCAGTTGATGGTGCCTTTCGACTGGTTGTCGAGTTGATAATAGCACTTGAAGATATTCTCCAATTCGCTTTGTGGTATGCCTTTGCCGGTGTCGGCAATGCTGAGTGAAATGCGGCGCCCATTGTCCAGCGTGTCGAAGATGACATCGATGGCACCGCCACGTGGCGTAAACTTCATGGCGTTGGACATGAGGTTGTTGAAGATCTTCTCCAGTTTGTCGGCATCGAGCCACATCGTCAGACTGCCTTCCAGTCCTTGCGTACGGATCGTGATGCCCTTCTCTTCAGCATTCATGGCGAAGAGGGCAAGGTATCGGCGCAGTTCTGCGATGATATCTTTTTGTTCCACATGCAGTCGTAGCGTGTCGTTCTCGAGCTTGTTGAAGTCGAGCATTTGGTTGACCAGGCGCAGCATGCGGTTGACGCTTCTGGCCACGATGTCGAGCAGCCGATGCTCTTGTGGTCGGATGTCGCTGCTGTTGCGCAGTTGATCCACGGGTCCGGCGATCATGGTGAGTGGTGTCCTGAACTCGTGTGAGACATTTGCGAAGAAACTCATGTTCATCTTGTTGATGCGCTGCTCCTGCTCTCGCTCTTCTTCCGCTTTGAGAGCGAGTCGCTTCTCTTCCTCGATGCGCTTTCTTGCTTTTCTTACATACCAGAAGATGGCGGCAGCTGCTAAAAGATAGAAGCACCATGCCCACCATGTATTCCAAGGTTCCGGAGCTATGCTTACCTTAATGGCGTTTTCGGCCAACGGCCGATCAGAGTCGTTGCCTACGATTTTTACGCGGAAGATGTAGTTGCCTGATGGCAGATTGGAGTAGTGAGCCTCGTTGTTGCCGTCGGCGTCTGTCCATATGTTGTCGTGTCCTTCCAGACGGTAGTAATAGTGTATGCGTTTGAAGTCGCTGTAGTCGATGGCGGCAAAAGATATGGAGAAGCTGTTTTGGCGATAGCCAAGGTTGATCTCTTTCGCCGTCTCCATGCTCTCGCTGATAGGCTGTCCTTTGTCGGGGATGACGATGTTGTTGTGCACTTTCAGGTTTTCAAACATCAGCCGTGGCGAGCCTGTGGCTACTATCTTCATTGGGTTGAAGACCGTCAGTCCATGCGTGCCACCGAAGACGAGCGTGCCGTCGGCCATACGACAGGAGGCTCTGTCGTTGAATTGGAAGCCTCCGATGCCGTCTGCCTCGTGATAGATGGTGATGCTGTAGTTGCGTGGATCCACCTTGTTGAGTCCGTCCATGGTGCTCACCCAGATGTTGCCTCTCTGATCCTCCTCAATACTCGACACATCAGTGCATGACAATCCTTGGATTGCAGTCATGCGGTGGGTGCGGGCGTCGTAGCGCAGCAGTCCGTTGGTCACCGTGCCGAGCCAGATGTTTCCTTTGCTGTCTTGGAAGCTCTTCGTCGGGATGTAGACGCTGCGTCGTATGCAGGCTCGGATATCTTCCTGCCTGATTGTGAAGCGTCGCAACTCCTGGCTTTGTCCGTCGATGAGCATGGGTGATTGGGCAAAGGCAGAAAGGAGAATGTCGCCATTGCGGAGCGTGAGCAGTCCGGGGATGAAGGTGAAAGTCTTCGGGAATACTTGTTTCAATGTATAATGGTCGTTCTCGGGATTGATGGTACAAACATAATATCCTGCCGTCGAAACCCATATTGTGCCACGGTGGTCTTCAGTGATTTCCATGGGCAAGTAGACTGGATAGGTTTTGAGCACATGGAGGCGGTTTCCGTCGTACTGGCATTTACTGATTCCGCTCATGGTCAGTAGCCACAGTCTCTGTTTGTGATCGACAAACACTTTGTAGATATCGTATTTGTCGCTGTTGGTCGGCGAGTAGCCCGTCTGCAGGTTGGTCAGTTGTCGCGTCTGCGTGTCGTAGACGCAGAGTCCTTTTTGCTTGCTTGCTATCCAGAGCCGATGCTGGTTGTCAGCAGCTACTGATTTCACGTCTTGTCGGTTGAGAGCCCGAATGAGATGGGTGTCGGCATTGAACATGTCCTTATATCTATACACCACTTTGAATCCTTGGCCTTCAGAACCCAACCAAAGGTTGCCGTGAGAGTCGGTATAGATCTGCGTGACATTGAAGTCCGGAGCCTCGAATGGAAACTCTTCTTCCGATTGGTTGACGAGTTTCTGTTGTCGATGATCATAGAACCAGAGCCCGTGTCGGTAGGTGTTGAGCAGCAAGTCGCCTTTGCCGTAAGGAAGGATCAGCGACACAACATCATTGCTGATAGCCGGATGCTCAAGCACCGGCGGCAAGGGCATGAAGCGGCGCAGCGTAGTGTCGAAGAGTCGCAGACCTTCAGGACCGCTGATCCATAGCTGATGCCCATTGAGCAGAAAACTGCCGCTGCTGTTGTCGATGGCAATGGTGGCGACGGGACGAAACGTGCTGAGAGCGTATGCCGTGAGCGTCTTGGCCTTACGAATCCATAGCAGGTTGTGGTTATCGAGGTGACAGGTGACGTTGAAAGGGCTGTCATGGTCGATATTGCGCAGCCTGACATCAACGCTGTTGTCTTTGTCGTTGTATTCATAGATTTGGTCCATGGTGACAAAGAACATGCGGTGATCCCGGCTTTCCAACATGTAGAGCACCCATTTGTTTTTGACATTCATTTTGACCCGTGTGAATCCGTCGTTACCATTGTATCGGCATAGTCCGTTGACGGTGGCCACCCACAGCTGTCCGCGCGAGTCGCGGTAGCAACATTTCACGTTGTTGTCGGGTAGTCCGATGCTGTCGTCGATGCAATAATATTGGTGAAAGGTGTTGCCATCATATTTGTTGAGTCCACGGAAAGTGCTGATCCACATCTGCCCGAAGCGGTCTTCCATGAATCCGTTGATCTGCTCGTTGGAGATATGGTTGGAAAGCAATAAGGGCTGCTCCTTATGGTTTTCACTGACATTGTCTGGGTTGTGGGAACACGCGAGCAAGGCCAGTGACAGTATCAGCGATAGCAAGACATGTGTTGTTTTCATATTTCAAGATTGTGTTCTATAGACAAAGATACGTTTTTTCCTATGAATACCAATGGATTGACAGCATTTTTGAACACAAATGTAACGATTTAAACAAATAAGCAAATGACGCGATGGAAAATCAAGAGGGATGGGCTGACAGGGAACCTATTTTAAACCATTGAGAAATACTTTAGTACATTAGAGGAAGTATTTTCACGATGATTTTCATAACTTTGTGCATAAAACATTTTATTCACTTTCTAAACCCCAAATTAATGACAGCCAAAAAACTATTTACCTTGGCCGTAGCAGCTATCAACGTGCTCTGTGTCATGTCACAGCCACGGCTTCGTGCCGACAATGTCGACGAAGTGTTGCAGGCCATGACACTGGATGAGAAATGCCATTTGCTGCTCGGCTGCGGAATGCATTTCAATGATGACGCGAAGTTCCCGGGAACGGCGGGCAGTAGCTATGCCGTCCCCAGACTGGGTATCCCCTCGATCTACTGTGCCGACGGCCAGCAAGGATTGCGTATGAGCGCCACGCGCCCATGGGATCACCGTGACTATTTGACTACTGATTTCCCGGCTTCCATGACCGTGGCCTCCACGTGGGATTGTGAGGCTGCCTACGCTGTGGGTAAAGCCATCGGCAACGAGGTGAAAGAGTATGGACTGGACTGGATACTTGCTCCTTCCATGAATCTGATGCGCTCGCCGCTGTGTGGCCGCAACCATGAGTATTATTCCGAGGATCCACTGCTCTCCGGAATGATTGCCGCGGGATATGTACAAGGTGTGCAGAGCGAGGGCGTGGCTGCCACACCTAAGCATTTTGTAGCCAACAACCAGGAGACCAACCGCAACAATAACGATGCCCGTGTCTCTCAGCGTGCTTTGCGCGAGCTCTATCTTCGGGCTTTCGAGGTGGTGGTGAAGAAAGGACAGCCCTGGACGATCATGACATCCTACAATAAGCTCAATGGTACCTATACCCTTGAGGACAGCGAGCTGCTGAATACGGTGGTGCGTAAGGAGTGGGGATGGAAGGGCATGTTTGTCTCTGACTGGAATGCCGGTCAGAATCCGGTGCTCTCCATGATGGCAGGCAATGACATGCTTCAGCCCGGACAGGACCGGCAATACAAGGCTATTCACGAGGCTGTGGAGAGTGGACGGCTGCCGATGGCGGTGCTTGATGCCAACGTGCGTCGCGTGCTCCGGCTTATTGTGAAGACACACAGTTTTGCACAATATCCCTATCAGAGCCAGCCCGACTTGCAGCAGCATGCTGATGTGGTACGACGCGTGGCCGCCGACGGCATGGTACTGTTGAAAAACGACCATGAGACTTTGCCGCTCTCTCAAGGCAGGATAGCCCTCTTTGGCAATACCAGCTACGAGCTGATCTCCGGAGGCTCAGGCTTTGGAGGCATGTCTACCGGCCACTATACCGTATCACTGGTCGAAGGTTTGCGCGCTGCAGGGTTCACGGTCAATGAACAATTGCTCAAGACCTATAGCCAGTATCTGCGCCAGGCCAATGCCCAACTCTTTCCCCATGGCAAGCCCGCCTTTACCCTTGCACCGCCGGCGCGCCCCGAAGAGATGAAGCTCAGCGACTCGTTGCTCACCCAGTCGGCTCGGGATGCTGATGTCGCCGTGTTCACTATCGGACGTAAGAGCGGCGAGGCTACCGACCGGCCTAAGACCGACTTCTATCTCACTGCGGCAGAAAAGGAGAGTCTGCATCTGCTGTCACAGAGCTTCCACAAAGCTGGCAAGAAGGTGGTGGTACTGCTTGACATCTGTAGTCCTGTGGATGTGACGTCTTGGCAGGACGATGCCGATGCCATCCTTTGCACCTGGCAAGGCGGTCAGGAGATGGGCTTTGCCGTGGCAGATGTCCTTTCGGGCAAGGTCAACCCGTCGGGCAAACTGTCCATGACTTTTGAACGTAGCTATGGAGATGCTTATGCCGACCGAAACTTCCCCTCAGAGGTTGATGACAAGACACTCGGCAGCATGTTTATGTGGGGAAACAATGATCAGCAGGCTCAGCCGCGTGAGCTACAGAAGGATATCGACTTCACCAACTATGATGAAGACATCTATGTGGGCTATCGCTATTTCGACTCTTTCGGCAAGCCGGTGGCCTATCCTTTTGGCTATGGACTCAGCTACACGACCTTTGACTGCAGCGACATGAAGGTGAAAAAAGAGGGAGGAAACTACAGTGTGGCTGTGACCGTAGAGAACACGGGCAAGCGCCCCGGACGCAATGTGGTGGAGCTCTTCGTTGCTGCTCCTGACAGCCGAAGACTCAACAAACCTGAGAAAGAATTACGTGCCTTCGCCAAGACACGGCTGCTTGCTCCCGGAGAGAGACAGACGGTGGAAATGACCGTCACGGCAGCTGATCTTGCCTCTTTCAATGAGAAGAAGAGTGCGTGGGTGACAGATGCCGGGGTATATCGTTTCCTCGTTTGCTCTTCCGCGGAGAAGGTAGAGGCCCAGACAAATGTACGTGTAGATAAATATGTGGCTAAGGTTCACAATGTGTTGAAACCAAAGGTAAGACTGGATCTGCTGCACCGATAGCAGCTGGATATGAACCTAAAAATAGAGCCGACGCAACTGAAAAACAGTTGCGTCGGCTCTATTCATTATGTTTGGGATAGCTATTTGAACATATAAATAAACTTTAGGACTGGCAAATATCTCTTTTGAACAAACGTGTAAATCTTTAAAACCTATTAGAAAAAGACATATTGCTCTTTTCGCTAATTTTGCGACAGTTTTTAAACCCTATAACTAAAATCTTATGAGAATCAACTTACAGAAAAAACGCATCTTGGCAATGGCCATCTTGCTGGCATCCTGTGGGCTTCCGTCGTTGGCACAGGAACTGTTGCGTGTCAATGGTGTAGTGGTCGACAAAGATGCTAACCCCATGATTGGCGTCACGGTTCGTCCGGAAGGAACCTCTACCGGTACGGTCACTGATCTTGATGGTCACTTCTCCATTCAAGTCAAGCGTGGTGCCAAACTCTCCTTTTCTTATTTAGGCTATCGCAGTGCTGTCGCCACAGCAACGTCGAATATGAAGGTGCTGATGCAGGAAGACAGTAAGGTGCTCGATGATGTAGTTGTCGTCGGCTATGGCGTGCAGCGCAAAAGCTCTGTCACCGGAGCCATCTCGCAAGTCAAGGCTGAGGATATGGAGCACCGCACGATCACCGATGCCAATCAGGCTTTGCAAGGCAAGACTTCCGGTGTGCAGGTCATCACCACTTCTGCAGCGCCGGGCAGCACGCCCACAGTGCGCATCCGTGGCTACTCTTCTAATGTCAGTTCAAGTCCGCTCTACGTCGTTGATGGCGTGCGCACGACCAATATCAGTGGTATTGATCCTAACGACATTGCCTCCATGGAGATCCTCAAAGATGCCGCCTCGGCTGCTATCTACGGTGCTGAGGCTGGAAATGGTGTCGTGCTGATCACAACGAAGAAAGGTACTACGGGCAGCGGTAAGATCTCCTACGACTTTCAGTACGCATCGCAGTCGGTCAACCATGTGCCGAAGGTGCTCAATGCCGAGGAATATATCAACTATATGAGTGAGGCCGGTGCCTTCACCAAAGACTACTTGCTCAAGAACTGGGACGGCGTGACCGACACGGACTGGGCCAAGGAAGCTTTTGAGAACGGCGAGATGATGAAACACAATCTGGCATTCCAAGGCGGAAACAAAGACGGCAACTACTATCTCTCGCTGTCCTATCTCAATAACGACGGTATTGTCAAGGGCGACCGTGACAGCTATACCCGACTGACGACGACGATCAATGCGGAGTACAGAATCAAGAAGTGGCTCAAGGTGGGCACGACCAACCAAATCGAGAAATACAATACCCGCGCTGTTTCTGAAGGCAGCGAGTATGGTTCTGTGCTGACAGCAGTGATGACCATGGATCCGCTGACCCCTGTCTATTACAGTCCCGACAACTTACCTGATTTCCTTGCGCAGGCACAAGCCAACGGACGTACACTGCTGCGCGACAAGAACGGTGACTATTATGGCGTGTCACGCTTCTCCAATGGTGAGCAATACAATCCGTTGATCATGAGCCAGAACAATGCCAACAAGGCTTCGGGCTACAATGTCAATGGATCGATCTATGCCGACTTCACCCCGCTCAAAGGTCTGACGTTCACCTCGCGCTTTGGCTACCGTCTTGCTGGCACGCGCAATCGCACGGTCTCACTGCCTTTCTACGGCAATGCCACGCAAAACCGCGATCTTGTGGACATGGGCAGCACGTCCTCGACCAGTATCTATTACCAATGGGAGAACTTCGCCAACTATATGAGGACGTTCGGAGGACACACCCTTACGGCGATGCTGGGTATGAGCTATCAGGAGTCTTCATATGACTACGTGAGTGGTACGCTTAATGCCAATGGAGAGCATTCTGTGTCGAAAAACGATCCGCTCTTCTACTATCTCCACTACAAAACAGCATCGGCTACGCAGGTCGTCGACGGTGAGACGACACGTGGTTCCAAACTTTCATACTTCGGACGTGTGGGCTATAATTATCGCAATCGTTACTATGCTCAGTTTTCCTTGCGTGCCGATGCCGCTGACCTGAGCAAATTGCCAAAGAACAAACGATGGGGTTACTTCCCGGCAGTTTCCTTGGGATGGACAATGTCGGAAGAGAACTTCTTCCAGCCGTTGCGCAAGGTCATTGACAGTGCCAAGCTGCGTGCCAGCTGGGGACAGAACGGCTCACTTTCCGCTCTTGGCAACTATAGCTATGGCACCGACATGGCACAAGGCGGTATCTATGCTTTTGCGCCGGGATTGGTCTACACCAAGGCTGTGGCTCCCTCTACAATGGGCAATGACGACCTGAAGTGGGAAACCTCTGAACAGTTTGACTTAGGCCTTGACCTCTACGCGTTTAACTCCCGACTGAATTTCAGCGTTGACTATTTCAATAAGAATACTAAGGACCTCCTGATCTGGAACACTACGCCTTCTCTGGAGATCGGCGGCGCTACCTCACCGATCAATGCAGGTAAAGTGCGCAACCGAGGATTTGAATTTGAACTGGGATGGAGAGACCATATACGTGATTTCCAATATAGCGTGCGTGGCAACCTCTCTACGCTGAGCAACAAGGTGACCTACATCGATCCGTCAATCACCCGACTCACCGGCGCGAAGTTCCATACCTATGACATCACCTTCTTTGAGCAGGGCTATCCTGTCTACTACTTCCGTGGCTATAAGTTCAAAGGTGTTGACCCCAAGACCGGTGATCCACAATTCTATGATCTCGACGGCGACAATCAGATCACGGAGAATGACCTGACCAATATCGGTGACGGCATTCCATCGATCACCTATGGCATCACGCTCACCGCTGCCTACAAGGGTTTTGACTTCACGCTCTTTGGTACTGGTGCACAGGGTAATGACGTGTTCTGCTGTATCAACCGTCCCGACATGCTCGCTTGGAACAAGATGAAGGATTATCTCTATGACGACCGCTGGACTCCCGATCATACCAATGCCTCTGTGCCGCGGGCTGGAGCCAACAACATGGACAAGTATTCCGTTTCGGATGCCATGGTCAAAGATGGCTCTTATTTCAAGATCAAGCAAATACAGCTCGGCTACACCCTGCCAAAGACTTTGCTGAATAAGACTTTCATCAGTAACTTGAGGATCTACGCTTCTCTTGATGACTTCTTCACCTTCACCTCTTATAAAGGCTTTGACCCGGAGGCTTCGACCAGTGCTACTTCCGGCATGGGTGTGGACAAAGGTGCATATCCCACATCGAAGAAGGTCGTTGTCGGTGCTACCATCGAGTTCTAACCCTACGTGAATATGCAAGAATAAACCTTCTAACTAAAAAGAACACAACAATGAAAAAGAATATATTCTATAGCCTGATGCTCCTGCTCGTGGCCTTTGTGAGCGGATGCTCTGATCGTCTCGATATTCCCAAGAACGGCAACATGGGCGGTATGGACGATTTCTATCAGAACGACCAGGAAGTCGACGAGGCCTTGGCCACGCTCTATGTGAGCCTGAAGTCCAACTACTATAACTGGTGGTTTGTCAAGAACTCTCTCTCCGATGATGCTTGGGTTGGTGGAGGGTCACGTGGTGACAATGGTGAGATGGAAAAGCTCAACGAGTATCGTTTCGGTGCCGATGAAAGTATGATCCAAGCTTTGTATAGCGGGCTCTATACCAACATCTATAATGCCAACCTCATCATTGACAAGACGGATCCTAATACCAACGAAAAGAAACGCTGCGTGGCTGAGGCTAAGTTTTGGAGAGCTTTCTGCCATTTCGAGCTCGTCACACTGTGGGGCACGGCACCCGTTGTCGATCATCTGCTGCTGCCCAACGAATACCGCCCGGGCAACAGCACACCGGAACAGTTGTGGGCATGTGTGGAAAAGGATCTGAGTGAGGCCATCAGCAGTGATGCGCTACCGTCGAAGACTGACGCGAATGACCAGGCAACCACTATCCGTGTCACGAAGGAAGTCGCTGAGGCAATGCTGGGTAAGGCTTATCTCTTCCAAAAGAAATATACTGAGGCCGCTGATATGCTCAACAGGGTGGTGAACAGTGGAAAGTATCAACTCTATCAGGGTGACTATGGTAAGATCATGCATGCGGCTACCAACAACTGCTGTGAGTCGATGCTTGAGATTCAGATGCGCAATGACCCTAGCCAGCAATGGTCGCAAATGACCATGCAGTTCCTGATGATTGGCTGGCGTACCGATCATCTTATTCTTACCGGTAAGGCCGCCTCTGAGATTGCTACTGGTACCTACGGCTTTATGAATCCTCGCAAAGAGGTCTATGATGCCTTTGTCGCTGACGAGGGTAAGGACGGATACCGACTCAACAACACCATCCGTACCTATCAGCAGATGCAGGATTATGGCGTGACATTGCAGGCCGGTGCTTCTTATTATGGCAATGAGGGCTATTTCAACTGGAAGAACCGAGCGCTCAAAGAGGACTGCATCACTGATGCTTCCTACTTCCAGGCTTTGCAATACATCGACTTGCGCATCATGCGCTATGCCGAGGTGCTCTTGCTGGCTGCTGAGGCTAATCTACAGAATGGAAATGCAGAGGAGGCTCTCAAAGACATCAATTTGATTCGCTCGCGTGCCCGTCTCGCTCCGCTGACTACTGTCACACTCGACAACATCAAAACGGAGAAGCGGCTGGAGCTTTGGCTTGAATGCACACGCTATCAAGACCTTGTCAGATGGGGCGATGCAATGAAGGTATTGGGCAAACAAGGTGAGCAGATTCCTTCCTTGACGGCTAAGGGAGTCAGCTGGGACTTCAAGAACACAGATTATGGCTTCAAGGAGAAAAACATGCTTCTGCCCATTCCTTTAAAGGAGAAAGAACTGAATCCGAATATCAAGCAAAACGTCAATTGGTAAAATTTATAACATATAATCATCAAGAAATATTCCTAAACTATGAATCTTAAACGTATTTCAACTTTGGCTCTTGGTGCTCTCATGGCAATGGGCCTTTATGCACAGCAAAATCTCTCTTGGGCTCAGATGCCAGTGGTGTCGCCCGAAGTCAATGCCGACAACAGTGTCACCTTCCGCGTGTTAGCACCTCAGGCTCAGAAAGTACAGATTACCGGCGATATGCTTCCTACCCGTAAGATCGACACGCCGATGGGTAAGTACGATGCACCGGGTGTGGCAGATCTCGTGAAGGACGACAAGGGTGTGTGGTCGTTCAAGACGGGTAAACTCTCCTCGGAACTCTATACATATAATGTGGTGGTCGATGGCGTACGTACACTTGACCCAAGCAATGTGTATTGTGTACGCGACGTGACCAACCTCTTCAGTATGCTGCTCATCGGCGGCGGGCAGGGAGACTGGTACCGTGTGAAGGAAGTGCCTCATGGTACTGTGTCAAAGATCTGGTACAACAGTCCTACTGCAGGCCTGAAACGTCGCCTCACGGTGTATACGCCTGCCGGCTATGAGACCAGCAAGGAAAAGTATCCTGTGCTCTATCTGCTTCATGGCATTGGTGGTGATGAGAATGCTTGGTCGGAACTGGGAAGGGCGGCTCAGATCCTTGATAATTTGATCGCCGCCGGTAAGGCGAAACCAATGATCGTGGTGATGACCAATGGCAACATATCGCAAGAAGCCGCACCGGGTGAAACTCCTAATGGCTTCACCGTGCCAACACTGATGCTTCCTAAGACTATGGACGGTAACTTTGAGTTAGCTTTCCCTGATGTGATCAAGTTTGTAGAAAGCAACTATCGTGTCAAGGCCGACAAAAACGACCGTGCCATAGCCGGTCTGTCCATGGGCGGTTGCCATTCGCTGTATATCTCTGCCAACTATCCTGATACTTTTGGCTATGTCGGTCTTTTCTCTGCCGCAATCAACAAGCAGCAGAAAAGTGGTGTGGAAAGCGAACGCGTTTATGATGATCTTTACGGGAAACTCGCCAAACTGTTTGCTGCTAAACCTAAGCTGTACTGGATCGGCATCGGCAAGACCGATTTCCTCTATAAGGACAATGCGGACTTCCGTGCGAAGCTCACAGCCAAAGGGTATCCTTTCACCTATATGGAAACCGAGGGCGGACACATCTGGCGCAATTGGCGCATCTATCTCACCGAGTTTGCTCAGAAACTGTTTAAATAGGAGGGAATGGTTTCTTCATGAATAATTACGGTTCTATGAAAATCAAAGCGTTATTATTTTCTGCACTCACGGCGGTCGCCTCACTGCCGGCGGCCGCACAGCCTGCGCCTCAATTGCGTGCCGATAATATAGATGCTGTCATTGCTGCTATGACTTTGGAAGAGAAAGCTAATCTTGTAGTCGGTGATGGTATGGGGGGCTTTTCTGCACGACCTGTAATAGGCTCTTTTTCAAGTATCGTGCCTGGAGCGGCCGGTACGACAAAGGCTATTCCACGTCTTGGTATCCCTTCTGTGGTGCTCAGCGACGGCCCTGCGGGATTGCGCATCAATGTCGACAGACCGTTTGATCACAATAAATACTATGCTACTCATTTCCCTATCGGCACGTCCTTGGCCAGCTCTTGGAATACGGCACTCGTCGAAGATGTCACTAAAGCTATGGGACAAGAAGTGAGAGAGTATGGTGTGGAGGTGTTGTTAGCTCCTGCTCTTTGTCTGCAACGCAATCCGCTGTGCGGCCGCAACTTTGAGTATTACTCCGAGGACCCGGTGCTCTCGGGCAATATAGCTGCTGCCTATGTCAATGGCATTCAGAGTCAGGGCGTCGGCACGTCTGTGAAGCACTTTGCTTTCAACAATCAAGAGACAATGCGTATGGGCAACGATGCCCGTGTCAGTCAGCGTGCGGCTCGTGAGCTCTATCTTAAGAACTTCCAGATATGCATTGAGAAGTCCCATCCTTGGACTATCATGTCGAGCTATAACCGTGTCAATGGTGTCATGACCTCTGAAAGTCACGATTTGCTGACAACCATCCTGCGTGATGAGTGGGGATATAAAGGCCTTGTGATGACAGATTGGTTTGGTGGTACCGATCCCGTGTGGCGCGGTGGACATACCGATCGTGGTGCTAACATCTGGGCTGGCAACGACCTTATTGAACCGGGGATGGACAAGGATGTCAAGGAGATTGTGGATGCGGTGAAGAGTGGTAAACTCGATGTGAAGTATCTCAATCAGTGTGTGCGTAACGTGCTCGACCTGGTGGTGCGTACCAAGCGCTTTGCCGGTTATCACTATAGCAATCATCCTGATCTTGAAGCTCATGCCCAAGTAACACGTCAGGCTGCTGCGGAAGGAACTGTTCTGTTGAAGAACAATGGCACATTGCCGTTGACATCCGTGCGCAATGTTGCGCTCTATGGCAATGCCAGCTACAGTCTGATAGCAGGCGGTACAGGTTCTGGCAATGTCAATCGGGCTTATACAATTTCTCTTGTTGAGGGCTTGCGTAATGCTGGTTGTCATGTCGATGAAACCCTGACCAACCGCTATGCTACCTATTTGGAAGAGTGGACACGCAAGCACGGTAAGCTCAACGCCAACGTACTTGAGGTTCCAAAACTTCCTGATGAGTTGGAGGCTGAGGTCACCAGTGAGGAGGTGAGCAACAATGATGTGGCAATCATCACCTTGAGTCGTATTTCGGGAGAAGGACAAGACCGCACGGCAGAGAACTATAACCTCAGTACTCAGGAAAAGAAGCTGCTGCATCGCGTCTGCACGGCTTATCACCAGGCTGGAAAGAAAGTGGTGGTGGTGCTCAATGTGGGCGGCGTCATGGAGACTGCCTCTTGGAAGGATCTGCCTGATGCCATTCTGTTACCATGGCAGTGCGGGCAGGAGATCGGCAACTCCATCGCTGACCTGCTCATGGGTAAGTCTACACCATCTGGTAAACTGCCAATGACATGGCCGGTGAGTATCAATGATGATCCTTCAACAAAGAATTTCCCGTCTGATGTGAAGGATGTGTCTCTTGATCTGTCGAGTATGTTTAAGGATGTCTCTAAGATGGCACAAGTGAAAAACGTCGGTTACACCAACTATGAAGAAGGTATCTACGTGGGCTATCGCTATTACGATACGTTCAAGAAAGAGGTGTCCTATCCTTTCGGCTTTGGCTTAAGCTATACGACTTTCTCGTTTGGCAAACCGTATGTAAAGGATCAGGGAAAGAGCATCAGCCTATCTGTGACGATTACCAATACGGGTAAGCGCCCGGGTAAGGAAGTGGCGCAAGTCTATGTGACAGCACCAAAGGGTAAGGAAGACAAGCCCGCACAGGAACTCAAGGCTTTTGCAAAGACACGCACCTTGCAGCCCGGCGAGAGCCAGACACTGGTGATGAATATCGAAAAGATTGATTTGGCCAGCTTCTATGAGAGCAAGAGTGCTTGGGTCGTTGATCCGGGTGTTTACACTTTCCGAGTGGGTTCGTCAAGTCGTGATATAAAGGGAAATGCCACGTTGCCCGTTAAGAAACAAATAAAGACGGTCCACAACGTACTTAAACCGCAAGTGAAGCTTACTTCATTGAAACTTGCGCAATAAGAAAAGGCTTATCCTTGCGTTGAATTGAAAGCAAAATCGTTTGGGCTTGCTTATGTCCCCCCAGGGGAACATTAATAGTGAGAATTTAATTCCTTATGCCAAGTTGTTTCAACTCCTGATTACAACTGTTTTTTAGTTAACGCTCCGCTCTGCGGAATAAAGAATATAACCGAATATCGAGAATATATTATCTTGATGTTCGGCTATATTCTTTCTCGGTTATATTCTTTCTTCTTTTAGCATCTTGCCGTCGAGGTTGTAAATGGCGACATGGTCTTTGTCCATCACGGCCATGGTGGGTTCGTTGCCGCCCTTGGGAAAGGTGATGGAACCCGTGTTGCAGATGAGCGTGCCGTCGGCATTGTGCTCGAGTTGCCAGAGATGGGTGTGCCCGAAAAAGACGGCGTCGTAGTGCCCGGCGGGCAGATGGTCGGGATTGTAGACGTGGCCGTGGGTGAGCAGGATGCGGCGGCCCTCGTCGACGAGCAGCACATAGTCGCTCATCATCGGGAAGCGGAGCAGCATCTGGTCGACCTCGGCATCACAGTTGCCGCGTACGGCGACAATGTCATCGGCCAGCGGGTTCAGTGCCGCGACGATGCCCTTGGCGTCGATGCCCTCGGGGATGCTGTTGCGCGGCCCATAGTTGAGGATGTCGCCGAGGATGAGGAGCATGTCGCACTGCTGTTGGCGGTAAAAGTCCAGTGCACGTTGCAGCCGGGGCAGACTGCCGTGGATGTCGGAGATGATCAGATAGCGCATGGTGATGTCGGCGGTGTGTTATTTGAGAAGAAATGATTTGATGTTTTTGTTTTTCGAGAGCTTGCAGAGCTTTCTGACGGCTTGGTTGCGGATCTGTCTGACGCGTTCACGCTTCAGCCCCATCTCCTGTGCCGTCTCGGCGAGCGTGCGGTGCTCAGCGCCGATGCCGTAGAATCGCTGTATCACCTGACGGCTGCGGGCGTCAAGCTTGTCGATGATCTGCAACAGTTCGGCAGTGGCGGTCTCGTCTTCCAGAGCGTTGTCGGGCTGCGTGGCGTCTTTGTCTGGTATGACATGTCCCAGGCTCAGCTCATTGCTTCCGCCGATGGGGGCGTCGATCGACAGCGGATGGCTGCGTTTCTTCTCCCATGCGGGATCCTTGGCGTTGCGCGGCACACGGTAGAGTCCTGCCTGCTGCTCGATAGCCTGCTCGATGGTCTCGCGGATGTAAGGCGCGGCATAGGTGACAAAGCGCTTGCCGTGCTTGCCGTCGAAGTGAGTGGCAGCTTTGAGCATGCCGATGTTGCCCTCGCTGACCAGGTCGTCCATGCTGAGTCCGCGGTTTTTGTATTGGTTGGCGACGCTGATGACATAGCTCAGGTTGGCAGCCACCAGTTTGTCCAAAGCTCGTTTGTTGCCTTGGGCAATCTTCTCGGCGAGCTGCTGTTCCTCGGCGTCGCTGAGTAATTTTTGCTTTCCTACTTCCTGTATGTAAGCGTCGTTGAGTTCTTCGTTCATGTTGATATCCTTTCGTGAGTATTGTGTGGTAGAGCGGACGGGCTTGTTTCTTTCTGCTTAGTCGAGTCCGCTGTCGACCAGCAGTTCTGCTACCTCTTCCGGTGTGTTGTAGTCCATGCCGAAGGCGAGGTCTTCGTCGGAGAGTTCCTCCGAGAGTTCTCTGGCCTGCTCCTCAGTATATCGTGCGTTGCCGTCCTTGTCTTTAACCAGACAGATGGCTGCGACGATGCGCTCGCGATAGGCGGCGATGGCCTCTTTGCCGTTGGCGGCGGAAATGTTGTCTAAAGTCTGCTCCATAGTGGTGACGTTTCTATTACGTACAAAGATATGAATTATTTGGGAAATAACCCTCGTAATTTGGGATAAATAAGCTAAAAAAACTAATTCCCCGGTGAAAACGTAATGTTTTTTTAGTAACTTTGCATAGATAAAGAAATATAGGAATACGCCAATAAAGATATGGGAAAAGAATACAGAGCCGGACTGGATGTCGGATCCACGACGGCGAAAATCGTTGTTCTTGATGACGAAGATCATATCGTTTATTCACAGTATCGGCGACACAACGCCCAAGTGCGTGAACTGACCACGACCTATCTCAACGAGATCAAGCATCAGCTCGGCAATCCGTCATTGCGTCTTTGCGTGACCGGATCGGTGGGTATGGCCACTGCCGACGAGCTCCGTGCGGAGTTTGTCCAGGAGGTTGTGGCTGCCACGGTGTTTGCCCGCAACCGCTATCCTGAGGCGCGTGCGCTGGTGGACATCGGCGGTGAGGATGCCAAGGTGGTCTTCTTCAATGGGCAGAGTACGGAGCTGCGCATGAACGGCAACTGCGCGGGAGGCACCGGGGCGTTTATCGATCAGATGGCTTTGCTGCTCGGCTGCGACAACCAGCGCATGAGCGAGCTGGCCATGACCTCCACCCATGTCTATCCGATGGCCGCACGCTGTGGCGTCTTTGCCAAGACCGACGTGCAGAACCTCATGTCGCGCAACCTGCCGGAGAGCGACATCGCCGCCAGCATCTTCCACAGCATCGCCGTGCAGACCGTCACCACGCTCAGCCACGGCATCGACTTCACGCCGCCGATCCTCCTTTGCGGTGGGCCGCTGACATTTCTTCCTGCCCTGCGCAAGGCGTTTGCCGACTATCTCCATCTCGAAGCCAGCGACTTCATCGTACTCCGGGAGGGCAACCTTATCCCGGCACTCGGCTGCGCCATCCGTGCCGGGAAGGAAGCTGTGGCGGTAGACATCGACGAACTTCTCGACCGTATCGCACATCCCGAAGCATGCCGCCACCAACAGAATTGTGGATGCACAGCTGTCGCTGACGCCGACGAGCTGCAGCCGCTCTTCCACTCTGAGGCTGAATATTCAGCATGGTTGCACGACAAACAGCGTTATGCCACCCCGCTCTATCCCATGCATAGCGGGCGTGAAGAGGTGGTCATTGGCATCGACTCGGGTTCCACGACGACAAAACTCATTGTCGTGCGGGCTGACAAAGACCACCAGGGAGAGATCATCTTCAGCGACTACAGCATGAATCTCGGCAATCCGATCCATGCCGTGGAGCAAGCTCTGAAACGCTTGAAGCAAAAGGCAGAAGAGAGCGGAACCACGCTCGACATCGTGGGCTCCTGCTCTACGGGCTATGGCGAGGAACTGATCAAGGTTGCTTTCAACCTCGACGACGGCATCATCGAGACGATGGCGCATGAGCGCGCGGCAGCACGGCTGCTGCCCGACGTGTCGTTTATCCTCGACATCGGTGGGCAGGACATGAAGGCCATCTTTGTCGATCATGGCGCTGTGGTGCGTATGGAACTCAACGAAGCCTGCTCGTCGGGTTGTGGAACGTTTATCCAGACCTTCGCCCAAAGTCTGGGCTATCGGGTGCAGGACTTTGCCGCCTTGGCTTGTCAGGCCGACCGTCCCTGTGACCTCGGTACGCGCTGTACGGTGTTTATGAATTCCAAAGTGAAGCAAGTGCTGCGCGAAGGTGCTACAGTGGCTGACATCGCAGCCGGACTGGCATACTCTGTAGTGCGCAACTGCCTCTACAAGGTGTTGAAGCTCAGAGGCAATGATGATCTCGGAAAGCATATCGTCGTGCAAGGCGGCACAATGAAGAACGATGCTGTCGTGCGTGCTTTTGAGCTCCTTTCGCATACGCAGGTGGCACGCAGCAACATTCCCGAGATGATGGGCGCCTACGGTTGTGCCCTGCACGCCATTGCCGCTTGCCAGTCCTCAACCCAACTGCATCATGCCTCGCTTGACGATCTGCTCCGGCAGTCGGCGTGCGAGACTCGTCTGCTCAACTGCAAGGGTTGCGAAAACCAATGTCTCGTGACGATGTATCGCTTTGGCAGTGGTCGCCGCTATTACTCCGGCAACAAGTGTGAGCGGGTCTTCAACAACCAGGGAAAGAACCACGACAAGGGAGAGAACATCTATCGCGAGAAATATGAATTACTCTTCGGTCGTGCCGAACAGCCTTCTATGCCGTCGCGCACAGAGGTCGTCGCCATCCCGCGCGTGCTGAACATGTATGAGGAGTTTCCGTTCTGGCATACGCTCTTCACGAGCGCCGGCTTTGAGGTGATGCTCAGCTCGGAGTCTACATTCAAGAAATACGAGCGCACGCTGGGCACGGTGATGAGCGACAACATCTGTTTCCCGGCGAAACTCACCCACGCGCATGTCAAGGAACTCGACGAACGGCTCGGTGAACTGCCTGAGGGAAGAACGGGATTCATCTTTATGCCGTATGTGGTCTTTGAGCATCAAGACGATGACCGCACCATCAACAGCTATAACTGCCCGATTGTCACAGCCTACTCCGACGTGATCCGCAGTGCCATGACACTGCAGCACCGTGTAGAGTCGCCCGTGATCAACTTCCGCGATGAGCCTCTGCTGCGCAAGCAGATCCTTGCCTTCCTCAAGAAACACGGTGTTGGCAAGCACACTGCCGAGGCTGCGTTGAGCGCGGCCTTGAAGGCAGAACAGGAATATACTTCTCTGGTGAAACGCCGCTGCGAGGATATCCTGGCGCAAAGCCGCAAGGAGGGCAAGCTGACCATTCTCTTGGCGGGACGTCCTTACCATACCGATCCGCTCATCCAGCACAAACTCTCGGAGATGATCGCGGCGCTTGGCGTGAACGTGATCTCCGACGACATTGTCAGAACTGACGAGCAGACACCTTCCGGCGACACCTGTCTGGTGAAACAGTGGGCTTATATGAACCGCATCATCAAGTCGGGACAGTGGTGCGCTGAAGAGCCCGACGATGTGCATTTCGTGCAGATGACATCCTTCGGCTGCGGTCCTGACTCGTTCATCCAGGACGAGGTGCGGCATATTCTTCGTGAGCATGGCAAGCCCTACACGCTGTTGAAGATCGACGATGTGAGCAATCTCGGCAGCTTGAAGTTGCGTGTCCGCTCACTCATCGAGTCGCTGAGAGGACAGAAGAACGAAACGGAAGTGCAGAAGACCGCCTGCAAGGTAGACTCGCAGACAGCAGACAAGACTGATGCCGAGAACTCTTTGCCACCGATCACCCGCCATATTCTGGCTCCTTACTTTACGGAATATCTCACACCGTTGCTGCCTCCGATCTGCCGTTTGATCGGTTGGGATGTGGAAGTCTTGCCGCCCAGCGATGCCGAGAGTGCGGAGTATGGACTGAAGTACGCCAATAATGAGGTGTGCTATCCGGCGACATTGATCGTCGGCGACTTTGTCAAGGCACTGCGGTCGGGGAAATATGATCCCGACAAGGTGTCGGTGGTGATGAGTCAGACCGGTGGACAGTGCCGTGCGACGAACTATGCCGCGCTGATCCGTCGTGCTCTCGATGCCAATGGTTTCAAGCGTGTGCCGTTGATCACCTTGGGCGTGTCGACGAGTGCCGAGGACGAAGACGAGAACCAGAGCGCGGCACTCGATGTGCCATGGATGCGTCTGGCTCCGATCATCACGACAATGTTTCTCTATGGCGACACCATCTCGAAATTCTATCACGGTGCTGTGTGCCGTCTGCGCAAGGATGCTTATCATGTGGGACCACAAGGGACAACGAACGACGCTGAGCTGCTGCGTGACAAATACCTCGCTTTGGCCGCTGAGCCGATACTCCGTAACAGCCCCAAGGGACTGATGGACCTTATCGCACAAGCCGCCCGGGAGTTCGACAGCATCGTTGAGGACAAAGAGGTGCCTGCCGTGGGCATCGTGGGAGAGATCTTCCTGAAGTTCAATCCCTTTGCCCATCAGTTCCTGGCGCGCAAGATCATCGCCAAGGGCTGTGAGGTCGTTCCGCCGTTGCTCTCTCCTTTCTTCTTGCAGGAGTTTGTCAATGTGATAGCCTCTAAGCATCTCGGATTGAAGTGCAGCAACGTGCCCGACTTTCTGGTGAAGAGCATCTACAGTCTGATCTGGCGGCGCGAGAAGAAAATCAACCGCCTTGCCTCACGCTTCCGCTATTACCGTCCGTTTACCAATATCTTCGACGATGCCAAGGAGGTCAACGGCGTGGTAAGCCTTGCGGCACAGTTTGGTGAGGGCTGGCTCTTGCCGAGCGACATCATCAGCTTGGTCAGACAAGGGGTGAACAATGTGGCAAGCCTCCAGCCCTTTGGCTGTATCGCCAATCACATCGTCTCGAAAGGTATTGAGAAAAAACTCAAGAAGATGTATCCACAACTCAACCTGGTATCGCTTGACTTCGATTCCGGCGTCTCTGCCGTGAACGTCACCAACCGCTTGTTGCTGTTTATAGATAGCATCAGAGAATAAAAAATGGTAAGAAACAAAAAGTCCCGCGGCAACAGCCGCGGGACTTTTTGTTATTTCAGTGCTTCCAGCGCACTCTTATAGTCCGGCTCATCCTCGATCTTCTCCACCTGTTGGGTGTAGACGACCTTACCTTCCTCGTCAACGACGACGACGGCACGGGACTGCAGACCACGCATCGGACCGTCGACGATCACGGTGCCATAAGCCTTACCGAACTCGGGAGAGCGGAACAGTGACACGGGAACCACGTTTTTCAAGCCTTCTGTCGTGCAGAAGCGGCCTTGGGCGAAAGGCAGATCCTCAGAGATGCAGAGCACCACGGTGTTGTCCATCTTCGAAGCGTCAGCGTTGAAGTGACGTACTGAAGCGGCACAGGTGCCCGTGTCGAGGCTGGGGAATATATTGAGCACTACGCGCTTGCCGCGCAGGTCACTGAGTTTCAGTGTACTGAGGTCACCTTTGGTAGCCTCGAAATCAGGTGCGATACTTCCTTTTGCGGGCAGAGTGCCGATGGTGTTCATCGCATTGCCTAATAAACTAACTTTTGCCATAATCTTTAGTGTTTAATGTGTTGAGTGCCGCAAATTTACGAAACACTGTGTGAAGTGCCAAATCTTTCCCTCTCTTTTTCGAAATATTAATAGAGTGCCATCTATTTTCCGAACCTCACTCCCACGTTGACGTTGAAGAGCAACTGCTTGTCGGTGTAGGCTGACTTCACGCCACTGCCATTCTTGAAGTAATACGCCAGGCCGGGCTCGGCGAAGAGGCTGAGGCTCGGCAATAGCGAGTAGGAGATGCCTGCGTGGACGTGTGTGCTCAGCACAGGCCGGTGCTCGCTGATCGTTGTCGTTATTGTCTCGTTGGTGGTCATGTCGGCATAGTGTGTCTTCTTCTTGCCGTATACCAGTTTTTCAATCTCGCCGCCGGCACTGGCGTAGACCTTCACCTTGCTCTGTTGCCATACGTTGTAGTGGATGCTTACCGGAATGCCGAGATAATGCAGTCGCTGTGTACTGCTCTCACGGTGGTTGGCATAGAGATCCTCAAAGTCGGAGCTCATCGTACTGTAGGTCAGTCCCGTGGTCACGCCCCATTGCCCGTTGAGAGGTATCGACACGGAAAGCCCTGCACGGACCGGCAGATGATGATGCTTCTCACTATGCATGGGAGTTTCTTGAAGTACCTTGTTGAGCAGAGAGGGGTAGGCGTAGAGTACGGGTACACTGGCCACCATTGGGTCGCTCATCGTCATGACTTGCCCATTACTGTTGCCATTTCTCTGAAAGCCGCCAACCCCCTGGTAGTAAGCACCCACATGTATTGTATGGTGAGGGCTTTCATTATTGTATGCTAAGAGTCGGTCACTGCTGTCCCAGTGATCCTTGTAACTGTTTTGAGATTGATTTGCCGAAGTCCGCTGTTGCTCTGCCGCTTTGCGCGTCTCAATCTCTACCACCGTATTCGCGTCTTTCGTCTCTACAGTGTTGTTCTCGACAGAAGCAGACTGAGAGTTCGAGACATTCTTCGCTTTGTATTCTCCTGTTATCATCGAAGCAGACGGCATTGTCCGCTTACCATGGTTTTTACTTAAGACTTGGGCGATCAGACTTGAAGTAGGGATGCTTGCTGGTTGTGCTGTATGCTGCTCGACGTTTGCCGAAGTTTGCCGTTGCACTTGTGTCGCAGGTCCTCGGTGCTGTAGCTGTTGCGATAGCATTGTGTCGCTATCGGGTTGTAGCAAAGCCAGATATACGGTTGTACCTCCAACGACCGCTGCCAGTGAGGCGGCGACAGCCCATCGGTGCCATGTCAGACGGCGTGTCTGGGCAATGGGGCGCGATGGTATCATCGTCAGACCACGGCGTGCCATCTCTTGCTTGATGTTGTCAAGCATATCATCGGGAGCCTTCCGCTCATAGCTGTCGGCTTTCCGCTTGATGTCTGTTATCCATTTGTCGTTCATCTTAACCTCCTTTTGTAGTCGTTGATCATCTTGGCAAGCATCGTCTTCGCACGGTGTAGCTGCGAAGCCGAACTGTCGGGTTTGATGTGTAGCATTTGCCCGATCTCCTTATGGCTCAGGCCTTCTACGACGTAGAGGTTGAGTACTTGGCGGTAGCCTTCGGGCAGACGTCGGATCATTTCCATGAGCACATTACCGTCGAGCCCTTCTGTGTCTGGCTCCTCGTCGGACAGGTCAGGGATTTGCTCCCCGTCGACGACATCGATCTTTTGCTTCTGGCGTAGCGTTGTCAGACATTCGTTGACCATAATGCGCGTCACCCATGCCTTCAGACTGCCTTTGCCGCGGTACTGAAACGTGTGGAACTGTGTGAAGATCTTGATGAAAGCCTCTTGCAACACGTCTTTCACTTCGTCGTCGTCAGCGATATAGCGCATACCCACACCCATGAGATACCCGCTGAACAGTGCGAACAGGTCGTCCATCGCCGAGGTTTCTCCCCGGCGAAAGGCTTCTGCGATCTGTTGTTCCTTGTCGATGACCTTCATGATGGCAACACTCCTATGGTGTTAATGTCTTGTTATGATCCTGATCTTTTGCTTGATAAATGCAGATAAGTTCAGAACCTTGCGTGAATCGATCCCTTATTTTTTAGATAGTTACACCTTATTATATATACAACTCTATACCATTGTCATATAATCTTACACCATTATATATTTGTACCTACGCCCGATGTTGTGCTGCCACCTGTCGGAGGGTGATGGCATAGGCGGTGAGCATTAGCACGCCGGTGAGTATCCACGAGATGGGATACACGGCCATGAGATGGTTGAAGCCGGGATGCGACGGGCAGTAGAAGAAGATCCAACCCAGTCGAAACACGCAGGTGCCAAAGATAGCAATCAGCGTAGGCTCCAGCGAATGCCCCAATCCACGAAGGCATGCAGCCGAAATCTCGTAACTCGCCGCGATCCATTGGAAGATGAGCACATCGGACAGTCGCTCACGGGCAAAGGTGGTGACATCGGGATCGGCGGTGAACAGCCAGAGGAAAAAACCGCGCCCGCTGTAGAACAGCAAGTTGCCGGCCAAACAGAACAGCGCACCGCAGGCCATGCTCAACCAAAACACACGCTTACAACGGTCGATGAGGCCGGCACCATAGTTTTGTCCGACAAAGGTGACGGCGGTGCCCGTGAAGGCACTCATCAGAAAATAGCAGTAGTATTCAAAATTCTGTTCCACTGACGATCCTGCGATGGCCGCGGCACCGTAGCTGTTGATGCCGGTTTGAACAAACACGTTGCTGAAGGAGAAGAGCATGCTCTGCACGCCGGTGGGGATGCCGATGACCAGAATGCGGCGCAGTGACTGACGGTCTACGTGCAGTCGAGTGGCTTGTAGACGGAAAGGCCCACTCTCATGGCGCAATACGCATATCATGCACGAGGCGCTGAACACATTGGCCAGCCCCGTAGCCGCCGCCACGCCCGCCACGCTCCAGTGGAGGACGATGACGAAGAGCAGACAGCAGAGCGTATTGACCACGCCGGCGGCAAGCAACATATACAGCGGGCGGCGTGTGTCGCCTTTACTGCGCAGAATGGCGGCGCCAAAGTTGAAGACGATAAAGAAAGGTACACCCAGAAAGTAAACGCGTAGATAGGTCGTTGCGTCGGAAAGGATCTCTTGCGGCGTCGCCATCCAGCGAAGTATCGTAGGTGCAAAGGTCAGCCCTATGATCAATAGCAGCAAGCTGCATACTATGGCAATGACACATGTGGTTCCTACGGCGTTGCGCACACGGTGACGGTCTCGGGCGCCAATGGCCATGGCTATGACGGCGTTGGCACCGACCGATATGCCGACAAAGAGATTGATGAGCAGGTTGATGAGAAAGGTGTTTGCACCGACGGCTGCCAGTGCCTCACTCGACGCAAAGCGCCCTACCACAGCCACGTCGATCGAGATAAACAGCTGTTGCAGAATGCTGCTCACTGCGAAAGGCATAGCCACTTGCAGCATTTTGCCTAAGAGAGGTCCGTGGAGCATGTCCATCATCTTGCTGTCCTTGCTTTTCTCGTTTCCCATGACTCAACACGATTGATTCTAACTTTTCTCTGCAAAGTTATAGTTTTTTTCTCATATATCCATCGTTTCATAGCTGTATGCCCATGATTTTCTCTATGAATCCGTTGCTCCTGGGAATGTGGAAAGAAGCGAGTGAAGATGTTGGCGTCTGACAAGGTTGGATGGGTGAGGGCGTGTTGTTAATCAATATTAAATGATGGTAAGTTTTGACACTTATCCTTCGTTGATTGACGAAAAAATTGTAACTTTGCACCCGCATTTGCGAAAACAGATGCGATCAACATGGGCAAGTCTCTTACGGTCAGCTCCCTTGGAATCCCCCAGGACGGGAACGTAGCAAGGGTACTTGGTTGTAGCGACGCGATAAGAACCGCTTGCCCACCTGCCTCTTTAGCTCAGTTGGCCAGAGCACGTGATTTGTAATCTCGGGGTCGTTGGTTCGAATCCGACAAGAGGCTCATCAAAAATCCTTCCTCACTGGGAAGGATTCTTTGTTTCTACACCTTATTATATATATAGGACTCGATTTCTAATAAGGACATCGGTCTTCTTCCTCTTTAGCTTATGAACATTCTCGATACATTCCACTCTTTCCTTCAGCGTTTCAGAAGATCTTCCATGGATGTCGCTCTCGTCCTTGGCGGTGGCGGTGCGCGCGGCTTTGCACATATCGGAGCCATTGAGGCCTTGCAAGCGCATGGCTATCATATCACTTCTGTGGCGGGAACATCGATGGGCGCACTGGTGGGTGGACTCTTTGTTGCCGGCAAGATGGAGGAGCTCAAAACGATTGCGCATCGTCTGACAAAGATGCAGATACTCAAGATGATGGATGTTTCTCCCGGTCTGGATCATCTGGCCAGCGGTGAGCGGCTGCTCAAGGAGTTGCGTCAGATAGTGGGAGAGTTGCGTATCGAGGATCTCCCGATACCCTATGCTTGTGTGGCTTCTGATATCATCAGTGGGCAGCCCCATGTATTCCGAGAGGGCGAACTGGCGCAGGCCATACGTGCTTCGGTGTCTATCCCTTGCTTTTTTAAACCTGTAGAGATAGGCGGCGCACTCTATGTCGACGGCAGTGTACATGACACGCTGCCCTTGGACGTGGTGAGCAGAAAGAAAGGGGATCTGCTTGTCGCCGTCAATGCGAGTGCACCCGACGCATATCCACAGAGCAATGGCGCACCTGCGACAACGCGTGAGAATAGTAGCTTTTGGATGCGATGGATACCAGTCATGAAGTCAGGATTGTCGAGCAATTATGTCAGAATGGCTGTGCGGGTAGCCTGCCTGTCGGTACAAAACAATACGATGATGGCTGAGCGGCTGACACCTCCCGACATCCTTGCTGACATACCGATGGACGCCTTTGGTCTCTTCGACTTTACGCGTGCCGACGAGATCATTGCTTATGGGCGACAAGTCATGGAGAAGACTTTGAAAGAGAAAAGCTTGAAAAAAGACTAACTGCCTGTTTGGCATATACTTTGCAGAGGGCGGAGTAGAAACAAAGTTCGTTATGCCATGAAGCAGAGTAAGTTGAACAATAACAACAAACCCCAACCCAATATCGGTTGGAGTGGTATTTTTGTGGGACTGTTGGTCTTGATTCTTCTCAACAGTCTGCTTTTCCCCTACGTCGGTAACCAGCCCGTGAAGGATGCTGACTACAACACTTTTGTCACAGCTGTGGACAAAGGAACGGTCACGAGCGTCAACATCAAGGAGGGCAGCATCTATTATGAGGTAGCAGGAAAGAAAGGCAAGCAGTATTTCCGTACCACCGAGGTCAATGATCCCCAGTTGGTAGACCGGTTGCTCAAGGCGAAGAGCCCTGCCAAAGGTGGTCACATCGTTTTTACTAAGCAGTTGCCACAGAAGAATTCTCCCATTGTTGACTTCTTTCTTTGGTGGATCCTGCCGGGTCTGATCTTCTATTGGATCTGGCGTGCGGGAGCCAATAAGATGGTGAAAGGTGCCAGCGGAGGCTTCCTCTCTTTGGGAAACTCCGGTGCAAAAGTCTATGCCGAGAGTGACATAAAGACGCGCTTCGCTGATGTCGCCGGGCAGGACGAGGCCAAGGCAACGCTCAAAGAACTCGTCGACTTTCTCCACAATCCGCGGAAATACACGGCTTTGGGTGCCCGTCTGCCTAAAGGCGCACTGCTCGTTGGCCCGCCGGGAACAGGCAAGACGCTGATCGCGCGTGCTGTGGCCGGTGAGGCTCACGTGCCATTCTTCTCGATTTCCGGTTCCGAGTTTGTACAGATGTTCGTCGGTATGGGTGCTGCCAAGGTGCGTGATCTGTTCCGTCAGGCTGCACAGAAAGCACCGTGTATCATCTTCATCGATGAGATCGATGCCATCGGCAAGAGCCGTGACCAAGCCATGGGCAATGATGAGCGTGAGCAGACGCTCAACCAGCTGCTCACTGAGATGGACGGTTTCGATGCCACCAAAGGCGTAGTGATCCTTGCCGCCACCAACCGGCCGGAGAGCTTGGACAAGGCACTGTTGCGTCCCGGACGTTTCGATCGCCGCATTATCATGGAGCTGCCGGATCTGGAAGGACGTAAGGCAATCTTCCAAGTACATCTGAAGAAGGTAAAACACGGCAATATCGACTTGGATGTAGTCGGTCGCGCTACTGCCGGATCCAGTGGCGCCGACATCGCCAACATCGTCAACGAGGCTGCTCTGCGTGCCGTGAGACTTGGTAAGAACGAGGTCGAGACCGATGACATCGAGGAGAGTGTGGAGACGGTCATTGCCGGTGAACAGAAGAAGGGTGCCGTCATCTCGCCTGAGGAGAAGCGCATCATCTCCTATCATGAGCTTGGACATGCCATGGTGGCAGCCATGCAGACCCATTCCGCACCGGTGCAGAAGATCACCATTGTGCCGCGTACGAGTGGCGCACTGGGCTATACCATGCAGGTCGACAGTGGAGAGAAGCACCTGATGAGCAAGACCGAGATGCTCAACCAAATTGCCACACTCACCGGAGGGCGTGCCGCTGAGGAGGTGATGTGCCACACATGTACGACAGGTGCTTCCAACGACATCGAGAAGGCTACCCAGTTAGCTCGTGCCATGATCACGACCTATGGCATGAGTGACACGTTCGGCATGATGCAACTCGAACAGCAACGCTATAAGTATCTTGGCGGTGCCAGCAGTTTGACTTGCTCGCAGCAGACAGCCAAGGACATCGACACCGAGGTGCGTGACATCATCCGACAGGCTCATGACAAGGCTGTCAGCATCATCAAAGCCCATGAGCCGGAGATGAACGCTGCTGCCAAGATCTTGCTGAGCAAGGAGACGATCACGGGTGATGAGTTCATGAGTGTGCTCAAGCGCTACGAAAAGGATAAAGAATAATAAAAAAGCAGGGATTGCGTTGGCAGTCCTTGCTTTTTTGCTTATTTTTGTCTGACGGATGTGACGCTTCTGTCAGATCCATCATTGCTAACAACAAATCAGAAACAGAATCAGACAAAAAGACAATGACAAGAAACAAAAAGAGAATGATTACGCAGGGACTCTGTGCCTTGCTGTTGCTGTTGTCGCCACTGTCCTCTGTGCGGACTTCCGCACAGGGGCAAGATCAGCGGCACAATGCAGCCATGATGATGCCGCAGGATTTCGACAGTAAGTATGCTACGGACTTGGTGAAGGCAGGCACCGAGGCTCCTGACTTCAAGATGAAGACTGTGGACGGCAAGACTTTCAAGCTCTCGAAGTTGCGTGGAAAATATGTTGTCCTCGACTTCTGGGCTTCCTGGTGTCCCGACTGTCGTCGCGACATCCCTGAGATGCTCAGGATGTATGACCATTTCCATGGCAAAGGAGTGGAATTTGTCGGGGTGTCGTTCGATACCGATGCACAGAACTGGAAGAAAGCCTTGCTGAAGTATGGCATTCGCTGGACGCAGGTCAGCGAGCTTATGAAGTTCCACGATGCCCAGATCTCCAAGACCTATGGCGTGAAATGGATTCCCTCGATGGTGCTCATCGACCCACAGGGGAAGGTGGTGCTGAGCACTGTGCTGTGGCCGAAGCTGGAACGAACGCTGACCGAACTCTTTCCTGAGGGCAAGGCAAAGGCTATCGATGAGAAAGTCGCCATTGAGGGCAGCAAAGGCAAGCTGTCTGCTATTGTCAGCCGTCCGGAAGGTGTGACAGGGCGGATGCCGGTGACAATACTCATGCACGGCTTCGGCGGCAACAAAAACGCCCAGCTGATGACACTGCTTTCCGATTCGCTGCTGCGCCATGGGATCGCCACGGTGCGTTTCGACTTCAACGGACATGGCGAGAGCGAAGGGAAATTTGAGGAGATGACCGTGCCCAACGAAATAGAAGATGCGAAGAAGGTCTATGCTTATGTCTGCTCGCAGCCTTGGGCTGACAGCACACGCGTGGCACTGATCGGCCATTCCCAAGGTGGTGTGGTAGCCAGCATGACAGCAGGCGAGCTTGGCGAGAAACGTGTCGCCGCCGTAGCTCTGATGGCCCCGGCAGCTGTGTTGCGCGACGATGCCATCCGTGGCAACACCTTTGGCTCGGTGTATGATCCGCTGGATCCTCCGGCCGTGATTCCTATGATGGGCGGACATGTGAAGTTGGGCGGCAACTATGTGCGCACGGCTTTCCGCTTGCCGATCTACGAAACGGCAGCCAAGTATCATGGTCCGGCCTGTATCGTACATGGTACCGGCGACCGCATCGTACCCTATACCTACGGTGAGCGCTTCCACAATATATGGAAGGGTAGTGAATACGACGAACTCCCGGGTTTTGACCATGGCTTTGGTCAGGATCTCTATCGTGCGGTGGAGCTGGCTTGTAACTATGTGGCTAAGAATATCAACAGGAAATAAATATAAAAAAAGAATAGGGGAAGAGGGCTGACTCTTCTCCTATTCTTTTTATATAGTTTCTATTTTTATCAGTCTTACGACAAACCTACGATGTTGCCGTCGACGATGTCGATGTGGTTGGCTTGTGGATCTTTGGGCAAGCCCGGCATACGCATCATGCTACCGGCTACGGGAACGAGCATTTCAGCGCCATTGTTGATGACGATGTCGTCGATCTCCATCGTGAAGCCGTCGGTTGGGCCGTAGGCTTTTGCGTCGGTGGAGAAGCTGTATTGTGTCTTGGCAATGCAGACCGGATAACGGCTGATGCCCAGTTGCTCGATCAGTTGCAGTTGTTGCTTGGCTTTTTTGCTGTAGACAATCTTGCCGGCACCATAGATCTTCTTGGCCACGGCAGCGATCTTGTCTTCCACGCTGTCCTCGTCTTGGTAGAGCAGCTGTAAAGGCTTGGACGGCTCTTTCTCCACAGCACCGACGACCATGCGGGCCAGTGCTGCCGCACCTTTTCCGCCCTCAGCATAAGCGTCGTTGACAGCAAACATCACGTGCAGGTCTTCCTCGCAGTGGCGGCGCACAGCCTCCATCTCTTCATACGAGTCGTCGGCATAGCGGTTGAAGGCAACGACTACTGTCTGGCCGAAGCGACGCAAGTTCTCCACGTGCTTGTCGAGGTTCCACATGCCCTTCTTCACGCAATCGATGTTGCTTTCGTTGATCTTGTCATAGCAGGCACCGCCGTGCATCTTCAGGGCCTTGAGCGTCACCACGAGCACGGTGAGATCCGGTTGCAACCCCGCTTTACGGCATTTGATATCGTAGAATTTCTCTGCTCCTAAGTCAGCACCGAATCCTGCCTCCGTGATGGCGTAGTCGCCGTAGGTCAGCGCACAGCGTGTGGCAACCACCGAGTTGCAGCCGTGGGCAATGTTTGCGAAAGGTCCGCAGTGCACCATAGCCGGCGTGCCTTCAGTGGTCTGCACCAGGTTGGGGTTGAGGGCATCCTTGAGAAGTACGGTGATGGCACCTTCCACGCCCATGTCTTTGACATAGAATGGTGTGCCGTCGTACTGTATGCCGAGCAGGATATTGCCGATGCGACGGCGGAGATCCTCCACGCTGATGGCGAAGCACATGATGGCCATGATCTCGGAGGCCGGCGTGATATCGAAGCCCGTCTCGGCGATCATGCCGTTGGTGCGGGGGCCGAGACCGGTGACGATATGTCGGAGTGCACGGTCGTTGATGTCCAGGACACGCTTCCACAGTACTTCTTTCAGTGCGAATCCGTCGGCAGCATGCTGATAGATATAGTTGTCGAGCAGAGCGGCAATCATATTATTAGCCGAGGTGATGGCATGGAAGTCGCCTGTGAAGTGGAGATTGATCTTGTCCATCGGCAGTACTTGTGCATAGCCACCGCCAGCGGCACCGCCTTTCTGGCCAAAACAAGGACCGAGGGAAGGCTCACGCAGTGCCACCACAGCATTCTTTCCGATGGCATTCATGCCGAGAGCCAGACCCACGCTGACCGTTGTCTTGCCGATGCCCGCCTTGGTAGGACTGATGGCGGTCACAAGGATGAGGTGGTGCTTGCGCACGGCTTCTTCCTTGATGGCACTGATGTCCACCTTGGCGATGTACTTACCGTAGCCTTCGGTCTTCTCTGGATCGATACCCAGTTGCCGGACGATGTCGTTGATGGGACGGAGAACTGTCGATTGTGCAATTTCAATATCCGATTTCATCTTTTTACTTTAATGCGTTTAATATATGTGTGTCCCATAGGGGATCTTTTTGTATATATTGTGCAAAGTTACTTGTTTTTTCTCTTTTTTATTCATTATTAGCCTCGGAATTGATGCCAAAAAAACAAAAAAGCCCTATCTTTGCCGGAAATATTTTCATATCCATGATGAATAAAACATTCGTAACTCTGGTGCTGAGTCTGTTGCTGAGCTTGTCTGCTCATGCGCAACAAGACCGTAAGGCTTTGCGCGACAGTCTGAAGCTGGCTGTGGAAGCACTGGCTTATCATCCCGATTCTGTCGATCTGAGACTTCGCAAGGCGGCGTGGAACATGCAGTTGGGCGAATGGCAGTATGCCAAGGACGAATACGATTGGGTGATCAGCCGTTATCCCGATCATCTGGCCGCCCGCTATTATCGCGCTTATGCCAACACGCAGTTACGGCGCTACAACTTCGCGCGACTTGATTACGAAAATGTGTTACGCGTGGTGCCCGGCAACTTCGACGCGCGTCTGGGGCTGGCATTGCTCAATCAAAAGGATCATCACTATACCGAGGCCATGGACGGCGTGAATTTGCTGATTGCTTCCTATCCCGACTCGGCGACAGCCTGGGCGGCACGTGCCGGTATTGAGAAGGAACGCGATATGAAGGAATTGGCGGTATATGACTATGGTGAAGCCCTGCGTCGTGAGCCAGACAACCGTGACTGGCTCTTGGCTCGCGCTGATCTGCTCATTGCCCTGCACCGCTATAATGAAGCCAGAAAAGACCTCGACCGCTTGGTTGCGCTTGGCGTCTCAAGAGGTCAACTGAGGGATATGTACAGGCAAACCAAAGAATAGAAAAGATCTCTATTGCAATCTGTTTGTCAAACTGAGCTTGTCGTGCAAAAATAACAGGTAGAAACTTTCTTTTTTTGCACGATTATCATATTTCATGATGATTTATTTATCTTTTTGCATCGTTTTGAGAAAAATATAGTAACTTTGCGGGCAAACTATAAATAATATATAACTAGCCAGAACCTCTATGATGAGACAACTCAAGATCACAAAGAACATCACGAGCCGAAACAGCGAGGCACTTGACCGATACCTCACTGAGATTGCCCGCGAGCCGATGTTGACTCCCGACGAGGAAGCCACGTTGGCACATACCATCCACCAAGGCGGACCCGCCGGGGAGCGCGCACGCGACAGACTCGTCAGCGCCAATCTGCGATTTGTCGTTTCTGTAGCTAAGCAGTACCAGCATCAAGGCATATCACTTACTGATTTGATCAACGAAGGAAATGTGGGACTCGTCAAAGCCGCTGAAAAGTTCGATGAGACGCGTGGCTTCAAGTTCATCTCTTACGCTGTGTGGTGGATACGCCAAAGCATCATGGAGGCCTTGGCTGTCAAGAGTCGCATCGTACGCGTACCGCTTAACCAAGTGGGCATCGCCGGGAAGGTAAATAGAGCCACAGAACAGTTTCTTCAGGAGCATGGACGCGTGCCGTCTACCCATGAGCTCGCCACGATGACGGGTATCGACGAGGATTTGGTGATCTCCGCCTTCGAGGCCAACGGACGCTCAACGAGCATCGATGCTCCGATCAGCGACGACGATGACAACTCGCTGGCTGACACGCTCTCCTCCGACGACGCTGACTCACGCTCCGACAGCTCGCTCGACCGAGAGTCGATGAATCTCTTCATCAATGACTTGCTCAAGGAAGTACTCAACGACCGTGAGCGACGCATCATCACTGAGTCCTTTGGCATCGGACGCATGGAGAAAAGTCTTGAGGAAATCGCCGACGAGATGGGTATGACCCGTGAACGTATACGACAGGTCAGGGAAAAGGCGCTGCGCAAGATCCGCAATAGCAGGTATGCGGTAACGCTCAGACAATATCTCGGATAATAAGTAACGTAAGATGAAAATAGCCGTTTTTTGTTCTGCTAATAACAACATAGCCCCTCTATACTTCAAAAAAACAGAGGAGCTCGGGCACTGGATGGCGGAAGAGGGGCATACGCTTGTCTATGGCGGATGCAACAGCGGACTGATGGAATGTGTCGGACGTGCCGTACACGAAGGTGGCGGCATGACAATCGGTGTCATCCCTACGCTTGTGGAGAAAGGAGGCCGACAGAGCCAATATGTCGACGTTGAGATCCCCTGCGATAATCTCGATGACCGGAAACATCTCATGCTGGTGCAGTGCGATGTCGCCCTGGCACTGCCTGGAGGCATTGGCACGCTCGACGAACTCTTTACTGTAGCTGCCTCCCACACCATCGGCTATCACCAAAAAATGGTGATTCTCTACAATATCGGCGGATTTTGGGACTCGCTCGTAGCACTGCTCGATGATTTGCAGGCAAAGGGAATGATCCGAGGCAACTATACACAATATATACAGGTGGCCAACACGTTTGATGAGCTCCGGATGTTGCTGGATCAAGTAACGCCATCGGCAGAATAAAAGATATTGGATTTTCTTTTTACAAAAGCTTGTCCGCTTCAACTCTCAATCTAGAGTTGAGCGGACTATTTTTTTGTTTCTTTCCTGCAAAAAACAAAGCTTTTTCGCCCCCAAGAGTGCACGTTTGCTGTCATCTCGGTTGTTTGTGCGTGTCATCTC
>UMGV01076096.1_pt1 | contig 64282 bp, 49 predicted proteins | sample 1965361 | NCBI WGS metagenome assembly UMGV01 (sample SAMEA4836081, study PRJEB28245) | human gut metagenome | biome: gut microbiome; material: fecal sample | place: Denmark | collected 2008
ATCCCACTAAACCCTATAGGTTGCGGATTTGAGGTTATATAAAACATAAATAATTTAAAGAGAAAACGACGATGAAGAAAACTTTACGCCTAATGGCAGTAATTCTTACTGCTTTGTGGGGTGTGGCAGCCACTGCCACCGCTCAAAAAAAAATCACGCTAAACCCCGACCGCACCTCTAACGAGAACGCCGTGTATAACGTGGCCGACAACTCGGTAACAGTTACCGCCACTGCGCCGAAGTACACAATTATGGATTGGGACACCTACCTGTACGAAGAGCTGACACACATTGATAAGGTGACCATTAGCCGCCGTCCTGCTGGCAATTTTAACGATGTAACACTGATTGCCACTTTAGATAATATCGAGGTGGGTGGCGAGATTAAGTATGTTGATAAAAGCATTGAGGCTGACCACAACTACGAGTATCTGTTCACCGTAGAAGTTGACGGCTTGAGCAGCACAAACGGCTTTGTTACGGTTTACACAGGTTTGCTGCCTGGCAAGATTACAAACTTCACTGCCTCAGTAGCCAGTTATAAAGTATCAATCGTTGACATCAGCGTTACCGCTCCTACCGAGATGAAAGACGGTAGCGCGCTGGCCAACAACGTTTGTATTGACGTGCTCAAAGGTTCTGCATGGGAAGGATACGAAGTGATTCACACCTTTGAAAACGTAAAAGCGGGAGAAACCTACACCTGGAGACATGAGGTGAACGAGATGGACCAAACCATTGAATATCGCGCATACGCTCGTAGCGGAAAGAATGGTAAGGGCATTACAGAGTATGCCACCACACACGTAGGACTGGTAGCACCTGAAACCCCACAAAACTTTAAGGCTGTGCGCCAAGGCGACAATGTGGTGCTGACATGGGAGAAGCCCCTCACAGGTCGCTACAATGGCGACTATGACGCTGAGAACACCACCTATAAACTTACACGCGTATACCTCGACAAGACCGAGGTGATTGCAGCCACCAACATCAGCGGCTACACCTATACAGATAGCCCCGAAGCCGACGAGGAAGAGAGCATCACCTACAAGCTGGTAGCTGTAAACTCGGAAGGCGAGTCGGCAAAACCCGCAGTGAGCGGACAGGTAGCCATTGGTAAAGCCCTGGAGCTGCCCTTCGAAGAGTCGTTCTTTGGCAGCAAGTTTACACACAAGGGTTGGACTACTGAGACATCACAAAACGACCCCTACTACACCTACAAGGCTTGGAACCTGTATTCAAGCAGCACGGTTTACTATCTGCCCGAAGACAAATCGCTGGCCGTAATGCCTCAAGATAACGATGGTGGCATGGCTTGCTGCTTGTTCTACGGACACAGCGAAGACGGACAGACCGAGAGCCTTGTCTCTCCGCACGTAAATCCTGCTGGTGCCGACAACGTAGAGCTGAAGTTTAACTACTGGGAAATGGGTTCAAACGCCACTAAGAACGAAATTAAGGTTTGGGTAAGCCGCGACGACCAGGCATGGGAACTGCTGTGGACATCGACCTTGAAAGAAGAGTTTGAGCCCCAGTGGTCAGAGGTAACACTGCCCATCTTCAACACCAAGGCAAACAACAACATCCGCATCAAGATTGACGCCATTCGTCACGAAGGCCCCGTCACCGATGTTCTGATTGACAACATCACTATGACTGAGCTCGACGCTACCGGCATCAACACCGTGAAGCCCGCTATCGTAGGCGAAACTGAATACTACACACTCTCAGGTGTACGCATCAACAAGCCTGCTACCCGTGGCACCTACATCGTGAAGAACGGTGATAGCGTGAAGAAAATCATGGTTAAGTAATGACACGAAGATAGAAAAATAAGCCTACACCATTCTAAATCGTAGACATACAATAACAAGCGCCCGTTGCACATAACAAATGCAACGGGCACTTTCTTTTTTATAACACTCGCAATAATATTGTTAAAACACACAACAATAATATCTGCCCCCGAAAAACCTAAAGAAAGGGCTGTTTAGGTTTATTAGCATTAAAAACATAATAAAACTTTGGCTGGGACGTTTTATATTTGTAACTTCGTAAACGAAAGCCAGCGCTTGTCGCAGCATCGCGTCACGACAAACTACTTTCAATCCGAATAACAAAAAACATCGTGAACAACATGAACGATAGAAAAAACTATTATTGCGTAATCCTTGCAGGAGGAAAAGGGCGCCGACTATGGCCTTGCAGCCGCGAGCAGCACCCCAAACAGTTTATCGACTTCTTCGGCACAGGAAAGACACAACTACAACAAACCTTTGAGCGCTTTGAAAAAATTGTGCCCAAAGAAAATATTCTGGTCAATACTAACGATGTATATGCAGCGTTAGTAAAACAGCAACTGCCCGATCTGCCCGAAGCCAACATCATGGCCGAGCCCATATACCGCAGCACGGCGCCCAGCGCCGCATGGGCTATACACCGCATTAAGAACCTGAACCCCAAGGCCAGCGTCATCATCACGCCCAGCGACCAAACGGTGTTCAACGAAGAGGCATTTGTAAAAAATGTAACTGACGGACTGGACTTTGTAAGCCATACCGACTGTGTGCTCACCATGGGCATAAAGCCCACACGCCCCGAACCAGGATATGGCTACATACAGCTGGGCGAATATGCCGCAAACAACGTGTATCATGTGCAGTCGTTCACCGAGAAGCCTGAACGCCACTTTGCCGAAGTGTTTGTAAACAGTGGCGAGTTTTACTGGAACACGGGCCTCTTCCTCACCAACGTGTCCTACGGTTTTGAGTGTTTCTCAAAATTGCTGCCCGTGGTGCTGCGCGACTTCGATACCCACGTAACCGAATTTTCAATTGAGAAGGAGAACGAATTTATTCATAACAACTTCCCCTCTTACCCCAACATCTCTATCGACTGTGGCATCTTAGAACGCTCAGACAATGTGTATGTGATGCGTTGCGACTTTGGATGGGCCGACCTGGGCACGTGGCACAGCCTATATGAGGCCATGCAGAAGGGCGAGGGTGACAACGTGGTGATTGACAGCGACGTTATTATAGACAATGCACACAACAATGTTATCAAGCTACCGAAAGGCAAGCTGGCCGTGATCAATGGCCTTGATGGCTATATTGTGGCCGAGAAAGATAATGTGTTGCTGGTATGCAAGAAGGAAGACTCGTCGGCACTGGTTCGAAAATTTGTGAACGAAGTGCAGATGAAGAAGGGCGACGAATATATCTAACAAAGCAATACACCATGAAAAAAGCCTAAAGCAAACCATTGCTATAGGCTTTTTTATGGTGTAAACGATAAATGTAAGGGCACAGATAGCAAAGACGAGATGTTTCTTATCGCTATCTTATGTTCCGATTACAGTTTCTTAAATTCAGCGTAAATCTGTGCGGCAACAGCGCTCATCTCCTCATCGCTAAGCTTTTGCTTGGGGTTTGAGAAAATCATATCCTTCTCGCTCTGCATGGGCACAAGGTGTATGTGTGCATGGGGCACCTCAAGGCCCAGCACAGCTTGGCCCACCTTGATGCAAGGCAACACGCGCTTGATAGCCACGGCCACCTTCTTAGCAAACACCTGAAAACGAGCTAGCTCGTCGTCTTCCATGTCGAAGATATAGTCGACCTCGCGACGCGGGATGACCAGTGTGTGGCCCTTCACCAGCGGATTGATGTCGAGGAAAGCGTAAAACTCGTCGTTCTCGGCACACTTAAAGCTGGGTATATCGCCAGCAGCAATCTTTGAAAAAATGTCCATCGTTCAGTTCCTTTCCTTTTATTTTAATCAATAAATAATATTCTTTGTCTTGCGCTTCGCGCTCACTTTTTTAAACATTAATGCTCATTAATTGAACATTAATGGTCATTAATATAGCGCTGCGCGCTGTTTCTTCTCTCTTGGCAAGAAAAATATTAATGAATAATAAATGAGCATTACTGTTTTCCATCTCTACAAGCAACGGAGAAACATTGCAAGTAAAAAAGAGAATTCTATCCTACAGTTATCTTGTCGACACGCAGACGAATGATGCCACGAGGAATTTTAATCTCAGCCACGTCGCCCACCTTCTTGTTCAGCAAGCCTTGTGCAATAGGTGTGTGGATAGAGATTTTGCCCTCGCGCAGATTGGCCTCGCTCTCGCTCACGATGGTGTAAGTCATCTTAGCGTTGTTGGCCACGTTGGTCATCTCAACGGTCGACAGTATCTGTACGGCATCGGCACTGAGGCGCGATACATCTACAATCTTTGCCTCGGCAATAGCCATCTTCATCTTGTTAATTTTGTCCTCGAGGTGAGCCTGTGCCTCTTTGGCGGCATCATACTCAGAATTCTCACTCAAGTCGCCCTTGTCTCGAGCTTCGGCAATGGCTGCCGATGCCTTGGGGCGCTCTACAGTTTCGAGCTGTTTCAGTTCGGCCACGAGCTTGTCGTAGCCTTCTTGTGACATGTAAGCCATAATAAATTAATGTTTAAAAGTTTTCATTAAGGACAATAAAAACAAAGAATTCCGACACATGGTCTTGTGCTGTCGGAATTCCATATTTGTATAATCCTTTTATCTTGATTGTTTATATGTTCGTTCGGAACGTTGCTTTTGCAAAGGTAGGAAATATATTTGGAATAAAAAAATATTCGCCCCACATTATTTCTTTTTCAGCACTTTACAGCGATGCAGAGGCTGAAAAGTGCAACCGCACAATTGCGTTATGAAATAATGATGAACTTGGCGCGATGAGCAAAATATTGCGAACACCTTAATACTCAATATAGGGTGCCAAGCGTTGCAAATCGGCCTCGCTAAAATCTTTCATCAGGCGTAGCTGATCGAGATGGGTGATGGGGCCTCGCATGCGTCGATAGTCGACAATATCGCGCGCTTGATAATAGGTAATGTAGGGGTGGCGGCGCAGCTGGTCGAGGCTCAGTTTGTTCACATTCAGTTTCGTTACGCCATGAGCATCGGGGGTGAAGAAAGCGAGGGCCGAGGGCGGAAAGCCTTCAATCTCGAGCAACTGTTGAGGCGAATGAAAGCCCCCCAACTGCTTACGATAGGTCACCACACGGCGCGCATAATAGCTGCCTATGCCTGGCACGCGCTTCAGGAGGGTGGTGTCGGCTGTGTTAAGGGCGATATGCTCGCCCACCTTCAGCTTTACAGGATATTTTATTGAGTCGCGTGGATGTGCGGCAGCAGCATTGCCCGAAGGCTGAGCAGTGCGACCTTGACCATACGCGCCACGGTTTTGACCATACCCTCCGCGCTCTTGGGCATAAACATCGGCAGCCAAACGATAGTCGGCGCCTATGCGAATGTATGGCTCGAGCTCGCGATATTGCTTCACCGTGAGGCCATAAAGGCGAGCAAAGTCGGTGGGACGATGATAGGTTCCGCCCTTAGCTCGATAGTGATAAATGCTACGCACCTGCCAAGGGGTGAGCCCCAGACGCAATAGCTGGGTGCTGTCGGCGGTGTTAGGGTCGAAGACGAAACGTTCGGGGGTGCGTGGTGCAAAGGCGGCATCAACGGCTGAAGTTGAAGTAGAGGTAGCAGCTGGGGCTTCAACAGACGAGCTTGTAGCCGTGTGGGCAACCTGCGAAGCGCTACCATTGGTACTGCTCACGCCTGCACGATAAGCCAGCCATGCCACGGTAACAAGTAGCACAACAAGGGCAAGGGGCAAGATGCGACGATCAGTGCCCGCGAACCGAAACAAGGTTTTCAACCACTTCATATTAAGAAAACAGGTTATTAGAACAAGCCAAACTGGTGTAAGAAGACAATGATAATGCACGTGGGTGCCACGTAGCGCACCAAGATAAGAAAGAGGCGGAAGAAGGTGGCAGGCAGCGTGTCGGCATTAGTAAACTCGTTGCGCACTAACTTCTTTGGTAGATACCAGCCCACAAATACACAAGTAAAGATAGCACCAATGGGCATAAGGAATTGGCCAGTAACATAGTCGCACAGTTCCATCACGCTCTTACCAAACAGCGAGAGGCCTGCAGCAGCACCACACGATAAGGCACATACAATGCCTATCACACCACACACAGCCGACTGTATACAGGCGCCTGCCTTACGCGTGATGTGTAGCTCTTCATACAGCAAGGCCGTACCTATCTCGTGCATTGATATAGTGGAGGTAAGGGCCGCCAAGGTGAGCAAAGCATAAAACAACACCGACATAACATAGCCCACTGCGGGCACCGAAGCAAAGGCTTGGTTAAAGACATTGGGCAAGGTGATAAACACCAGCGAGGGGCCACTATCAGGGCTGATGCCCACAGAGAAGGCAGCAGGAAAAATCATAAGACCCGCAAGAATGGCAATAACGGAATCGATAAAAGCTATCTGTATAGCCGACTTGCCAAGATTGGTTTGTCGGCTGAAATAAGAGGCATAGGTGCATAGACACGATGTGCCCATCGACAAAGAAAAGAAGGCCTGTCCTAAAGCATCGAGAAACATTCCTTTGTTCACCTTGCTAAAGTCGGGCTGAAACAAAAAGCTAATGCCTTTTGTAGCGCCTGGCAACAGACACGACGACACCGCTATGATGATAAGCAACACAAAAAGGGTGGGCATAAGCATATTGCTCACTTTCTCAATGCCATTGCGCACACCATGCGTAACAACAATATGGGTAAGAAAGATAAAGGCCAAAGAGCAAGCCACAGGTTTTATGGGATGGGTGCTAAAAGCCGTAAAATAGCAGGTTATCTCTTGAGCTGAACCCATCAGTTGGCCTGTAACCGAAGCGTTGAAATAATATAAACACCAGCCAGCCACCACGGCATAAAAGCCTAATATAATGGTAGACGTTAGCATACCCATAGCGCCCACCAGCCACCACGGCTTGCCACCCGACAGGTTAAAATAGGCACGAGCAGCATTTGAACCCGCACGTCGGCCCACAATAAACTCGGCTATCATGCCAGGTATGCCCAGCATAAACACACATATTATATATACAACGATAAAAGCGGCACCCCCATCTTGTCCTGCAAGATAAGGAAAGCGCCATATATTGCCCAGACCCACCGCCGAGCCAGCAGTGGCCAGGATGACACCCAACTTTGTTCCGAAGGTGCCACGATTTTCTATTTTAGCCATAAAGGAAAATCAAAGTAAATTAAACTGATGCAAGAAGATGAGCAAGATAGCTACAGGTGCCACGAAGCGCACGCAGAACAGGAAGAGGCTAAAGAAGCGACTGCTCAGCGTGCCCCAGTTGGTAAACTCGTCGCGCACCAACTGCTTCGGCACATACCATCCTAAAAACAGGCAGGTAAAGAAGCCACCAATGGGCAGCATAAGTTGGCCCGTAACAAAGTCGAAGACATCAAACAAATCGGTGCCAAACAGCGATAAGCCTGGCACTGCGCCTAACGACAACGAGCACAACGCACCAATAACGCAGCACGACAAGGTAACGATGAGGGCTCCGCTCTTGCGTGAGATATGAAACTCTTCAAAGAAGAACGCCGTGCTTACCTCGTGCAAAGAGATAAGCGACGTGATGGCTGCCAGCGATAACAGGGCGTAAAACAGCAGAGAAATGATGTACCCCAACCAAGGCAAGGTGGCAAAGGCCGAATGAAACACGTTGGGCAGGGTGATGAAGATGAGCGAAGGGCCACTGTCTGGATGAACGCCCACTGAGAAGGCGGCAGGAAAAATCATCAAACCAGCCAGCACGGCTATGGCGCTATCAATAACCGATATCTGTACGGCCGACTTCAGCAAATTGGTTTGTCGGCTGAAGTAAGAAGCGTAAGTGCAGATGCAACCCATGCCGATGCTAAGCGAATAGAACGACTGACCGAGGGCACCCAGGAACACATCCTTACTGACCTTTGAGAAGTCGGGGTAAAAAAGGAAGTTGATGCCCTTGCCCGCATTGGGCAACAGGCACGACGATACCACCACAATAAGCAGCAACACGAACAGCAATGGCATAAACAGTTTTGAGGTTTTCTCAATACCACAGCGCACGCCATGAATAATAATCCAGTGCACCAAAAGGAGGATGGCCACCGTCCAAAACACGGGCTTGAAGGCCGACTGCGAGAAGGTGCTGAAATATTCGGCCACATAGCTGGGCGACCCCTGCAGATGTCCTACGCCCGAAGCCAATATATACTGCAAACACCAGCCCGCCACCACTGCATAATAGCCTGTGATGAGGAAGCCTGTGAGCACACCCAGGTAGCCTACATACTTCCAGGGTTTGCCATTAGCCAGTTTGCTATATGCACGCGCTGTGTTTGAGGCGCCATGACGGCCAATGATAAACTCGGCCACCATGCAGGGCAAACCCAGCAACAACACGCAACCTATATAAATAAGGATGAAAGCAGCACCACCATTTTGGCCTGCCATATATGGAAAACGCCACACGTTGCCCAAGCCTACGGCCGAGCCTGCTGTGGCCAATATCACGCCTAACTTACTGCCAAAATTGGCTCTCTCCTCGTTGTTCATATTTTCTTTGCTTTCTTTATATACAAACGTCGACACTATATTTTTCTCGCACTTTGTTTTAACCCAAAACGGTCATTAGGCCGTTTTATATCGGTTGTTATAACTGCTTGCAGTCTTTTGGGTTTAATAATGTGCTAAACATCATATCAACGTAACATTCGTCTTGAAGAAACATAAAAAGTTTCTGACTGTAAAAAAATCATATTATCAACATGCAAAATTATAAAAAAATATCTACTTTTGCATCAATTATGAAAGTAAATATAGAAAAACGCTTATCAGCTTATCATTTTATAGCTTTATTGAGACACTACCCACTGTCGTGCTGCCTTATCATAGGTATATGGATAGCCTGTTTTATGAATGTGCCCGACACACCACTGAGCCACGTCACGCTCATTGACAAGTGGACACACTTTACCATGTACGGCTGTTTGTGCCTGGTGATTGGCCTTGAGATACAAAAAAGCCACAGGCCAAAACAAGATGGACTGTGGCAACAACTGAGGCGGCAGCTTGTTTACATGTGGCTACTGCCCATACTGATGAGTGGCCTTATCGAGCTATTGCAAGCCTACTGCACGGGTGGACGTCGCAGTGGCGAATGGCTCGACTTTGTGGCCAACGCTATCGGTGCTACGATAGGCACCACTATCGGTATTCTGTTGGCAAGGTATCGCGCCAACGGCAGAAGGGGTTTGTAAGCAGATGTGAATTGTAGAAGCGGCGGTCGCCAGTTACCTCTTTGCCGATGAACGCTGGAGCATCAAAGGCCTCAGCCTCATCGCTCAGTTCTACTTCGGCCATCACCAGCCCGGCATTATCGCCATAAAATTCGTCTACCTCAAAGGTATGCTTACCGCTCTTCACCAGATAGCGCGTCTTATCAATCAATCCGCCCTTACATAGTTTTAACAGCTGGTCGGCTTCATCAGTAGTTATTTCTTTCTCAAACTCATAGCGCGACAGTCCTTTTTCGTCTGAGCGGCCCTTAATGGTAAGAAAGGCCTTATCGTCGCGCACACGAATACGCACCGTAGCCCCATCAGCAGGAATGTATCCTTGCTTGATGTGGCTATGAGAAAAGGCGGCGCTTTTGTAAGCGTCGCCTTTTTTTACTAAGAACTTGCGTTCTATCTCCAATCCGCTCATTGCATTATCGATGTGAAAATCATGAATAGAAGGGCAAGCGCAATCAGTGCAACAAAAATCCATTTCACTACATTCTTACCTTCTTCTTCCTGCTTCGCTTCACGACGGGCGCGGTTTATTTTACTTTTTTCGCTCATAGTAATAAATATTTATTGGTTTTTATTGTCGTTATTATTGTTGGTCGTCGTCGTTGACGGGAAACTCCATGAGATAAGCCTTGATAAACTCGTCAATCTTTCCATCCATCACGCCATCAACATCGGCGGTTTGATAGTTGGTGCGGTGATCTTTCACGCGACGGTCGTCAAACACGTAGCTACGTATCTGGCTTCCCCACTCAATTTTCTTCTTGCCAGCCTCAATCTTTGCCTGAGCCTCGAGACGCTTCTTCATGGCACGGTCGTACAACTGGCTCTTCAGCAGCAGCAGGGCCTTAGCGCGGTTCTTAGGCTGGTCGCGGGTTTCGGTGTTTTCAATCAAGATTTCTTCCTCTTCGCCAGTGTCGGGGTCCTGATACCAGTAGCGCAGACGCACACCCGACTCTACCTTGTTCACATTCTGGCCACCAGCGCCACCCGAGCGGAAGGTATCCCACGACAGGCGAGCAGGGTCGACAAACACCTCAATAGTGTCGTCGACAAGAGGCGTTACAAACACACTGGCAAAACTGGTCATGCGCTTACCCTGAGCATTATAGGGCGACACGCGCACCAAACGGTGTACGCCGTTCTCGCTCTTCAAGAAGCCGTAGGCATACTCGCCACCTTCTATCTCCATGGTAACGCTCTTGATGCCAGCCTCGTCGCCTTCCTGAAGGTTCGAGATGGTAACCTTATGCCCGTGAGCCTCGGCCCAGCGCATATACATACGCATCAGCATTGAAGCCCAGTCTTGGCTCTCGGTACCACCAGCACCCGAGTTTATCTTCAACACACAGTCCATCGGGTCTTCCTTCTGGCGTAGCATGTTCATCAGTTCCAGGTTCTCAATAGCCTTGATGGCCTGTGCATAGTCGGCATCCACCTCCTCTTCGGTCACCAGTTCATCTTTATAGAAGTCGAAGGCCAGCTGCAGTTCATCGGCTTTCTGTTTCACATCGTTATATCCGTTGATCCACTTTTCAATGCCTTTCACTTTTTTCATTTGTGCCTGGGCACGCTCTACATCTTCCCAAAAATCGGGAGCCTGTGTGCGGAGTTGTTCCTCTTCAAACTCTACCTTCTTTTGGTCAATATTGAGATAGTGGTGCAGTGCTTCGGCACGTTCTGTTACATCTTTCAGTTGGTCGGCTGTTATCATTTCTTTTGTTACAAATATCTAATTAAGGCAATGGCTCAAACCATTATGAATTGCATAAGGCGAAACGCCATTATGACTGATAATTATGAATTAAGAATTATGAATTATGAATTACCAATAGCATTAGCAATCATACATCTTATCAATCACCTCTTTATAATTTTTATAGATGATGGGGCGACGTATCTTCAGCGTATTGGTCAGCTCGCCATTCTCCATTGAGAAATGGTGGGCAATGAGGGTGAAGCGTTTCACCTGCTCGTAGGGAGCCAACTGCTGCTGCAAGGTAACGATGCGATCCATCAAGAACTTGTGTATATTTTCGTTGGCGCAGAGGTCATCGCGAGTTTCAAACTTGATATTGTTTTGGCGAGCAAACTCTTCTATCAAGCGGTACTCGGGCACGATGAGGGCCGACACAAACTTGCGCTCGTCGGCTATGACCACCACCTGGTCGATATACTTGTCAACCAACAGAAGCGACTCTACCATCTGCGGAGCGATATATTTGCCGTTTGAGGTTTTGAAGAGGTCTTTGATACGTTCGGTCAAGAACAGCTCGCCATTCTTTATATAGCCAGCATCGCCTGTACGGAAATAGCCATCTTCGGTAAAGCTGCTGGCGTTAGCCTCAGGCTTGTTATAGTAGCCCTTAGTGATGGTGGGGCCCTTCAGCAATATCTCGTCGTTTTCGCCTATCTTTACGTCGAGACCATTGATGGGATAGCCCACCGATCCAATGGTATAAGCACGATGGCTACGGTCGCACGACACGGTGGCCAAGCTCTCGGTAAGGCCATAGCCCGCCACCATATTGATGCCAATGGCGTGGATAAACTTCTCTACCTCGGGCGATATGCGAGCACCTGCTGTGGGGAAGAGGTGAGGTTTGAGCAAACCTATCTGCTTGCGCACCAGGCTGAGGATGGTTTTGTCGACAAACTTATACTTCATTGAGAGCAAGAGCGAAGGGCGTTTGCCACGACTCAAGCAGTCGATGTTATAGCGTGTGCCTATTGCCAGCGCGTGTTCAAACAGCTTTTTCTGCATACCACTGGCATTGTCCATCTTCTCTTTCACGGCCATATACACCTTTTCCCAGAAGCGGGGCACCGAGCTCATGCAGGTGGGATGCATCTCGCGCATCGACTCTTGTATGCGGTGCGGATTGGTGTTGATAATTAGCTGTGCGCCTTCTGTCAACGCCAGATAGGCCCATCCACGTTCAAAGACATGTGTAAAGGGAAGAAAATTGATGACGCGGTCTTGATCGGTCAAGGGTACCACCTCGTCGTTAGCCTTGAAGGCAGCCATATATTGTGCGTGGTGCAGCATTACGCCTTTGCTTTCACCCGTGGTACCACTGGTGTAAAGAATGTTGCAAAGGTCGTCGCCCGAAGCCTGCGCCCACAGTTGTTCTACCTCGCTCTGTCGGGGTAACGTCTCGCCCAGTTTCAAGAAATCTTCAAACGAAAGGGCCTGAGGGTCATGCGAACTTACACGTATGCTATTATCAAAATAAATAATGCGTTCCAACGAATGGCATAGCCCACAAACGCGGTGAGCTTTGTCATACTGCTCTTGTTCGCCCACAAAGAGAAAGCGAACCTTAGCATCGTTTATCATATACTGTATTTGCTGCTCGCTACTGGTGGCATAAAACGGTATTGACACGGCACGCACACCATAAGCGCCAAAGTCGGTATAAAGATACTGTATGCAGTTTTGGGAAAATACAGCAATCTTCTCTTGCGGTTTCAAACCAAGGTTTAGCAATGCGTTGCTCACCTGTTTCACTCTCAGAGAAAATTGGTTCCATGAGACCGATTTCCATTTCGTACTGCCAAAGCTTTGGAAAAACAGGACCTCACGATCACCGTATTTCTTTGCTTGTTCATGAATAAGTACTGAAAGATGACATCTTGTCTGCATAATAAAAAGGATTTTATATTTTATGCAAAGGTAATCTTATTTACAGAAAATACAAAACAATCATTCACGTTTTTTGCTTACTTTATTCATATTATGCAAGATAAGGATGTATCAACCCTTTACAGTCTTCTCCTTACAATGGCTCAAGTAAAACGCCTTCATATGTTTTTGCAGCCAAAACAGCCAGAATAACAGTGTGCCCACGGCGATGATGCCGCCCACCGTTCCGATGTGAGGCAAGCCAATGTGTCGGCACACCATACCACCAATGAAGGCGCCCGTACCAATGCCAAAGTTGAAGATGCCTGAAAAGATGCTCATGGCCACCGATGTACCTTCGGGCGGAGCGATATTGATGATTTCGCTCTGCATACCAATGTTGAAGGCGGTGCCCGCCACGCCCCACAGCGCCAGCAACAACAGTGTTACAGGTATGCTGCCCGACACAGGCAGCAACATAAATATGCACGCACCAATAACGATGAAACAACACGTATTAAAGGCATAACGGTCACGCGTGTAATAGCGCGAGAAGGCTACACTGCCCAATATACCCGCGATGCCAAACAGCATGAGCGAAGCCGTCACCAGCGAGTTGTCCATGCCTGTTTGCTCTTTCAAGAACGGCTCGATATAGCTGTAGGTTGTATAGTAGGAGGTGGCAAAGAAGGCCGTGAGCAAAAAGATGCCTGTAAGGGGGCGTATAGCAAACAGCTGTGGCAACTTCTTAACAGAAAACTTACCCCTACTGGGCAACACGGGCAGCGTGGCATACAGGTAGGTAAAGGTTATCACGGCCACAACGCTAATAGTAAGAAACGTCATGCGCCAGCCCAGGGCCAATCCTATCATACGGCCAATAGGCATACCAAACACCATCGCAATAGATGCTCCCGAGGCCACCAAACTGAGGGCTATTGGGCGAAAACGGTCGGGCACGATACGTGCGGCCATAGGCGAAAGGATTGACCAAAACACCGAATGGCTGAAAGCCACACCGATGCGCGATGCCATCAGCATGCCAAAGCTGTTTGAGAAGAACGACAGTAGCTGAAAGAACGCGAAGCTGCCCACGAGGCATAGCATGAGGCGTCGCATCTCCATGCGCGACACCAATATCATCAGCGGCAGCGACATAATCATCACCACCCATGCATACACCGAAATGAGCATACCTGTATCGGCCGCCGACATATGAAAGTCGCGACCTATATCAGTAAGTAATCCGATGGGAACAAACTCAGAAGTATTAAAAACAAAGGCTGTGCATGCCAATCCTATCACAGGCAACCAATTGCGCAATGGCATCTTTTCGGCGTTTTTGTTCATTCGTGTTGAGATATTTCCGTGACAACTTGTCAACTAAAAAACGTGTGCAAAGTTACAACTTTTTCTTTGCACCTACAACCACGCCCCACAAAATAATTGTATCTTTGCATAAGATAAGCTGCACCTCGGCATAATATTCAAGCAAGCTTGATATTTTGCTCTCAGTTTGCATTATCTTTGCACTATTGTAACAAAACACTTTACATCATGACAACACAAGCATATACCGACGAGGCCGTCAGGCTGCTCTCACACCTCATTGCCACACCATCGGTAAGTAGAGACGAACGCCGCGCCGCCGACATCATGCAAGAGGCGCTCACACGCTACGGCTTCACGCCACAACGCGAGGCCAACAACGTGTGGGCCATAGCGCACCATTATAACGAGGCACGCCCCACCCTGCTGCTTAACGCCCACCTCGACACTGTAAAGCCCGTCTCTACCTATACGCGCAACCCCTACGAGCCATCACTTGAAGAGGGCATACTCTATGGCTTAGGCAGCAACGACTGTGGGGGCGGATTGGTATCGCTCCTTCAGGTGTTTCGCATCTTGGACAGCAGCGACAGCTGCCCTTACAACCTTGTTTATCTGGCATCGGCCGAAGAAGAGGTGTCGGGGAAAGATGGAATCAGCCGAGCGCTACCCCTTTTGCCACACATCGATGTTGCTATTGTGGGCGAGCCAACAGGTATGCAGCCTGCCGTGGCCGAGAAGGGATTGATGGTGATCGACATCACCGCCCATGGCAAGAGTGGGCACGCGGCACGCGGCGAGGGGGTGAACGCCCTTTATGCTGCCCTCGACGACCTTTGCTGGATACGCTCCTACCAGTTTGACCGCGTGAGCACCTTCCTCGGTGCCACCAAAATGCAGGCCACCGTCATACAGGCGGGCACGCAACATAACGTGGTGCCCGACACTTGCAACATTGTGGTCGACGTGCGCACCAACGAGCTATACACGAACGAAGAGGTGTTCAACATCATTCAGCAGCACTGCCAAAGCGAGTGCCGTGCCCGTTCGTTCCGTCTGCACTCCTCACGCATCGACCTTCAGCATCCACTGGTGCAACGTTGCATTGCGCTGGGTATGACACCCTTTGGGTCGCCCACGCTCAGCGACCAAGCCCTCATGCCCTTCCCCTCGTTCAAGTTGGGGCCTGGCCAGTCGGCACGTTCTCATTCGGCCAACGAGTATATCCTCGTGAGCGAGATAGAAGATGCCATCAACACATATCTACAACTGTTGCAATAACGAATAAGATAATATTATCTGTCCCAAAAAACAGAAAAACCCGTTGACAGAACATTTCGTTCTGCCAACGGGTTTTCTATTATTGAAGTTTCGCAGTCTTCGACATGCTGTCAGTAAACAAGGAGAATACTTATTTCCGTTGTTTACATCATATTTACTTCTGAAGCACCTTAACGGTCTTGCCGTTGCTCAACTTCTTCACAACGATGCCCTTGATGCCTACACCGCTCACCTTGCGACCGCTCAGGTCATAAACACCTGTTACGGTGGCAGCAGCGTCTACATCGTTAATGCCAGTAGCATGCTGCACGCTAAAATGAATAACGATTTCGCCATTCTTCAAGCCGCTGGTCTTACCTTTCAGAATATCGGCTGGGATGGTAAGATAATAGTCGGTATTGTCTTTTGTTATGAAATAGCATACATAGCCATCCCAATCAGAGCCCCAAAGGTTCAGGTGATTGGCCTTAGGACGAGAAGCGTTCCAAACGTCATCAGGTGTAATTACTTTTCCTGTTGTAGCATCGCCCTCACGCAGTTTGGCAGCAGGTTCTTTCTTCAACACGTCAAAATCTTCATCAAACTCGATATCGAAAGACATATTAAAGTACTTCTCTTTTGTAACAAAGCCATCGGCAGGCGTGGTCTTCACAACAGTCATCACGGTGGGCTTCAGCTCGGCCTCAAACTCTTTAATGGTGTTGAAGCAAAGGTCCCATCCAGCATCCTTATAGCTTTGTGTTGCGCCCTGAGGAACATAGAGTTCGCAAGAAGAAGGCACACCATAGAACTGCTTCTCATACTCTTCGTAGGCGTCTTCCAGTTTCGGTGCTGTTTCGCCCTGGCATGTTATCTTTTCAAGAGCGCTACAATTCAAGAAGGCACGAATGGCAATATCGGTGAGGGTCTTAGGCAGTGTCACGGTCTTCAGTTTTGGGCACAACGCAAAGGCAGCCTCATATACCACGGTGCAACCCTCGGGCAGCGTAACATCGGTAAGATTTGTGCCTGCAAAGCCTTGCTCACCAATCAGTTTCAAGCCTGCAGGGAAGTTTATCTTCTCAACCTTTGCCTCGCAGAAGCCAAAGTTATCAATGGCAACAAGGCTCTCAGGCAAAGTTATCTCTGTGGCCTCGCACTGTGAGAAGGCACCGCCACAAATGCCCAAGCAGCCGTCGAGCACCTTAAACGAGGTAAGTCCCTTCACAGGAGCGGCCCACAACAAACGTTTGTCAGCCGAATAGATGGCGCCATCATATACAGCAAAGTGGGTATTGCCCTCTTCTACTTTAAAAGCGGTGATGGGGGCATTGGCAATAAACTCGGTACCCAGTTTAGTTACGCTCTTAGGCAGTGTAAAGCTCTCAAGGCCCGTATTACAGAAAGCCTCATAGCCAATCGAATCAACCGTTGATGGCAAGCTGATCGACTTCAATGCAGCACACTTTAAAAAAGCATACTTATCAATCATAGTAATGTCTGACTGAAAGGTCACATTCTCAAGCTTGCTACATGCCTGGAAGGTTGAATAAGGAACAGTGGTAAGAGAGGCTGGCCAAGTGATGCTGGTAAAGCCACACTTGTAGAACACCGAAGTGCCTATCTTCTTCAACTTTGAAGGCAACTGTATGCTGGTAAGATTGTTACAACCAAAGAAAGCACTGTTACCAATTTCTTCCACGCTCTCAGGCACTACGAACGATGTAAACTTGTCGCTTGAAAATGCGTTATCGCCAATGTAGCGCACCTTGCTGGGCAGCTTTAACTCGGGCACCTCAAACGAGTTGAAGGCGTTGGCACGAATGGTATCGAGGGTTTCAGGCAGCGTGATGCTTGAAGCATTTTTCCATTTAAATGCACCTTCGCCAATGGCGGTTACGGTGTAGGTAACGCCTCCGTTCTCAACAGTGGCAGGCACCACATAGTCGGTAACGGGCACACCCGAAGCATAAGCCTTGTCTACCTCAGATACCTCTACCTTGTTGGTACCAATTTGTTTGTACGTAAACGGAGCCTCTTTAAACGTTACGGGTTCCTGTGCTTGTGATTGGGCAGCAAAGCCCACAAAAGCCAAAGCAAATAGTAAATGTTTATTCATATATCTCTCTTAGCAACCCTCGGGTAATACTTTGCGCGCAAAGGCCATCTTGTTGAGAATTGCATAAAACAAGACAGCGAAATGATATTTTATAAGATATCTGCTGCAAAAATAATAAAAGTGTTTGAAATACGAATATATTTACAACAAAATATTACACAAAACTTATTTTTATTGACATATTATTAGTATTTCAAGCAATTAAGAAAGAAAACGTAAGAAAAGATAGAGAGTTTTAAAACCTGTCGCTTGCCTTGGCCAAAAAGTGACGAATATCAATAGCCATCGGTGAGTGAACACGACGTGAAGGTTTCTGCGTCATACCTAATGCAAACGAAACGTCCTCGAAGAGGGCGAACATACTTAGCAAAAGCTAATGAGATGATGTTCACTCTCTTCGAGGACGTTTTAATTATTCTTTGTTATCGCCCAAGCCAGCTTTCAGGGTTAAGCTTTGACATATTGTGGCGTAGCTGGAACTGAAGGATGTTGTCCCGCCCTACGGTGCCTAAGGCTTGTCGGGTAGATACTTTCTGTCCGCGGCTCACGCTTACCGACGACAGGTTGCAATATACAGAGATGTAGGAGCCGTGGCGCACCATTACTACCATTGAGCCACTGAAGCCGAACACAGCACTCACCTCGCCATCGTAGATGCTGCGTGCACGAGCGCCAGGCTGGCCCAGAATATTAATGCCCTTATTATCAAGCTTTACGCCCTTAAGTCCTTCAACATTATATTGTCCGAAGTGGCTCACCACACGATAACCGCCCGTGATTGGCATGGGCAGACGGCCACGGTTGGCCTCGAAACTGCCACTCAGTTTGCGGTCGACCGACGTCATCAACGACATCTCTTGCACATCTTCACCCACACTTTCAATTTCTTTCTTGTTGCGACGAGCATCGGCCTCGGCCTTACGCTCGGCAGCCTCACGATCGGCCACAGCCTCGCGTGCCGCCTGTTCTGCACGTGCACGCTGCTTGGCGCTGGCCTGTTCAGCCGCCTCTTTCAGTCGTTGCTCACGCGCCTTTGCCTCGGCTATGCGTCGAGCATTTTCACGTGCCTCGGCTTCAGCCTGTGCCTTCTTGCGTGCCAACTCTTCAGCACGTTTACGTGCCGCCTCGGCCTGCGCCTTTTTGCGTGCCTCTTCAGCCGCACGCCGTCGGGCCTTCTCCACCTCGATAGCAATCTGGCGGTCAATCTCGGCGTTCAGCTGTTCATCTTTTTTACGTTGCTGAGCGATGACCTGCTGAATGGTTTTCTGCTGTTTCTGCAGCGACGCCACCACATTCTTTTGCTCGGTCTGTCTACCCTCCAGCACCTTGCGCTCTTGCTCGCCCTTCGCCAGCAAGTTGCTCTTATGTCCACGCACAGTTTCCAGTTGGCGGTGCTTCTCGTCAACCTGTGCCTGTTTTGCCTTCACTGCCTCGCCCTGCACACGCTGATAGGCGGCATACTCGCGCACGAAACGCATACGACGATACATTTGCGAGAAGTCGTGTGCCGAGAGAATAAACATCAAACGGTCTTGAAAGGTGTGCTGACGCGTAACGAAGCGCATCGACTTGATGTAGCGGGTTTTACGCTCATTCAGTTGTTTCTCAAGCGTTTCCAACTGCGCCTTCAAAATGTCCATATTGCTTTCAATATGGGTAATGTCTTTTTGAATATTGTTGATATTCTTCTGACGCTCGCCTATCTCTGTGTTTATCACCATAAGGTTTTGCAAGCGTTTCTTCACATCGGCCTGATTAGCACGCAACGCTTTTTCCTGCTGTTTTATTTTTTGCTGAATTTGCGAGCGCTGCTTCTGAAGGCCACGAATAGAGGCATTGCTATACGCATCTTTCTTGGCCGTAGTTTTCTTCTTCGTAGTGGTTTTCTTTGCGGGCGCCTTCTTTGCCTTAGTTTTAGAAGCCGTCGTCTTGCGCGCAGTAGAGGTTTTGCGCGTCTGAGCCGTAATTTTGGCTTTCGTGCCCGTGCGTTTTTGCTGAGCTGGCAGCACCAGCACCGTTAGCGCCAAGAGAGAAAGTAAGAATAATCGTTTCATTTTGTCGGTATCTTTCGTCCGTTTAAAGGGGTGAGGATTATCTGTTTAAGCCGTAAGGCACACCTTATTATATAGTATATATAGTATGCCGAGGCTTACATCTGCAGCAGTCGGCCCAGCACATTCTCGGCCTCCACCTTTTTATATTTACTGCTCAGCGTGGTTTCAGTGTCCCACTTATCAGTAGTTTTCACCTCGCTCATCTTGATGTTCACCTGCATCGATTGCTTATTTTTGGTAGCCGTGGTGGTGAAGGTAAAACTTTGCTGAGCAGGAAACTGCTTCACGCCCACCGCTTTAAAGGCCCCATACTTCCAGTTGAGGTCCGACTGCCCATGCTGAGCACTCTTATAGCTTACCAGCGCCGAGGCGATACGTCCTGTAGCATCGTCGGCCTTCCATTGAAAGGTCATATTGCCATTATCAAACGACAGCGAGCGCTGCGAAGCCTCAACGTCTGACACAACAAAGTGTTTTAAGTCGGCGTTCTTCACCTCTTGCTTGCCAGGCATGAACAGTTGGTTCCAGAACAGCGCCTGCAGGCTGTAGAAGGTGATGCCGTTGCGCTGCAGGAAGTCGACCTGATGATAGTCGGCCTTGATATATTCTTTATGCAGACGGTCGACCACCAGCACATACGAAGGTGTAAACTCAAGTCGGCCTATCTCGGTGCCTAACAGCGGAATGAACAGTTGCAGGCGTATAACCTTATCTTTTCGCATGTGTACCGAGCCTGGCACCGTAATATCTTTGCTGCCCATCTTGAGGTTGAAGCTCATGTTGCCCACAATGTTTTGTGTATAAACCTGATTGTCAAACACCTTTGCAGCAAAGTGTTCTTTAGCATACTGTTCAGTGCCAGTGGCATGCTGGCTGGTTGCCCCCTCGCCCACGGCCGCTTTTTTCGAGGCACACGACGCTAGGGCCAGCAACAGTGTGGCCATGCAAAAACATATATATACGTATCTCTTCATTGTTTTCAGTGTCATTATTTCAGTGTCATTATTATTGTGTGTTATTTTGTTACATATTTTTTCAGGCGTATCTTCTTACCCAGCAGTGCTTTGTCGCCACCACGGTCGATGGCTTTCTGCCAGTATTGCACAGCCTCATCGGCATGCCCTAACATTATATATATGTCGCCCGCATGTTCAATGATGGTGGGGCTTACCACCGTGTCGGTATCATTCTTAACCGCCATATCAATATAGGTTTTGGCCTCAGCATAACGTTGTTGCTGAAACAATATCCAAGCATAAGTATCGAGATAGGTAGCATTGTTAGGCTCGGCCTTCACCGTCTTATAGCTCATGCCCTCGGCCTTGGCCAAGTCGCGATTGTCAACACTGAGGTAGTAAGCATAATTGTTCAAACAAGCAATATTGTCGGCCTTCCACTCTAAGCACTTATCATAGGCCGTATAGGCGCCTTTGTTGTCGCCCTTCTGGTGCAAGATATCACCCATAAGGCCGTAGAAGTCTGACACCATATCGTGATCGCTCTGGTCGTTGATCTCGCTCACGCCACGACGAAAGGCATCGAGAGCCGCATCATTATCATTTTTCTGATAGCAGGCCATGCCCAAGAAATAGTAGAACATCATCTCCTCGGGGTTATACTGCACAGCCTCTTTGCTCAGCTTCACAATATCGTCCCAGCGCTGGCGCTTCCACAACGACTGTATCAGTTGCACACGCGCCGAAACATTGTCAGGGGCTATATGCAGCACCTGTAGCAGCACCGTGTCAACCTTCTCTGCAGGCATCTTCTTCAAATCCATATAGGCGGCTTTCAGCATAGCCACACCCACATCTTTGGGGTCGGCCTTTATCACATTGTCGAAGAGGCCGAGCACGGGTATGCTATCACCTCCAGCCTGTTCGCTGTCTTTTATCACTTGGCGCAGCATGGTGGCCTTGGTTTGTGCACTGGTCTTCGTACTGAGCAGCATGCGGTCGCGCAGCTGTTGCGCCAGCGAGTCGTTGCCCGCATCGTGATAATAATCGTATAGCGAACCTAAGGCATACTCGTTATCGGGCTCGTCGTCAACCGCCTTGGTGAACAGTTTGAAGGCTTCGTCTTTTCGCTTGTTCTGCATGAGCCAGTTGCCCAACATGATTTGATAATTCACGTCGCTGGGGTGGCTATCGGCCAACTGCTTCAGCGTTTTATAGGCCATTTTGCTGTCGCCACGTTGTTCATAGGCTTGCATCTTGCTCAGCGTAATGTCGTCGCTGGGGCCCTCAAGCTCCTCCATACGGTTAAGACAGCGCAGCACCTCGCGATGGTTTTTCTGGTTACCATACAGATACACCAGCACGCTGAGCACGTCGCTGCGGTCGGGGTGATGACTGTAAAGGCGCTCGTAAGCATCAATGGCGCGCTGATAGTTGTTGGTGCCAAGATAATATTGTGCCACACGCTCTTGATACATATCGTTGCCAGGACTGAGGGCAGCGGCACGTTCAAGGTTCTTCAGGGCGAGGTCGTTATTGTCGAGCTCTGAATAAAACATGGCCTGAAGATAGTAGGCCTCGGCGGCATTGGGGTTAATGGCGAGGCAATGCGACAGCAAGTCGAACGCAGCGGCATCGTGGCCAGCGTTTTGTTGGCGCAGGGCCTCAAGAAAAAAATACTGATAGCGGCGACGGTCGTTATGGCTCAGCGTGTCGGGCTGTGCCACCGTGGGCACAACGACAAGGCTCGTCAGCAACAAGACTACGAGCAGAGCGGCATGACGCGCCACCGTATGAAAAAATAAATTTCCCATGGCGAAAGGGTTTACGCAGTTATAATGTGTTTATTTTACACCGGTATGGCCGTAGCCACCAGCGCCACGCTCGGTATCGTCGAGCTCGGCAACAGGCACAAACTGCACCTGGGCATGACGCGCCACCACCATTTGGGCAATGCGCTCGCCATCGTTTACCACAAAGTCGTCGGCCGAGAGGTTCACCAGCAGCACCATCAGTTCGCCACGATAGTCGGCATCAATGGTGCCAGGCGAGTTGAGCACGGTGATGCCCTTCTTCAGGGCCAAGCCACTGCGGGGGCGCACCTGTGCCTCGTAACCCGGAGGTAAGGCTATAAAAAGGCCTGTGGGTATGAGGTGGCGCTCAAGGGGGCGAAGGGTGATGGGGGCGTCGATGTTGGCGCGAAGGTCCATACCCGCGCTCAGCGGTGTGGCATACTGTGGCAGGGGATGATGACTACGATTAATTACTTTTACTTCGGTGATATCTGTCATTGTCTTTTTTCGTTTTTATTTAATTTGCAAAAATACTGATTATTATCCACAATGCTTCATTTTTTATGCTAAAAATGGTTGAAACGAAAGACAGGCCCTCTACTTTTCAAATATTCCCTGTTCTCGCCTTTCAGTTTTTGTTTCATAGTTGAGCAGATTTCATGATAACCTGCGCAAAATACACCTAATAACACCCATTTGCGCAAATTATAAACAGAAAACTTGCGCTAACCTATGTTTTTTGACATATTAGCGCAGATTATAAACAGAAAACTTGCGCTAACCCATACTTTTTAATACGTTAGCGCAAGTTATTGCATTATCATATTGAGGTCATTAGGCCGTTAAAGGTATATTTTTAATAACACCTCATTTTTGCTAGTCTTGACTTTTTCAAGACGAGCAACGATTACTTGAAGATATTCGGCTTAGTTTTTTGTCATAACTGACTCATAATTTAGAAATTTTATCTATATTTGCCCCTATGAAATGGAACAAGCTTATCTCAAACAAGCGCTTCGGACAAGAAGAGCGACACTCGTTGCGGCACGACGACCGTTCAGAGTTTAAACGCGACTACGACCGCCTGATTTTCTCGGCACCCTTCCGCCGACTGCAAAACAAGACGCAGGTGTTTCCGCTGCCAGGTAGCATCTTCGTGCATAACCGCCTCACCCACTCGCTTGAGGTGGCCAGCGTGGGCATGTCGTTGGGCAATGATGTGGCGCGAGAGCTGAAACAGCGACACCCCGAACTGGTGGGCACACTGTTTGAAGAGATAGGTACCATTGTGAGCGCTGCCTGTCTAGCACACGACATGGGCAACCCACCCTTCGGACATAGCGGCGAGAAAGCCATACAAACATTCTTCAGCGAAGGACCGGGCCTGGCTCTACGCGATAAGCTATCGCCCGCCTTTTGGAACGACCTTATACGCTTTGAGGGTAACGCCAACGCCTTCCGCTTGCTCACCCACCGCTTTCATGGCCGACGCGAAGGAGGCTTCGTGATGACCTACGCCACGCTGGCCAGCATCGTGAAGTATCCGTTTGAAAGCCACTGGGCAGGCACGCACGGCAAGTTTGGTTTCTTCTGCTTCGAGCGCGGCGCTTTCCGCCGCATTGCCGACGAATTAGGGTTACTGCGCCTCTCGGCCGATGGCGAACCGCTGCGCTACGCCCGTCACCCATTGGTATATCTGGTGGAGGCTGCCGACGACATCTGCTACGAGATTATGGATATTGAAGACTCGCACAAGCTGAAAATCTTGTCGTATGAAGAAACAGCCGACCTGCTCCTTGGCTTCTTCGACACAGAGATGCAAGAAAAGATACGCCAACGTGCTAAGGAAGAAGGGGTGAGCGACGAGAATGAAGAGGTGGTGTATATGCGCGCTTGTGTGATAGGGCGCCTTGAAAAGGCATGCGTCAAAGCCTTCATCGACCACGAAGAGGAGATATTGAACGGCACCTTTGAAGGTAGCCTCATCGACCACGCAGAGCCCTTGGTGCGCGACGCCTACCGACGCTGCCAAGCGCTGAGCGTGAAGAAGATATATAACAGTAAGCCTGTGCTCGACGTTGAGCTGAGCGGTTACAAGATTATGGAAACGCTGATGCAAACGCTGACCGACGCTGCCTGCAGGCCCGACACGTTCCACTCTAAACAGCTCATCCGACGCTTCAGCAGTCAGTATGACATTGGCAGCGCCGACCTCGAAACGCGCATCATGGCCGTGATTGACTTTGTGAGCGGCATGACCGACGTCTACGCCCTCGACTTCTACCAAAAGATTAATGGTATTTCGCTGCCTATCGTGTAGCCGTTTTGGTTAAAGCAGAAAAGTAAAGCATTGAATAGCGTTGTTAATAGCTTTTAGAGGCTTCTATTAAAAAGGTATGTTTTCTCAATTATTGTTTAGTTTTGCAACAGGCAGCATGCTGATAAACATTGTGCTGCTGGTGATGGGTATTGTAGTGGTACTGAAAGGAGCCGACTGGCTGACCGATGGTGCCGTAAACATTGCATCGCGCTTTGGCGTGAGCCAGATGGTGATAGGTTTGACCATTGTGGCAATGGGAACCTCAATGCCCGAACTGTGTGTCAGCATGGTATCGGCCCTGAAGGGCACACCCGACCTGGCCGTAGGCAACGTGGTGGGCTCGAACACGCTAAACACGCTGCTCATTGTGGGCTGCTCGGCACTGGTAGCGCCCATCATGGTGAAGCGGTCGAGTGTGCGTCGCGATATTCCGTTTGCAGTGTTAGCATCGCTCTTGATGCTCATATTCTGCCTTGATGGTGGCATTGGCCGTCTGGATGCTGCTTTACTTTTCATTCTGTTTGCCGTGTTTATGTTTGTAACGGTGAAATATGGCAAGAATGAAGGCACTGAAACAAAGACAACCGAGATGGCACCCCTCGGCAAGGCGGCACTGCTGCTTGTGGTGGGCTTAGTGTGCCTCATCTTAGGGTCAAACCTGTTTGTCGACAACGCCTCGTTTGTAGCTTCCACCCTCGGCGTGTCAGATGCCGTGATAGGTCTTACCATCGTGGCGGGCGGCACCTCGCTTCCCGAATTGGCTACCAGCATGGTGTCGGCCAAGAAGGGCAACAGCGACATTGCCATTGGCAACGTCATTGGTTCAAACGTCTTTAATATTCTTATGATTATTGGTGTAACGGGCCTTGTCAAGCCCATGCACATCAAGGGCATCACCTCGCTCGACCTTATTGTAATGCTGGCCAGCATGTTGCTGCTATGGTTCTTCTGTCGCACCACGTATAAGGTAAAGCGATGGGAAGGCGCCGTGCTCGCCATCAGCTACATAGCCTATATTGCGTGGTTGATAGCACAGGCGGTATAATAATAAAACAGAATGAGGATGTGCTCCGAAAAAACAAAATGAGGATGTGCTCCAAAAACATTGAAAGCACATCCTCATGATATCTACTTATGCCTTAAAGGCAATAGCTATTTCCTAAACATTTACTCTTTCATCTCTGATGGTATCATCTCAAATATTTCTTTGAGGCGCTGCGTATCAAACTTAGGCGAGCGGTCGTAATTGTAAATACCGTTCTGCTCTTGTTCTACATCGGTAATTTGGGTGTAGCAGAAGCCCGTGATATGTTTGAGTGCCTTGATCGACTCCATCTCCTTGCGCAAGATGTTGTAGAATTCTTCAGCATCTTTTATCATACCACCATAACCCCAAGTGTCGTTGCCATGACGTTTCTCGGGCACCACATAGCCCAGGCCTCCCCATTCGTCCAGCATATAGGGTTGTCCCTCATATTTAGCCAGCCATTGCCACTTGTCGCCACGCATATTGCGGTAGGGTTCCTTGCCAGGCTCAAGGGCGAAGTCGCGACTAAACTCTTCAGGTGTACGACAGTAGTTATGCACCGACCATATATCGGTTTTAATGTGCGAGTCGCCGCTGGCATCGTTCACGGGTCGGGTACCATCAATCATCTTCGTCATATCATACAGGTTCTGCACAAAGCGGGTATATACGCCCGAGTTGGTGGCAGCCCATGTTTCGTTCAGCGGTGTCCAGGTAACCAGCGACGGGTGGTTGCGGTCGCGCTCTACCAGTTCGGCCCACTCAGAGATAAAGTTGCGGCAAGCCTCTTCATTATTTATATCGAGGCCCCAGCTGGCACTCTCGCCCCAAGTGAGGTATCCCAACTTATCAGCCCAATAGTAGTAACGCTCTTCAAAACTCTTTTGGTGTAGGCGCGCACCATTGAAGCCCACAGCCTTCGACATCTCTATATCTTTCTTCAAGGCAGCGTCGGTAGGCGCTGTCCAGATGCCGTCGGGGTAATAGCCCTGGTCAAGCACCAAGCGCTGATAGTAGGGCTTATTATTAAGGTAGAAGTAGCCATTGGCCAAATGCACCTTGCGCATACCAGCATACGACAGCACCTCGTCAATTATCTTGCCATTCTTCATCACCTGATACTTCACGCCATAGAGGAAGGGGTGCTCGGGGCTCCACAGTTTCATACCCTTTATGGGCAGCACCACCACCGAGTTGTCGCCACACACCACACTCTTCTTGGCCACCACCTTGTTGCCATCATAAACACTTACAACAAGCTTATTGGCAGCGTTCTCGCCATAGAACTGTGGGCGTATCACAAGCTGCTGCTGGTCGATGTCGGGGGTGGCAAACACGCTCTTCAAGCCTTCTTTATCAACGGCCTCCATCCATACCGTTTGCCAAATGCCCGTAACACGGGTGTACATACATCCGTACGATCCCAGCTGTGGGCTCTGCTTGCCGCCAGGCTGCATACCACTGCGCAGGTTGTCGTTTACCTGTACCACGAGGTTGTGCGTTTGTCCTGCCTTTACATAGCGGGTAATGTCGCAGCTGAACGACGACCCCGTACCGTTATGCAGACGCACCAGTTGGCCATCAACATAGATGTGTGCCTCATAGTCGACCGCGCCAAAGTGCAGCAGCACCTTCTTGCCTTGCCATGCAGCAGGAATGTCGAGCGCGCGCTGATACCATATACTGTTAATAAAGTCGGTGTGGTGAACGCCCGACAACGAGCTCTCGGGGCAGAAGGGAACCGTAATTTTTCCATCAAAGCCCTTGGCATTGTTCCAGCCTTTCTCTTGACCTGTTTGGCCAAAATCGAAACTGTAAGACCATGTACCGTTAAGGTTCACCCATTGTTCACGTTCAAACTGTGGGCGCGGATACTCCGGGCGCGGAGTCTGCGCGTTGGCCTTACCAGTGCCTGAGAGCATCATGGCAGCAATGGCAAAAGCCGAAACGAATGTTTTAATTGTCATAATTTTGTGTGTCATTTAGGTTTCTAACGCTCACAAAGTTATGCAAAAAAGGAAGAACCGCAAAGCAAGAAAAGCAAAAATAAAAAAATGGCCGTTACATTGGTTTGTAACGACCATTTTATGAACCGATTGTTATATTTTTTAGTTTCGCGTGTCTGCGACACGCTGTTAACTATCCTTACGCTTTCTCCTTATATATTACTTTATTGGCGCCGCTGGTTATTTTCAGGGCCTCGGGATGTTCGTTGATGAACGAGTCGATATGGCGCACACGCTTCTCTTCCAGTATCTCGTCAACGGCTATTAAGATGCCTGTTTCCTCAACATCGCCAAAGCCATAGTTGATAGCAGTACCAAAGAGCTTCATGGTGGGCGACAGGCTCATGTAAGCATTAACCAGAGGCGGAATGTTGTAGCCCAACTTACGTATCTCACGGTTCAGGATGCGATAGTCGGTCTTGAAGTCGTCTTCGCAAAACAGCTGCTCCAGTTCGGCCTCAGGAGTTTCAATCTTCAGAGGCTTCAGGGGGATGATGAGGTTCTCTTTATCGTCGAAGTGTTTCTTCAGAAAGTAAAGAATCATGTCTCGGCCCCGACGTATATACGAGGGATACATGGTCATCTTGCCAAAGAAATATTTTACGTTGGGCTTGATAACAGTGAGGGCGCCCAGGCCATCCCACAGGTTATCAAGGGCGAAAAGGCTCTTGGCACCCATGCGCGAGCTCTGATAGGGCAGCGACACAAACGAGCGTCCCAGCTCGATGGTATAGGGCATATAGTCGGTGAGAAACTTCTCAGAGAAATGAAACATATGGCTGGTGGCCAACTTAGGCTGCCCGTTGGCATCCATCTCCCAGTCGGTTCCCAAGAGGTAACGGTAGCCACCTATTATCTCTTCTGCCTCGGGGTTCCACACGATGAGCTGCTTGTAGCAGTTGTCGCACGTGTCAAATTCGTCAATGTCCATCGACTTGCCCGTGCCGCCTCCCGCCTCGCGGAACGCAATCTCGCGCAAACGGCCTATCTCCTTCATCACATTAGGAGCGTTATGCGCCGTGATAACATAAATCTCGTTATGACTCTTGTTGGTCATTCTGAGCTGACGTTCAGGTGTCAGCTCTTGCTTCAGCAGTTCCTTGTCAATGGGTTGGATAATTGCTTCTTCCATTTTATGATAACGATAACTATTTCTGTATAAGTAAATGAAGAAAAATGGTTGCTTTATAACGTGTAGACAATGTCTTGCACATATTGTGCCCACTGGCGTGGCGTTTTGCTCTTGTCGAATGTTTTCCAGGGAATGGGCTTGCCTATGGCCACCCGAAACTCCTTGTGCACGTTCTTATACATCTCGTCAACAAGGAACAGCATGGCGATATTAAACTTTATGCCCAGCGTCTTGCACAGGTTGGCCAAACGGTAAAAGGAGTCGGAGTTTTGCCCTCCAAAGTGTATGGGCACCACGTCGCGGTGTGTCTCTACGCTCTTCGTGATGAAGGTCTTGGTCCAGGGCAGGTCGTGTATCTGTCCGTTGATACGGCGCGAGCAGAGGCCAGCTGGAAACATCAGCATGTGGTTGTCGCTGGCAAAGCCTGTTTCTACCATCAAGGGAAAGTCGCGCCCCTGCTTGCCCGTCTTGTTGATAGGTATGCAGAGAGGTGCCAAGCCAGGAAGGTTCATCAACAAATCGTTGACGAGATAACGGAAGCGGCTGTCGTAATGACGACCAATGATAGCACCTAAGGCCACGCCATCGGCGCCACCTAAGGGGTGGTTTGACACGAAGGTGTAGCAGCGTCCATCGTTCTTGTCGGGTAGGTTCTCCATGCCCACAATGTTTAGCTTCATGTCGAGATAGCGCACACACTCTTCCAGCCAGTCGGTGCCCGACAGGTTACGGCTATCCCAAAGGTAACGGTTCACCTCATCTTCATGAACAATGTGCTTGAGCCAGCGCACCAAAAGCGAGGGCACAAACTTGGCCTTATCGCCCATCTTATCATGCAAGATACGGTCAATATCAATAGTCTTTTTGAAGTCGCTCATCTTTTTCTTCTACTAACGTCAAGAGCCTTTCTTTTATCATAAAGGGGCCTTACCTATAAAAAGTCATGCAAAAATAGCATTTCTTTTTTTAATATGTAAACATTTGTTCGAAAAATGTTTACATTTTTACTATTTTGTCATTACGATGTAGCAAAATCTTTACCAATCGGTTTGCAAGAACAGCTGTCGCGCATACTCGATAAGGGTATCTTGGCCACGAGCCTCATCCACCGCGCGAAGCGCCACGGCATGGTCGGGGGCGATGCCAAACTCGGTGCTATTGCCATGGGCGTCAAACATAGGGCAGGCCGAGAAGCGGATGCTCCAGCCCGATGGCAGTTCGCCATTGAAAGGCATGCCAGCGCCACCGCCCGTGGTATCGCCCACAATCTTTACGTGGTCGAAGCAGTGCATATACTTAACAAACTCGTTGGCAGCGCTATACACCGATCGGTTGGTGAGCACCACCACCTGTTTTTGCCAGCGCAGTCCGGCCGAGGGCAAGATATATTGTGCATGGCGCGACGAGAAGTCGCTATGCCCTTTTCCCGTCTTGTGCTGCATATATCCCACAAGGGTCTTGCGGTTAGTGAAGCGCGAGGCCAACTGTTCGGCAGCGGTAATCATACCGCCACCATTGCCGCGGAGGTCGATGATAAGGCCCCGACAGGGCGCCAGATACAGCATTACCTGGTCAAGATTGCCCTCGCCAAAGCCCGATGCAAACGAGGCACAACGCACATAGCCCACCTGATCGTCGAGCACCCGATACTTTAGCGAGGCCGCTATGCGATAGTCGGTGCCCAGATAGCGGCGCAACAGCGTGTCGCTCACGTTCGACGGATAGTCTTCATGCCACGACCAGTTGCGCGCCACATCCCACGACGAATACATGTTTACGTGTCCGTCGCGCAGTTCGCCCAACATATTGCCCAGCACCTCAAACAGTTGGGCCTCAGTCATGCGGTCGTCAAACTGTGGTGCATAGCGGGCGCGCACCTCGTTCCAGTCGAGTCCATACTGGCTGTTCTTCTCGTTGAAGAAGCAGTAATGCTCATCAATAATCTTCCACAGGGCCTCGAAGTTGCCGCGCGGCGTATTGGCAAACTCCTCTTCGTCGACACACGACGTGAGCGAGCCCGCCATCATCACCAGCAGCAAGACTGGAAGAAGCATCTTCTTCCAGCAGCTGCTGATATGAAAAGGGTTATGGTTTATCATTTCATGTTAATTTTCAATTAGTTGTGGTAGCCCATGCCGTGACAAGCCGAGCAGGTGCCCGTTCCGCCACAAGCGCCACAGTGGGCTTCGATACCAGGGGCATGGTTGGGGCTCCAGCCTGTACCACCACAGGTAGAGCATCGGCCTGAGCCTGAGCACACGCCACAGGTCATCGGGGTTGATGGGGTGTAGGGCACATATCCGCCCGACGGAGCTGACGGTGTAGATGGTGCCGACTGTCTGCCCGTCATGGTGTAAGACACGCGAGGCACATTTTTCGTATTGGTGATATAACGTTTTAACGTGTCGTCGTAAATCAACACACGCACATGATACGTATGCTTACCAGGCAGCACCGTAAGCCTATCTTTATAAAAGCCCAGCCACTCGCCGCCATTCCATACGGTTGTTTCATAAGGCGCCACCCTTGACTTACCGCTCCAAGCCGCTTGTTTGCCATCCTTATAGGTATGTATCTTACCGTTATCAGCCTGAATATAGGCAACGGGGTGCACCTTGTGCCCCTTGGCGCCTACACATTTAAAATGAAAGTGCACCTTCAACATGCCACGTCCTTTGTCTACAGCATTGGGTTCCAGCCGAAGGTCATAAACCTGGGCAGTTTGTGCGTTAACCGACAGGCTCCACAGACAAGCACTCACGAACAAGAGCATCACGCTCATCATCATTGTTAATGTTTTTCTTTTCATATTCATTCTTCTTTTGGTTAAACTATATATTTTTTGGGGGAAGCCACAGCCCTACACGCTTCATTGCTTCACGGTGCGGAACCGTTTCACGATGCCTATCATGAGCGAATGGGTGTAGACGTGGGTCTTGAGATGATTGACGTGCGATTGCTCAATGGTGCCGAGGTAGCCCACACGAAAGATGGTGCGGGCGAGGCGGAAGTCGAGGGTGAGCAACTGCCTAAACGAGGGGGTTGAAGCAAAGGTGGTGGGCACACAGTTGTGGTCGTAATTGCCACGGTTGAACAGTTCGTAATACGACTGCCCATAGTTGGGCGAGAACATCAAGCCCACCAGCGGGGCCGACGCTTCATAATGCAAGATAAGGGGGAAGTGGGCGCAATGGCCTGGATGAAAGCTCACGCCACGACGATGAGCGGCGCGGCCCAGCGGATAGTCGAAGCCCACGGTAGGTTCGACGTGCAGCGACAGGCGCGCATTGGCCGGATTGTTGCCGTTGCGCGTGTTGTAGATAAAGCCCACGTTGGCAGCCACCGTGCCACCAGCATTTATCTGTAGAGGATGCCGCCAGAGGTCAACATTCCACTTATGCAATAGCGAATAGCGAAACGTGTAGGCGCCCATCATGGCGCCACCGTTGCCCGAACGGTTATCAGCATAGGCCAAGTGGCCCTCGTGCTGAAACTGGTTTATCCAGGGCGAAGCGTCGCGCTCGCGGCGTGTGTACGAAAGAAAACGGATGTCGGCACCGCGATACTTCTCGGTAGAGAGGTAGGTATCGAGAATATTGGTAGCGCCGAAGCCCACCATTAAAGCATTGGTTTTCAGCGTAAGGCGGCGCAGGTCGACATTGCTGTCGCCCGTTTTCGGCCACACGGTATCGGCTCCAAGAGTGGTGGAGCACGATAGCGTGTCGGCGTCTCGCGTAACGGCCATTGCCTGCAGGGTGCATAGCAACAGCAGCGCTGTAAACAGGTGTTTAAAGGTCAGCATTTTCAGTAAAGAGATTGAGTTGTCCGGTCATCTCGTCAATCACCTGTTGCTGACTTTTTCCAGCATCGGGGTCGAGGTCTTCAGGCTCGGCCTCATCGGCAGCGTCGGTGGGCTCGGGCTCTGGGTCGGGCTGGCGCAGTGGCTCCAGCTCTTCCACCTTATCAACATTAAAGGTGGTAACACGTTTGCCCTTTGCCTTAAAGCCTTTCACGGCAATAAAGCTGTCGGCGTCAATCTCTAACGGAGCACGGTCGGCATCGGTGCCGCCAAAGGTGAACAGCAAGCGGGGGTAGAACGTGTCGGTGAGCAGCAACAACTGGTTCTTCTCGTTCTCGCCCACAAAGTTCTGGTGCCTGCGCAGGGCATCCATCGTAAAGCGTTTAATGTAGGCAAAGCCACCATTGTCGGCATCGTTCACCACGGCCGTCCACACCTTCTTGGGGTTCCATTTTTCTATGCGAGCAATGTTGTCCTCATAGTGGTTGTTGGCATCAAAGTTAGAGATATAGAACTCGCCACCCTCGAGGATAACCAGTATGGCATCGTCTTCATTAAATTCGCCCAGCAGTCGGCCGTGGTCGTCATAGTTGATGCGGTTTACGTCGGGGTCGAACCACACCTTGCGGCCGCCCAAGGTAGAGTGGCCGTGGCTCTTCAAGCCCACACGGTGCACAGGGTTGCGCGTTACGAGCAAGCCACGAGCGCTACGGCCCTTGATGGGCACCTCAGAGAAGTCGCGGTCGATAAATATCTTACGCAACTTGGGGTTGGCCTCCAGCGTCACCTTAATCACCTCGGCCTCGCCATTCGGGTTGGCAGTAAAGTAGAGCACACGCGAGCCCTTCTCGCCACGCGTCAGGTCGTAGTCGCGGTCGCGCATTACCGAGGGCAGATTGAAACGTTTAATGTAAACGGGGCCGTTCTGTCCGTCGCGATACACGGCGTTGTAGGTTGTGCGGCGGTCGTTGCGATTATACACGCCCACCCACAGCACGTTCTTGCCCACAAATATCTTGTCGGCCACGCGCACCACACGATACTTGCCATCGCGGAAGAACACCACAATGTCGTCAATATCTGAGCAGTTGCACACAAACTCGTCTTTCTTCAAGCCTGTGCCAATAAAGCCTTCTTGGCGGTTGATATATAGCTTTTGGTTGGCCTCTACCACGGTAGTGGCCACGATGGTGTCGAAATTCTTTATCTCGGTAAGGCGCGGATGATGCTTGCCATACTTTTCTTTGATGAAGCGGAACCAGTCGATGGTGACGTCGGTCATGTGCGCCAGGTCGTGCTCAATATCTTTCAGTTCGGCCTTTATCTTCGCCATCAACTCATCGGCCTTGTCTTTATTAAACTTCAAGATGCGCTGCATCTTTATCTCCATGAGGCGAAGGATATCGTCGCGTGTCACCTCACGAATAAAGTCTTTCTTAAAGGGCGTAAGTTTCTTGTCGACAAAGGCCACGGCGGCATCCATATCGGCAGCATTTTCAAAGCCACGCTCTTTGTAGATGCGCTCTTCAATGAAGATGCGCTCGAGCGATGCAAAGAACAACTGCTCGAGCAGCTCGGCACGACGTATGTTCAGTTCTTTGCGCAGCAAGCCCATGGTGCTGTCAACGCTGTGGCGCAACACGTCGCCCACAGAGAGGAAGCACGGCTTATTGTCTTCAATCACACAGCAGTTGGGCGAGAGGTTTATCTCGCAATCAGAGAAGGCGTAAAGGGCGTCGATGGTCTTGTCTGACGACACGCCAGGGGCCAAGTGTACCAATATCTCTACCTCGGCAGCGGTATTGTCTTCTACCTTCTTCACCTTCACCTTGTTCTTTTCTACGGCACGAAGGATCGACTCTATCAGCGTGGCCGTGGTCTTTGAAAACGGTATCTCGCGAATGACCAGCGTTTTGCTGTCAAGCTTCTCTATCTTGGCGCGCACCTTCAGCACACCGCCACGCTGCCCATCGTTATAACGGCTCACGTCGATGCTGCCGCCTGTGGGGAAGTCGGGATACAGGTTGAAGGTTTCGCCACGCAGATACTTGATGGCGGCATCGCAAATATCGTTCAGGTTGTGGGGCAATATTTTCGAACTCAAACCTACAGCAATGCCTTCGGCACCCTGGGCCAGCAGCAACGGAAACTTGGCGGGCAGGGTGATAGGCTCTTTGTTACGGCCGTCGTAGCTCAGCTGCCATTCGGTGGTTTTGGGGTTGAACACCACGTCGAGGGCAAACTTCGACAAACGTGCCTCAATGTATCGAGGGGCGGCAGCGCGGTCGCCTGTAAGAATGTTTCCCCAGTTTCCTTGACAATCGATCAGCAGGTCTTTCTGTCCCATCTGCACCAGGGCGTCGCCAATAGAGGCATCGCCGTGGGGGTGAAACTGCATGGTGTGGCCCACAATGTTGGCCACCTTGTTGAAGCGGCCATCATCCATACGCTTCATCGAGTGCAAGATACGTCGTTGCACGGGTTTCAGGCCATCCTCGATATGGGGCACGGCCCGCTCAAGGATAACGTATGAGGCATAATCAAGGAACCAGTTTTGGTACATACCGCTAAGGTGGTGTACGGCCGAAGCGTCGAAGCGGTTTACGGGTTTATAGTCGGAATGGCCTGTGGGGGCATCGTCGTCGTTTAAAGACGTGTCATCATCCTTTAAAGACTTATCATCATCGGCTATAACGTCACCTTCGTCGGTCGGCTTGTTTGCTGCGGTTTCGAGGATATCATCATTCTTTGTCTCGTCGTCCATTTGCTGTATAGGTTATGTTGATTTTGGTGAGGCAAAAAGGGCCTACACCGCATATATTGTTGTGTAGCCACAAAATTACACATTTTTCTCGACTATACAAAATCTTGGTTCGTTAAAAACATTTTTAACCCAAATCGGTCGTTAGAACTTGGCTTTGATTTTTGATTTTTAATTCTCAGAAGAGTGAATATAGCACATTTACCACATAAACGAGTAACGCCAACGACCTTACTGCTCAAAACATAGCTATATTTCAAGTAAAAGCATGGTGATAATTGAGCGAAACCCATGAGATAATTGAGCAAAACCCACGAAAAAATTAAGCAAAACCCACGAAAAAAATCGGGCAAAACCCACCAACAAGTCATCTCACACCGACCGTTGCTCATGTTCATAACGGTCGATATAAACATGGGCATCGACCGTTCTCCATGTTCATAACGGTCGATGCGGCATGACTTTCTACAAACTTTCGCCCGATTTTCTCCATGCTTTCATACCATTTTCACCTTCTTTTCGCACAAGCAAAGCCTTGGTTTCATCCTACGATAACAAGAAGCTGTTACCCCACCCCACATCATCATACATCATCTTTTTTAGGGGATAAATAAAAAATATAGGGAAAAGTGACGCGAAGTGCAGAATTTTATATAACTTTGAACACTAATTCCTATTATTAAGGTACGCATGTATTTTACATGTATTTTGTTTACATATGACCCAGATAACAGAAAAAGATAACACTATAGCGGCCCACGCCGAAGCCGCCACCACAACAGGCGCCGACAACATTGTAACAGCGCAAGGCTATCATGTGCCCGTGCTGCTGCACGAGAGCATCGATGGCCTCAACATTCAGCCTGGTGGCGTGTATGTTGACGTAACCTTCGGTGGCGGAGGCCATTCGCGCGAGATATTGCGATGCCTCGACCCTACAGCTCGCCTCTTCAGCTTCGATCAAGATGCCGATGCCGAAGGAAACATTGGCCCCGATGCCCCCGACAACTTCACCTTCGTGCGCAGCAACTTTCGCTACCTGAAAAACTGGATGCGCTATTACGACATTGACCATATTGACGGACTGTTGGCCGACCTGGGCGTGTCGTCGCACCACTTCGACGATGCCACACGTGGTTTCTCGTTCCGTTTCGACGCACCACTCGATATGCGCATGAACAAACGGGCAGGCATGACGGCGGCCGACATCGTAAACACCTATAGCGAAGAGCAGTTGGCCGACGTGTTCTACCTGTACGGCGAACTGAAAAACGCGCGACGCATTGCCGCCACACTGGCCAAGGCACGCACACAAAACGCCATTGCCACCACTACCGAATTTATGAAAGCCGTAGAACCTCTGTTCCGCCGCGAGCGCGAAAAGAAAGATATGGCCAAGCTGTTTCAGGCCCTGCGCATTGAGGTAAATCACGAGATGGATGCCTTGAAGCAGATGCTCACCGCCGCCACCGAACTGCTGGGCGAGGGCGGCCGCCTGTCGGTCATCACCTATCACTCGCTGGAAGACCGCATGGTGAAAAACATTATGAAGACGGGCAACTGTGCAGGTAAGGCCGAGGAAGACTTCTTCGGTCGTGTGAGTTCGCCCTATCGCCTCATCAACAACAAGGTGATTGTGCCCTCTGACGAAGAACAGGAAAAGAACCCACGTAGCCGAAGCGCAAAACTAAGAATTGCAGAGAAGAAATGAAACACAAAGACCCCACATCGCACCCCGACCCACAGATTGAAGCTTTGCTGAAAGCCGCCATGGCCGATGTCCCCACCCAGGACAGCGGAAAGGAAAGCCATGCACCTGCCCAAAGCAAGAAGAAAGAAGACAAAGACAAGGCAACAGAGGAACAGAACAACAAAACAGAACAAAAAAAAGGCAATATAAAAGAAGACCCCAAAGAAGATAAAAAGGAGGATAAGAAGGAGAACAAGAAGGATAAGAAGCGTAAGAAGAACAACGATAACGACAAGAACAACAACGACAGCAACAACGATACCGACAACGAACGCGAAGAAGGCAAATCGCTGGCCGACGTTATTCGCGAGCGCGCCAACGAGGTAGAACGCCGACCGCTGGCCTCGCTCACCCTTAAAAGCATTGTGGGTGGCGACATTCTGGCCACTACTGCCGTAAGAAAACAAATAGGCGTTATCTTGCTCATCGTGTTCTTCATGCTCGTTTACATCTCTGACCGATACAGCTGCCAACAAAGCTTGATACAAATTGACAAGCTGAACGAAGAGCTAAACGACGCAAAAGCTAAGGCACTGTCAAGCAGCAGTAAGCTGACAGAGAAGAGCCGTGAGAGCCGCGTGCTCGAGATGCTGCAAGCCTGTAAAGACAGCACGCTGCACATCTCTACACAGCCTCCATACATTATCAACATTCCGGAACAATAGTAAACACGCACCAAGATAATGAGTAGTACAAAATTTGACCATAAGAAAACGCCTTTGCGCTTTTCGTGCCTTGTTATCATCATGATGGCCGTAACGCTGGCCATGCTGGGCAAGGCACTATATATGATGACGGCCGAGCGCAAATTCTGGCTCGACGTGTCAGAGCGTGTGAAGCTCGACAGCACCGCCATCACACCTACACGCGGCAATATATTGAGCTGCGATGGAAAACTCATGGCATCGTCGCTGCCCGAATTTGAGATATTTATGGACTTTAAGACGCTGCACGATGCGGGCACCGACACGCTATGGAGAGAGAACATTGACGCTATAGCCACGGGGCTGAACAACATCTTCCCCGAACGCTCGGCACACGACTTTAAAACCTATCTTGAAGAAGGACGCGCCAAACAAAGCCGATACTGGCCCATCTGGCCCAAACGTATCGACTATAACACGCTGTGCGACGTGAGAGCGCTGCCCGTGTTCAACATAAAAAGCAAGTATCGCAGCGGCTTTATCTTTAAAGAATATAATGCCCGCAAGCACCCCTACGGCTCGCTGGCACTGCGCACCATTGGCGACCTCTTCGGAAAGAAAGACTCGGCCATCTGTGGCATCGAGCTCTCCTTCGACCGCGAGCTGCGCGGCATTGATGGTGTGAAGCACCGCAGAAAGATATTGAACAAATATCTCGACATTATCGACACGCCACCCACCGACGGTTTAGATGTGGTAACCACCATCGATGTAGGCATACAAGACCTGGCCGAGCGCGCCTTGGTGCAAGAACTGAAAGAACCTGATGTGCATGGCGACGTGGGCGTGGCCATTGTGATGGAGGTGGCCACGGGCGACATTAAAGCCCTTGTAAACATGGAGAAATGTGGCGACGGACAATATCGCGAGCGTAAAAACCACGCCGTGAGCGACCTGATGGAGCCAGGCTCGGTGTTTAAAACGGCCAGCATCATGGTAGCACTTGACGATGGCGTGGTCGACACCACGGCACGCGTAGAGACGGCTGGTGGCGTGTGGCCCATGTATGGCCGCGAGATGCGCGACCACAACTGGCGACGTGGCGGCTATGGCATGCTCACCCTACCACAAACATTGATGGTGAGCTCGAACATCGGCGTCAGCCGCATCATTGACGACCACTACCGCAACTGCCCCGAAAAGTATGTTGAAGGCATCCACCGTCTGGGTTTGGCCGACGACCTTAAACTGCCCATCGCAGGATCGTCGCCCGCCAAGATACGTATGCCTAAAAAAGATAAACGTGGCAAACAATATGTAAACTGGAGCAAGACCACACTGCCATGGATGAGTATTGGCTACGAAACACAGGTGCCACCCATCTCTACCGTAACCTTCTATAACGCTATTGCCAACAACGGCAAGATGATGCGCCCCCGACTGGTGAAGGCGGTGATGAAAGATGGCGAGGTGGTGAAAGAGTTTCCACCCGTAGTGATGCGCCCCAGCATCTGCAAGTCTAAAACACTGGGCGAGATACAAACCATTCTTGAACATGTGGTAAGCCAGGGTTTGGGCAAACGCGCTGGATCGCCATCATTCAAGGTGGCGGGAAAGACGGGCACCGCACAGGTGGCAAAAGGGGGTGGCTATAAGATGGGCACCGTGCACTATCTGCTTAGCTTTGCAGGCTACTTCCCGGCTGACGCCCCACGATACAGCTGTATTGTATGTATTCAAAAGTCGGGACTGCCCGCCTCGGGTGGTGGCATGAGTGGTAAGGTGTTTCACGACATTGCCGAAGGCATCATGGCACAAAGCCTGAAGATGGATGTGAAAGATGCCTACGACGAAAACTCGATACTGGAACCCGACGTGAAGAGTGGCAACATTATGGCTGCCGATTATGTGCTGACACACCTGGGCTATGAAACACGGGCCGACTGGAGCGGATCGTATGCCGACGGCAACCCCATCTGGGGACATGCCACACGTGGCAACGGACATATAGCGCTCACACGTCAAGCCAAAACACAAGCCAACGTGATGCCCGACGTGACGGGCATGGGCGCACGCGACGCGGTGTTCTTGATTGAAAGCCGAGGCGTGAAAACAAAGTTGTATGGCCGAGGAAAGGTGACGCAACAAAGCATAGCTGCTGGCCACACCATCAGCAAAGGCATGGCCTGCATACTAACGCTTAGATAGCACACCGATACAGCTTTTTATTAAACATTGAATATATCAAGTTTAAAAGACAATAATTTATGGTATTATCAGAATTGCTTAACGACTTGAAGCCGACAAGCATCGTCGGCTCAACCGACATCGACATTACGGGCGTGAACATCGACTCGCGTCGCATTAAAGACGGACACCTGTTTGTGGCCATGAAAGGAACACAGGTTGACGGACATCAGTTCATCCCAAAAGCAATACAACTGGGCGCCAAGGCGGTGCTCTGCGAAGACATGCCCGCCGAGAAGGCCGAAGGCGTGACCTACATTCAGGTGCCTTCAACCGAAGATGCCGTGGGCCCCGTGGCCACCGCCTTCTATGGATACCCCTCACGCAAGCTGAAGCTGGTGGGCGTAACGGGCACCAACGGAAAGACTACCATCGCCACCTTATTATATAATATGTTTACGCGTTTGGGCTATAAGTGTGGATTGCTCTCTACCGTATGCAACTATGTGGTAGACGAGGCCATCCCAGCCGACCATACCACCCCCGACCCCATTGAGCTGAACGCCTTGCTGGCACGCATGGTAGAGGCAGGATGCAGCTACGCCTTTATGGAGTGTAGTTCGCACGCCATCGCACAGAAACGTATCGGCGGACTGACCTTCGCGGGTGGCCTGTTCACCAACCTCACACGCGACCATCTCGACTATCATAAAACCTTTGAAAACTATCGCGACGCTAAGAAGGCGTTCTTCGACAATCTGCCTAAAGAGGCATTTGCCGTAACCAATGCCGACGACAAGAACGGCATGGTGATGGTGCAAAACACAAAGGCAAAGGTAAAAACATACTCTACACGCACCATGGCCGACTTTAAGGGCCGCATCATCGAGTGCCACTTTGAAGGCATGTATCTCGACATTGATGGACATGAGGTGGGCGTACACTTCATAGGCAAGTTTAACGTGAGCAACCTGCTGGCGGTATATGCCGCCGCCGTGCTGCTGGGACAGAAACCTGAAGATGTGCTGGTGGCACTGAGCACACTGCACAGCGTAAACGGCCGACTTGAACCTATACACGCTCCGGAAGGCTACACCGCCATCATCGACTATGCACATACCCCCGACGCACTGGAAAATGTGCTGGCAGCCATTCATGAGGTGCTCGATGGCAAAGGACACGTTATCACGGTGTGTGGCGCTGGCGGTAACCGCGACAAGGGCAAACGTCCGCTGATGGCACAAGAGGCTGTGAAGCAGAGCGATAAGGTGATTATCACCAGCGACAACCCCCGCTTTGAAGAGCCGCAAGACATTATAAACGATATGTTGGCGGGCCTCAACGCGCAGCAAATGAAGAAGGTTATCACCATCGTCGACCGCCGCGAAGCCATACGCACCGCTTGCATGATGGCACAAAAAGGCGACGTTATTCTCATTGCTGGCAAGGGCCACGAAAACTATCAAGACGTGAAAGGGGTGAAACACCATTTCGACGACCACGAAGTAGTAAAAGAAATGTTTAATTAGTTAGTTGACGAGTGACGAGTGACAAGTGACGAGTTGATTGCTTTAATAGTTGACGAGTTGACAAGTTAACAAGTTGACAAGCTAATAGCAATAAGTTAATGAGTAACGAGTTATGAGTAATGAGCGACAAGTAAGGAGCTATAAACGAGAGAAACAATGGTAATCTCCTTGTCTACTCGTCACTCGTCAACTTGTCAACTTGTCAATAAATAAACTTCAAGAAAAATGTTATACTATATCTTCCGCTTTTTAGAACAGTATGGTATCTCGGGATCACATATGTGGGGATACATCTCGTTCCGTTCATTATTGGCACTTATCCTGTCGCTGATTATCTCGGCATGGATGGGCGAAAAGTTTATTAAGTTCTTGAAGAGCAAACAAATAACCGAAACACAACGCGACGCCAGCATCGACCCCTTTGGCGTGCAGAAGATAGGCGTGCCCTCAATGGGCGGCATCATCATCATCATGGCTATATTGGTGCCCGTACTGCTGCTGGGACGCTTGCGCAACGTTTACCTTATCTTAATGATTATCACCACCGTATGGCTGGGCTTCTTGGGCGGCATGGACGACTACATCAAAATATTCCGCCGCAACAAAGAAGGACTGAAAGGTAAATATAAAATTGTAGGACAGGTGGGCATTGGCCTCATCGTGGGTTTAGTGCTGTGGATGTCGCCCGATGTGAAGATGAACGAAAACCTGTCCATCGAGAACAAACAGTCGAACGAACTGGTGGTGAAGCATCGTTCTCAGGCCACCAAATCGTTAAAAACCACCATCCCGTTTGTGAAAGGCCATAACCTCGACTATTCGCACATCATGTCGTTCTGTGGCAAATATAAAACGGCTGCTGGATGGATATTGTTCGTCATCATGACCATTATTGTGGTGACGGCCGTATCAAACGGCGCCAACCTGAACGACGGCATGGACGGCATGTGTGCTGGCAACTCGGCCATCATAGGTGTGGCCATCGGCATATTGGCCTATGTGAGCAGTCATATCGAATATGCCAGCTATCTGAATATTATGTACATACCACAGTCGGAAGAGCTGGTGGTGTTTATGTGCGCCTTCATTGGTGCCCTCATCGGCTTCTTGTGGTATAACGCTTATCCCGCACAGGTGTTCATGGGCGACACTGGCTCGCTCACCATCGGAGGCATCATTGCCGTGTCGGCCATCATCATTCACAAAGAGCTCATGTTGCCCATCTTGTGCGGCATCTTCTTTGTTGAAAGTCTGAGCGTTATCCTTCAGGTTTACTACTTTAAATGGGGCAAGCGCCACGGCGTAAAGCAGCGCATCTTTAAGCGCACACCTATCCACGACAACTTCCGCACGCAGGAGTGCCAACTCGACCCCGAATGTCGTTACCTCATTCGTAAACCGAAGGGTGCCATACACGAGTCGAAAATCACTATCCGCTTCTGGATCGTGACCATCATCTTGGCAGCGATGACCATCATCACGCTGAAGATTAGATAAGAGCCCCTCCCGGCCTCCCCGGTGGGGAGGAGAGGGTAAAGCTCAGTATTCATTCAGTGTTAATGTATAGGAATAAACAAGGAAAATAAGAACTTAAATAACTCAGCGCCTCTACTCCTCCCCACGGGGGAGGTTGGGAGAGGCTTTAAATATATGAAACGAATTGTTATTTTAGGAGCCGGTGAAAGTGGAGCTGGCGCCGCCGTACTGGCAAAAAAAGAAGGTTTCGATGTGTTTGTTAGCGACATGTCGGCCATCCACAACAAGTATAAAACCTTGCTCGAAGCCCACAACATCGAGTGGGAAGAGAAGCATCACAGCGAAGAAAAGATACTGAACGCCGACGAGATTATCAAAAGCCCAGGCATACCGAAAGAGGCACCAATGATACAGAAGGCAATGGCTAAGGGCATAAACATCATCAGCGAGATTGAGTTTGCGGCCCGATATACCCACGCCAAGATGGTGTGCATAACAGGCAGCAACGGCAAGACCACTACCACCTCGCTCATCTACCACATCTTCAAGAAGGCGGGCATCGATGCTGGCCTGGCAGGTAACATTGGCCACTCGCTGGCCCTGCAGGTGGCCGAGCAGCCCAAGCCCGTATATGTTATTGAACTGAGCTCGTTTCAGCTCGACAACATGTACGACTTTAAGGCCGACATTGCCATCTTGCTGAACATCACCCCCGACCATCTTGACCGTTACGACTTCTGTATGCAGAACTATGTCGACGCCAAGATGCGCATCATACAGAACCAAACTGAAGACGACGCCTTCATCTACTGGAACGACGACCCCATCATCAAGGGCGAGTTGCCTAAATACGACATCAAGGCGCGCCAATATCCGTTTGCCGAAAACATGGAAGACGGATGCCAAGGTGCCATCATAGACGGTATGTATGAGCTGCTGGCCCCCACCCTCTTCAAGATGAAACGCGAAGAACTGGCGCTGGAGGGCAAGCACAACATTTATAACCAGTTGGCAGCAGGATTGGCGGCCAACATCTTCGGCATCAACCACGAAGCACTGACCGCAGCACTGGCCAGCTTCCCTGGCGTAGAACATCGTCTGGAGAAGGCGGGCGTGCTAAACGGGGTGCGATACATTAACGACTCGAAGGCCACCAACGTAGACGCCTGCTGGTATGCACTGGAGAGCATGACCACACCCACCATCCTGATCTTGGGCGGAAAGGATAAGGGCAACGATTATAACGAAATAAAAGATATGGTGGCAAAGAAATGTGCTGCCTTGGTGTATCTGGGTGCCGACAATACAAAGTTGCACAACTTCTTTGACGGGCTCGGGCTGCCTGTGCGCGACACACATAGCATGCCCGACTGTGTGAAGGCGTGTGCTGAGCTGGCCAAGGCTGGCGACACCGTGTTGCTGAGCCCCTGCTGCGCCAGCTTTGACCTGTTTAAGAATATGGAAGACCGTGGCGAACAGTTCAAAACACTGGTGCGCGCAATGGCTAACGAACAGTCACAAAACGCATAAACAATGAACAAGACTCTGAACAACATCTTCAAGGGCGACAAGGTGATATGGATGATTTTCCTATTGCTCTGCGTCATCAGCATCGTCGAGGTATATTCGGCCTCGTCACAGCTCACCTACGAAAACAGTAGCTATATGAAGCCTGTGGCTAAACACATAGGCTTGCTTTTCGTGGGCGTGGGAGCCATGATTGTGACGATGAACATACCGTGCAAGTATTTTAAGGTGGCGCTACCCTTCCTCTTAGCGGGCTCTATCCTCTTGCTCGTGGGCGTTTACTTTGCGGGTGCTGTGAACGACGGACACCGATGGATAAGCATCCTGGGCATTAAATTTCAGCCCTCAGAGATAGGCAAAGGCACTATGGTGCTGGCAACAGCACAAATATTGAGCACCATGCAAACCGAACATGGCGCTGACCGGCTGGCCTTTAAATATGTGCTCACGGTGTGGTTCATGATTGTTCCCCTCATCTTCTTCGAAAACCTGTCGACCGCTGTGCTGCTCAGCGCCGTGGTATATATGATGATGATTATTGGCCGTGTGCCTGTATCGCAACTGGGAAAACTGCTGGGCGTGGCGCTGCTGGGCATCACGCTGGCGCTATCGGCCATCATGCTGCTGGGTAAAGATAAGGAGCGCGAGGCTGAGAAAGAGGGAAAAGCGAAAACAGAACTGGTGGCTACCACTAAAGAAAAGAAGGAGGAAAATGGAATCGCGTCGAAGCTGCTACACCGCATGGACACGTGGAAATCGCGTATCGACAAATTCTTCGACACGAAAGAGTTGACACCAAAAGACATCGACCTTGATGCCGATGCGCAACGCGCTCATGCCAATATTGCCATCGTGTCGTCGGGCATCAAAGGCAAAGGGCCAGGCAACTCGGAAGAGTGCGACCACTTGTCGCAAGCCTACTCCGACTTTATCTTCGCCATCATCATTGAAGAGATGGGCATCTTTGGTGCCATCTTCGTGGCATCGCTATACATGATATTGCTGGTGCGAACGGGATATATTGCCAACCGCTGCGAGAACAACTTTCCTGCCTATCTGGCTATGGGTCTCGCACTTATGCTGGTAACACAGGCGCTGTTTAACATGATGGTGGCGGTGGGATTGGCGCCTATCACGGGTCAGCCGCTACCTCTTATCAGCAAGGGCGGCACCTCGTCAATCATCAACTGTATATACCTAGGCGCCATCCTCAGCATCAGCCGCACGGCACAAAAGCGTAGCGACCTGATAAGCAATGATTCGGGCAACGACCAGGGCACACCCTTCGTGGCTCAACCTGCTGCTGTATAAGCAAAAGCAAAACAATATCTATCACGCGCTTTGCGTTGATGAGTTTTATCGTAAGCATAAAATAACGCGAATTGCATATTTATACAACCTCATGCATAAATATACAATTCGCGTTTTTATTTCTACAACAGAGCATTAATTATTTCAATCTTTTGACAGGAAAAGAGCATAAATTCAAAAAATATATTTACCTTTGCCATGTAATAAAGTTGGAAAAGTTCCAATTTTAGTAGTAAAATAGGTTGGAAAAGTTCCAAAAATCATAGCAAAACAGGTTGGAAAAGTTCCAATTTTAGTAACAAAATGGGTTGGAAAAATGCTAAGAACAAACGTTTTATTTTGAAAGCGTTGAATGAGAAGGCAAAGATTACAAACGTCATCATGCGCTTTCTAACGTCATACTAAATGATGAATATAACATTTCTGAAGCCATTGTGTTTTCAAACGGCAATATAGAAAGCAAAGGTAAAGTACTTTACATGCCCATTTATATGTTGATGTACCTACAACCAGAAGAGATAGCTGACCCTATTTTTAAATTCAAACCCATTTAAAGTTATACCCCATAGGGCGTACCACACTATAGGATACGCCCTATGGGGTATAACTTAATTGTTACGTTCGTTTGCTGAAATCAAATTACTTTTTCGTTTCATACTCGGGGTTTTGCACCAATCCACAATTCAGGTCGATGGCCTTTTGCGGAATGGGAAAGACGATAGAAGCTTGTTTGTCATCAAGCTGACTGGGAGTGTGGATGTCGTAGGCCTGGGTGAAGCGCCCAAAGCGGATGAGATCTTGTCGGCGCCAACCTTCCCATGCCAGTTCTAATAAACGCTCGTCGAGAATATTGTCGAGCGTAGCCGCCTTCTCGGCCATGCCCACACGACGTCGAACCGCATTAAACGGTGCGTCGCCACTTTCGCCATTGCGCACTAAGGCCTCGGCCTTCATCAGTAGCACATCGGCATAACGATACAGCACAATGTCGTTATTAGGCAGACGACCATCGGCATAGGCAGTGCGGTCTACCTCATATTTTTTCATACGTGCTCCTGCCGTCTCAAGATATTTACTGGCAGTAAGGTTCTGCTCTACAGCCAGAGGCTCATATTTCAGCGGTGTACCATCGTCGAGCATCACCTCCTTACCATCTACCACCACCTTGCCTGTGTAGAAGTTATAGTCGAGTCGGGCATCGAGGCTGCTGGTGCCATAGCCATACACCGCCATGGTGTGCAGTGTGGCGCACGGCCCATTTTCAGAAGCACCGCCATAGGCACCGCCATGCGCGTAGTGACGCGAGCGAAAGAGGTAGTGAAACTCGTTAGGATAATTCATCTTATCCATCGGAATTGTAAAGATATTTTCTACCGAGTTTTCGTTATGCACGGCAAAGTTTTGCGTATAGTCGGAGGCCAGCGTGTAACCACTTTGTGCAATAAGGTTGCAATAGTGTACACAGGTTTGCCACGCGTTAAGTTGCTGCCCGTCAACATTAAAGAAGATGCTGGAGCCCGAGGCGTTAGGAGATGTGGTCCAGTGGTCGTTGGTGTATACCTCGGCGTTGAGCGCTAACTTAGCCAGTAAGAACCATACCACGGGGCGCGTTACACGGCCATAGCTGTTGCCCTCAAGGTTGCTGTGCGCATCATCAAGCAAGGGTTCAACGGCTTGCAGTTCGTTTATGATATAGCGAAACATGGTGCTGCGGTCTATTTGTCGGGTTTCGGCAATAGTTTGGTCGGCCTTCTGCATAAGAGGCACACGCCCAAACATATCCATAGCATAATAATAAAACATAGCCCTTACTGCTCGCACCTCGGCCTTATAGGCTTGCTGCTGTGTAGGGCTAAGCAACGGTGCATGCTGATCGATGGTTTCGAGCGAGCGCGTAGCCAGCACTATCACCTTATACAGATATTTCCATACGTTATACAGTTCGGTGTCAGATGCTGTCCAGCGGTGGTTGTACATATTTTTCCATAAACCACCATCATACCAGTCGCCACCGCGAATAGGGATGATAGCCTCATCGGTGGTAAACGTATTATAATCGTAAATGCCACGACAGGTGCCTTGCAGACCCTCGCCCTCTTCATGAGCACCGATATAATTGTACAACGATGCCACAGCATTGACATAGAGGCTGTTGGCCGAATCGTATATCTCTTTTTCAGGAACCTGATCTTTAGGATGTTCGTCAAGACAAGCGGTGAGCGAGAGCGAAAAGCAACAGAGGGCTACCGCAAAAAACATATTTGTTCGTTTCATGATGTAATCAAATAATAAGGGTACGTATCAAAACTGTATGCTCAGCCCCATTGAAAAGGTGCGATAGGTGGGATAGCAACGTTTGTCGTCGATACCCAAGGTAGAGTTCATCACATACGAGTTGATCATAGGCGTTACGCCACTATAACCTGTGATGGTGGCCAGATTGTTTACGCTGCATGATAGACGCAACGAGCGCACCACGCGCGACTTGATGGGTACGTTATAACCTATGGTAAGGCACTCGATGTTAAGATAATCGGCACGCTCCAACCAATAGTCAGACACGTTTTGGTCAACAATGTTACGCTCGGGTGCCCCCTTCAGCACATTATAGACGGGGAACGACGACATATTGTTGAAGGACAAAGCCGTGCCATTAAATATTTTATGACCAAAGGCCCCATTCATTTGCAACGACAGGTAGAACTGACGGTAACGCAGCGAAATGTTTGAACCCAGCGTAGCCTTCGGCGTAGCTTGTCCGCAGATGCGACGATCGCCACCATCGCCAAAGTCGATGGTACCATCACCATCAAGGTCGGCAATGTCATACTTCATGGTGCCCTGTTCGTCTTTATACAACCCTGTGCAGTGAGGCAAGTAGAAGACACCGAGAGGCTGACCCACAATTTGATAGAGCACATGGTTATTGTCGCCACCATTCTGCCCTGCACCATCAACCGATCCCATAGCGGTGATGGGTGCTGCCGACATTTCCATGCCTTTATATTGGCCTGACAACGACAGCAGTTTGTTCTTTTGGAACGAGAGGTTTAGGTTAACATTCAGGTCGACATCGCGGGTTTGAATAGGCGCTATTGAGAAGCCTATCTCAAAACCTTGGTTCGACATTGAACCTATGTTTGCCAGCAACTTATCATAAACAAAGGGCGGCACGGGCACATCGTAGGCATAGAGCATGTCGGTAGTCTTTGAGTAGTAATATTCGGCAGTGAGCATCAAGCGGTTATGCCACAGACCTATCTCGCCACCAATGTTAAAGGTCGACTTGGTTTCCCACTTCAAGTCGGGGTTATTGTTGCGTATGGCGCCCAACGTTACAGTGGGTGTATTATTTACAGGCACGATGCCCGTTTGCTGCACATTATCCATGGTGGTATAGGCGCTGATGCCACCCAAGTTGCCCGACTGACCATAGCCCATGCGCAACTTTAAGGTGCTAATGCCTTTCAACGTGTGCATAAAGGGTTCTTTCAACACATTCCACTCGCCAGATATTGATGGAAAGATTCCCCACGTATGGTCGTCGCCCACCATCGACGAGCCATCGGCACGAAGCGTGGCCGTGAGCACATAGCGATTGAGCAGGGTATAAGCAGCATTGGCTATGAACGAGCCGAGGGTTTGGTCGTCATAGCTGCTCGACGTGCCTCCAAAGGGGCGAGAGGCCGTGGCACCAATATTTTCGTAACCAAAGGCATTGGTAGTGATGCCTTTAGCACGTGACCAAAAGGCTGAACGCTCTTGCTTATGATACTCGGCGGCGGCAGCAGCCGATAGGGCATGGGAGCCCCAGGTGTGTGAATAGTTGAGCGAGAGGTTGGCCAAATACTCTTGCTTCTTAAACTCGCCACGATACACATTGCCTTGCGCCCATACCCACGTGGGACAAAACTCGGCATTCTCGGTTGACGCATGCGAATAGCTGCCAAAAGCTGCGAGGGTGAGCGAGGGCGCCAAGCGATATTCGAGGCGTAGATGGGTGTTGAAATATATTTCTTTTTGGTCTTTACGTTCGGCCAACACTGCCATGGGCGGATTTATCTGATAGGCATTGCCGTTCTTTATCCAGTTGCCATTGGCATCGCGCCCCGATGGGTAGGTTGGGTTCTGACAGGCAGCCGAATAGAACAACGCCTTGGTATCGAAGATATCGTTGTTGCGGAAGGTTGAGCCAAAGACGCCAAACTGCCCTGTCAGGCGGTCGTCAAAAGCATGCTGGGTGACATCAATCTTGGCCACCAAATTGGTATAATCTTTATCTTTAATAATGGTATTGTGGTCGATATAACCAAACGAGGCACGATAATTCGACTTTTCTGTTCCGCCACTAAAGGCCAGGAAATGGTTCTGCACAAAGCCCGTGCGAGTGATGGCATCAAAGAAATTGGTGTTATAGCCGCCATCATTGGCATGAACACCAAGGGCACGAGCTGTGGAAAGATATTCGGCACCCGACAGCATTTCTAATTTGCGCGCCATCGTTTCGAAGCCAATGTTAGCCTCATAAGATATCTGAAAGCCACCACCAGTACCCTTCTTCGTCTTTACTTCGATTACGCCTGAGGCGCCACGCGAACCGTAGAGGGCGGTTTCGGAAGCATTCTTCAGCACGGCCAAACTCTCTATATCAGCGGGGTAGATGGTTGAAAGGGTGGCTATATCAGAGGTTACACCATCGATGATAACAAGGGGATCGTTTCCACCAATAATTGAGGTGGTACCGCGCACACGCACAGCGCTGAGCTGAGCCATACGATCCATGCCATTTGAGGTAACGTTTACACCAGCAGCATTGCCTTGCAACACATCGAGGACATTGTTTACAATACCTTTTTGATGAACGGTGACGTCGGTTGAAATGGTGTCGCGTAACACACTGAGGCTTTGCATCTGCACCTGTGCCTCGGCGGTGTTATGGCAAGCCAAAGCCGTTATAAGCAACAGGCTAACGGGTGATATCAACCGTAAGCTATAGCGAGGTTTTTGTGGCATAAGCATTTGTTTCATCATAGTTTGTAGTATCGAAAAAAGTGTTATCGTTTTTAGTTATGTTGCAAAGATAGAACTTTTTGCGAATAGTTTTAATACTTGCCAATAAAAAAGAAAAAAATATTTTGTCTTTCAACTGATTTGCAGTATCTTTGCATTAAATAGGCATATTCTGGCACAACGTCGGAAGAATTGCTTATACCTTATTATATATAATAGCACATATAGGCAGGCGCTACACACCTACCCTTCAACATAGAAAAGATGGAGAAGCAATTAAGAATTATCATCAGCGGTGGCGGAACAGGAGGACACATCTTCCCCGCCGTTTCCATAGCCAATGCCATTAAGGCAAAGCATCCTGAAGCCGACATACTGTTTGTAGGCGCACTGGGACGAATGGAAATGCAACGTGTGCCCGCAGCAGGATATCGCATCATAGGCTTGCCCGTAAGAGGTTTTATACGCCCATTATGGTCGCCCAAAAACATTGGCGTGGCGCTCGACTTTTTGAAGAGCAAGCGCATGGTAAAGAAAACCATTAAAGAGTTTAACCCACAGGTAGCAGTGGGCGTAGGCGGATATGCCAGCGGCGCCACACTGGATGCTGCCAGCAGCATGGGCATACCGTGCCTGATACAAGAGCAGAACTCTTACGCGGGCGTTACCAACAAACACTTGGCACATAAGGCCGAGAAAATATGTGTGGCCTATGATGGCATGGAACGCTTCTTCCCCGCCGACAAGATTATAAAGACGGGCAACCCCGTGCGACAGGCGCTGCTTGAAACCAGTATCAGTCGAGAAGAAGCCATCAAGAGCTTTGGCCTTGACCCACAAAAGCGCACCATATTGCTGGTGGGTGGAAGCTTAGGCGCACGCACTATCAACGAGAGCGTGCTGCAACATCTTGATAGGGTTGAAGAGAGTGGCGTGCAGTTTATTTGGCAGACAGGCAAATATTACAGCGCAGCCATTGCTGAACAGCTGAAAGCCCACAAGCCGCTGCCCATGCTGAAGGCTACCGACTTTATTGCCGACATGGGTGCCGCCTATAAGGCTGCCGACCTCGTCATCAGTCGTGCTGGCGCCAGCTCTATCAGCGAGTTCTGCCTCATTGGCAAGCCCGTTATCTTGGTGCCCTCGCCAAATGTGGCCGAAGACCATCAAACCAAAAACGCCATGGCACTGGTGAACAAAGATGCCGCCCTATACGTAAAAGATGCCGATGCACCACAACAGCTACTGAAGTTGGCCATCGACACCGTAAACAACGCTGCTCGTCTGCAACAGCTGAGCGAGAACGTGAAGAAACTGGGACAGGCCGACTCGGCCGAAGTTATTGCCAACGAGGTGCTAAAGTTGGCAGTCCAGAAAGGCTAAGCACCACAACATGTAATAAGAACACATCGTAACAGAAGGAACAACAACGAAATGGATATTAAAGATATTAAAGCCGTTTACTTTGTAGGAGCGGGCGGCATAGGCATGAGCGCCATCGCACGCTACTTCATACGTAAAGGCTTGGTAGTGGCAGGTTATGACAAAACACCCAGCGACTTGACACGTCAGTTGGAAAAAGAGGGCATGCTCATTCACTATGAAGAGAACACCGACGAGATACCACAGGCTTGCCGCAACGCACAGTCGTGCCTCGTTATCTACACACCCGCCATACCACAAGAGCACAAAGAGCTGCAATACTTCCGCGAGGGAGGCTTCACCATCGAGAAGCGAGCTCAGGTGCTCGGCACCCTCACACGCACGCACAAAGGATTGTGCTTTGCTGGAACACACGGTAAGACCACCACGTCGACCATGTGTGCACACATCATGCACCAAAGCCATCTCGACTGCAACGCCTTCTTGGGCGGCATCTCGAAAAACTATGGCACCAACTATATCTTGTCAGACGAGAGCGACTATGTTGTGATTGAGGCCGACGAGTTTGACCGCTCGTTCCACTGGCTGCGCCCCTGGATGAGTGTCATCACCTCGACCGACCCCGACCACCTCGACATCTATGGCACCAAGGAGGCTTATCTGGAAAGCTTCCGCCATTATACCACGCTCATTCAGCCAGGCGGAGCACTCATCATTCACACTGGCTTAGAGATGAAGCCCGATGTGCAGCCTGGGGTTAAGACATACACCTACAGCCGCGACGAGGGCGACTTCCATGCCGAGAACATCGTGATTGACAATGGCGAAATCACCTTCGACTTTGTATCGCCCATCGAAACCGTAAAAGGTATTCAGCTGGGACAGCCCGTGCCCATCAACATTGAAAACAGTGTGGCTGCCATGGCTATGGCACAGCTGAACGGATGCACAGCCGAAGAACTGAAGTATGGCATGAAGACTTTTCACGGCGCACAACGTCGTTTCGACTTCAAGATTAAGACCGACAAGCTGGTGTTCTTGTCTGACTATGCACACCACCCAAAAGAGATTTATCAAAGCGCAAAGAGCATACGCGAACTGTATAAGAACCGCAAGATTACGGCCATCTTCCAGCCGCACCTCTACACACGCACACGTGACTTCTATAAAGACTTTGCCGATGCACTAAGTCAGCTCGACGAGGTGATATTGTGCGACATATACCCCGCACGCGAACAACCCATACCAGGGGTCACCTCAAAACTTATCTACGACAACCTGAAACCAGGTGTAGAAAAGAGTATGATACATAAGGAAGATGTGCTCGAGCTGGTGAAGCAACGCAACTTTGACGTGCTCATCGTGCTCGGTGCCGGCGACCTTGACAATTATGTGCCTCAGATAGCTAAGATATTAGAAAGCAAAGGATGAAGTGGAAGAAAGCACTGCTGGTCATCGCCAATCTCGTACTGGGAACGTATCTGGTTTTCGCCTTCACGGTGTTTAACAAGCCAGACGAAACCATGCGCGTATGCACAAAAGCAAACATCAGCATCGACGATGAGCGGACAGGCGGTTTCATCGACGCACAAGAGATAAGCAAACGCCTAAAACAGGCCGACATGTTTCCGCTGGGAAAGCAAATGCAACATATCAACGCGCGAAACATTGAGGAGATGCTGAAAAGAAGCGCCTTTGTAAAATCCGCCGAATGTTATAAGACAGAAGACGGACAGGTGTTTATCTCTATCAGTCAGCTCACGCCCGTGGTAAGGGTGAAGGCCGAAAACGGTGACGACTATTATCTTGACGATAAAGACTGCATCATGCCAAACTCGGCATATACCAGCGACCTCGTCATTGCAACAGGAAACATCAGCCGCACCTTTGCGGTAAAATATCTGTCGCCACTGGCCAAAGCCATCATGGCAAACGACTTGTGGCACAACATGGTGGAGCAAATCAACGTGTTGCCCAACGCCGATATTGAGATTGTGCCACGCATAGGCGACCATATTGTATGCCTGGGCCCATTACCTGAAGCGGCCACAAAGGAAAAACGACAACAGCTGATTAACGACTTTGTGAACACGAAGTTTACGCGACTGGAAAAATTCTATCGCTACGGACTGTCGCAAGCAGGATGGAACAAATACGATTATATCAACATCGAATTTGACAACCAAATCATCTGCAAACGACATTCTGATAAACGTCAACCTATGCCTACGCCACCCATCGTGGCAAAGTCCGACTCGGCAGCCATCAAGCGAGCAGCTAACGCTCAGGCTTCAAACGTTAAGCCTGTTTCTCAAAAAGAAATAACAAAAAAAGACGAAACGATGAAGACTGAGAACAAGGCTGACAAAAAGAAAGCCGACAAGGCCGATAAAGCTAACAAAAAGGCTGACAAGAAAAAAGCCGATAAAGCTGAAAGAAAAGCCGATAAAAAGAAAGCTGACAAAGCCGACAAGAAGACTGACAAGAAGAAAAAGTAGGTCACTCATCAATAACAGGAAAAAAGAACAAGACAAAACATATACGTATGGATAAGGAATTTATCATTGCAATAGAACTCGGGTCATCGAAAATGACCGGCATCGCGGGAAAGAAAAACCTTGACGGCAGCATCACCATTCTTGCTGTGGTCAAGGAAGATTCCACTCTATGCATACGCAAAGGCGTGGTCTACAACATCGACAAGACCACTACCGCTCTAACCAATCTGGTGAAGAAACTGAAAAACAACCTGAAGACAGAAATAGCAAAGGTGTATGTGGGCATAGGCGGACAAAGCTTACGTAGCATTAAAAACACCATCGTGCGCGAGCAGCCTGAAGAGGCCATCATCACACAAGATATGGTCGACTCGATCCTCGACTCAAACCGCGCCATGACATACGCCGACCAAAAGATTTTAGAGGCCGCTATTCAAGAGTATAAGGTTGATATGCAATACCAAATCGACCCCATCGGCATTGAATGTAAACGTCTGGAAGGCAACTTCCTCAACATATTGTGGCGCCGCTCGTTCTACAATAAATTGGAAAAATGTTTTGAAAGTGCACACATACGTATCGCTGATATGTATATCGCACCGCTGATATTAGCCGAAAACGTGCTGACAGAAGTAGAACGCCGTGCAGGATGTATGCTGGTAGACTTAGGTGCCGACACCACTACAGTATCGGTTTATTGGCACAACATCTTGCGTCATCTGGCCGTTATCCCACTGGGATCAAACAACATCACTAAGGATATCGCATCGCTGCAGATTGAAGAAAAACTGCAGATTGACGAGAATGAAGCCGAAACCATCAAGCTGCGCTACGCCAGCGCACTGACCGAAAACACCGATAGCAACGACTTGCAAAACATCACCATCAGCGGCGATCGCAATATCGACAGCGCTACACTGGCCGACATTGTTGAAGCGCGAATGGAGGAAATTATCGAAAACGTGTGGATGCAGGTACCCAACGAATATGCCGACAAGCTGATGTTGGGTGGCATTATTCTGACAGGTGGAGGCGCTAATATGCGCAACATGGAAAAAGCTTTCCAGCACTATACACATATTAACAAGGTGCGCACAGCAAAGTTTGTGAACTTGACTATCAACACAGCTTATCCCGATCAGCTGCCACACGATGGTTCGCTGAACACGGTGCTCAGCATCTTGGCCAAAGGCAACGAAAACTGCGCTGGAGGCAACGTGACCAACGACCTGTTCAACGGCAACTATGATGGCACGTCAGCAAACGCTAACGCACAACACGACGAAGAAAAGAAAGCCGAAGAGGAGCGCAAGAAGCAGGAAGAAGAGAAAAAAGCTGAAGAAGAAAGACGCTTAGCAGAAGAAAAGGCTGCTGCAGAAGCCGCAGAGGCACAACGACTGGCTGAAGAGGCTGCACGAAAACACTCACCCATTCACCGCTTCCTCAACTCGCTCAAACGCTTCGGAAACACTATCATCGAGGGCGACAACGAAGAAGGAAGGTAACAAAAAGCAACGCTGATTATAAAACAGTAACAACGCTGAAAACAAGACAATATGGAAGATCAACATCGAAATATCACACCAAACATCCTTGACTTTGGTGAACCACATAAAGAAAACTGCATCATAAAAGTGATTGGTGTGGGCGGTGGCGGCGGAAACGCTGTCAACCACATGTATCGCGAAGGCATACACGACGTATCGTTTGTTCTGTGCAACACCGACAATCAGGCACTGAACGACTCGCCCGTGCCGCAGAAGCTGCAGTTGGGGAAAGAAGGATTAGGCGCTGGAAACAAACCTGAAAAGGCACGCAAAGCTGCCGAAGAAAGCATCGAAGCCGTGCGCAAAATGCTGAGCGACGGCACAAAGATGGCATTCATCACAGCAGGTATGGGCGGTGGAACAGGCACTGGTGCAGCACCTGTCATTGCGCGCATCTCGAAAGAACTTGGCATCCTTACCGTGGGTATCGTCACCATTCCCTTCCGCTTCGAAGGCATCAGAAAGATTGACCAAGCTCTTGATGGCGTAGAAGAAATGTCGAAACATGTTGACGCCCTGCTCGTTATCAACAACGAGCGTCTGCGCTCTATCTACCCTGAGCTCACCGTGCTCGACGCCTTCGGAAAGGCCGACGACACACTGAGCGTGGCCGCAAAAAGCATTGCTGAGATTATCACCAACCACGGACTTATCAACCTCGACTTCAACGATGTGAAGACAGTGCTGAAAGATGGTGGCGTAGCCATCATGAGTACAGGCTACGGTGAAGGCGACGGACGCGTAAAGCAAGCTATTCAGGATGCACTAAACTCGCCACTGCTGAACGACCGCGACATCTTCAACGCGAAGAAGATTTTGCTGAACATCAGCTTCAGCAATACCGAGAATGGCAACAACGGCTTGATGATGGAAGAGATGAACGATGTGAACGACTTTATGGCGAAGTTCGACAACGACTTTGAGATAAAGTGGGGTATTGCCATCGATCCCGAACTAAGCAAGAAGGTAAAGGTCACTATCTTGGCTACAGGTTTCGGCATCAAAGATGTTGAGGGTATGAACGACCATATCGACAAACGTCATAACATTGAAGATGCACAAAAGCGACAGAACGAAGCCGAAAAAGAGGCGCAACGTGCCGACATACGTGGTCACTACTACGGAACCGATGGCACAAAAACAAAGCGTCGACACAACATCTTCATCTTCGACAGCGAAAGCCTTGATAACGACAATGTCATCATCAAGGTTGAAGACACACCCACCTATATACGTAGCAAAAAGTGTCTCGACGACATTCGCAACGAGGCCAAGGGCAACACAACACAAGAAACAAAGCCCGAGACCAGCAACTCTGACAACACACCTGGCATCATCAGTTTTGTATAATACAGCACAAGATGTATTTCATACACAACAATTGATACAACAGGATATGGTAATTATAATATCGTAATTATATTATAATAATAAGGAATTACCATAAAGAATACATGGTACACCTTTAATAGTGAATAGCGAAAGCGTCCTCGAAGAAGACGAACATATTTTCATTAATAATAAATATGTTCACCCTTTTCGAGGACGCTTTCGTTTATAGCCTTACCATGTTTGGCCCTTGTTTACCCAAACAATTCTTTCAACACAGCCAATGATTTCAACTCTTTAAAGTCGGGAAAATGCAAGCGATAATAAGTTAAAATAATATCTACACACCTACTACGGTCGGCGCGCGACATAGCAAACAGGTGCATATTATCAAAATTCATTCGCAAGATAACACGCAAGCGCTTGCTATCTTCGGCCGACAGAAAATCGGGATGAAGCGGAGCCTGAGCCACAAAACAGGCGGCACGCAAATCAAAAAATACGCCCTCATCCTCAACGTTAGGCTGAAAACCTAAAAACAAAGCCAGGCGTAGCATAAACACGAGGTGGAAGTTGGGGGCGGGACGTTCGCAACCATCCAACCAACGCATACTGGCCATCACATAATTAAATAAAGGCACATTCTGTTGTTCGTTGCGCGTGGCTTGACACAAAAACTCAGACAAGAAGATACACAACGATAATTTAGCGGCATCAAACGGGATTGACGAATAAGGATAGAGCATACGGGCTTCCTTCAAGCGCTGTAAGGAACCCTTTGGATGCACATCATATACTACATCAAGGATGGTAAGTGGTTGAAACAGCTGGCGACGGATACGACCATGCCTCGAACTGCTAATTGTTTGAATAATGCTCACCCTTCCCTCATTTTCGGTGAACAAATCAACAATTAGCTTCGAGTCGCCATATTTTAACGAATGGAGCACTAAAGCGCGTGTTTTTACCAGCATAACGGCATATTTTGATGCAAAAATACAAAAAATGAAGGGTTTTTAGAAAATTTCTTCAAGAAAATTTGCAGCATTAATAAAAAGTTGCTACCTTTGCATCCGCAAATGAAAGGCATGGTCCCTTCGTCTATCGGTTAGGACGAGAGATTTTCATTCTCTAAAGAGCAGTTCGATTCTGCTAGGGACTACTAATAAAAAAAATAATATTATAACAACAAAGATGGCAAACCATAAATCATCACTTAAAAGAATCCGTCAGGACAAGGCCAAAACTTTGCATAACAAGTACTATGCAAAGACTATGCGCAACGCAGTGCGCAAGCTTCGCGCGCTTACAGACAAGGAAGAGGCCGTAAAGCTCTACCCTGCCGTTCAGAAGATGCTTGACAAGTTGGCAAAGACCAACATCATCCACGCCAACAAAGCTGCTAACTTGAAGTCGAGCTTGTGCTCACACATCGCTAAGTTAGCATAAGAAAAGCATACAAGCACCAAACGAAATACAAGGCTCATACCGCAAGGTATTGAGCCTTTTTTCGTATCTATACCTCTCAACCCAGCCAATCAATCAGCTGAGATAACATTGTTGTGTTTTTAACAATTTAATAATATATTATTGGCTCAGATAATATTGTTGTATTTTTAACAATTTAATAGTATATTATTGGCTCAGATAATATTGTTGTGTTTTTAACAATTTAATAATATATTATTACGAGTATTCATTTTTATCTAAACGGATGCACCCTCCAAGTAGGACGGTGGCCTCCGCGCCCCGTCCTCCAGCACCCAACACTTCTAGCATCTCTCCCTATCCACACCGCCCTTTCACAGTTATCCGTCACTGCTTTTCCCTACGTCACACACACCTTTTCACCTTCCTTTAAACCAAGCACACAAAGGCAATAACACACGCCCTATTTTTCTTCTTTTTAACACCCAAAGAAGCATGAAAAAGGTTGTATAAAAGACCGTTATACCAATTATTTTTAGTATCTTTGCAAAGATAATATTGAATATTAAAATGGCAGAAATACAGAACAACGAGAGCAACTATTCAGCCAGTAACATTCAGGTACTGGAAGGATTAGAAGCCGTTCGCAAGCGCCCCGCCATGTACATTGGCGACATCAGCGAAAAAGGCCTTCACCACTTGGTGAACGAAACCGTCGACAACTCTATCGACGAGGCCATGGCAGGTTACTGTACACATATCGAAGTAACCATCAACGAAGACGAGAGCATTACCGTACAAGACAACGGTCGAGGCATCCCTGTTGATGAGCACAAGAAGTTGCACAAGTCGGCCCTGGAGGTAGTAATGACCGTTTTGCACGCTGGCGGCAAGTTTGACAAAGGCTCGTATAAGGTCAGCGGTGGTTTGCACGGTGTAGGTGTGAGCTGCGTTAACGCCCTTTCAACGCGCATGATGTCACAAGTATTCCGCGATGGCAAAATTTATCAGCAAGAATATGAGAAGGGCAAACCCCTTTACCCCGTAAAGATTGTGGGTGAGACCGAACTGCGCGGTACCCGTCAGCAATTCTGGCCCGACCCCACCATCTTCACCACCACACACTATCAGTGGGACATCATTGCCCGCCGTATGCGCGAGTTAGCCTACCTGAACGCAGGCATCCGCATCACTCTGCGCGACATGCGCCCCGATGAAGAAGGCAACACCCGTGAAGAGTCGTTCCATGCAAAAGATGGTTTGAAAGAGTTTGTGCGCTACATCGATCGTCACCGCACACACCTCTTCGACGATGTTATCTATCTCAAGACCGAGAAACAAGGCTTCCCTATCGAGGTAGCCATTATGTATAACACCGACTACTCAGAGAACATACACTCGTATGTAAACAATATCAACACCATTGAAGGTGGTACACACCTCACTGGTTTCCGCGCCGCCCTCACACGCACCCTGAAAGCTTATGCCGATAACGACCCCATTATCTCAAAGAAAATTGAGAAGGCAAAGATTGAGATTGCTGGTGAAGACTTCCGCGAGGGCCTTACCGCCGTTATTTCTATCAAGGTGGCCGAGCCACAGTTTGAGGGACAGACCAAGACCAAGCTGGGCAACAGCGAGGTATCAGGTGCCGTTCAGCAGGCCGTAGGCGAAGCGTTGAGCTACTATTTAGAGGAGCATCCCAAAGAGGCTCAGCAGATTTGCGACAAGGTGATATTGGCTGCCACAGCACGTATCGCAGCACGTAAAGCACGTGAGAGCGTACAGCGCAAGAACCCGATGACGGGTGGAGGCCTGCCTGGTAAGTTGGCCGACTGCTCAAATAAAGACCCGAAAGAGTGCGAAATTTTCCTCGTCGAGGGTGACTCGGCCGGTGGTTCTGCCAAGCAGGGCCGCGACCGCTACACACAGGCCATCCTTCCGTTGCGTGGTAAGATTTTGAACGTTGAGAAGGTAATGTGGCACAAGGTGTTTGAAAGCGAGAGCGTAATGAACATCATCCAGAGTATCGGCGTGCGCTTCGGCGTTGACGGCGAAGACGATAAGGAGGCAAACATCGACAAGTTGCGCTACGACAAGATTATCATCATGACCGACGCCGACGTCGATGGTTCACACATCGACACACTGATTATGACCCTCTTCTACCGCTTCATGCCACGCATCATTCAAGAAGGCCACCTGTATATTGCTTCGGCACCGCTCTATCTCTGCACCTACAAGAACAAGGTTAAAGAGTATTGCTACACCGAGCAGCAACGCCAAGCCTTCCTTGACAAGTATGCAGGAGGCATTGACGATGGCAAATCAATCCACACACAGCGTTACAAAGGTCTGGGTGAGATGAACGCCGACCAGCTGTGGGAAACCACCATGGACCCCTCAAGACGTTTGCTGAAGCAAGTTACCATTGAGAATGCAGCCGAGGCCGACGAGATATTCTCTATGCTGATGGGCGACGATGTAGAGCCACGCCGCGCTTTCATTGAAAAGCACGCCACCTACGCAAACATCGACGCATAACAAAGCGTTGCATACATTCATAGAAACAACATACAAGCCGTTATTCACATTCAACCTGTGGATAACGGCTTATTTATGCACTTATACACAGTTATTATATAAGTTATCCACACATATTAGCCACGTTATCCACACATATTAGCCACGTTATCCACCACTAGTCATTATACTATCCACGCCTTCATCTTAAACTATCCACGCCTTACCCTTACTTTATACACCGTTTATTCCCTTTATATCCACAGGTTATAACCACATTATCAACAGTTATTAGCAACATTATCAACAGTTATAAACGCTATTATACACACATTATAAACAAGTTATCCACAGTATAAAACACAGTTATACACAATAAACAACCCTAATTATCCACTGTTAAGGGGAAAGTTATCCACAATTATTAGTAAAGTTATCCACAGTTATTCGCAAAGTTATCCACAGTTATTCACAAATTTATCCACAATAACCGGCCAAAAAGGTGTGGATAACTAAACAAAACAAGATGAATAAAAAGCCGAAAAGACGATAAAAACAATGAAAAGATCAGAAATTCATCCACGGTAACAGCAGATAAGAAGACAGTTCTAAGCCTTCAACATACTGCACCTGCGACGATTGAAAACGCCTATCGCCCAATATAGAGAAAATGTTATGAACACGCGGAAGGAAACGTCCGAACAGTTGTTCATCTATCTGATTGCTGCAAATATAAGCTAAACCATTATCAGTAGCGACACGTTCGCCTCGACGGGCACCACGAAAAGTGATACGCACAAAGCCGAAAAAAGGTTGGGGGAAGACAGCCGTCACCCGTTCGTTTCCAGCTTTTACACGCCGACAGTTTATTTGGTTGCGCTGATTGTTTGCGCATAAAAGCTGATTGTTTGCGCATAAAAACTGATTATGTGCCGTAAGATATTGATTATCAGCCGAAGTGCTCTTACATAAGCTGGCCACATAGACACGTTTCAGGCGTAAGCGCTCCCTACTGTCAGCCTCAACCACAAGTCTACATTTCGCATCGTTCACCACCTCGGCAGGTTGCCAAAGCGCCCAATCAGTGTCGCCAAAAGTCCATTCAGGCTGCATAGCCCTACCATCATACCCCTCCACTAAAGCATCACCATCGGCCTCATACCACGCTGGAGCCGGCCTACATAGCCATGTTTCATCGCTTTGAAAGCCAAAACGTTGGCCATCAACATCCTCGCCAAAGAAGTTTACGGCCAACTGACAACTATCAGCCGCTTGTGGCACAGGAGCATACCACACAGCAATGTGCACACTATCAGGTCGTAAGAAGGGCGCCACATGATAGGTTAAAGCCACTGCTTCATTGCTATTTGCAGGGCGAAAAGGCGTGATAAGGTCGGTGGTTACCTGTCGGCCATTCACATACACCTTCACATATCCAGTAGTGGCTACGCGCAGCGTAGCATCATATACCGAGCCTAAATGCGTATAGGTACGTCTGAACCATTGCTGCCCCTCACCCATCTGGCCAGATGCTTTTATCCACGACCAGCCAAAGGTTTGACCCATCGTCCCCATTGGGTAGAGCAACGCAAAGAGCACACCAATATAAATAAGGTATGTGGCCACGTATTGCTTCGCACGCAATGCCACACACGCAAACGTGCGCAGCGTTACACACTGCATTATAAATATAGCGGCACATCGTATCTTGTTGTAGGCAATATTGTGAAAAGGTGTTTGTGCAAAAGTCATTGTTTATGGTGGTTTCGGTTTTGCAAAAGTAACGAAAAAAAACGAAGCATCAGCAGATATTAACATTAATTCGTGCAAAACAGAAGTAGAGAATAAACTAAGCCCAATATCAGATCAAGTAATGGTCAAATAAGAACGCAAATGATGACACAAATAATGGTTCGAATAAATATGTGAGGTTATCTATTTAAAAGGGGTGGGTGATGGAGGACGGGGCGCGGAAGCCACCGTCCTACTATAGTTTCCTGTTTTGTAATAACTACGCCAAATATAAAGAGGAGGTCGGGTATTTTAAAGTAGGACGGTGATCTCCGTGCCCCGTCCTCCCGCACCCAAAAAACACAACATTATTATTTGACCCCGAAATTCTTCATGTTCAGACTCGAAACACTATACTCTTGACATCTCTCCACCCACTGGGAAAATCCGTTGACCCGAAATTGTTTGAGTCGGTTCACAAGAGAGGAAAGATAAGGGCATAAAAAAACTTCCCCATGCTCACGCATAAGGAAGCTCACTGTGTTCAATAGTATACCAATTAATGAAGAATAAAAAACTTTGTCTTATTTCAGCATCGGCTCGCATCGTTATGCTGCCGAGTATCGATGATTTATCATTCCGAATATCTTCTTCTGAAATAGCCTTCATCGCAAGGCATAGCCAAAATAAAGGACCTTTTCCTTCGTCCTCATCTTAACTATTGCAAAGATAATAAAGAGAACGAAACCGCGCAAGTTTTTCGGTGCTTAAATGTCATTTTTTTATTTATTTTGCATTTTGATAGCGTTTATTTGGCAAAATCCATGCTCAAACGGCCTTTTTTTTCATTTGTTATCATATCACAAACGCCAAAACCTACAAGAAACAATAGGCCTGCCATCCCCCCACCAGCGCCATCTGCCGAAATAAAGATTTCGCCCCATAGCATACTAAATGTATGAAAATGTATAAACCCTTAATTCCGCAACACTATAGTTTAACATTATT